>Ga0182021_10011161_pt1 | contig 10654 bp, 10 predicted proteins | sample 612E3MmetaG_FD_120493 | JGI IMG/M metagenome (GOLD analysis project Ga0182021, IMG submission 120493) | Permafrost microbial communities from Stordalen Mire, Sweden - 612E3M metaG (Illumina Assembly) | ecosystem: Environmental > Terrestrial > Soil > Wetlands > Permafrost | place: Sweden...
ACCACCATTGTGGAATAAAATTGCATCTGAGTGCACGTGCGGATGATTTTTGGCGAAATTCCATTTATTTAAAGGAGGTGGGTAAGATGAAAAAGAGCGTTAATGTAGAAGAGCTTTTAGCCAAGGCAAAAAAACCAAGTGAAGATGCGATGAGACTGCATCCTTTTTATAGGGGAAAATTAGAGGTTACACCAAAATGCCGGATTAAGGATTTTAGTGATTTTGCCATCTGGTATACTCCAGGAGTTGCCGCACCGTGTCGGGATATAGAGAAGCATCCCGATAAAGTATTTGAGCATACCAACAAAGGTAATTTTGTTGCTGTTGTATCTGATGGGACAAGAGTTCTGGGTCTGGGTGATATAGGCCCCCACGCAGCACTTCCGGTAATGGAAGGAAAAGCAATATTATTTAAATATCTTGGTGGTGTAGACGCTTTTCCTATATGTCTTGGGACAAAAGACCCGGAGGAAATAATAAAAGCTTGTAAATGGCTTGAACCTACCTTTGGCGGAATAAATTTGGAGGATATTGCAAACCCAAAGTGTTTCTATATATTGAATAGGCTACGCAAAGAGATGGACATCCCCGTATGGCATGATGATCAGCAGGGGACTGCTGCTATAACACTTGCAGGATTAATAAATGCCCTTAAGGTCGTAGACAAAAAAAGAGAAAATATAAAGGTAGCTATGATAGGTGCCGGTGCAGCTAACATTGCTATCGCACGGGTAATGATTGCGAGTGGTTTTCCTCCTAAGGGCATAATAATGGTTGACACAAAAGGTATACTCCATAAAGAAAGAAATGACCTTAGCACTCCTGAAACTAAAAATAAATGGCATATGTGTGAGATATCCAATGGTGAAGGTAGGACTGGTGGTATACCTGAGGCGATGAAAGGGGCTGATGTTTGTCTTGCACTTTCAAAACCTGACCCAGGAACTATAAAGCCAGAGTGGGTAAAATCAATGGCAAAAGACGCTATAGTTTTTGCCTGTGCTAACCCAGTTCCGGAGATTTGGCCCTGGGAAGCAAAAGAGGCAGGCGCAAGAATAGTAGCCACGGGTAGGTCTGACTTCCCTAATCAGGTGAACAATTCTTTAGGATTTCCCGGGATATTCAGGGGAGCCCTTGATGTAGCAGCAAGAACAATTACGGACGAAATGTGTATTGCTGCTGCTTATGAACTTGCTAAGTGTGCTGAGGATAAAGGATTAAGCGAAGATTATATTATACCAAATATGGATGAGCGTGAAATTTTTCCTCGCGTCGCGACAGCAGTTGGAATGAAGGCAATAGAACAAGGAGTGGCAAGGATAACAATGACAAGAGATGAACTTTACGAAAAATCTTCTAAAATCATAAAAAGGGCAATGGATGAAACAAAAACACTCATGGATAAAGGAATTATTCCAATGTCAGAATAAAAGAGCAGTAGGATTGCACATTGCCTAACACAACACAAAAGTCACAGCCTTTTTCCCAAAGGTATGAACGGGAATAAAAAAAGATACCCAAATTGGACTGAAACACTTTTTGTATGCCAATGATGATTTGGATTTAGTGCAAACACTGATAAAATGCAGACATACCCGATATATCCCGGTCGTAGATAGCAAGGGATTTTTTGTTGGGTTGATAAGGCATCGAGACCTATTATCTTTAACCGTGTCAAAAACAAGTGGCTTGATTTTGAATCATCAGCCAAGGAAAAAGTGGAGAACAGAGATTACAAGATTGACACCTATTTCGATTTTGATAATTACTATAAAGGCAAGACCGTAGATGCCGATGTCAAAGCGTTTTTCATTGACGAGGCCGTGAAGGCATAACCATTGCAGGGGAAGAAAGTTCCCTAAAAATATAAAATTTTAACAACGGGGTCTAATACGGATCAGTATAAACATATCCCTTTAACAACCCAACTATAAAGGAGGAGGAAGTATGAAAAGAGCATGGATGACGATCCTTGGGGTTCTTCTGAATTTGGCAGTTTTGTGTCTGCCTGCTAGCGCCCAGCCTGTGAAATTGGAGAATTCTTCGACACAGGACATCCTGATCAAAAATGAGGTAGAAACGGCGGTCAGCATGCTTCAAGCCATCTTCACAAAACAGCAACAGGGGGAAATGACCCTTGAACAGGCAAAAAAGTTTGGTGCCGACCTTCTGCGAGAGCTTAGATACGGGAATGAAGGATATTTTTGGGCTGATACGATGGAAGGCATCAATGTGGTTCTGTACGGCCGAAAAGATGTAGAGGGGAGGAATCGGCTTGAGGACAAGGATCTTCACGGCACGTTTTACGTAAAGGAATTTATTGCAAAGGGGACAGCCGGTGGCGGGTATGCCGAGTATTGGTTCGCAAAAAAAGGAGAGAGCCAACCCCAGCCCAAGAGATCATACGTTCTCCTGTTCAAACCTTTCGGATGGGTTGTCGGCAGCGGATACTACCGCTGAAAATCCCAAAGGGAGAAGTTAGGGCTAAATAATAAATATTGGAAGAAACGAAATTGTTTAACAATCCAAATGCAGCAGATAGCTAACCGCTGCCGCTGATTTGCGACGTTGAGCCTGCAGGAAAAGGTAAAATGATTGTACAATAAACGTACTTCAATAAAGGGTGTCACTGAGGAAGGGATTTCCATGGGTGGTGAGAATAAAAAGAAGGCCGGATTGCCAAAATATGGTGATGGGCCATTAAGGGCCTTCTTAATAGCAGAACTTGTGGTGCTATTGAAAAGTTGGTCTTGTGAAGGTGATGAATACAGAAAGAATTAAACGGCCTTTGGCAAGAAATCCTATGGGAAGTTATATGGACGTGAAACCAGAAATCCGCATTTTATGCGGTTCAGTTTAATTATTGTTATATGAAGGCTGAATGAAGAAGATATAACCCCAAAGGAGGGTTGCTATGAAAACCATGTTTGATCGTGCTTCGATAAATGGAATGAACCTTGTGAATAGATTTGTCCGCTCCGCGACCTGGGAGGGACTCGCTGACAAGGACGGCTCCGTCACGCCAAGTCTCACGAACAAGATGGTCGAATTGGCAAAGGGCGGTGTCGGATTGATCATCACCGGCTACACATTCGTCAGCCGCGGAGGACAGTCTAGCCCCGGCCAGATGGCTGTCTACGAAGACCGTTTTGTTCCCGGCTTGAGGGATATGGTCCAGGCAGTTCACGCTGCCGAAGGAAAGATCGCATTACAGATCGTTCACGGAGGTTCTTTTTCAAGCGCTAAGTTGACTGGGATGGAGATAGTCGGGCCGTCTGCCAGTGAAAAGGACGGCCAGCCAATATCCCGATCTTTGAGCAAGAAGGACATCGTGGACATCATTTCCGACTTTACTCAGGCTGCGCTGCGGGCGAAACATGCCGGTTTTGACGCGATCCAGATCCACGCTGCTCACGGTTATCTGATCAGCCAATTCTTGTCTTCGGCGCTTAACACGCGAACGGATGAATATGGGGGCGTTCTTACAAATCGCGCCAGGCTCCTGCTGGAGGTGGTTCGGAGGGTACGGCAGGCGGTAGGACGTGACTATCCGCTTCTCGTTAAACTAAACTCCGAGGATTTTCTCGAGGGTGGACTGACACGGGAAGAGGCAGTTCAAGTCGCGGTCATGCTCCAAGAGGCTTCCCTTGATGCCGTAGAATATTCAGGCGGAACTGTTGTTTCTCCGAAAAAGCTTATGCCTCCGCGTCCAGGCTTGTTAAAGGCCGCTAAGAACGAGGTATACTTCCGTGAAGCCGCCCGACTTTACAAACAAAAGGTCAGGATACCATTAATGCTGGTTGGCGGTATACGTTCCTACCAGGTTGCAGAAGAGTTGGTGAAGAGCGGGACATGCGACTTTATCTCTATGAGCCGGCCACTAATCTGTGAGCCGGGATTGATAAAACGTTGGCAAGAGGGCGATCACAGAAAAGCAGAATGTATTTCCTGCAACTCCTGCTTCGGTCCTATGAGCGAAGGTAAGGGTTTTTACTGTGTGACCATGGCCAAAAAGCAAGGCAAGGCTGTCAAACAGTCAAAAAAGAGGGATTAAACGTTACTGCAAGATCGTATTTATTCGAAAAGAAAAAGAAGGGGTCTCAATTCGAGGCCCTTTTTTATGGGTAAAAAAGGATGGTTTGATTGTTAGGGCTTATGTGCAAGACCATTTTAATCGACCTAATGGGAATTCTTAGAAACCCCTTATTCCGAGACCTTACATACTTACCTCAAAAACTAATAATTTGTCTGCCGAGGTGTAATTTACCACCATTATAGTCTCCCAGATAAGATAAAGACAATCTCGTCTTCAAAGGTAAGGCAAGAAAACGATCTCTGCCTAACAAAAACTGCCAAAACTTTTTCATAATGGTCTCCTTTTTTTAAATTTGTTTTTGAAGTGGTCTATTACGAGACCTTTTTCTACTGAAGATATCCTAAGGTGCGGCAAAATCTTTTTGGGCCCTTAAGATATCAGTTTGATTACATCTAAAAATTTATTAAAAATGGGAAAAAAGTAAATACAGTGATTACAGTATGTTTCTCAGATAACTAATGTATTTAGAGGGTGGATTTTACGGTAGAGGAGACAAGTGAAACTAAACCTTCCATTCAAAACACTGTCCTTTTTTCGTGAAAATAAGCAATGCACCTTATTTTCTTTTTATGGGTAGAGCCTTATTGTGGAAGCAGCTTATCATCAGATTCCTTCTTCTCCTCATTAAATGGATGGACAAGTTTTCGTCCGTCCAGTTTCTTCAGAAAAGGGCAAGGTCTTTTAGTTCTCAAAAATGCAATAATAGAATAGGTTAGTTGATATAGAATGGCTTTCAAGGTAACAAGGTTTGCTTACCAAAGGAGGTTAGGCACAATTATGGCAGTCCTTTAAAATTCAAAGAAAGAGACCCTTCAGACAGGTTTTATCCTGTGTGAGGGGTTTTATGTTAATGAACATTTTCTTAAATGACATATTATGAGATGGCTTATGGAAACTGATTCAGAGGTTAGATACATAATAGAAAGTAAGCCAAAATTTAAAGGAAAGATATGCTTGGTGTTGAGAGGAAGTAATTGTGAATATCAAAATGAATGTTTAAGGTGGAACAAATGAAGGCAATATTATTACGAATAGGGATAGACAAAAAAACAGATGGAACATTAGGACCAATTTTTGAAGTTGGTTCTTTTGAGTACATTCCCATCTCAGAAGGAGATTCGAAGTCACAAGAAGATAGAACTTACAAAAATACTATCGGTAGGAGTGGGAAAACGCTTTCTGCATATCTCCCTAAAGGCATTGAAAACAGAACAATGCACTTTGATCCAGAGTTTGAAACTTTTACTTATGGCGATCTTACCCCAACAAAAAGAAAAGCTCTATTAAAACTTGCATCAGATGATTTACTGGTCTTTTATGCTGGTCTGACACCATTTGAAAATAAAAAGCACAAGGAAGCGTTATACATCATCGGGTATTTTACAATTGAGAAGGTCATAGACTTTAATCAACTAACAGAGAACGAAATTAAAAAGTGTTACCAACTTTATCCAAATAATGCTCATCTTAAACGGAGAATTGATACTGAAAAATTAGTTATAGTGGTGGGATATAAAGACCAAAGCAAGTTGTTAGACAGTGCGATTCTAATCAGTCGAATAAAATATGATAAAAATTGGAATCGTTATCAGGCAGTCTCAAAAGAGATGGAGATTTCTTTAGGGATATTTGGTTCTATCCAAAGAAGCATCCCTCCAAGATTCATAAGAGATGGAAAGAATATTAATACCCTAAAACATATTGTGGGATTGAATTGAATATGCCAACGCCCACTATAACCTTGGAGTTTTGGCTTATCTTGTGCCAAGCTTGTGGAGAGAAGTGAACTTTACCGAAAGAAATAGACTGGTGAAGCCTTATTAAATGAAAATCAATTGCAAAATCAGCTAATTGGTATAGAATGGCCTTCAAGGCAACAAGATTTGTTTACCCGAGGAGGTAGGCACAATCGTGGCAGTCATTAAAATTCAAAGAAAGAGACCCTTCACGCAGGTTTATCCTGCGATGGGGGGTTTTTTATTACCAGAATATTTCATTATGATTGACTTTTTACCCTCCCACCTGTTAAAAGAAAAGAAATTCTTAAAATCCTAGAAACCAATAATCACAGTAAAAAATGGGTGTTACTGTGGAAGGGATTTCAATGAGTGATGAGAGAATAAACAAGGCCATATTACCGAAAAGGTGGTTTGGCCTATTTTATGTGAGATGTTTTTAATTAATTTCCTTATAAAGGGAGGAACCAAATTATGACTGGTGAAAGCACATACAAAATGGTAGAGATAGTTGGGACAAGTAAAACTTCTTGGGAAGAAGCCGCTCGTGCCGCTGTTGGGTCTGCTGGCAAATCTGTTAAAGATTTGAGGATTGCGGAAGTGGTAAAAATGGATATGACTATCGAAAAAGGGAAGGTGGCTCTTTTCCGGGTGCGGATTACTCTTTCGTTTAAGTATCACGGTGAAAAATAAGTTTTAGAGAGTTAATCACTTCCTGAATGAAAAAAGCAGAAGGCTCTCTGATGTGCGGAGGGGAATTCATGATTATTTGAGATGAAAAAGGCCGGATTGCCGAAAAGGTGGTTTGGCCTATTCATTTGCTTTTTGAAAGGCCTGGGTTTCATGAAATGGGGAAATAACTTTGTTTAAACGGTGTCCCATATATGTGGCGGATCAAAGGAAAGTGGACAGATGATGGGTTAAAATAAGAGACGGTTTTAGGTTATAATGAATCCTATGGAAAGGAGAGAAGCGATGAGACCTAAAGCCACACAAGGCCCTGAATCTGTGATAAAAGAGATCAAGGGAAATACACGGCGCAAATTCAATTCAGAAGAGAAGATCAGGATCATACTGGAAGGCTTGCGAGGGGAAGACTGTATTGCGAATATCTGTCGGAAAGAGGGGATAGCCCCGAGTATTTACTGACCCCCCCCGAAACATGTACCACATTTTGTAATTTTTTGGACGTTCCCTTCTTCCTTTTCAGTTTATCAGAACTCTTTTTCCCTTTGGTAAAGGAAGGTCATATAGATGATAGGTGTTTCCGTCTCGATTCTATTGCCGAACACTGTTGTGAAAAATATTTCCGAACTTTCGCCCCGATCTGACGATCCGACATCTTGTCAACTGTTTCAATGCCTACGATGCGCCCACCGAGGTTGTTTCTTTCAAGACGTTTTTTTAATTCTTTCTTTGCCTCACCAGGACCAAAAATCAAAATAAATTCAGCATCACGAATAGACGCGATTACCGCATCGTAATAAATATTGAGATGGCCCGTAAAAGTTTTTTGGCGGCTATCACTTTCCGGTACTTGCCGTGATTCATAGGGACCCTTAAGAGGTGAATCACCGGAACGACGAAGCTGTTTTTCTACCTTCGATATTACCAATCCTATTTCTTCTCCTTTGTCAGTAACAGCCACGACAATAGCCTTCCTGCGGTCAATCCACACACCCACTTTTGTTCTCATCGATATCTCCTTTCCAATACATAGACACCTCCTTTTTGTCTATGTATTATACAAAAAGTGTTACCCTTCTACCCAGAATAATTTGTTACCTATCTCCCCGTTCGGTCAATCATTGACCATTCAATTTGCGATACTCAGATTGCACGATTTTCGTCCCGCAAATTCTCTCGAGTCGACGAACCGTGAAATGTCCTCTAGCTATGTCTTGAAAATGGTCGATGAATGCGAGATTGATGAGGGCGCCCCCCACAGCGCCAAGGGCGGGGATTGCTTGGGCCGCGGCCTTCTCGGAAACATTGACGCTGAAACGGGTAGCTATTTTCGATATCAACCGCACAATTACGGGCGCCCCTTCCTTTGCAATTTCTCGCTCGGCGATAAACTCGGCAGCTTCAGAAACAGCCTTGGCAAGAGAAGCTCGTACTGCGAAGTATCCCGCTTTGGCCGCATCATCTTTTGATGTTCGACCACCAAATGCGAAGACTTCAAGACACGCAAGTTTTGATTCGGCTAAACTTATATCTTCGCCTTCGCTACGAGCAATGTCGGCTATAGATCTGAGCATGATCGTTGTGGAGACTGGCAGTTCAATCACCAAAGCAGGGAGACCAAAAGCACCACCCCCTGCGCCAGATGCAACTACTGCAATCTTATGCCAAATATCGCGCGATTTCAATTGTCCCTTCTTACCAAAGGTCATGAGAGCGGCATCAAGAGCCGTTTCTAAAGACTTCTTTGTCGCATCGTTGATTATTTCAGACCATTTGTCTGGAAGCAATTTTATTCCCACCCCTATCGGTTTGCCGATGGCATTTGTTATCTTTGCGGTGAGGCTTAGATTTTCAAGAAGCTGCCTTGCTCTCCGCAATTGTTCGATATGTTCTGGTGTCATTTGCATGTATTGATCCTGTTATTTGATTGGTTGTCAAACAATGTTTATACTGATCCGTATAAAACACTATTTTTAAAAATGTTATAATTTTATGAACGTTATATGTAGAAGTAGGCCTCCCACATATATTCAAGTATAGCACAGAAAAAAAATATTTTTGGAGACTACCAAAAAAAGAAACCTGTTAAGAGAAAAAGTAAGCACGACCAAACTTTAAACTCATAAACAGGAGGTGTTCAATGGATGGAGCAGATAATATCAGGCTGGAAAAGTTTCGTCAAATCAAAAAAAATATCCGAGGGTCAAAGGAATATCTGATTTTCGGGATCGATGTAGCCAAAGAAAAGCACCATGCCTTTTTTGGCACTGCCACCGGCAAGACGCTGTTAAAGCGATTGATCTTTGGTAATTCCATCGAGGGTTTTGACAAGTTGCTGGAACAGGTTGAGGCGATTCAGGCGGCCCATGGCCTGACGAAGGTCGTCTTTGGACTGGAGCCAACCGCCAATTATCACAAGCCGCTGGGAGAACATTTGATTCGATGTGCGAAGATGGTGGTATTGGTTTCCGGGGTGGCCGTCAGACGCAATCGTGAGCTTTTGGATGGGCGTTGGGACAAACATGACGACAAAAAGATGCCGCCAATATCGCCGATTTGATCTCCCAGGGGAAGTGCCTGTTTTATGGATATCCGCTCATGGGAATTCGGGATCTTCGCGCTCTGCTGGCACTGAAGCGCAAACTCAAGAAGCAGGAACATAGTTATCGGGTTCGGGTCCGCAATCAACTGATTGCCCAATATTTCCCGGAATTGGACCGTTACAGCGAATGGCCGGAAACAGAGGCCATTGTCCGCTGGTGTCTGGATCCTTCCCGGATAGCGGGTTTCGAGAATGATCAGTTTATGACCATTGTAGCGCCCGGTCGGCAGAGCTTGGCTATGCGGCGGCGTCTGGAAGCCATTCAGGAACTGGCCGTTGCTTCTATCGGCTGCCAAATGGGCGAAGGGGCTTGTTTTGATGCGCAACTGATGGTCGATGGCCTGCGGCATACTCGGGAGGCAATTAAAGCTACGGAAGCCAAGATTAAAGAGATATGCGAACAGTTTCCCGAGTATCTCTGCCTGCTGACGATACCCGGCTTCGGTCCGGATGTGTCGTCGAAAGTTTTGGGGGCTGTGGGCAACCCGCATCGTTTTTTCAATCAGAAACAAGTGCTCAAGACGGCGGGGCTGGATTTAAGCGCTGATCGCAGCAGTAAGAGATCACGGGCCGCCGTACCGATTATCTCCAAACATGGAAAAGCCGATTTACGATATGCCTTGTATCAAGCGGCCTGGGTCGCCACTACGCGGAATAAAGACTTCATGCAGTATTATACCCGACAACTGCAGGGACGGGAAAAAGAACAGGGGATCAAAACAAAACGCTGGGTCAAGTTATCAGCCACGCTTTTGATCGTTGCCTGGACCTTGATGAAAAAACGGGAGGCTTTCGATATCCGATATTTGAAACAGGCATAAAGAAACGCATCACATAAAGAAAGTTCCCTGAAGCGAGCTCGATTATGGACGTAGAGGCCGTTTACGGACCTCGGGAGGGACAATTATGAGCCGCTCACTAAACTTTAAAATCTGGATAAGGGATGATAGGTGTTGCCGCGAAAAACGGCAAACACCGGATATTGGTAAGGATGAGATTTAAAGTTCGATTACGGTGAACACCAGGGAACCCAATTGTATAACGTCTGTTCATCAGGCGCACAGGAGAAGTGTGCCGATAAAATGATCGGAATTGTATTCTGCTGATATTGTTATTATTCTTTGATCGCTATTTTTTCTCTTGACGAAAAGATTATAAGATGTCCCATCCGGGTTCCCCTTCTTAGAGAGTACAAGCGGTACTCACCTGGTTTGATTTTCCTGAGCATTGGGTTAGTAGAGTTTACGATTTTCCACCCCTTCACCTTCGACGGTATTTAACTCCACCACCCCAATGATGACCAACGTCAACAACAATGGCGACAATAAAAAGCGCCAGCCAGCCACCTGACAACGTGTGATTGTTGTTCAGCATGGCCGCCATAAAAGCGAGGGTTGTATACGGCATGAACACGAACCCCATGAGCGGCCACACTTGGGTCTCAAATGCACGACTGAACCAGTTCGTCAGCAGAAAGGCGAGGATCATCAGGACCCGCGGCACGGCCAAGGCGAGAAGTGCAAATATGCATCC
>Ga0182021_10011162_pt1 | contig 10654 bp, 8 predicted proteins | sample 612E3MmetaG_FD_120493 | JGI IMG/M metagenome (GOLD analysis project Ga0182021, IMG submission 120493) | Permafrost microbial communities from Stordalen Mire, Sweden - 612E3M metaG (Illumina Assembly) | ecosystem: Environmental > Terrestrial > Soil > Wetlands > Permafrost | place: Sweden...
CAAGAGCGCGGGCTTACTCCCAGCGGAACGAGCGCGCGGAGATGGCCAGGCAGACGACCAGCCAGCCGGCGAGGATGGCGGCATCGACCGCCATCGGCGCGACCTGAGGGGCGTTGACCATGCTCTGCCGCAACCCATCGCCGAGATACGTGAGTGGCAGGAGGCGTGCCACCGACCGCAGGAAATCGGGCATGAAGGCGAACGGGAAGAAGATGCCAGACAGGAACATCATCGGCATCTGAACGACCTGGACCACGCCCGTAGCCTGCTCTTCGGTCTTGAGGAACGAAGCCAGCGCGAAGCCGATGGCCAGGAACGCGCCGGCGCCCAGGAAAACGAAGCCCGCCGCCAGAGCCAGGTTTCCGACGATCTGTATGTTGAACACGGCTATGCCCACGCCGATTATCAGGACCGTATCCACGGCCGCGACTATCAGCCGCAGCAGGATGTTGCTGGCCACCAGCTTCCAGCGCGCGAGTGGCGTCGCGCCAATTCGCTTGAGGATCCCTTTCTCGCGCTGCTGGACCAGCGGCACGGCAGCGAAGACACCCAGCTGCATCAGGGCCATTGCCAGGATGCTGGGCACCAGGTAGGTGACGGTCGAGACATTGGTCGATGCCAGCGTGAGCTGGGTGACGGTCAGGACCGCCGACTGGCCGGGGCCCGAGATGACGGCGAGACTGAAGTTGTCGGCGGCGCTGCTGACCGCAACCTGCACGACCTGCGTCGTCTGGGTTTGGGACGGATCCGTGTAGAGCTGGATTGCGACCGACGCCGGATGCCCGGTCCTCGTCTGGGCAACCGCTGCCTCAAGGCCCTTTGGGATCACGATGACGGCCGAAACGTCGCCGTTCTGCATCGCCGCCTTCTCGGCCTCGAGCGAGCCGATCTGGAGGGTCAGCGGTGAACGATCGGAGGCCAACGCATCGCGTATCCCCGAGGAGACCGTGGTGCCGTCCTGGTCGACGAAGCCGACCGTGACTTTGCTGCCGCCGCTTCCCGAGAAGAGCACACCGAACAGCAGGACGAACATGATCGGGAAGAACAACGTCCAGAAGAGAGCTGCCCGGTCACGCGTAAGGCTCTTGAGATTGGCGACCGTGAGGCCGACAAGTGTCTTCATCTTCGGCTCCTAGTCGCGCAGCGCTCGACCGGTCAGGTCGAGGAATACGTCTTCGAGAGTGGCCTGGCGGATACCCAGGTTGTGCGGCTCCACGCTCACGCTGTCGGCGAGAGCCAGCAGAGCGCCGATAGTGCCGGCCACTTCACTCGAGTAGAGCACGGTCTGGCCGTCCTCGACCGCGGCTCGCGTTACCCCATCGAGCTTGCCCAGCTGCTCCGCCGGAAGCTTGAGGCTCGTGTCGAAGAAGACCGCCCGCTCCTTGAAGCGCCGTCCGATCAGCTCCGGAACCGTGCCCATCTCCAGGATGTGGCCGTGGTCCATGATGGCCACGCGGTCGCACAGCTCGGCGGCTTCCTCCATGTAGTGGGTCGTGAGCATGATCGACTTGCCCTTGGCCTGGAGTCCTTTGACCAAGTCCCAGAGCGAGCGCCGCGCCTGCGGGTCCAGACCAGTGGTCGGCTCGTCCAGGAAGATCAGTTCCGGGTCGTTGACCAGTGCCAGGGCGATCGACAGACGCTGCTGCTGACCCCCCGAGAGCTCCATCGATCGCGCCCTGGCGCGCTCGCCCAGGTCGACCGCGTCGATCAATTGCTTGGTCGGCAGATGGTGGGCGTAGAAACTGCCGAAGAGATCCAGCAGTTCGGTGACCGTCAGGCGCGGATACAGCGACACACTCTGGAGCTGGACTCCGATCCTCTGCTTGATCGATGGAGCGTGCTTGGAGATGTCCATCCCGAATACCGTCGCCGTCCCGGAGTCCGGTTCGCGCAGGCCCTCGAGGATCTCGATCGTGGTCGTCTTGCCGGCCCCATTGGGACCGAGCATGCCGAAGACTTCGCCGCGACCGACCTGAAAGCTGACGCCATCGACGGCTTTGACGTCGCCGTAGCACTTGAACAGGTCGGCGACGGCGATGACCGGCTCGCCGCTTTGCGTCATCTCACTCCTTGTTCGTCTGCCTCGACGGCGCCCATCCTCGCGCTCGTTCCTTTCGGCGCCCCGATTCTAGCCATCGCCAAGAACAACGAACGTCCGCCTTGAGCATGATCTCGGCCCGTACGCCGGGAGGATCGTGGCCTACTTCAGGGTCTTCAGCATGTCCGCAGAGCGTTCGCCCAGGATCGCGAAACCCAGCCGTTCGTATAGCCGGATGGCCCCTGTGTTTTCGGTGTAGACGCCCAGGTAGATCAGATCCACGCCCTCGGCGAGCGAGTCGGCGGCCAGGACCCGAGTGATGTGCGCGCCCAACCCGCGACCCCGCCAGGCCGGCCGGGTCCCGATCGAGGAGACATAGCTCGCCCCGTCGAACGTGTACCGCTGACCGGTCGCGACCGGCTTGCCGTCGACGGTGACGAGGCAGGCGTGGAAGTCGGGCCTGCCCAACGTGAGGCCGATCTCGCGGACGAGGTTGGGATTGCGGGCGGTTGGTACGTCGAAGGAGTCGCCTATTACCGATGCGATCGCCTCCGCGCGGGCTGGGATTTCGGCCTCAGGCGAGCGGTTCCAGCGCTCGACCACCGCCCCCACCGGGAGCCCGCCGTCCACGACCGCCTCGGGCTCACGCACGAGGACCATGTCGTACCCGCCGCCCTGGTCGACAAAGCCGTTGGCCGCCAGCCGCGCGATGAGGTCGTCGGGCCGGCTGAGACCTGGAACCGCCCAGAGATATGGCCGGCGTTCGAGCGCCGTGAAGAGCTCGCAGGCCTCGCGCAACCGATCGTCGAAGGCCGCCGGAGCGGATGGCCAGCGGACGGCCACGAGTCGATTGAAGAAGGGTTCCACCTCGGTTGCCGAAAAGAGCATCACGGCGTCGCCCAGATCGCGCCAGGCGCGGCCCGGGATCGTGACCGCCCTCGCCTGGTGCGCCTCCATGAAGCGCAGGGTGTCGGCTTCGAGCCCGCAAAAGGGGGCCCTTGGGTCGGGTAGAGCCATGCCTTCACGTTAGGGCATTGGGCGGCGGCGGGTGCGGTCGCCGCACCACGCAGCGGGAACGCCCGACCGGCGAGGCCTTCGCGGTCTACCCGCGGTTGTGCGTCTGGTCGCCGCCTCGCCCCAAGCTGTGCCGAGATTCCAGATTCGACGTTCGCGGTTGGGCTAAGCGCTCCGGCGCTCGAGGACGTTGGCCCAACGCTGCGCGGTGTTCGCCGGGAGCAGGCGCAGCTGATGAACTTGCCGAAGTTCCAGCTCGCAGAGGATCGGCCGCAGCATGCTGAGCCAGCCCTGCGCCCGTTCGTGTGTCAACTCCTGCCACGCGAGAACATCGCCGACGACGCCACTCTCGAGGCGGCGCCAGACGACGCAGACTCCCGTCTCGCTGTACTGCAGCGAGGCCTGAGTCGCCGGACCGCCCAAGAACCCTGACAGGGTGAGGAACCGCGGCTGGGTGGAGACGGTCTGCGGGTCCTCGAGGGCCTCGACGAGCCGGGTGACAATCCACCACATCCCGTCCGAGCCGAGGCTCACGCGCGCCTCGCCGACCGCGTACATGTAGCCGTCACCGCGCTCGTTCATCTGGATGACCAGGCCGTCGGGGGTCCCGGGGAGCGAGAACGCAACCGGTTCGACCGGAATTGTCGCGCTCGGTACGGGCTCGAACAATCGAGCCAGTCGACCGTCATCGGCCGGCCTGGACATGACCTTGATGGTCTTGCCTTGGACGGCGAACTCGCGCATATCCTCGGCGACAGGTGCCTTCACTCGTGCCATAGCGTTCCTCGTTTCGTTCGCTGCGCTGCACCGATCGTCGTCATAGACGTCTCGATCGGGCCCGCCCGAAGGCAGGTCAATCAGCGCAAGCGACCGCGCTAGGGCACCGGCACCGCCGCGATGCGCCCGGGCAACAAGCCCGGTGCCTGCAAGTCTAGCGCGTTCTCGCGGCCGAGTGGGACTTTTGGCGCATGTCGGTAGGACTTTCGGCGGTGGGGCGGAGCAGCGGCGGCATGGGGCCGCGGAACTCTATACTCGGCAGGCCCCCGCCGGTCGAAACAGACCGGCGACCCGTGTCTTGAGGAGCTCGCGTCATGGATCGCACCGGACATGAACCCGTCGTCTCAGCCTCCGCCGCCTCCATGGCAGGCGCACCGGCCGGCGACCCGCGTCCGGGTGGCGCCAATCAGACGGACTCCGCGCTCATCGCCGCCGGCGACTTCGGGGCCCTCTCCAAGCCACACCTCTCCCCCATCCTGGGCCGCTACTTCGAGCGCAGCTGGGACCACGGCGAGGGGCACACCCTGTACGACTCGGCAGGGCGCGGTTTCCTCGACTTCGCCTGCGGCATCGCCACGACCTCCCTGGGCCACCACCACCCGGCCGTCACTCAGGCGATCAAGGATCAGGCCGACAAGCTGCTGCACATCTGCAATGCCCTCGGCTACCTAGAGCCGGTCGGCCAGCTGGCGACCATGCTGGCGGACGCGTGTCCGGACCCGCTCGACACCGTCTTCTTCGGCAACTCCGGCGCGGAAGCCGTCGAAGGGGCACTCAAGCTCGCCCGTCGCGTCACCGGCCGGCCCGGCATCGTCGCCTTCCGGGGAGCATTTCACGGCCGAACCTTCGGCGCCGCCTCGATCACGAGCTCGAGCATCAACTATCGGCAGGGATACGAACCACTCCTGCCTTCGGTCTACCTGACCCCGTTCCCGAACGTCTACCGCTACTTCGGGGACGACGAGGAGGCGGCCACGGCCGGCGCCATGGGCGCTCTGCGAACCCTGTTCGGCCACGAGATCTCCGCCACATCCGTGGCCGCGATCATCATCGAGCCCATCCAGGGCGAGGGCGGTTTCAGCCCCGCGCCGGTCGCGTTCCTCCGGGAGTTGCGCGCCCTCTGCGACGAAAACGGGATCCTGCTGATCGCCGACGAGATCCAGTCGGGCATCGCCCGCACCGGCAAGATGTGGGCCTTCGAGCACGCCGACATCGTGCCCGACGTCGTCTGCGTGGCCAAGGCTCTGGCCAACGGGATGCCGATCAGCGCCATCGTCACCCGTCGCGAACTTCAGGAGCGGTGGGGCGTCGGGGCGCACGGAACCACTTTCGGTGGCAATCCCGTCTCATGCGCGGCCGGCGTCGCGGTCATGAAGACGATCGCCGAGCAAGACCTCGTGGCCAACGCCGCGACCCGCGGCGACGAGCTGCTCGCCGGCCTCAAGACCCTGATGGCCGCCGATGACCGTATCGGCGACGTCCGAGGCCGCGGGTTGATGGTCGGCGTGGAACTGGTCAAGGACCGCGCCACGCGCGAGCCGGACACGGAGATGAGCGAAGCCCTGGTCCTCGCGTGCGCCGAGCAAGGCCTGCTGATCCTCAACTGCGGCACACACCACAACGTCATCCGCTTCCTGCCCCCGATCGACGTGGCAGCCGACGAAATCGTGAGAGGCATCGAGCTGTTCGCGACGGCATTGCGCACCCTGCCACGGTCCGGCGCATCGGCCGGGAGCTAGCCCCGCAGGCCACCTTTGGTGGCCCGTCCCCCGCAGAAACGTCGATGCCCGCGGCTGCTGCCGCGGGCATCGGCTTAGTTCGACGGATCCCGACACAGGGCCCAGTGGCGGAGTAACGGCGAACCGGAAATCTCGTGGGTTCTAGCGGTTCCTGTCCAGGAACGACATCACGTCCTCGAGGCGGAAGCGTCGATCGCCCCGCTTGCAGACGCGATAGAAGGGCAGTTCGCCGCGATCTCCAAGCCTCTTCACCGTGTTCACGTGCAGGTGAAGCATTCCGGCCACCTCGCTCGCGGTAAGCATGGGACCGAGTTCGTTTGCGGCCACTGCAGCCATAGGTTTCCTCTGCGTCTGTATCAAATCTCGCGCGTCCGAAGTGTTTGGAACAGCCATCCTGATCCAGCCTTGAAGCGACGCGAACCGTACAGACTCCACACAACCGTCACAAGCCTTACTTCCGGCTGTGGCCACCGGTACCGGTTCATTTTGGGCATGATGTACGGGTCCAGGCAGCCGAATGGACCGGTCGAATGAGGTAGTGGCAGCCCAGTATCGCTGCCGCGCCGCGCCGCGGCGCCCAGTCTGCAGCCGGGCCCGAAGACTCGTCCTGCGGCCGGGCCCGCACTCGTGCACGAACGCCTTGTTGGCTCGGGCCCGTTGGCGCTAGGATCAGCGCGTCCACCGAGGAGGGATTGATGCGGGGCCCGCGGCTTCGGTCGGTGTCGTCGGACACTCATGCCGGACGCGCTTTGATGTTGTGGACTTTGGTGGTCCTCCTGGCTGCTTGCGGAGGGCCCACTCCCCCGCTGAGCGCAGCGCCATCGGGAAATGCCGGCCCAACACCGTCGGCCGCGCCGGTGCCAAGCGCCACGGCCACCCCGTTGCCCACTCCCGCACCTACGCCCGCGCCGATCCTGTTTCCGATCGCGGTCGTCGTCCGCTTCGACGACGGCAGGGCGGGCATCACGCCCGAAGCGCTGACGGCCGCGGCAACCGCGGGCCAGCTTCTGGTTCCCTGCGAGGTCACCGGCCTCAGCCTTAACGGCCAGGCGCTCTACCTGCCCGCCGCAACGACGTGTCAGACCGCCGCCCAGATCGCAACCAACGTCCATGCGACAGCCGGGATCATCGGCTTGCTCCCGCCCGGCCTGGTATCGCCTTCGGTAAAGGTGCTGCCGATCGGGGCGGCCGATCTATTCGGTTCGCCCACTCACCGCGCCGTCGCGTATCCGCTGATCGCACAGACGGCCACGGCTGAGTCCTGGACCGCATACGACGCAAACGATGTCCGGACCCTGATCTCGACCGGTGACACGTGCCCCGATCGGGGCGTCAGTTTGCTGGCAGTCACCCGCGCCAAGGGCTGGAACTGGGTTCTGTCCGGCGGAGGCGCCCATTACACCGGCATCCATATGAACACCCAGTACTCAGGTCCAAACGGCAAGGGCTGGCCCGTGCCGACCATCCGGCCCAACGGCTCCGCCGGATCGCTGGCCAAGCTGATCTCCGACAACGACGTCAGCGCCAACGACTTCGAGTGCCCCATGTTCGCGGGCTGGACTCAGCACAACGCCGGCCAGGTGTTCAGCATCGACCCAAGGGTCGCCCAGCTGCTGGCGACGAAGGGCGGCGTCAAGGTCGTCACGCTCGGGTCGAACCACATCACCGACGGCGGCAGGGCGGGCGTGCTACAGACCGTCGCGTACCTCGACGCCGCCGGCATCAAGCACACCGGCGCCGGAAAGAACCTTGCCGACGCGCTGGCCCCGGCTGTGGTCGACGTCCGCGGCATCAAGTTCGCCTTCGTCGGGTGGGACGACATCCACGGTTCCGCGGCTGCCACGGCTTCCAAGCCGGGTGCGGCTCCGATGACAGACGCCACCGTCTGCAGTTCCATCAAGGCGGCACGGCAGGTCGCCGATATCGTCATCGCCATGCCCCAGTGGGGCTGGCCGGAATACCACAACACCATCACCAAAGAGCAGATCGCCCAGCGCGCCCACATGTACGAGTGCGGCGCAGACGGGATCCTGGGCAGCGGCACCCATTGGGCATCATGGGCGTCGATCCTGCCGGGGCCCAACGGCCCGCAGTTCGCGATAGGCAGCCACGGCAACTTCCTGTTCGACCAGAACTGGAGCCAGCAGACGATGGAGGGCGTGATCGTCGAGGTGACCTTCGTCGGGACGCGACTGGCCCAGTTCCGGCTGCATCCCTACGTAGTCGCGAGCGGGGCGCAGCCCTGCCTGCTCGACCCGCTCGGCGACGGCAAGACCGTCCTGGATCGGGTCTGGTCCGTGAGCAACGTGCACTGAGGCCCCGACCCGGATCTCCGGATCAAGGGCCCCAGATCGCGGTACTCGGACCTAGCTCGGGGTGCTGGTCGGAGAGGCCACGCCGGTCGGCGTCGGCGCCGGCGACGGAGTCGCAGCGGGAGATCCCGTTGCGGCCGGCGATCCGGTCGGGGCCGGCGTGTCGGTCGGCGTCGGATTGACCGATGGGAACGCCAGCGTTGGAGGCGCCGGGCTCGCCACAGCGAGGGCGAAGTCCCTTTCGACGGCTGCAACGTCGGCCGTGAACGCCTGGTCCCACTGGATGAGCGTCGCAGCCATCGAAGCGACCTCATTTGGCGTCGTCGCGGCGTTGACCTGCTGGAGAAGGCTTACGTACTCTCCGCCGTCGCTGAGGAACGTGGTGACTTCGTTCGCGCCCACGCCCCAGGCTGTGACGGCCTTGACCTCGTCGACCCAGCCTTTGGTCTGCGTGTAGAAGTCCTTGTAGGCCGCCTGCTGCTTTGCGAAGCCGAGCGTATTGGCGGAGACGGCCTGTCGCGCCGTCTCACGGGCGGGCGACCACTTGGCCTCGATCTTGGCCCATTGCTGGGCGGGCGTCGGGGGCGGCGGATTGATATAGCTCGTGTACACCCACACGATGCCGAGCAGCCCGAACAGGAGCGCAAGAATCGGGAGGTAGGCGACGATCCAGCGATAGGCCGTGCCGTGCTGCTTCTTTCGGCGAGCCGGAGCAGCCTTCGCCCGTCTGATCTCGGCGCGCGTGTGCGGCTCGTCCGGTGTCTCTGTCTTGACCACCGGGGTCTCGTTCTTGGCCGGCGCCTGGCCCTTTATCGGCGTCTCGCCCTTGGAAGACTCGTCAAGCGGCGGATTGGACCCGGCGTCGGCGCGACCGCGCGTCTTTCGACTGGGCGGTACCGCTCGACCGCGGCGCGTCTGTGGCGACAATCTGGACCTCCTGACAGTTGCCTGGGAGCGCTGCGGGACCCGCTTCGCCCGTCGGAACCCCGGTAGCCGATCCGCACCGGGCAGGCGTCGGAAGTCTAGCGCGATCGGCCCGGCAGCGCGGCTCGCCTCGCCAGAAAACCGGAATGGACCTTCCCCCACACGATCCGGTCGGCGTTTCCTACTCCACACGGTATCGGCGAGTCGGGCAGCAGCGCGGCGGCTCTCAAAGTTGCCGTATCGTTCCCAATCGCAACCTTCGCAACCTTGACCCGGGGACCCCTCTCGTTGACACTCGGCTTTCCGCACCAGATAGAGGGCTCCTGCGCACGGAGCAGGTACCCCTGTCGGCGTCTCGTCCGGTCGAGACCAGCGGCAGCCATCGAGATTTGAGGATGGAATCCAAGGTGGGGCAGACAGGCGTTCCTCGGGCCCAGGGTCTGTATGACCCGGCCTTCGAGCACGACGCGTGCGGCTTCGGCTTCGTAGTCGATATCGCAGGCCGGCAGTCCCACGCCATCGTTCGCGATGCCCTGACCGTACTGGTCAACCTCGAGCATCGAGGCGCGACCGGATCCGAGAAGAACACCGGCGACGGCGCCGGCTTGACCATCCAGATCCCCCACCAGTTCCTCGCGGAACAAGCGGCTAAGTCGGGGCTCAAGCTCCGCGGCCGCGGCGGCTACGGCGTGGGCATGGTCTTCCTGCCGCCGGACAAGGTCAGTCGCGTCGAGTGCTTCCGGCTCTTCGAGCGAGTCGTGGCGGAGCAGGGCCTCCATTTCCTGGGCTGGCGTGAGGTTCCGACCGACAACACCGGTCTCGGCGCGAGCGCGAAGGCCAGTCAGCCCCTGGTCCGCCAGGTGTTCATCGATCGGCCCGAAGGGACCGTCGAGGACCTGGCCTTCGAGCGGAAGCTCTACGTCGTCCGCCGCCTGGTCGAGAAGGCGGTCTCCCGTTCGGCAATTCCGAACCGCGGCGACTTCTACATTCCGTCGCTGAGCTGCCGGACGATCGTGTACAAGGGCATGCTCAACGCCTCGCAGCTGCTGACTTTCTACCCGGATCTGCTCGACGAGCGCGTCGAGAGCGCCATCGCGATGGTCCACTCGCGGTTCTCCACGAACACCTTCCCCTCGTGGGCGCGAGCCCATCCGTACCGCTACATCTCCCACAACGGCGAGATCAACACCCTGCGCGGCAACGTCAACTGGATGCACGCCCGCCAGTCGCAGTTCAGCTCCAAGCTGTTCGGCGACGAGCTGACCAAGGCCCTGCCGGCGATCGACACCGAAGGATCCGACTCGGCAATCCTCGACAACACCCTCGAGCTCCTCTACCTCTCGGGCCGGTCGGTCGCCCACGCTCTGATGATGATGGTCCCCGAGCCGTGGCAGCACCACGAGTCGATGCCTCCCGACAAGAAGGCCTTCTACGAGTTCCACGCCTGTCTGATGGAGCCGTGGGACGGGCCTGCCTCGATCGCCTTCACCGACGGCATCCGCATCGGCGCCACGCTGGACCGCAACGGTCTGCGCCCGGCCCGCTATTACGTAACCAAGGACGGGCGCGTCGTCATGGCCTCCGAAGCCGGCGTGCTGGACATCCCGCCCGATCAGATCGTGGCCAAGGGCCGCCTCCAACCGGGCCGCATGTTCCTCGTCGACACTGCCGAACAGCGGATCGTGTCGGACGACGAGCTCAAGCACCGCGTCGCCACCGAGCATCCCTACCAGGAGTGGCTCCACGAGTGGCTGGTCAAGCTGACCGAGCTGCCCCCGCCGCCGCGCGTCATCGAGCCGGACCACGAGACCGTCCTGCGCCGCCAGGAGGTCTTCGGCTACACCGCCGAG
>Ga0182021_10011163_pt1 | contig 10653 bp, 9 predicted proteins | sample 612E3MmetaG_FD_120493 | JGI IMG/M metagenome (GOLD analysis project Ga0182021, IMG submission 120493) | Permafrost microbial communities from Stordalen Mire, Sweden - 612E3M metaG (Illumina Assembly) | ecosystem: Environmental > Terrestrial > Soil > Wetlands > Permafrost | place: Sweden...
TATCTAAAGCTCTCTCATCATCAGGCACAAACAATTTAGCAGCTAAATCTTCCCCCTTCATACTATGTAATATATAACTCAACTCATATAAACATTTGCACACTTTAACGGGCATGAGCGTAATTTAAATAATAGATTAAAAATCAAATTCTTTCAAAGCCTAATTCTTTTATTAATTTACGTCCTTTAATCAAAATAAACTCTAAAGATTTTTTTAATCTTTCATCATCCTGATTAAGTAAAACCATGCTTATTAAATGTTTGGTTTCATTCTTTAACACATTAGAACCATTAGTAAAACTATTGTTTAAGAAAGTGTAAAGATCTTCACTATTTTTAACAGCTTTTAAAGCTTCAGATGGAGATTTTAAAAGTTTAACTATTTCATAATCTATTTTTAAGTTATCCAAAGTGTTCCAAGCTAATCTCTGGGATGAACCCGGTATTTCCACAAACTTCTTTCCAGCTAACTCATTAACGCTATTTATAGATTCATCAGAAGGAGAAACCAGAACAAGATGATCGTAAGCTATAGGTGTAAAGTCCAAATCACGCATAAATGCTTTTACAGGATCGTCCAGAGTTAAAATATCTATCATATCCATATCAGCAAGATGTAAAGCGCTTTCATCATCCGTTTGATATATAATGACGTCTAAACCATATTCCATGGTCAAAGCTTCCATAATCCCGGCCGATATATAACCTCCGCATAAGACTGGGATTTCTCGCTTTTCCAGTCGATTCATTAGTTTATTATATCTTTGAAGGATTTCGAAACCTGATTCTGTTAGTTCTGATCCAGCTCCAGTGGTATATACTAATTTAGAACCTAATTTATTCTCAGCATCCTTTATGCGGCGGTTTAAAACTGCATGGGATACTCCTATTTTTTTGGAAGCCTCTCTCTGAGACCATGTCTGAGCCACACAATTTAAAGCCTCAAAAAACTTATAATTTAAGGCATGTTCATTTATAATCAGGCTTAACTTAGGTTTATATTCCATTTAACCACTTTAAATTACATTTCAATCAAATAATAATAATTTACTATTTTTCAATTAGGATACTTTTTTTAGTAAACCCAAAAATTGTGCTCAATCTGAAACGTATCAACAATTTTTGAATAAATTTTTTCCAGGAAATTAATTTTATGTAAACTTATATAAGCTGTTATAGATATAATCAACACTGTATTTAAGTCCTTATTTGGTGAATATATGATTTTAAACGATGCTATACAAGAAATAATAGATAATGTTAAGTCTGCTTCTGATGAACTAGACAAAAAACGTGTTAAGGAAATGCTTCAACTTTTAACATCCTGTAATAATGTTTTTCTACTAGGATTAGGAAGGTCAGGATTAGTAGCCAGAGCATTCGCGATGAGACTCATGCATCTAGGAATAGGAGTTTACGTAGTTGGAGAAACTATAACACCCGCTATTGGAGAAGAAGATTGTCTTTTAGCTATCTCAGGTTCGGGAGAGACTAGTTATATAATAAGCACAGCACAAACCGCTAAAAAAAGAAATGCCAAAATCGTTGCAGTCACTTCCTATGAAGATTCCACATTGGGAAAAATATCTGACTTAGTAGTGCATATTAAGGGCCGGACTAAAATTGACTCGGAGAAAAATTATATCAGAAGACAGATAAACGGTAGACATCAATCATTATCACCTTTGGGAACTTTATTTGAAGTAACTACACTTATATTCCTTGATGGAGTAATAGCTCAACTTATGGTGGACTTAGGAAAGACTGAAGAAGATCTCAAGCAAAGACATACTGTTTTAGAATAAAAAATAAAATAATTCAAATAATAATTCGTTGTGGATGAGTGTAAATATTGAATCTATCATCCCTAACGAACCCCACCATTGTGATTCCAGATTTTTCAGCCACTGAAAACCCTGAAGATGTAGGTGCAGCGTTAGAAGCTAGAATTGGGATTCCAACCCGGGCAATCTTTATAACCATATCTGCAGGCATTCTTCCACTGTAAACAATAAAACTATTAGAAAAATCATATTTGTTAAGTGCACCGGCTCCGATAACTTTATCGACTGCTACATGTCGGCTTACGTCTTCTATTGCCAGGAATTTATCCTGATATACTAGACCAGCTATATGAGTGCCCCCAGTCTCCTGCCAAACCTTTGATTCTTCTCTTAATCTATTAAAAGATTTAAATAAATCATTTTTAGTAATTTGATAATCGGATTTAACCTCTTCTACCAATTCAATCTTCCTTCTCCATCCCCCAAAGCAATCAGAACCCACTACTAATTCTTTCCTGATATCAAAATCCGCTAAATCTATTTCCACGTGAATTGTTCTATCCTGGATATCTAAGCGGGTTATATTATCAATGGATACTGCTAACCCTTCTCCTAGCATGTAACCAATAGCAAATTCCTTCAATGAGCATGGACTAATAGAAAAACTTCTAGAAACAGTTTTATTAATGATGATTTTTATTTCTTCATCACAAACAATTTTCTCCTCTACTTCAAGGCTTTTATTATTCACATGCAGGGCACTTATATTTTTAACCATCTTTAACATTGCATTTACCCCGATTCATAAATAGACAAAATTTATAAAAAAAATTATTTTAGAGGACTATTTTGACGTATTTATTTTATTTAGGAATTCAATGAAAATATAGCATTATTTTAAGTAGAATTCATTTTAAATTCATTTAAATAATTAAAAAAATTTTTAATCTTCTAGAAGGTCGTCTACCCAGGATATGGCTGCTGCTACATTTGGAAAACCTATAGTACTGGTAAGCAGGATTAAAGAGTGATATATTTCGTCAGGAGATGCCCCTAATTCCAATGCTCTTCTAGCGTGACTGTGTACAGCTCCTTCAGAACGTATGGTTGCAGAAGCAGCAAGTTGTATAAGCTGAGATGTTTTATCATCAACTGGACCAGCTTCTTTTAACACCTGACCCATTTCACTTAAGATCTTCCCATAATCCTCATATCGCTTTCTTATACTCACATAATTTCCAGGCAATTTCCCTTCTTTTGGCGTATTAGACATTTTAACCCTCTTAATTATTATTATAATATAATTATTATATACTGCTTGTGGAATATAAATTTTTGGAACAAGAACTCTAAACAATTAGACGCAATATAATAATGAAACATAATATAAATGATAGTAAATAAATTAAAAAAAATAATTCTTAGAAAAGTTTTTTAAAAATTTTACAGAAATTCTATCGAAAATGCTTTTTTTTTAAAGATAAATACGTAAATTCGTTTAAAAATTCAAATATATTACACTAAATCTTTAATAATTCAATAAATTCAAGGTATTATCAATGAGTTTCAATGATTTAATAAAGCGATCCAAGGAAAAATACGGGAATTTATACAAATCTCAGACTCCAGTTATAATGGTAGGTTCTGCCACATGTGGAAATTCCGCTGGGGCTCAATCAGTGAAATCAATCATCGAAGAAGAACTAGACAAGAAGCAGATAGATTATGAAATTATCACAGTGGGATGTATAGGCCTTTGCTACGCTGAACCAATTATAACTATAATTAAAAACGGTAAGCCTGCTATTTTTTACGGAAATATAACATCAGAAAAAGCTGTAGAACTGGTTAACTCTTACATAATTGAAGATAATCTGCTCCCGGAATATGCTTTAGGAAGCATAGGAGAAGAAACTGTTGATGGAATACCCCAATTATTTGAGCTCCCAGTTTTGAAATCACAGGTCAGGAAGATACTACGTAATTGTGGATTCATCGATCCCACTAACATAGACCATTATCTGGCGAAGGATGGATATAGTGGATTTTTAAGAGCAATTAACTTAAAACCAGAGGATATAATTCAGGAAGTTAAAAATTCAATTTTAAGAGGTAGGGGAGGTGCTGGCTTCCCTACATGGCTTAAATGGCATTTATGTGGTGACTCTGAGGAAGAAGTTAAATACATTATTTGCAATGCTGACGAAGGCGACCCTGGAGCCTTCATGAACCGAGTACTCCTAGAAAGTGATCCTCACTCGATTCTAGAGGGAATACTAATAGCAGCATATACTATAGGAGCACAAGAAGGATACATTTACTGTCGAGCAGAATATCCTCTAGCTCTTGAAAGATTAAAGCAAGCTCTGAATCAGATGAAAGAATACGGACTTCTAGGCGATAATATTTTAGGTTCTGAATTTAATTTTGAATTAAAAATCAAAGAAGGCGCAGGAGCATTTGTATGTGGCGAGGAAACGGCTTTAATCGCCTCAATTGAAGGAAAAAGAGGAACGCCTCGCACTCGCCCACCTTTTCCCACCACATCAGGATTATGGGGTAAACCCACTGTTATAAATAATGTGGAAACTCTGGCCAGTGTATCTCTCATAATGCAGAAAGGATCTGATGAATTCACAACAAACGGTACACAAGATAGTAAAGGCACAAAAACTTTCTCCCTTGTGGGACAAGTGAAAAATACAGGTCTTATTGAAGTTCCACTGGGTAAAACTTTAAGACAAGTAATCTACGACGTTGGAGGCGGAATTAAGGATGATAAAAATTTCAAGGCCATACAAATCGGTGGACCATCAGGAGGATGCATTCCAGAAGAATTTTTGGATACACCCATAGATTATGATTCCCTAGCCACGGCTGGAGCAATTATGGGTTCTGGAGGGATGGTGGTTATGGATCAGGATACCTGCATGGTGGATGTAGCTCGTTATTTCCTAGAATTCGTTCAAAAAGAATCCTGCGGTAAATGTGTACCCTGCCGACTGGGAACTAAACAGATGCTTGATATTTTAACTGATATAACCTTAGGAAAGGGTAAATCAGAGGATTTAACTCTCCTTTCAGAGTTATCCAAAGCCATTAAAGCAGGTTCACTTTGTGGTTTGGGGCAAACATCCACTAATCCAGTGTTAACTACTCAGAAATTCTTTAAAGATGAATATGAAGCCCATATAAATGAGGGAAAATGTCCTGCACTTAGTTGTAAGGAATTTATAAATTATCAGATATCCCCTGAAAAGTGTCAGGGATGTATGTTATGTCTTAAATCTTGCCCTGCAAATGCAATTATTGGTGCTAAAAAGGAATCACATTTCATTCAGTCAGATAAGTGCATAAAATGTGGTACTTGCATTGAATTATGTTCAGATAAGTACCATGCCATAGAATGTGTTCCACGACCTCAAAATAAATTGAATGAATAATTATCTAATTTAGTTTTTGTTTAAGAGTATTTTTATTAGAGAATAAGTAGGAACATTGAAAATATTATTTAAGAACAAGTATCCGTGAAATAAGGCTTTCTATTCATTATAGCTTTTATGAATATCTTTTTTAGTTCTACATCAGAGTAACCTTGGTTGATGGGTTTGATAAGATCAATTAAATTATCATTTCTAAGCAGGCAGGGTTTTATTTTTCCATCTGGTGTTATTCTAAGACGTGTACAGTTTTTACAAAATTCTGTATTGTCCATAGGCTTTACTACTTCGATTTCTCCACCTTTTATAAAATATTTCTTCCGATCCTGCATGAATCGTCGTTTTTTAACTTTGCTGGAGATTTTATTTAGTTCATCTTCCAATTCATCCATATCGTAATGATATTTTTCAAAAAATTCTGATTCATTATTGTTTTCAGTTTTCAAGAGTTCGATGAGTTGGAGTACGGCTCCATTATTTCTGCAGAATTTGAACATATCCCCTATTTCATGGTCATTTATTCCTTTCATTAACACCATATTAACTTTAACTGGATTAAGCCCTACTCGAACTGCCTTTTTTATTCCTTTTTTAACCTTATCTAAGTGGTCTTTTTTAGTTATGAATTTATAAGTTTCAGGATTTAAGGTATCAAAGCTTACGTTAACTCGATTCAATCCTGCATCAAATAATTCTTTGGCATATTCTCCTAGTAACACACCATTAGTGGTTAATGCAATATCACGGAACTTAAATTGGGCTATTTTACTTACAATATCTACTACATCATCTCTTAGGAGAGGTTCTCCTCCGGAGAGTCTTATTTTCTCTATACCTAATTCTCTTGAAATTTTTGCTATTGTCTCGATTTCCTGTGGATTCATCTCATAGCTTTGAGGTATTATACCGTCATGGTGGCAGTAGAAGCATCTAACATTACAACGATTAGTTATAGAGATTCTAATGGAGAAGATTGGTCTTTCGAATTTATCTGTTACTTCACTATTCTTCATGGGTTTATTACTCATTTCTTATCAGTAATTCAATTTTTTTAATTTCATTAACTCCAAATTCTTCGGTTTTAAGAGAATTAACCATCCCCGTGATGGTTTCCTCTATAAAACTTCTTACGAATGGATTTAATGGTATCATGTTATCGTTTATCTTAAGTAACACTTGATCAGATTCTGTTTTACATTCAACTTCGGTGGTTACGCTTCCACTAAGTTTTTCTTTTATATATTCATTACAGTTTTCGAATCCACATTTCTTACAATTAAGTTCCTGGATCATACCGTAACTTCGCTCTTCAATAAGATCCACTAATGATTTGAGGTGATCTTCGTCGATGTTCATTACATTTACAGTGGCTATGATATAATCATCATTTAAATCTGAAGTTGAAATTTTAGCGTATTTAGCATGTTTAAAACCTTCTAAAACTATGAAATCAAGGTTTTTACTAAATTTCATAAGATTGAGGATTGTATCAAGTTCCATATCATCCGCAAAGCTGAAAAAAGTTCCTTTTCCAGAACCAACAACTAATTCAGCACCAGCCTCTTTATGCTTCCAGGTATCTTTACCGGGCAGATCAAAGCCATGATGTGAGTGTTTCACTGTCCCGATGCGATATCCTCTCTTAACTAGTTCCTTCACAATTTTTGTAACTAAAGTGGTTTTACCGGTATTTTTTAATCCAATAACTGATATAATCTTCATTATATTACACTATCCATAAATTTAAGCTAGGAACCATTTTTTAATTATACTATTTAAAAAAATAATTTACGTATAAAAAGTATATAATGTACTACTATAATAATTCAATAAGGATTATACTTAATTCAATTTAATTGAATATATTTTTATTTCTTTAAGATATTCACACCTTAAGTACATAATACGTTTTTTATGAGTTTTAACATGAATAAAAATGAAATAACCCTAGAAATAGACAATTTAAACATAAAAACCAGAACTGGAATAACTTTACTTCAAGCCGCCCTTGAAAATAATATTTATATCCCAAATCTCTGTCATAATAATAATTTGAAACCATGGGGGGCCTGCAGATTATGCCTTGTAGAAAATCAAGGTAGGTTGGTAACAGCATGTGAAACTCCTGTTGAAGAAGGCATGGTTATTGAAACAGAAAATGAAAGGATTAATGGTATAAGAAAATCCATAGTAGAGCTTTTAATAGCTAATCATGAAGTTGATTGTTTAACTTGTTCTAAAAACAATAATTGTAAATTACAAGAAATAGCATCATATTTAAGCATTAATAAAGATGATTTGGGAAATTTAAGGCGACGAGAATCAGATATCCAAATAGACGATTCAAATCCATTCTTCAACCGAGATCTTCAAAAATGTATATTATGCGGTATTTGCGTTAGAGTCTGTGATGAAATTCTAGGTGTAAACGCTATAGATTATGGTTTTAGGGGTTATGACAGTAAAATCATAACCTTTGGAGATAAAAACATATTAGAATCCAATTGTGTATCCTGTGGAGAATGTGTAGTGGCTTGTCCTGTAGGGGCTCTCGTTCCTAAAGAGAATTCATCACCAGCAAGAGAAGTTAAAACAGTTTGTCCTTATTGTGGAGTTGGTTGTAATATCTACCTGGGTGTGAGAGGTAATGAGATTGTTAATGTAAGGGGAGATTCTGAAAACCGCGTAAATAAAGGAAATCTTTGCGTTAAAGGTAGATATGGTTACAAGTTCATAACTCATCCTGACAGATTAAAATCACCACTCATAAAACGTAATGGAATATTTGAAGAGGTAAGTTGGGATGAAGCATTAGATTATATTGCGGAGAATCTTTCAAAGTATGAATCACATGAATTTGGATCTATATCTTCTGCGAGATGTACAAATGAAGATAATTATGTGCTTCAAAAATTCACTAGGGTGGTAATGGGGTCTAATAATGTGGATAACTGTGCTAGATCTTGTCATGCTCCCTCAGTTGCTGGTTTAGCGGAGACCATGGGGAGCGGGGCAATGACCAATTCTATAGATGAAATAGCAGATGCTAATTGTTTGTTTGTTATTGGAACTAATCCTACTTCTAGTTATCCAGTAATTGGGTTGCGAATAGTTGAAGCCGTTAAAAATGGGGCTAAATTGATTGTAGCTGATCCGAGAAATATTGATATATGCAAACATGCGGATATAGTTTTAAATCATAAACCTGGCACTGACGTAGCGCTTCTAATGGGTATGATGAAAGTTATAGTTGATGAAGATCTCTGTGACGCAAAATTCATAGATGAACGTTGTGAAAACTTCGATGAATTCCGGGAATCTCTTCAAGAATTCAATCTACCTGTGGTAAAGGATATTACGGGAGTTGATGCGGATAAAATAAGAGAAGCAGCAAAATTATTCGCTTCAACTAAATCAGCTTCCATACTTTATTCTTTGGGTATAACAGAACATACTCATGGCACAGATAATGTATTAGCCCTCAGTAATCTTGCTTTGCTTACTGGGAATATTGGAAAACCTTCAACAGGTGTAAATCCACTTCGTGGCCAGAATAATGTTCAGGGATCTTGTGATATGGGATGTTTACCTGATGTTTATCCTGGTTATCAGAAAGTTACAAATTTGAAGTCTGTTGAGAAATTTAATGTAGCCTGGAATTCAAATTTGGATGCATCTGTGGGTTTGAAGTTTCCTGAAATGCTGGAAGCTGCAGCAGAGGGATTGATTAAGGCTATGTATATTGTAGGGGAAAATCCAGTAATCAGTGAACCCGATTCTGCGAATATTATAAGTTCTATTGAGAATCTAGAATTTTTGGTAGTTCAGGATATTTTTTTAACTGAAACGGCTCAGATGGCAGATGTGGTGCTTCCGGGATGTAGTTTTGCTGAAAAGGATGGAACATTTACTAATTCTGAGCGTAGAGTTCAGAGGGTACGAAAAGTTATAGAACCGATTGGGAATTCAAAATGTGATTGGTTGATTACTTGTAAGATTGCAAAAAAGATGAATGTATATTCATTAGTTAATGGATTTGAATTTAAAGATTCAAGTGAAATTTTAGATGAAATAACGTCTGTTGCACCAATTTTTGGAGGGATATCCTATCAGCGTATTGATGTTGAAGGGTTGCAATGGCCTTGTATTAATGGAGATGATGATGGTACACCAATTCTTCATACTCAAAAATTTGCCACTGAAAATGGTAAGGGAAAATTTGTTCCTTTAGAGTATAGGCCATCGGCTGAGCTTGCTGATGAGGAGTATCCTTTGGTACTTACAACGGGAAGAAATCTTTATCATTATCAGACTAGCACCATGACCGGGGTTGTTGATGGACTTAAAAAACTTTATAATGAGGATTTTATTGATATGAATCCTTTTGATGCTTCTAAATTAGGATTTAAAGATGGTGATATAGTTAGAATTGTATCGAGGAGAGGCGGAATTAATTCTCGTTTAAATTTGACTGATGCTTGTCCGAAGGGTGTGGTTTTTATGACATTCCATTTTTCGGAAACATCTACTAATATAATTACTAATTCTGCTGGGGATTCTATATCTAAAACACCGGAATTTAAAGTGTGTGCGGTAAGGGTGGAAAAGCTTGAAAATTGATAATTTAATTATTTTTTTATTTAATTTTTTAAATAGAGTATAAATTCTTTTTATTTTATTAATGAAGTTTAGATATTGTTGTAATATGGATATTAAGGAATTTTCAAAGTGTAATAGCTACACACTAATATATATATTTTATGGTTAAGTTTTATTTAGAAATATATATATTAAAGATAAGGATAAGTGTAATCAACACACATGGTGTCCAAATGCCAAAACATATAGTTTCAGGATTAAAGTATCTGACAGCAGTGGAGCTAATAAGAGACGGATTTAGTCAAAAAGACATTGCAAAAATACTTGAAATGGATAGATCAACCGTTTCCCATTACTTGAATGGTAGAAACCTTTCATGGAACTCCATAGAAGTTGCGGAAATCATAACCAATTTTTGTTCAAAAGATTTCTTAACTTTGACTTATGCTCTCTTAAATGATGCTGAAAAGACAAGAATCATTATAAAAACCTGTTCAAAAAAGAAATATCAGGCAAAAGTTGAAGATTCATGCATAGGATGTGGACTTTGCGCAGATACTTGTCTGATGAACGCTATTATACTAGATGATCTAAAAGCAGAAATTGATGCTGAATGGTGCTGTGGATGTTTTATGTGTGGGGATGTTTGTCCCACTAATTCAATAAAAATTTCGGAGGAAAAAAATGGTAGCTAATGTCAAAGAACTCAAAGCTAAAGAAGTTACTGTAAAACGCGCTTCACCAGAAGAAAAGCGAGAACTCTCCTTTAAAGATGAAATCTGCGTTGGCTGTGGCATATGTGAAAAAATCTGCCCAGTACAAGCAATAGA
>Ga0182021_10011164_pt1 | contig 10653 bp, 3 predicted proteins | sample 612E3MmetaG_FD_120493 | JGI IMG/M metagenome (GOLD analysis project Ga0182021, IMG submission 120493) | Permafrost microbial communities from Stordalen Mire, Sweden - 612E3M metaG (Illumina Assembly) | ecosystem: Environmental > Terrestrial > Soil > Wetlands > Permafrost | place: Sweden...
CTTCGTCGAGCTGCAGGCCGTGGCGAGCTGGCTGCACGACGCCACGGGCTTCCACCGCGGCACGCTGACGCAGGCCACGTGGGACCGCACCGGCCGGAACGAGGGGTTCAACTTCGGCCTCACCGGCATCGCACCCGACTTCGACGCCGCCGCGGGTTTCGTGGCCCGCACCGGGGTCGTGAACGCCCACGCCTTCAACCGGTTCACCGGGTACGGCGCGCCGGGCGCGCTGCTCGAGACCATCTCGAGCTTCCAGTCCATCTTCCGGACGTGGAAGTACGACAGGTTCGGACACCAGTCGCCCATCGAGGGCAACGAGAGCGTCAGCGTCCAGGGCACGCTGCGCGGCTGGTGGCAGCCGAACTTCAGCGTCACCCGGAACTTCTTCCGCTTCGACGCCACCTCCGTCGGGTACCAGGGCACCACGTACGGCGGCTATCGCGTGCGCGCCACGAAGCTGCCCACCGATACCGCCACCGTCCCGTTCGCGATCCCGGCGCTGCTCGACAACCTCTTCTCGGTGGGGGCCGGCCTCACGACGCCGACCTGGCGGCAATTCACCGGAACGGTCAGCGCCTCGTACGGGGCCGGGGCGAACTTCGACGAAGCGGCCCGCGGCACGGGCACGTCGCTCGGCGCGGCCGTGGATCTCCGGCCGACGCCCGCGGTGCGGATCTCGGCGCAGTACAGCCGCCTCACGCTTCACCGGCGCGACGGCAGCTGGTACTCCACCGAGGACATCCCGCGCCTGAAGCTCGAGTACCAGGCGACACGCTCGATCTTCTTCCGGGTCGTCGGCCAATACACCCACCTGACCAGCGACGCGCTCCGTGACCCCACGACGGGCAATCCGATCGTTATCGGCGCCAGCGTCGTCGGCCCCAGCGCGTCGAACGATCTGAGGGTGGACTGGCTGTTCTCCTACCGCCCAAGTCCCGGGACGCTCATCTACCTCGGTTACGGCGCCTCGTGCTCGGACTTCGACGTGGCCTGCGCCGTCGGCCGGCAGCGGACCCGCACCGAGGACGGGTTCTTCGCGAAGCTGTCCTACCTGCTCGGACTGTAGCCCGTGTCGCTGCGCGACCCGGGAGCGATCCTCCTCGTCTCCTGCTATGAGCTTGGCCATCAACCGCTCGGGCTCGCCTTCCCGATGGCCTTCCTCGAACGGGCCGGCTTCCGCCCCGACGCCGTTGACCTCGCCCTCGATCCGCTGGACGCGGACCAGGCCCGCCGCGCCAGCCTGGTGGCGATCTCGGTGCCGATGCACACCGCGCTCACGATCGGCGTGCACGCGGCGGAGCAGGTCCGCCGCCTGAGCCCCTCAGCCCGCATCTGCTTCTACGGGCTGTATGCGATCCTGAACCGTGAGTATCTGCTCGAGCACGGGGCCGACGCCGTGCTCGGCGGCGAGTCGGACGAGGCGCTGGTCGCTCTCGCCGAGCGGATCGAACGAGGCGAGGCGCCGGAACCCGACCGCGGGCCGCACCTGGCCAGGCTCGACTTCCCGGTGCCGAGCCGGGATCGGCTGCCGCTGCTTCACCGCTACGCGGCATTCGAGCGCGACGGCGCGCGTCGCGTCGCGGGAGCCGTGGAGGCGAGCCGCGGCTGCCTGCACCAGTGCCTGCACTGCCCCATCCCGCCCGTCTACGGGGGACGTTTCTTCGTCGTGCCGCTCGAGGTCGTGATCGAGGACGTCCGCCGCCAGGTCGCGGCCGGCGCCCGTCACATGACTTTCGCCGACCCTGATTTCCTCAACGGTCCCGGGCACGCTCTCCGCATCGTCACGGCGATGCACGCGGCGTACCCGGACCTCACCTTCGACTTCACCGCGAAGGTGGAGCACCTGCTCGAGCACCGCGCGCTGCTGCCCAGGTTCGCCGCAGCGGGGTGCGCCTTCATCGTTACCGCGGCGGAGTCGCTGAGCGACGCAGTCCTCCAGAAGCTCGACAAGGGACACACCAGGGAGGACCTGCAACGGGCGCTCGACGCGGTGCGTGCCGCCGGAATCACGTTGCGCCCGTCGTGGCTCCCGTTCACGCCGTGGGCTACCCTCGACGACTACGTGGAGCTGGTGGATTGGCTGATCGCGGAGGACCTGGTGGACTGCGTGGAGCCGGTGCAACTCGCCATCCGGCTCCTGGTCCCTCCAGGCTCAGCGCTGCTGGGCCGGCCCGAAATTCTGCCGTTCCTGAAGGAGCTGGACGCCGAGGCGTTCACGTGGCGGTGGGAGCACCCCGACCCGCGGATGGAACGGCTGTACCGGACGGTGAGCGAGATCGTGCATTGGGCGAACCACACCCGCAAGCCTGTGGCGACGACTTTCCGACAGGTGCGGAACGCGGCCTACGAGGCGGCGGGCAGACGCCCTGCCGAGGCGCTTGCGACCCACGCCGAACGCCGGCCCGTCGCGCCGCGACTCACCGAGCCGTGGTTCTGCTGAGCGGAGCCGACGGCGGGCCAGTTAGGCCCGGTGCTCAGCTGAATCTGGACGGACGGCGGAAGCTCAAGCGTCCAACCCACCCAGTTGCTTGCGAAACCGATCCCGCAGGCCCTCGGGCAGCGCGGAGAGACCGGCGAGCCGGCGCAGCAGCTCGCGGTCGGGCCGGTCCGTACCATAAACGCTCAGGACCTCGGCGACGGTGACCGACTCGGCCACCCGCTCGGCGACCGTGACCGCGTCACCGGCCCTCACCTCTCCCTCGCGGGCCACCGACAGGTAGAATCCGGTCCGGCCGCTCTCGAGGAAGAGCTTCACGATGTCCGGCCTGCCGAAGCGCATGCTGAGCTTGAAGCAGGGAAGCCGCGGCTGGGTGACGACCAACTCCGCAGTGCCGACGCGCAGCCGGTCGCCGATGCACACCGAGTCCTCGGTGAGCCCCGCCGTCGTCAGGTTCTCGCCGAACGCCCCCCAGGCGAGCTCGCCGAGGTCGGCGCGCCAGTACGCATAGTGCTCGGACGGATACAGGTAGAGCGCCTTGTACGCGCCGCCGTGGACTGAGAGATCGGCCTGCTGGTCTCCGGCCAGATTGTATGGCCCGACGCGTACGACGCCGTCCACCGGGCTCTTGAAGATCGAGGTGCGGACCGACTTGCCCTGCCACTCGACGCTCCGCGGGAGTCCCACATTGACCGAAAGCAGGGTGGATGGCGCCTGGTGCGGCTCTCCACGCCGCCCGGAAGGACGCCGGGGCTCCGGGAGGGGGTTCATGGCGTCACGGGCGCAGCAGTTAGGCGGGCCGAGGGCGGCGCCGTGATGGTAGTCACCAAGAATGAGTGGGGGCGTCGCATAGCGCCAAAGCTAATTGGTCGCTACCGTAGCTTGACAGCTTCCTCGCCCGGCGGGTTAACTTTGGCATCCACGTGAGAGTCGTCGAGCACCTTCCCATGAGTGCCCGCAAGTTGATCCGCGGGTTGCTGCCCGTCGTCGTCGCGGCGGGCGCTGCCGTGACGTGCGACAGCCCGACCGGGCCCGCACGGCACTTGGTCGCGCTGGCGATTCAGCCGGTGCTGCGGGTGGCGCTTGGCACATTCGGCGGCATGTCGGTGGACCAGGCCCGGCTGATCGTGGTCCGGCCCCCGGCAGACACGGTCGCCACGAAGAGCTTCGACTTCTCCGCCGACTCCGCCCAGATCACCGCGAACGTCTCGGTGCCCGTCACCGACACGGCGACCTTCTGGGTCACGATCCAGCTCCTCAGCGGCAATACGTTGATGTTCAGCGGGCTGGATACCGTGCTGGTGACGAGCGTCCGTGGGGAGCCGTCCGAGGTCCTTCTGACCTTCGTCGGCCCAGGCACGCGGATCGCTTCCATCCAGATCGCGCCGCGTGACTCCGGGGTCTCGTTCGGCGGTTCGCTGCAATTCCGCCTCACCGCGGCGGACTCGTCGCAACAGCCTGTGACGCAGTTCTACGCGGCGTGGTCCACGCCATCCTCCCTCAGCGGCGCGGGGAACACCATCAACGCCGACGGCCTGTTCCGCGCGGGCACGACGCGCGGGACGGCGTGGGTCTATGCGCACACGCCGACCGGGATTCGGGACTCGACCCGGGTCACGGTCTCGCCGGTTCCGAGCCAGGTCGTGATCGTCAGCGGCAACAACCAGACCGGCTCGGTGGGAACGGTGCTCGAGCAGCCGCTGGTGGTGAGGGTGCTGGCCTCCGACAATCTCCCGGTGAGCGGAGTGAGCGTGCAGTTCAGCGCCTCCGGTGGCGGCTCGCTGAACCCGCCGGCTGCGATGACCGATTCCCTCGGGCTCGCACACACGATCGCGACCCTGGGGACTACCGCGGGCAGCGTCGCGATCACGGCCAGTGTGGGCTCGATGGCCCAGGCCCAATTCACGGCAACGGCCACGCAGCAGGCTGGTCCGCCGGCGAACCTCGTGAAGTTCGCGGGCGACGCGCAGACCGGGGCGACGGGGGCAGCGGTGCTGGTGGCCCCGGCGGTCAAGGTGACGGACGCATCCAATACGCCGCTTTCCGGCATCGGGGTGACCTTCGCGGTTGCGAGCGGCGGCGGCAGCGTGACGGGCGCGAGCGCGACAACCAACGCGTCAGGCATCGCGACGGTCGGCAGTTGGACGCTCGGCGCGGCGGCCGGGAACAACACCCTCACGGCGACGGTCACGGGCCTCTCGCCGGTGACGTTTGCGGCCACCGCCGTATCGCCGGGCGTGCCGGTGCTCGTCTCCAAGACGGCGGGCGACGGACAGACCGCGGCGGCCGGCTCGGCGCTGCCGGTGCGGCCCGCGGTCAAGGTCACCGACGGGCTCGGCACGCGGGTCGCGGGCGTGAGCGTCACGTTCGCGGTGGCCTCGGGCGGCGGCAGCATCACGGGCGGCACGGTCACGACCGACACTGGCGGCATCGCGACGGTTGGGAGCTGGACGCTGGGTCCGGCGGCTGGCGCCAACACGCTGACGGCGACGGTCACCGGCCTGACGGCGGTGACGTTCGCAGCGACGGGCACGACGGTAGTGGGGCCGGCGATCGTGCTTACCGTTCCCGGCAACCTCGTCGGCGTGGGCGCGCAGGGCCTGGCGCTGGTCAAGCTCACGCAGCCCGCGCCGACCGGCGGCCTCACGGTGACGGTGACGAGCGACAGCACCAGGTACCTCACGGTCGCCTCCCCGGGCACCATTGCCTTCTCCGCGGGCGACACCCTGAGGAGCATTGTGCTCAACGGGGTGGCAGTGGGCGCCTCGGTCATCCACGCGACGGCGACCGGCTACACCGCGGGCATCACGGCGGTGGGCGTGACGCCGAACCTCATCCTGCTGCAGCAGTTGGTATCGGTCACGGCTGGGCAGAGCACCACGCTCGGCGTGCAGATCGTGCCCGCCGCGCCGGCGGGCGGCCTGGCCGTGACGCTCGCGAGCACCGACACGACGAAGCTCAAGGTCACGACCCCGACCGTTACGATCGCGGCGGGTCAGACGACCGGGAGCGCAACCATTCACGGCGTCGCTCCGGGTCTCGTGGGCGTGACCGCGTCGGCCACGGGGTACGCGTCCGGCGGCGTGGCGATCACGGTGGCGTCGGCCTCCGGTCCGGCGGCCACGCTGACGCTCGTCTCCGGCGGCAACCAGACCGCCACGCCGGGCGCCCAGCTGCCGAACCCGATCGTCGTGAAGGTCGCGGACTCGCTGGGCATCGGGGTGAGCGGCAAGACCGTGACCTTCGCCGTCGCCACGGGCGGCGGCTCGGTCCTCCCGACGTCGGGCAGTTCCGACGCCAACGGCCTCGCCAGCACGGCCTGGACGCTCGGCGCGGTCACTGGCGCGCAGACCATCACGGCTACCGCGACCGGCCTCGCCGGCTCGCCCCTGACCGTCTCGGCGAACGTCCCGGGCGGCGTGGCCTCGACGACGATCTCGCCGAAGCCCGACACGCTCACGGCGCTCACCGCCACGGTCCAGCTCACGGCGCAGGCCAGGGACTCCAACAGCAATCCGCTCACCGGCAGCTTCATCTGGCTGAGCCGCACCCCGGCCATCGCGACGGTGAGCGCCTCCGGGCGCGTGACAGCGGTGGCGAACGGCTCGACCTACGTGGTGGCAACGGAAGCCGGCGGCACGAAGGATTCGGCGTTGATCGTGGTGCAGCAGCGGCTCGCATCCATCAACGTATCGGGCAGGAACAGCCTCTACTTGAACACCAGCTACAGCTTTACGGCAAGCGCGGTGGACGGCCTCGGCAAGCCGATGCCCGGCATCACCTCGTTCACCTGGTCCACGACGGCGCCGGCCGTCGCGACGGTGGACACGGCGGGCCACGTATCCGCGATCGGGCTCGGCACGGCCCAGATCAGGGCGACGTCCGGCACGATCACCGGCATCGCGAACCTCAGCGTCATCACGCCCATCACCCGGATCGCGGTCGTGGTGGACACGGTGGGCGCCACCCGGACCGACACCTTCACACTGACGTCGCTCGGCCTGACGCGCCGCTACCGTGCCATCGCGCACGACACGCTCGACGCGGTGATGACGGGTATTTCGTTCACGTGGGTTTCCACGAACGGGTCGGTCGCCGTGGTCCCGTCCATCACATCGGACACGGTGAGCGCTACGTCGGCCGCCAATGGCGTCACGCAGATCAAGGCGACAGCGCAGGGCTTCACGTCGAACCCCGGCGCATCGCTCACGGTGGCGCAGGTGCTGGCGTCCATCCAGCTCACGCCCCCCGCGGTGACCATCGCGGTCAACGGCTCCACGGGCCTGGTGGCCCGCGGCAAGGACGCGAACGGCCGCTACATCTCGGGCGGGACGTTCACCTTCACCGCGACGAACCCCGCCATCACCACCGTGGACAGCACCGGCCGCGTCACCGGCGTGGCCAACGGCACCGACACCGTCACGGCCACAAGCGCCGCGATCGTGTCGAACAACTCGGTGGTCACGGTGGGGGGCGAGGTACCGGCGATCATCTCGTTCGCCCGCGACACGCTGTCGGTCGGCCGCGGCTCCAGCGCCTCGATCCCGATCCTGTTGAGCAAGCCCGCAACCAGCCCGCTCATCGTGAAGCTCGCGGTCAGGGACACGTTCGCCTACTGGAGCACCCCGACGGTCACGATCCCGACGGGCGCCACGTCCATCAACGCGACGCTGAACGGGCACAATGCGGGCACCACGGTCATCACCGCGTCCGACAGCTCGGGCCTGGGCTACGCCGGCGCCAGCGCCGTGCTCGCGGTGACCGCGACGATGCGGCTGGCGTCGAGCTACTACGCGATCAACGCGACGGACATCACCAGCACGCAGGTCCTGCTCTCCGACCCGTCGCCCGCGGGCGGCACGTACGTCACCTTCAACTTCGGGACGGCGGGCATCGCCGCAGTCTCGCCCAATCCGGCGTACATCCCGGCCGGGCAGCTCGCGGCCAACATCCAGATCAACGCTCTGGCGGCCGGCACGACTACCATCACCCCCAACGCCATCGGGGTGAACGGCACGGCCTCGAGCTTCACCGCCTATGCGCCGGTGCTCCGGCTCAGCAGCACCTTCAGCAGGCTCGGGCAGGGCCAGTACGACCCGAACCCGTACGTCTATATCCAGACCAGCACCGACCTCCCGATTCCGGTGGCGTTCACCAGCTCGGACACTACGGTGGCCAAGGTGACGCCGGCCGTGACCATTCCCAGCGGCAGCAATTACGCCTACTTCACCATCACCGCGCAGGGGAACGGCACGGCGACGATCACGCCGTCGGCGCCGGGATGGACGGCTGCGGCTTCGATCACGGTGGTAACCACGACGCCGCACGTCGGAGTCTGCTGCACCAGCACGCTCTACACCACGTCCCCGCAGCAGAGCGTCTACGTCTACTCGGAGGACTCGTCGGGGACCTCGCACTACCGCGTCAACTCGCTCCTGGCCAACGTCAGCTCCTCGAACCCGAACGTGGTGCGGGTCATTGATTCGGTCGTGACCATCGACGCGGGCTCGTACTACACCACCGCGCGGGTCGTTCCCGGCGGGCTCGGCGGCACGGCGTACATCCGCACCACGGCGAGCGGCCACACGCCGGACTCGGTGCTGTACACGGTGAACGGCCCGCCGCTCAATTTCAGCTGGAGCAACAACCGCGTTGGCGCGGGCGAGTACGACCAGAGCCTGTACGTCTATACGCAGAACAGCGTGACCGCTCCGCTGGTGGTGACGTTAACGAATTCCGACACGACGAAGGTGGGCGTGCCCGACTCCGTCATCATCCCCTCGGGCACCAACTACGTGTATTTCAACGTGCTCGGCCTGGCGCCGGGCAGCGTCACGATCGGCGCCACCGCCCCCGGGTTCCTGCCGACCAGCGCCAGCTACACCGTCACGTCGCCGCGGATCACGGCGTGCTGCAACGACACGTTCAACAATTTCAATTCGGGGACCAACCTCACCTTCTACAGCGCGGATTCGGTGGGGACCAGCCACTACCGCAGCTCCCCGCTCGCCGTGTCCATCTCGGTGCTCGACACTATGGTCGCCAAGGTGGACTCGGCGACCGTGACGATCGGCGCCGGGACGTACTACAACAATTCGGCCCACGTCACGCCGGTAGGGGTCGGCACGACGCGCATCGTCTTCAGCGCGCCGGGCCAGCTGGTCTACGACACGCTGACCATCACGGTCAACACGCCCAAGATCCAGTTCAGCTTCTACTCGTCGCTGGTGGGCCGGCGCCAGTATTTGCCCAATCTGTACATCTACACGCCGGACTACCGCGCCACGCCGCTCGGCGCGACGATCACGCCGCTGCACAGCAACGTGGATTCGCTCAGCGCGACGGCCGATACCATCCCGGTTTCGACCAACTACGTGTACTTCACCGTATACGGGCTTGCTCTCGGCACGGACACGCTCATCGTGTCGGCGCCGGGTTACGCTCCCGACACGGCGTACATCACCGTCAGCTGGCCGCGGTTCACGGCCTCCGGCCTGCCCGGCTCCCTGACGACGACCAGCCCGCCGTTTACGACCTACGTCTACGCCGCGGACAGCGCCGGCACCGATCATTACGTGATGGATACGGTCGTGGTCGCCGCGGCGCCGAGCGACAGCACGGTGCTCCAGCCGGCCCAGCGGTCCTTCCGGATCCTGCCGGGCACTTACTACAACTACACCACAACGAACGTGGTCGGGCCCGGCTCGGCGAGCATCACGTACTCCGACTCGGCCGGCACGGGCTACCATCCCGACACGACCAACACGGTTACGGTGACCGGGCCGTCGCTGGTGTTCAACAGCTCGTCGTCCGCGCTCGGCATGCGGCAGACAAGCGGCTCGAACGGTTACTACGTCTACGCGGCCAACAACGTGGCCACGCCGCTGGTGGTGCACCTGTTGAGCACAGGGACCCGGGTGGCGACGGTGCCCGACTCCGTCATCATTCCGGCCAACTCCAACTACGTGTACTTCGGCGTCACCGGCCAAGACACCGTGGGCACGATCCAGATCACGGCCACGGCGACCGGGTACAGCTCTCCCACGCCGATGACGGTGCAGGTCACGCCGCCGCAGTTCGCGATCTCGACCAGCACGCAGCTTTACACGACGTCGGGCCGGACGGGCATGACGATTTACGCCGAGGACCAGTTCGGCACCCAGCACTACACGACCGAGAACGTGGTCGTGTCGCTCCTTTCATCCGCGCCGTCGGTCGCGAACGTTGACTCGAGCACGGTCACGATCCCCGCCGGCCAGTACTACGTGAACACCCCGACTTGGGGCCCGGGCATCGTGGGCACCTCGCAGCTGCAGGCGTCCGACCCGCGGGCGGCGCTGTACCACTACAACACGGGGACCCTGAACGTCGCGGTCATCGAGCCGTCTCTCAATTTCAACTGGGGCACCCAGACGCTCGGGATCGGCCAGTACAACAACCAGTACGTGTACTCGCCGAACAACGCCGCGGATGCGATCAACGTGACGCTGTCGCACAACGGCACGGCGCGCACCAGCACCACACTGAATGGGACGCCGGTCTCGGCGGTGACGATTCCGTCCGGGATCAACTACGTGTACTTCCACGTGGTGGGGGCAGCCGTCGGGTGGGACACGCTGGTCGCGAGCGCGACGACGCCGGCGTTCTATTCGGCCACGGGCTACACGGCGGTGAGCCAGGGCCACGTGGATCCGATCTCCTACTGGCCGTCGTCGCTGTCGCTGAGCGGGACCGACTCCGTGCAGATCCTGATGTACGCCCGTGACTCGGCGCAGGCCGGGCACTACGTCCAGGACAGCACGACCTTCACGCTCGCGCCGAACGCGAACATCCAGTTCGTGTCCGGTGGAGCCAACAGCGCCGTGATCACGAGCATCGTCATCCCGCAGGACCAGTACTACGTCTACTTCTGGGTCAAGGGCGTGGCACAGGGCACCGGGCAGGCGACGATCAGCGCGACCAACTACGTTACGTACAACACCCCAGCGATCACGGTGTCTCCATGACGAACCGCGCCCCGCTCGCCGCCATGCGTCCGTCGCCGCCTTCGTGGCGCGGCCGGGGCGCCTATGTCGGGGCGCTCGGCCTGGTGCTCGCCCTGGCGTTCGTCGCCGCGCCCGCCGCCGCGCAGGCGCAGGCGCCGGCGTCGCCGGCTCCGCCCCCGCTGCCGGTCGCGACACCGGCGCCGGCCCTCCGGCACCCGCCCGTTCCGGCTC
>Ga0182021_10011166_pt1 | contig 10652 bp, 8 predicted proteins | sample 612E3MmetaG_FD_120493 | JGI IMG/M metagenome (GOLD analysis project Ga0182021, IMG submission 120493) | Permafrost microbial communities from Stordalen Mire, Sweden - 612E3M metaG (Illumina Assembly) | ecosystem: Environmental > Terrestrial > Soil > Wetlands > Permafrost | place: Sweden...
GAAGAATCCGCCCATCATGGCGCCCGATGTCGTGGCCCCTGTCTTTGTCACCATCTTGGTCTTGCCGTCGGCATCCTTTGCCACGACCGCGGCTCCGGCGACCTGCATGATGAGGTCGTGCTGGAGCTTTATGACTACCTCGTACGCCTTCTCGGCGGTGGCCTCATCGGGGTAGCCGATGACAACGAGATCGACCAGATCTGCCACTGATTTCTCCATCCGGCTGCGACGGTCATGAAGACTCATGCCGTAGATGAGCCTAGGATCGACCTGGCGCCGGCCGCGAGGATGAGAACCCTGTTGTGTTGTCGGACGCGCGAGCCGAGACTGGCACGCCAATGCCTGGAGCCGCGGCACGATCGCAGGTTCGTGCTGGTCTTCGTGGGTTTCGCGGTTCACTGAACCCGTTGGGGAGGGCGGCAAGCGGACTGAGCGGCTCGCGCGACGAACACCCGGGCAGGCGGCCAGTCACAGGCGGCGTGTTCGGAGCGTCGGTCAGCGCGTTATCGTTCGGGGCGACATTATCTGAGGGGGGTCGATGAACAGGGACCGGGCGCTCAGGTTCACTCTTGGCTTGTGGCTCGCTGTGGCGCTGGGCGGCTGCGCGTCGGCCGAGACGTCCTCGTCACCGAACGGGACGATCCCGTCCGCGGGACCCTCCGCGTTCCAGTCGGCTGCCGCTCCCAGCTCCAGCGGGCAGGCACCAACCCCGACCTCGACCCAGGCCCAGCCGACCGCTACACCCGAAATGACCGCGAGCCCCTCGCCCACACTCCCGCCGGGCGCAGCCGGCGACCTGACGCACATCGATTGGCAGTCGGTGGGATTCAACGGGCCTGCGGGATCGAACATCTTCGGATGGAGCCGCGGCTATGTCGGTTTCGCGTATGACTTCACGGCCAACCGGATCACGCCCTGGGCTTCGTCGGACGGGTCGACCTGGACGAGCGGCCAGAAGCTCGACACGTCGGACTTCTCGGCCGGCCTGCAGGCCTACCGGGCGCTCATCGCGAATGACGCCCAGCAGGGCCAGGACGATTCAGGGATGTCCTGCCAGCTTCAGGTCGACAACGTCGCGGAGGGTCCGGCCAGTCTGGTGGCCACGAGCTGGCTCGTGTGCGACGGCTGGTGTGGTTCGTTCTGGATCGGCCCGGCGGTCTGGGTCACCAACGACGCGCTGTCCTGGGACCGGGTGACGCCTGCCCAGATGGGGACGACGAGCCAGGTCTCGCAGGAAGTTGGCCAGGGGCCCCGGCTGCCGCTCATAGCGGGTGGCCCGTCGGGCTTCGTCGCTATTACAGGGGACCATTCGGCGGTGGTGTCGCAGGACGGACGCCGGTGGCTCAAAGCTGCGGCGGTGCCGATTCCAAGCGGTGCCGAGTCGGTCACGCTTAGCTCGGCGGCCGATCTGGACGGCAGTTACGTCGTGGCGGGCTCGATCCTCATCCCGCACGCTTGCGGCCTGGTCTTCGGAGACGACGTCGTTCAGGCTGGCATCTGGTCGTCAGCGACGGGGATGACCTGGACAAGGGCGTTGCTCAGCCCATCGCTGGCCTGTGTGAACGCCGAGGTCCAGCTCGACCGGCTGAACAACCACGCGCTGCTCGCACGCGAGACATGCGATGTCGCCAGCGCTGACCCGTCCGCGGCTCAAGCCTATGTGGCGTGGACCTCGACGAACGGACGCGACTGGACGACCCTTTCTGGGGCAGGCCTTATCCAGGGGTATACCTTCTACACGGACGGCACGGTCAACGTGGGCTACGCCCCGGTCATGCCGAATACGGTCGGCGACGGCGCGTTCTGCTACTTCGACGCCCATCTCCAGCCGGCCGGTCTGACGCAGACCGGGGCCGTGCCGACGGTCCAGCTCACCATCGCTCTCGGGCCGGCGGGAGTCCTGGCCACCGACGGAACGCACTTCTGGATCGGGACGCTTTCCTGACGAGTCCCGCGGGAGGCAAACCGAATGGGCCATACTCGAGCACCGGAGGACGGGATGACGGCGCGACAGCTGTCACAGGCCTGTCGATGGTCCTGGCGATGCTCTCTCCGGCTCACGGTCGTCGCACTTGTGATCGCGGCCGGTACCGGCTGCGCCGGCACGCCGCCGACAGCCGCGACGCAGCACGGGTGTTCACCACTACCGGCTCATGAGGCGCCGGCCAGCCAAGCGGTCTCGCCATCCGCTTCGGCAATCGACACGAGCCCCAGTGACAGTGACGACGACCCCGGCGCCTCGGCTCCCCCGCCGGCATCGGCTCCCCCGCCCATCCCCGGTGCCACCATTCCGCCGTCAGGGGTTCTGCCCGGCGAACCAAACCCGGCCCTGACCCCGGGGGCGCTCAATCCCGCCGTCACCCAGGCGACGATCCACTCGACCATCTGCGTGTCGGGCTGGACGGCCACCATCCGGCCGCCGTCCTCGTACACCACCGAGCTCAAGATCGAGCAGATGGCCCAATACGGCTACTCGGATCGATCCACCGCCGACTACGAGGTGCCGGAACCTCGACGGCGGTTGTTACCTGCACCCTCGGGGGCCAGACCGCGTCCGACAGTCAGACCTTCGCGATCAGTTAGGAGATCGAGCATTCAGGTCGCGACGATGCGAACGTTGTGGCGGCGGGCCTGCCGACGACAGGGCAGCTCAGTAGTCGATGCGGAAGTTTCCGATGAAAGTGATCGTGTTGCCGTCGGGATCGCGGATGGCGGACAGCCGCACGCCTTTGTTCACCGTCTCGATCGTTCCCAGGGCCAGGCCCCTCCGGGAGATGTCGGCGTCCTGGTGGTCCAGGTCGTCCACGGCGAAGTTCAACAGGGCCGAGCCGGCCCGGTCGGGGTCGAAGGTGATCTGGACCCACGCGGTCTCGGTCATTCGCCATTCGACGAGGCGACCTTCCATCGGCAGGTTGTCGGCTGGACGACCGAATAGACGCTCGTACCACGCGTGGGCGGCGTCGAAGTCGGCTACCGGGACGACGGCGAGAACGTGTTCGATGGTCATCTTGCGCCTCTTCGATCGTTGCGATGCGTCGCTGTTCGATCAGTGAGCTCGGGCATCTGGCCGGCCCTCCAACTCTGCTCCCGAAGCGGCGGTGGATCTGGCTTACCTACGTCGCTCGCTTACTCGGGAACGCTAAGCGATAGCAGTCAGCGACGCTCGGGTGGGTGAGCGAACGATCACGCATGGTGCGCTTCGCATTGGTGAAGGCGGCGAGATCAGAGCCGGCGGCCTGAGCAGGCTAGTCGGCTGGTGCGAGCCGCCCACCAACTGCTACGGACAGGTATTGGCGGGCGCCGGCTGACCGGACCAGAGGCTGTCCTTTCCGAACAGCTGGATTGACAGGGCAGCGACCTTGTCGTTGAGCAGGCAGTTGGCGGCGTTCACGTTGCTGATGCCCGTAATCGTGTACGGCGGCCCCAGTACAACCTGGCTGATGTTCGCGCTCGGGACATCCTGGCCCAGGGCGACGAAGTCCGCTACCTTGTCCGCCGGGAAGTCCGTGGTCGCGCTCGCGCCAAGCGTAGAGACAAGGCTCGGCAGCTTCAGGATTTCGCTCGGCTGCGCCATCTTGTGGAGAAGGGCGACCAGCACCAGCTGCTGACGCGACGCCCGCTTCCAGTCGCTATCCCCGACGCCGTGTCGACTCCTGACGAAAGCCATTGCCGTACGACCGTCGAGATGATGAGGACCGGCCGAGAGGCTGAAGCCGTACGGGCTGCCGTCGAGCCAGTCGTACGAAGGGTCATCGATCGGGTACGGGTTGACCACGTCGATCCCGCCGACCTTGTTGATCATCGTCTCGAAGCCGCCGATATCCATCACGGCGTAGTAGTCGATGGAGACGCCGACGAGGTACTGAATCTCTTTGATAAGCGTCGTGTAGGGGGCGTCCGGGGACTTGATGTGGCCGCTCGCGACGTACGTCGGCAACGCGTTGATCTTGTATGAGGCATTGTCCACGCCGCCGAAGTAGAAGGGGAAGCTGGCGCTGTCGCGCGGCACGCTGACCATCTGGATTGAGTTGGCCTGAGGGTCGTAGCTCACGACCATGATCGAGTCGTACAGGTTGGAACTGGCCCCGCTACTCGTTCCGGTGAACAGGATCGTCACTCGACCGTCGCCGGCGACGGTCGCGAGCGGTTCGGGCGTGCCCGTGGGACCCGGGCTCTGGCCTGGAGCAAGGCTCGGGGCGGGCGTGGCCTGCACGATCAGATGGGTGTCGCCGGGGTTGAAGACCTGAGTACCGGCATCCGAATAGGCCAGCAGGTAGTAGCCGCCTCCGAGGTGGGTCACGGCGATGATTGCAGCGAGCGTAACCAGAACGGCGGTGTTGACCGCCTCATGTGTCGAGCCCGTGTGCCCGATCCGGAAGGCCTGAGCGACAGAGGCGATCCGCCAGGCCCCAAACAAGATGATGATCGCCACAGTCACCAGGCCGACGCCCCGATCAGCGAAGAGCTGCGCCGCGAGGACCACCGGACCACGCCGTAGGGCATAGGCCAGCAGCAGAACGACGAACAGGGAGGGCACCGCGAAGATCGCGGCCAGGCGGCGGTTACGGAGATACAGCTGCCCGAGGCCCGGCCACAAGAAGGAAAGGAAAGCGCCCAGGGCCGGCGACCATCCGCGGCGCTTCGTGGCCGGCGAGTCGGCGTTCGAGGGGGTCGGCGCGTCGGGTCCCGACGCGGTAAGCGGCGCCGTCTCCGACGTGTCCGACCCGTCCACATAGTCGGCGCCCGACGAGGTCGAAGAGTCCATATCCGGTGTGTTCGGCGCGTCCACGTCCAATACGATCGACTCCACTTGCGAGGTGAGAACGGGTCTTGGTTCCTGCCTGCGCCGCGTAGTCTACCGGCGCAGCGAATTGGCACGAGGTGGTCATCGTGTCACGCTTGATCACGAGCCCTGGCCGAAGGCTTAGCCCATGCCGTACCAGGCAGGGAGCCCAGTGGCAACTACGCGGTATTGCCCCGTCAACGGATCAATGCTCAGGAGTTGCCCGCCGCTGGTGCCTCCGTAGAGCCCGGTCGCGGTCATCGTGAGCCCAAATACGTCCGAGAAATCGGCCGTCCCGATGGCGTGAGCCGAACCACTTGTGGGGTCGACTCGCACCAGAACGTTCGAGGCGAGCAGCAACGAGCCTGAACCGTCTGAGGTCAGGTCGCCTGAGGACGCGTAGCCGGTCGATCCGATCTTAGTTGCCGCTCCACTGTGGGGGTTGACGGCAAACAGGTCGGTTCCGCCCGACCCATACATCTTCCCGTTCGGCATTACCGTCAGGCCGTTCAAAGTGGCGTTCGTGGAGCCGATGTCGGTGGTCGCCCCCGTCCACCTATCGATGCTGACGAGTTCGCTGCCCGACGAGGCCAGCCCGTACATTGTCCCGTCAGGCGCCAAGGCAATGTCGAACATGTCGCCAACCTGCCCATAGTCGCCGACTTTGACCACAGTGCCGGAAGCGACATCGACCAGGTACAAAGAGGCGGGGCTACTCATGTACACCAGGCATCCGGCCCTGACCTGGGCCTCGACATTGGAGCGATAGGCACTGCTTCCGAGAGTGCGGCCCTTCGCCGCGATGCGCAACGTGGCGCAGTCCAGAACTGTGGGCTTCGGCGTGGGCGTCGGCTTGGGTTTGGGCGTCGGTGTAGGAGAAGGCATCGGAGCCGGAGTGGGAGTCGGAGTGGCTGACGGCGTCGCACCTGTACCGCAGGCGCTGAGATCGGCCTGAGTGATCGTTGGCAGCGGGCTCGGGAGCAAGGTGTCACCTGAGGCACCGGTAGATGATTGGATCGACTCGCATGCGTGGAGATTCGCGGGTGACGTGGGCTCGGTTCCGAAGTCGCGACCGGCAATACTTGCCTTACCCGTGAAGGGGACCGGCGTGCGCTCGGCGACGGGGAGTTGGACGCCCTTGATGTCGTACTGGACGTTGAGGCTCATATGGACCCACGGGTTCGTTGGCACGCGCAAACCCAGGACCTGGCCGGGATCGACGTGACCGATGGCGCGCATGGCAGACAGGTGGCATACCGTCAGGTTCAAGGTAGGGTCTGCGTCTGGCGAGATCCCTAGGCAACCGACCGCGTCAGGTCCCCACTTGATCTTCCCTGCTACCGGAGCGAGGACGAGCAGATCGGCGAGGTCGCTCGGCACGAGATCCAGACCGTACTCTTGGTTCCCGCAGTGGTCATGCCCGTAGCCCTTCGGCGGACAGGCCTGACTCGGGGGTGGGTTGTCATACCCGTTGAGGACCGTCAGGGTCTGCGGAGCCGCGACCGGGGCGACCAAGCCGAGCGACGGTCCGGGAGTTCCGGCCACCTCAGACGGTCCCGCACCCCCAGGCGACGCCGGAGTGCTCGCCGTTGCCTGGCCACAGCCGGCGACGATGAACGCGGCAACGACCATGGTGTACACGGCTCGCCTAGGCATTAACAACTCCCTCCGTCACGCACGGGACGCCTAGTGACACTAGCACGCTCCAGCAGTGCCTACGACGAAGATCGAGCTGGCTCCGGAGCGTCTGGTTAAGCGAAGTCGCGAGCGTGAGCCACCATGACTGAACGGGCAATAGGGCGTTGCTCCCGTCGCTCAGCGTTCGAGGCATCCTCGTACCTACGCTCGTGAACCCCGCTATCAAGCCATGGTGTTGGGCGTCATCCATCGAGACTCAGGCTCTCGCGAACCGGGCTTCTCCGGCTAAGTTCGCCCAGCCAACGATCGACCACACGACTAACGAGTTCCTCAGCTTCCGTGAGGGTCATCGGATCGCGAGGCGCATCGTAGTCGGGTCCATGGCGAGCTTCTGCAGGATACCTAGACGTCCGAGCCGATCTCATGCCACCCACGGGAAGGCTGACCGCTCAGACAGACTCGACTACCCGTGTCCGGCCGACCCACTGCCAGGTATGGCTTTGGAGTAGACGACCACGACCGACATCTTCGTCTCGTAGCCGCTGCCCTCGCGACCCATGAACGCCTGGGCATGGCGCGTCGAAAGAACGGCGGTTGACACAATGCTCCAGCCACTGGTCGACCTTTCGGCGGCGTCGCTGGCGACTGCTGCGTACACGGCCAACGCGTCGATCTCGGCCCCTGTGTCAGCCGGTGAATAGACGACGATGATCTGCTTTGGGCCGGCCTGAAAGACAACACCCGGCATCTCGAGATCCTCCCCATTCGGCGATCGATACGATGGCTTTCCCGGATCGTACTCGGGGACCAGAGTGCCCGTGTGGAAGAGAGCGGCGAGGTCGCCAGTGGCAAGGTTGTCGGAGGTGGTCGGCAGACCGCGCCGACCATGCCGCGATAGGGTCCGGCCCGGACACGTGTCGGCGCCGAACTCGCCGCATGACTACCGGCGACATGGTCACGCTTGCGTGAGCGATCGGCGCTGGCGAAGATCAGCGCATGGAGCTCCGCCCCGTCTCTGTTGCTGATCTGGCGTTCCTTGCCGAGATAACACTGCTGGCCGCATTCCCGCCGGGGCCCTTGCCAGCAGGCGCGTCTGACATGCCCCACGTCACGCGATGGACTGTGGATTGGGGGCGTCCCGGTGACGCGGGCGTGGTCGCGTGGAGCGGTGGACAACGACTCGGCTCGGCGTGGTGTCGCCTCCAGGCTGACGTGCTCGCACGCGATGAAGCTGGTCACCCACTGCCCGAGATCGCGATCGCCGTCTTGCCCGAATATCGGGGGCACGCCATCGGCGCGAAGATGCTCAACGCTCTGGACCGCGCGGCCGCCAACGCCGGCCAGAGGGCCCTAAGCCTGACCGTGAATACCCGCAACCCCGCGCTCCACCTCTACGAGCGTACCGGTTTCGAGGTCCTCCGACGGGACGGCGACCGCCTGATAATGGTCAGGCTGCTCGCCGCGCCGTCTCCCTAGCGCCGCTACGGCTTCGTGGCCTCGCCTCCGCTATTTGGTCATGGTGCCTCTCGCCAAGGTCGGCCGCGCCCAAGCTACTAACGCCGCGTTGCCCAGCAAAGGTAGTCGATGGTAATCCGGCCCCTCGTGGACGAGCCCGCGATGGTAGGCCTGTTTCCGGCCGAAGGTAGCCCCTTGGTAGCCCTGGAGCCTGCCCTCGACGATGCTCCATTGTGTTGCTATTCCCGGCCCGACGAGTGAGTCATGTGGGCGACCACTCCGCACTCGAGGCACCCGCGATAACCGCTCAACCACTCCCCGCCCTGGCCAGCGGAGACCCATCAGCCTGGGACCAGGCTCTATACGCCTTCCTGATCGAGAAGGGCAATCGCTCCGGCTCCAAGAGAACGGTCGAGTCATACGGCCGGATGCTCTGGCCCTTCTTCGCCGAGCGGTCCCTGACGCCGGATCGGGTCAAGCCCGGAGAGGTTCTGGCCTGGGTGCACGGCATTGGCAAGTCCGGCCTGACACCCTCGTCAACGACGGTCGGTGCCCGGATCGCGTGTCTGTCCTCCCTATACCGCTTCCTCATCCGGATGGGCCTGGTCGTCTCCAATCCCTGCGACGCCATCGAGCGGCCGCGGACGATCCAGTCAGTTGCCCGCGGGTACAGGGCCGACGAGGTCCGGCGGCTCCTGGCAGTCGTGCCCGACACCGTCGCCGGACGGCGTGACCGGGCAATCCTGCTAACTCTCGTTCTAACTGGACGCCGCCGAACCGAGGTCATCTCGCTGCGAGCCGGCGATCTCAGCATCGATGGCGAGACGTGCTTCTACGCCTACCGCGGTAAAGGCGGTAAGCGAGGACGGCGGGAACTCCCCCACCCCGCGTTCGAGGCGATCCGGGCAACTCTCGCCGATGCCGGCAGGGAGCTGCCGTCGATGGCACCTGAAGAGTCACTCTGGCAGGCTGGGGCGCGACCCGAAGGAGTCACGAGCGGGACGTTCTACGCCCGGTTCCGGCGATACCTTCAAGCGGCAGGTCTGACCCCAACAGGCATCCACGTCCTGCGCCACACGGCGGCGAAGCTACGACGCGATGCCGGTGAGTCGATCGACGATGTCAGCGCGTTCCTGGACCATTCGAGCCTTGCCGTTACGACGGTCTACCTGCGGCGGCTGGAGGGCCAGGAGGATCGGGCTTGGCGCGAGGTTGCAGAAGCAATTGGTCTCTAGGATGAATTGGAGCGGCTACTCGATCGCTGCAAGGTGGGAAGGAGAAGTTTGACTACCTACGCCTCGTTGCCAGCCACGATGTCGCTTGGGCTGGCCGCGGCCGTTCTGATCGTGGCGAGTGTGAGGCGGCGGGGTTTGCCCTAGGCCCTTACGGTTTGTCGCCGGGCTGAGCAATTACCGAAAGACGGGGCGAAGACTCGGAACACGGGCCGCCTAGGAACAAGAAGGGTGGGGAGAATCGCCACTCGACCGAGTGGCTCCGGCGGTAGGATTCGAACCTACGACCAAGCGGTTAACAGCCGCCCGCTCTACCACTGAGCTACGCCGGAGCGAGATGCGAGAGCCGGTCGCCGGAGGCGAACCGCCACGCCGCGCGACAGGATAGCACGGCATCGGCCCGGTCTGCCGCACGGCCTGTCAGCTGTGGCATCGGCCCCGGAACACGTAGAGTTGAGGCAATCGCACGGCCATTTCCAGCCAGGAGGAACCGTGATCAGTCATTCTCTCAGCGGCGCATGGCAACTCCGGCAGGCCAACACGGACGAATGGCTCCGGGCCCAGGTTCCCGGCGGAGTCCACACGGATCTCATGGCCGCCCGCCGCATCGCCGACCCGTTCATCGGCGATGAAGAGTTGCGGGTCCAGTGGGTCGCCGAGCGCGACTGGGAGTATCGGCACACCTTCAGCGTCGACGCAGAGGTCGCCGCCGAGGAACACCTGGTCGTCGTCTTCGCCGGGCTGGACACGCTGGCTGAGGTCCGGCTCAACGGCAAGCTGCTGGGCAAGGCAGACAACATGTTCCGGACGTGGCAGTGGGACGTGACCGATCGGCTCCTGCCCGGCGAGAACGAGATCAGCGTCGCGTTCGCTTCGGCCGTCCGCTACTGCGCGGAGCACGAGGCTGTGCGTTACCTGGATCGGCCGAAGGATGCCAACACGCTGCCGGGCGGCCCGTACCTGCGCAAAGCGCCCTGCCACTTCGGCTGGGACTGGGGGCCAAAGCTGCCGAACATCGGCATCTGGCAGGACGTGCGGATCGAAGGCTGGAGCGTCGCGAAGGTCACGGACGTCCGCCTGTCCCAGGAGATCGAAGGCGGCCGCGCCCGGATCGCGGCGCGCGTCGAAGTCGAGCGGTCTCCCGGTTCGGCAGCCGCGCTAACAGCGACGATGCAGGTCACGCATCCGAACGGCCGGGTCGATTCCATCGAGGCGGCCATTCCCGCCGGTCAGTCCGGCGCCGAGCTCGCGGTCGATGTCGTGGATCCCGAGTTGTGGTGGCCGAACGGGCTGGGCGCTCACCCGCTCTACCAGGTCGAAATCGAGCTTGCTGCCGGCGACCGACGGCTCGACCACAAGTCGTACCAGGTCGGCCTTCGAACGCTCGAATTGAGGCGCGAGCCGGATGCCTGGGGCGAGTCGTTCACCTTCGTCGTCAACGGCATTCCAGTCTTCGCCAAGGGCTCCAACTGGATCCCGGCGGACTCGTTCCCGGCCCGCGTGACGCCGGAGATGCTGGACTCCCTGCTCGGCGCGGCCGCGGC
>Ga0182021_10011167_pt1 | contig 10652 bp, 6 predicted proteins | sample 612E3MmetaG_FD_120493 | JGI IMG/M metagenome (GOLD analysis project Ga0182021, IMG submission 120493) | Permafrost microbial communities from Stordalen Mire, Sweden - 612E3M metaG (Illumina Assembly) | ecosystem: Environmental > Terrestrial > Soil > Wetlands > Permafrost | place: Sweden...
CCTGAGAGTGGAAGTGAGAATTGGTGAATTCTCGAACAATCAACACGATTTCAAATGCTTGATTAAGCCGTTCAGAATCATTAGTTTATGAACACCGCAGCATATGTCCGCGTTTCGACCGATGACCAGAACACTTGCAGTCAGGAGCACGAGCTCCACGCTTACTGCGACCGTCGGGGCTGGCGGAGCACCCCTCAATCCTGACGGTTCAAGATGCGTTGGATTTGGGTGGGATGCCACTTCGTTCCCGGTCCTGTGCGAGTCGGTATGCCTTCGGCGTTGAGAACTGCGGCAATGTCCACGAACGATTTCTTCTCCATGCGCATTGCTATCATCCGCTCGACCACGGCCCTTTCTTCGGGGGTGACTCCAAATGGCTTGCGGCCTTCGCAGCGTTGACCTCCACGGCGAATGCGCAGCCGTGAGGCCCGGAGCTTCTGCACGATTAGGCATTTTTCCCATTCACTGACCGCCGCCAATATCTGCCGCACCAGTTTGCCAGTCGGATCATCGTTGCCGAGTGTCAGGTCCACGCCGCCGTCTGCGGAGATCACCTTCACGCCGAGCTTCCGAAATTCTGCGAGGATGATCTCCGAGACCATCAGGTCGCGGGCGACACGGGTAGCGTTCTCCACGAGCACCAGGCGAACGCCGTTGGCTTTGATCGCAACGAATAGATCGGTCAACCCTGGCCTGTCCAGCGCCTCCTTGGTGCCACTGACACCTTTGTCCCGGAACTCTTGGGCGATGTCGATGCGGTTGGTTTTGGCGTAGCGATTGATTGTCTCGGACTGGCGCTTGAACCCGTCGCCGTCGATCTGGTTCTTCCCGGACACCCGGAGGTAGCTGAAGGCTTTGATTTTCATAGTTCCAAACTACCAGAAACCGCCCAGGAATGCAACACGTATTCTGTAGAATATGTGTCTACACGAACGCAATAAGCCTACTTTCAATGGTTTATGTAAATCTGTGCAACTTTTAAGCGCAGACCCGAACCCAACCTGGACTGCCTCCTAACCTCGGTGGGAGCAGAGTTCCCAAGTCATCAAGCAGAAATGGAAAAAAAGGCTGCTTAGCGCGGGACGTTGGCGCCCAGACAAAGAATTCCACGCGAAACCCAGGCTGAGGGCCACGGCGCTGCCGAAGTGTGAGCGATTCCGCTAGGTCCCTTCAGGAAGGTTCCCGGGGCTCCGCACGGGATATGCTGACCCCGTAAGGCCAGCCAGAAAACTGCCGCCAAAAGCCTCTATATCCATATTCTCTCTTTCTATTTTAGTAAGTATAGAAAGATAGAATGGGGTATAGAGGGTTTGATCTGCGATTTTTTCGGTGCTCCGCTAGGGCACTTTGCCACGCTCAGCGGGGCTCCGCATGTTCCCTGTTGTCTTCGATTTTAGACCGTTTTGTCCTCTCTCTCAGCCGCGTGCTCACACCGTGCTGGATCCATGGCGTTCAGGTTGCACGATGCCCTTGCGGAGCACCGAGGCGACACCGACTTCCAGAGCCTGCAGAACACTATTCTCTCTTTCTAGCATCACAGCACTAGAGTGATAGAAACGATTTTATTGGGAGATGTTCAGCGGCAACCGTGTGAGTTACTCATCGATCAGGCTGGCTTTATACTTAAGTCATTGATAGTTAATGCCGGCTGTATTTATGAGATTTACGAGAGGGTGGTGCCAGAGGCGTAAGAACGTGGCTGCGTGCGTCTAAAAGGGGATTCAGGAACGCACGCTGCGTCCATCTTCTGATCGGTTATTCCGCCAATATCCTCCTTATAATGCATTCTATCTTTCTAGTTTTATTAAAATAGAAAGATAGAATAGGTTTATACAGGGGTTTGGAACGACGGTGTTCCACCATGCCATTGTGGTTCCTGGCCCTGAGGTGGTGCCGTGTCCGTCATGCCCATCCATTTCCTGTACACCAATCTCCATCGATCGAGCTCTTAACGGTGCTCCACCCTGGTTCCTGGGCTTCGGAACACGGGCTCCGCGTGGATTCAAACGCCCGTGAGCACTGGAATCGCGGAGAGCGGTTCGATCGAGTGCGGCATGCCGGCAGTGTATAGCCTCCCCTTTCTGTATCGCTGGTCTCAGTGTGTTGACCACGAGTTCAAAAGGGTTATAGCGTAAAAGAACAAAAACTAAAGCCCCCTCACACAACGAAACCCGATGACGTTGTAGGCAATCGACGGGCCGTCGCATGTGCGAAAGGCGCAACGCGACTCGTCGGCCTTGCCGAGCCAAAGGCCGCCGCGCAAAACACGGTAGCTACCGGATGCCGGTCCGCTTGGATCGGTTCCTCCCAAATAAGGACTGCCTGCCGGATATGACGGCCCCGCATACCAATCCCAGCACCATTCAAGCACATTCCCAGCCATGTCGTAAAGGCCATAACCGTTTGCCGCAAAATATCCCACCGGACTCGTGTAGGGAAATGATCCGTTCGCGAAGGCTGCGTTGATGCCATTCGGTCCCAAATCGTAGCTATAGTCGACGGTGTCTCCGTAGTAGTTGGCCAAACTTTCAGTGATGACGTTGCCCCACGAAAACCGTTGCCCGCTCAACCCACCCCGCGCCGCCTTCTCCCACTCCGCTTCCGTCGGCAGCCGATACCCGTTCGCTCCCCAGTTCGCATACACCGTCGTGCCATTGTCGCCATTCGTAAAAACCTGCGTCATTCCCGCATCCGTGTAGTACACCGGTGTCAAACCCTCCTGCTGCGAACGCGCGTTGCACCACGTCACACAGTCATACCAATCCACCGTCTGCACCGGATTATTCGCCGCCTTGTCGCTTCCCGCATTGACAAACGTATAACCCTGGCTCGTCGCGTAGCTGTAAACCCCCTGCCATTGACTGTAGCTGACCAGATTCGTGTCCATGTAAAACCCCGACACATAAACATTCGTGGGGGTTGCATCAGTGATGTCGCTATCACCGATAGAATTCCCTATCGTGAACGCACCCGCCGGAATGAAGGCCATGCCGTCGGCTGTGGGAGGAACCAGTGACAACCGAAAGAATCTTGCTGAAGAGACATTGGTGACTAAAACTGCAATCTGCGAGCCATAATTAACCGGGAAGGCATCCGTGGCCGACAACCAATTTGGCGAAACCAGATTGGTCGCGCTCTGCAAAATGCCGTTCGTGCCGTGGGTGCTGCTGGGCCAAAAGAGAATGACTTGATTGTTGGTCGGCATAATGCCCAACGTCACTTGCGCAAGAACAGGATGAACGCCAGCAAGCAAAGCCAGCACGATGAAACAATCGTGGAATTTGGTTCTCATAAAATTATCGGTTTAGTTTCCATCATTATCCGCGTTTTTCCGATGAAGTGGCAGTAATGATGACGGATTGGAGGCCGGGAGACAATGAAAAAATAGTTTCCTTTTGGGCTGGAACCCGACAGGATTTATAAACTGAGGCGGAGCCCGACAGAAATCCCGACAAAGTGTCGCAATTCCACGGCGGAGCCCGAAGCAACCCGAGCGACAGCAAGGAATGTTCACGGAAATGGCTGTTTTCACGATGCAGTGAACGTAGCGAGGAACCCGAGCAGAGCGACGGTCGCCCGACCGAAGGGAGGAGCCCCACACCCTTCCAGGGGGCTCTGCTCGTGACCTGCTTAAAATACATTCTCTCTTTCTAGTTAAATTTAAGGAGAAAGATAGAATAGGTCTATACAGGGGTTTGGAACAACGGTGCTTCGCCACGTTCCTGGGCTTCCTAGCCCTTCACTACCGCCATACCGCAGCCTCATTACTATTCTTCCCGCTCGCTTTTAAGCCGCTCAACAACCGCTTCCCCTATTCAATTCGCTGTCCCGCCCTTGTGCCACTCGCCCAACGGCCTTTGACACACCGGACTCTTCCCTCATTCCCAACCGTTCGCTGATGTGGAGCAGTCCCTGCTGCGAGATGGTAACATACATAGTGCCAAGGATTAGTCTAAATCACGTTAATATAAGTATTGAGCACGTAAGATTAGCGACCACGAAGTCAGGATGAAGGGCAACAATGTCAAAACACCGGAAACTACGGAGGAGGTGTCTTCTTTTGGCCTGGTGAAATTGCTTGCAAATCAGTGCAGCAGGAAGAAAATCAAAAAGAAGCCCCACGCTGGTGGTAGGCGAGAAACCAAATGGGAAATTCCAGGTCAAATGGGAAATCCCGACTAAATGAAATAGCTAATCATGAAAACCACGAAGAAGTTCTATGTGATCGCCGTGGTGCTGATATGTAATCTGACACCCACACTCAAGGCGCAAAATTTGTACGTTGCTTCTTATGGGAGTGGCACCATCGGCCAATACGGGCTGGACGGGTCAACGGTGAATGGCTCGCTGATCTCCGGGTTGAGTGCTGGTCCCTTTGGCATCGCGATTTCGGGGAACAAGCTGTTTGTCTCGCTCTTCGGGACCGGCACCATCGGCGAATACACGACTTCAGGGTCGACTGTCAATGCCTCGCTGATTTCCGGGTTGAGTGAACCCGGCGGAATCGCGATTTCGCAGAACCACCTGTTTGTCGCGAACTGGGGATGGGGCCCCGTCGGCGAATACACAACTTCCGGGGCAACCGTCAACTACTCGTTTATCTCGGGGGTGGATTATCCCTATGGCATCGCGATTTCGGGGAACGACCTGTTTGTCTCGAACTTCGGAATCTACAGCAGCGTTGGCGAATACACGACTTCGGGTGCGACCGTCAATGCGTCGCTGATTTCCGGGTTGAATAGCCCCGCTGGCATTGCGATTTCGGGCAATGACCTGTTTGTCGCGAACGAGAGAAGCGGCATCATTGGCGAATACACGACTTCGGGTGCGACCATCAATGCGTCACTGATTTCCGGGTTGGATAGCCCCATGGGCATAGCGATTTCGGGGAACGACCTATTTGTCGCGAGCGAGAACGGCGGCACCATTGGCGAATACACGACTTCGGGTGCGACCGTCAATGCGTCGCTGATTTCCGGGTTGAGTAACCCCTGTGGCATTGCCATCAGTCCGGTCCCCGAGCCATCCACCGGTGCACTGGAAGGCTTGGGTGCGGCAGCGTTGTGGCTGTGGCGGCGTCGTAAATAGTTTGGACTTTCATTTCCACGGCGCCTCGCCCAGTCGAGGTGACGGCGTATTTGAATTAATACTGTTCGTCCAATCTCCCAAATAAGGTGCTATAGGGCGCATCTTGAATACGGTGTTCTTCTCTTGGGAAGCTCAGGGTAGTGCGACCCTTCCCCCTGTGTCCATGGTCTCCAGGGTGTCAGAGGCAGGGTGGAACACCGATCCAAAATCCCGCTTCCAAGAGCCTCTACTATACCCTTCTATCTTTCTAGTTTCATTAGAATAGAAAGATAGAATAGGTTTATACAGGAGTTTGGAACGGTGCTTCGCCTTGACTTCTTGACTGAAGGGCAAATGAATCCGTCCGGCTGACGGAACACCCCTGGTTGGATGGGAGAGATGGCGTCAACGATGATGGAATGGTTTCATCAACAAGATGTTGGTGACACACAGCCAACCTGCTTTCGATTGCCTGAAGGATTTGTTCTCGCGCTTGCCGGCGGCCAAGATCACCCAGATCAAAGAGTTCACACCAGCGGCGTGGGCAGCGACCTCGGCCAAACAGAATCCGGTCGAGCGCGCCGCTTGACACTTTTGGTTTGGAGGGAAAATCAGACCAAGGCTCGTCTGCCTTCACAGCTTGTTTGTCGACACCATATCGTCGGTCGGACATACTCCTCAGTGCAGCGGCAATTTCAGCTCAGCGCGCACAAAACTGACCACCCGGGCATGCGAGTCATCTTCCCCGGCAGAAACCAGCGTCAGACGGACCGTGGTGCCCGCCGGCCCGCGAATCAAGTCAATCGCCTGGGCCGCCTTCCCGCCATGAACCGGGACGGCCGGCCCGGTGTCCTGAGTCACGGCGATAATCCGGTCACCGGCGTGGATGTTTTGTTGCGCCGCGGCGGGCGAGCCCGGGACGATCTCCTGGACGATGATGTTTGATCCGTCCACTCGCAACGCGACGCCAATGCCAACCACCGGGGTATTGGACACGTCGGGGGGTTCCGCGCCGGGTTTCCACTCAAATGCTTCCGACTTGCTGGCGGCGAGCTTATTCTGGCCATCAAAGACAAAGTGCTGGAGAACGGTCGCATTGGTGAACTCCAGCCGGTAGCGGTAGCTGTGCTGCCCCTTCTCATCACTGCGATCCACCAGGGTCATCGAAGTGAAACCGCCGAGGCGTTTTGTTATATCGGTCTGGATTTGCTTCTGCTTTGGCGAAATCTCTTTCCACAGTTCAGCAGCATATTCATCGGTGCGCGAGTTGCCCCGCGCCGCGTCCCCGATCATGGCCCGCAGGTGGGCGGTAACCTCGGGTTCCCTGTCCGGGATCGGTTTGCACTCGTCGATGGGAAAACGCTTCATGTTTACCGGCAAAGGCAGGGGAGCCTGCGTGAACTGCTCTTTGATTTTTGGCATTTCGTAATAGTGAGCCCCTTTTTTGAGTTCAGTCGCGAGGTTCAATGTCACCTCGTCGTCGTGACCCGGAGACGGATAGAGAAAAATATCGCCGGACTTCAAATCGTAGATGTTGGAATACTTGGTGGCGTAGTCGCCGCTTTGCCGGCAGTCGCGCAATATTTTGAAGCCCTCGGCTACGGTGGGTTCGGGGTGCTTCGCGAGCGCTGCGTCCAGCGTTTGATGTCCAAAACCAAATCCGCGGCATTGGTTGTCCGGCTCCACCGTCAACTGGCCGTCCCGGGCGCCAATGATCACCGAAGCGCCGGTCCGGTCCGCCACCAGTATTTTTGCCCGCCAGAAGCCTGATTCATTGTGACTTCGATAAAAGGCGATGGCGTCATTGACCGTGACACAGGTTTCGAGCATGCGCTGGCTCGAATTTCCGCGGGCAACCGGCAGGTGCGGGTCCGGCTTCCATTGTTCCCTGTATCCCGCCACCCAGTCGAAGGCCAGGCCCTCCGTGTTCAGGCCGCCTTGGGCATAACCATTGTCAAATCCGACATAAACCGCGCCGTAATATCCGTCACCAGCCGGCAGGAACCAGATCCTCGTCTTCGTGTCCGACCAATCTTCGTTGTTGCAGAACAGCGCCCGGTTGGTATCGGTCAGCACGAAGATTGTGCAGGCCTGCGCCGGCCGGGAAACGAAAGTGAGGCAGGCCATGACAAAAGCCGGAACCAACAAGGATACTTTCGCCAGCCGATTCGTTTGCAGTTGCAGACGTGGGGATCCGTTCATGTCGAGAAAGGCTAGCGGATAAACGCCAAACGCCAAAGTGATTTTCAGGGCTGGCCGCCTGGTTTCCTGTAGTGTCGAGCCTGCGGCTCGAACGAATCGGCGCACAGCGCCGAGACTACAACCCGGGTCCGGCATCGGATTGCCGCACGCTTCCACCGATTTGGTTGGTGAAGTGGTCGGGGCGATTGGACGTTCGCGCAAAGGAGTTCAATTCGACGCGCTGGACGGCAAACCGGTCAATTTCTGTGCCACACTCACGTGTGTTTCCTCAGCCGAATACCGCTGATCTCCTCTGGAATCATGCGCCCTCGCACAAATCGTCATCATCCGGGTCACAGCAGAACGCAATCACAATTTGTCGTAGTGTTTTCATAGGAGAGTCCGTTTGATTGTAAATTCCCGCCCGGCGTTCCCGGCGAACGTCACCGCCCCGCCCTGTTTAGCGAGTGCTGTCAATGATTTTGCCATCTTGTATTGAGTCCAGTCTTTTGTCACACCCCGGAGAGGGTCATACGAAGCCATGTCAGTGAGGAGATCAGTCGGGGAGCCCGTCCACTCTTCTACATCCGGGTTCGTCCAGTAAGCGGCGAACTTGATCCAGGATCGAATGAGTTCCTCCGCATTATAGGAATACATCTGCTGACGCGAGAGTTCCAGGATGACGGGATCGAAATAGCTCTTCACCCCGCCACGGTGGTCCGTGCACAACACTTCCGCTGGGGGCTCGTAAGTGTTGAGCAGCCAGTCGGAAAAATACGGAAGTTCTATACTGCACCGCTCCTCGATGACATGCTGCTCAGGCCAAACCCCGTCATAGGGCTGTGAAGCGAAGAACATCAACTTGTCCTGCGTTGTCTTATGCACTTCGGGCAAGACTCCTACTGAGCTAGCATCGTCGTTCAAAGTCACAAGCACGCGCCCGATCCACTTAATATTCAAACGCGAGCAGAACTTCGGATGATACATGTGGTTCGCATTTACCACAAATGCTTTCAGCCTCATTATCATTTTCTGCCGTTCTTGTTCGTTTTTCGGTGCATCCTCGTCATCGATTGCCAAGAGCCCGCAAGCAAACAACTCGTCATTAAATTGAGTATTGCCGGTCAGGTAGTCCATCGGATTTGCAACACGCCCGCCCAAGAGTGGTGCAACGATTTTACTACTGAGGAGCGTCTTTCCGTTGTTTACCGGGCCACAAAGAAATATCGCCTGCCCTACCCGTTTTTCGTAATTCAAAATTGCCCGGTGACTGAATTTCAGCCACGTCAGAAAGTAGTCGAGGGGCTTGAGTTCGGACCGGGCGAACAGGCCGTTAATGAGGCCGCTGATAAACGAGAAGTCCGCTGCCGGGTCCCTGGTGGGGCCTCGGACGGGCTGCGTCGGGCGGAGGTAGGCGTTGTTGAGAAATCTGAAGCCGTCCAGTTTAACAAGGCCGGGCGGGTAGTTGATGAAGGGGGCCGCACCATCGACGCGGTTAACCTGCTGAATATGATCAAAGACCTTTTCGCACTCCGATTGTGTTGCGCCTTTTTCCACTTTGCTCGACAGACCACGTCCACGAAGGCGGACCAGAATATCTGACCGCAAGGTTGTGACCCAGTGACTGTCTTGAAGCTCCCAGTAGTTTCTGCCGTCGAAAATGATGTCCTTAGCGGCTGCGCCAAGATTCATGATGCGTTGCTCGGAAGTCAGCCTTCCTGGCAATCGCTTGCTATTTAACAATTCAATGACCTCTTCTCGCATGCCGTATTCCTTTCACATTTAAGATACCGTGCATTTGGCGATAAGCCGTTGAAGTTGCTCCCGACGGTAACGCGTGACGCGACTGTTGAGCCGAATCGGCGTAAGCAGCCCCGCCTTCTCGTATCGGGAAATAGTCCTTTGGCTAACTCCGAGAATGTCCGAAGCGTGGCGCCGCGAAACCAACTCGATCTGTTCTGATAAAACTGGATTTGTCATAGAAACAATATCGTTCAGCAGTGACAGACTGCACACTTTCCAATAATTTTAAAAATTGGCGAACTCTCAGAATCCCTGAGGCGCGACGCGGCGACGCCAACTCTATTTCTCCAGACAAAAAAACGATCCTTCATGCCGCATGGATCGCTCACTTGGGAGATATTCTCAGCTCGTCAATAATTTGAAAAATCGGCGAACTTGGGGCCTTATCCTTCTTGTAGTGGGTATAGCTGCAGAATTCTTCGTTCTGCAGATGAAACCGCGTCTGAAAAGCCAGATGCATGATAGGCTGGGAGGACGTCTGCATATGACTTGATCTTGCAGCACAAGTGACGTTTTCTGACTTCCTCCTTTGCTTCTGGGTAGGTCAACTTAGCAATTTTAAAGAGGCGGTAGGCCGCCAATTCCTTGAGATGGTGCCACGGCAGGGAGCTAGCCTTTCCTTGTCGATTTTTGAGCCGAGGTAGCGTGTCGACCCACTTCTTGAAATCGGCAACAACTTTTGTCTTTCCTGCCGACAAATCTACTTGAGCGACAACAAGACGCCCGCCCAGGGTCTTGTTTTGAGAATGTTCATGCTGATACAATAGACCTCTAAATAATTCTTCTCTCGGCACAAGTTCAGCAAAGGCTGGACGCTTGGTGTCGTAATGACGGTTCAGAAACTGAAAGGTTTTTGGGTCAATGGAAGGTAATTGTAGGAAAGGCGTGGGAAACTGGAAACCAGCAATCCAAAAAATATTGTCGAGAGGATCTTCGTGAAATGCCTTCGGCATTGATTCATGCAATGCCATGGAGACATCACCCGGCAAATCATTCCTCGCGGAGTAGTTCAATACATCAGCCACCTTCTTTGCGTTCCATGCGACAAAGTCCTCTGAATTCTTGGGTAAAGCGATTCGTTGCTCATGCCATTTCGCGAAGGCCTCCTGCACCCAGCCGGAAGATCGTGCGTATTCATAATAAATTGCCCCGTAAAGCATTTCTTCTTTGATTGCCCTAAAGTCCCATTCTTCTGCCGGGAGAGATCGAGGAAGCTTCTTCTTTAGGCGCTCCAGATTTTCCTCCGTGGATTTCCGGATTGCAGAGTTTTCAGAATAAATCTTATCTGCTCCGATTACTCCTAGGGGTATTCTTTTGTCCGCGATTGTCTTTACCACGCCAGACTGATGCACCAATTCGGTTCAGCATGTCAAGAGCACGGCTTCGTTAGAGCCGCTGTGGCACTTGGAAAAGTAGCTAATCGACCAAGTAACTGAGCTAATCGGTTCGATCGATGCAGGTCTGCCAAGGCGAGATTCTCCGGCGCCCAAGGCATCCCAATTCCTCTGGCGGCGGAGTTTGCTTGAACACCAATTCAATTGCCGCCGGCCTTGGCCAGTTCGGGCGCAGGCTTTTTGAACTCAACCGAAACGACGTTGTTC
>Ga0182021_10011168_pt1 | contig 10651 bp, 13 predicted proteins | sample 612E3MmetaG_FD_120493 | JGI IMG/M metagenome (GOLD analysis project Ga0182021, IMG submission 120493) | Permafrost microbial communities from Stordalen Mire, Sweden - 612E3M metaG (Illumina Assembly) | ecosystem: Environmental > Terrestrial > Soil > Wetlands > Permafrost | place: Sweden...
AATGGGGGATTCCTTTGCGTTGTGATCATGGCGACGGCCTTGTCGTTTTTCTGTTTTGTGATCGACGAGAAGTACCGAGAAAGCCCATTCTGGCTCATGATGCTCGCGCAGTTCGCACCCTCGTTTTTCATGGGCTACGGATATGGGTTTGCTCAAGTTTCTCGCGGCGCGATCAATGGACTACTCGTGGCGGTCGTCTACAAGGGGCTTTCCAGTATGTCGATCGGCATGTTCGCTGGTGCCCCGAGGTCCGAGTCGGTCGCAAATCTGGCCGTAAGCCCCGGCGCCGGGCCGTGACCACCAGGCTTGCGATGCCCCTTGGGTGGCCGAGGGCGGTGCGTGGTGAAGCACGAGCTGGCCCGAGCGTACCCAGCGCCGTGTCGTTCTTGCGGTTCTCGGCCTCTACGTCCTCGGCATCTGCACGTCACTGGTGCCGCTTATCGCCTTCACGCTGGCCGAATGGATCCCACGCTTGCTGAGTCGGCGCCCTCGGGAGCACGGGCGCAGCGCCTTTCCTCTATACGCTGTTCTAGGGCGGACCGACTGGTAGGCTCGTGCAACCCGCCGTCTGACACAGTGCCCACGGCTCTCTTGCGCAGGTCATGAGTGAAGTGGATGCGGGCGGAAGCCCGGAGAGTGGCGCGCCACGCATCGTGCCGTATTGCGTTGCGGCCACTCAGGCTGTATATTCCCCCGCCGAGTGGGCGATGGGGGGCAAGCAGGTACTTCTCGGAAGGCCTCCCGGAACAACGCTCGCATCTCTCAGCCAAACATGGACCTCCTCAACAAATCGATCATGCACACCAACGCCGACAGCCTCGTCGCCTCCGATTCTTGCCGAGACCGTCGCGCGAAGGCAACCCCCTGGATGCACTGGCGCTCGTTCCCTGCTCGTACGGGCCGCCGGACCGCTACACCGAGATCAAGGAGCGGGGACTCTCGGCAATAGGAATTGCAAATGAAGGTTGTCATCCTGGCAGGTGGAATGGGAACGCGGCTGGCAGAAGAAACCGAACTCCGTCCCAAACCCATGGTCGAGATCGGCGGTCGACCGATCCTTTGGCACATCATGCGTCACTACGGACACTTCGGGTTCCGAGAGTTCGTCATCGCTCTCGGCTATCGGGGCGACGAGATCAAGCGCTTCTTCCTCGAATACTCTGCTTTGCGCAGCGACATCACGGTGGACCTTGCCACGGCGCACGTCGCGACCCAAGCGAGCGCCTGCGAAGACTGGCGTGTGCATCTGATTGACACCGGAATCGGCGCGAACACCGGCGGCCGCCTGCGGCGTCTGGCCGAGTTGCTGGGCAGCGAGACCTTCATGCTGACCTACGGGGACGGCCTGAGTGATGTCAACCTTGCCGAGCTGCTCCGCTTCCACCAGGCGCACGGTCGAACCGTGACGCTGACCGCGGTCCGCCCGCCCGCCCGCTTCGGCGGTCTGTGCTTCGAAGGCGATCTCGTCGTTCGGTTCTCCGAGAAGCCGCAGATCGGAGAGGGCTGGATCAACGGTGGCTTCATGCTCTTGGAGCCAGCGATTTTCGACTACCTTGCCAGTGACGACACGAGTCTGGAGGCCGACGCCCTCGAACGTCTGGCCGAGGGACGGCAGCTTGCGGCCTACCGCCACGAAGGGTTCTGGCAGTGTATGGATACCCTGCGCGACAAGCGCTATCTTGAGGCGCTCTGGAACTCGGGCAAGGCACCCTGGCGACTTTGACCATGGCTGGATTCTGGCGAGATCGTCCCACCTTCGTGACCGGCGGCACGGGTCTGGTCGGCTCCTGGCTGCTTCGGCGCTTGGTCGACGAGCAAGCCGAGGTCGTGTGTCTGGTTCGCGACTGGGTACCGCAGTCAGAAGTGGTCCGTTCCGGCATCCTGGACCGCGTCAGGGTCGTGCGCGGTGACGTGCGCGATCAGGCCATCCTCGAACGGGCGCTGGGTGAGTACGAGATCGACACGGTCATCCATCTGGCCGCGCAGACCACGGTGCCTGTCGCCCTCCGCAACCCGATCTCGACCTTCGAGACGAACGTCGGCGGAACCTGGGCCCTTCTCGAAGCCTGTCGCCGTTCCCCGACTGTCAAACAGATCGTTCTCGCCTCTTCTGACAAGGCCTACGGGCCCCAGACAGATCTGCCCTATGTCGAGGCGACTCCGCTGGTCGGGCGAACACCCTACGACGTCAGCAAATCCTCGGCGGATCTCATCGCGCAGGCCTACGCCGCCACCTACGGAACGCCGGTGGCGATCACTCGATGCGGGAATTTCTACGGCGGCGGCGACCTCAACTGGAATCGTCTCGTCCCTGGTACGATCCGCTCCGTCCTGCGCGGCGAGCGCCCCGTCATTCGGTCGGACGGTCAGCTGGTGCGGGACTACTTCTACGTGGAAGACGGTGCGGCGGCCTACATGTTGCTCGCGCAGTGTCTGGCCAGGGACTCGTCGCTGGTCGGCCAGGCCTTCAACTTCTCGAATGAGGAACCCATGACGGTTCGTGCTCTGGTCGCCCGCATTCTAGGCGCGATGGGAGCAGATCTTGCGCCCCGGGTGCTCGATCAGGCCAGCAATGAAATACGCGATCAGCGGCTTTGTTCGGCCAAGGCGCGCAGCGTTCTGGGGTGGAAACCAGACTTCAGCGTCGATCAGGGCCTCGCGCGCACCATCGACTGGTATCGCGCCCTCTTCGCCGAGGTCGGCCCGTGAAGGCCGCTTGCCGTTCCTGCGGGGCCACCCATCTTGAGACGATTTTGGATCTGGGGGACTTCCCGCTAGTCAACGCGTTGCCCGCCCCGGAGGATCTCGGACGACCGGATCCTCGGTACCCCCTGGTTCTCGTCTTCTGTCCCGGTTGCTCGCTCCTGCAGATCACATGCACGGTGGCTCCGGAAGAGCTCTTTCGCGAGTACCTGTACTTTTCGTCGTATTCGGACACCATGCTCGCGCATGCTCGATCTCTGGTCGAGCGCATCGTGGCCGACCGGAAGCTGAAGAAGGAGCACCTGGCGGTCGAGATCGCGAGCAATGATGGCTACCTCCTGTGCAACTACCAGCGCCTGGGGGTTCCAGTGCTTGGCATCGAGCCAGCGCGCAACGTCGCTCGTGTGGCGGAGGCCAAGGGCATCCCCACGATTGTCGAGTTCTTCGGTCGCACGCTCGCGGAACGATTGACCGCAGGGAATCGCCGTGCGGATGTGATCCACGCGCACAACGTCCTGGCGCATGTGGCAGATCTCAATGGCGTCGTGGCCGGCATCAGGACACTTCTGGCTCCCGACGGCGTGGCCGTCATTGAGGCCCCCTACGCGCGGAACATGATCGAGGGCCTTGAATTCGACACCATCTATCACGAGCACCTGTGCTACTTCTCGGCTTCGGCGGTGGTCGTCCTGCTGGCACGCCACCAACTGGTGCTGGCGGACGTGGAGCGCGTTCCCATCCACGGCGGCTCGCTGCGTTTGTGGATCGCACACGCAGGCTCGGAAGTTCAGCCGTCGGTTACCGCGCTGCTGGCCGAGGAGCGTGAGCTGGGGATGACCCGCATCGACTACTACCGCGACTTCGGCATGCGGGTGTCGGCCTTGCGGGACGACATCGTCGCCTACCTGCGCCAACTGAAGGCTGAGGGCAAGCGCATCGGAGCCTACGGAGCGGCCGCCAAGGGCGCGGTGCTGCTGAACTATGCGCGAATCGACACAGACCTGGTCGACTTCGTCGCCGATCGCAGTCCGCACAAGCAGGGACGCTACCTGCCCGGAGTACGAATTCCGATCCGGGGACCGGAGGCGTTGATCGAGGATCGTCCCGACTATGTGCTCCTGCTCGCCTGGAATTTCGAGGACGAGATACGAGCACAACAAGCCGACTACCTCCGGCAAGGCGGGCGCTTCATCGTGCCGGTGCCTGCGATACGAACCGACTAGAATGCGCTTCCCTGCGACAACCATTGCGGGCGTCGTGCTTGTCGAGCCCGAACCAAAGGAAGACCAGCGTGGCTTCTTCGCCCGCACATTCTGCCGCCAGGAATTCCGCGCGAACGGCTTGATGGATCGTATCGAGCAGAGCAGTGTCTCGTTCAACCGGCGGCGCGGGACTTTGCGCGGCATGCATTTCCAGGCTGCCCCGCATGCCGAGAGCAAGCTGGTCGCTTGCACTCAAGGACGTATCTTCGACGTTGCGCTCGACGTGCGACAGGACTCCCCCAGCTTCGGCCAGTGGTTCGGTATCGAACTATCCGCCGAGAACCTGCGCATGTTGTATCTGCCCACAGGAATCGCCCACGGCTTCCAGACTCTCGAAGACGCCAGTGCAGTCTTCTACCAAATCTCGGAAGCCTTCCACCCCGAGTCCTCGCGGGGCGTACGCTGGAACGATCCGCAGGTGGCGATTCGCTGGCCGCTCTCCGAAGATCTCGTCATCTCGGAACGGGACCGCACCTGGCCCGATTGGCCGGCTGCTATCAGGGTGGCACCGTGAGCCGGGTCCTGGTGACAGGTGCGCCGGGCTTTGTTGGCGCAGCGGCGGTTCGCGGCCTTTTGGAAAAAGGCGACGAAGTGGTGGCTGTTGTGCAACCAGGGACGTCGACCGAGCGCCTGAACGGACTTGCTCTAACGACGGTCGCCCTGGATCTGGACGACGCGACGGCCGTCGCGCACACGCTCGCCGAAGTGAAGCCGGAGATCGTCCTGCACGCGGCCTGGTACACGAACCCGGTGGACTACCTGACCTCCACGAATAGCATTTCTTCCCTTCACGCCACGGTTGGACTGTTTCAGGCGGTCGCCGCGTCCGGCTGCCGCCGCTTCGTGGGAATTGGGACTTGCCTCGAATACGCGACGAGCAGTTCCCCACGTTCCGAGAAAGACGCCTGCAACCCGCGAACCCTCTACGCGTCGTCCAAGCACGCAGCCTGGCTGCTTTGCCGCGCGCTTGCTGCCCAGACCGGTACATCTCTGACCTGGGCTCGACTCTTCTACCTTTACGGCCCGGACGAGAACCCTGGGCGCATCCTGCCAGCGCTGGTCTCCGCCTTGCGGGCCGGCGAGCCGTTTGCCACAACTACAGGCGAACAGGTGCGCGACTATCTGCACATCGATGACGCAGGCTTGGCGCTCGCTCTCCTTTGCCACAGCAGCAGCGAGGGCACAGTGAACGTCTCCTCTGGACAGGCCACGCGACTTCGAGATTTCATCACGAGCGTGGCCGACGTACTGGATGCTCGTGCGTTGGTCCGCATCGGCGAATTGGCGACGCGCCCCGATGAGGAGATGTTCGTGGTGGGAAACGTGACCCGTCTGCGCGAGGTCGGGTTTGTCCCGCGTTATCCGACACTGCAGGACGGCCTGGTCCACACCTTGAGACACTGGAGAACTCGATGAAGATTACCCTCGACACGGCCGACAATTCGCTTCGGGTGTCGGAAGCGGGCCAGGAGCAAGACTTATCCCTCTATTCGCCCGAGTCGTTCTCCGTCCTGTCTCGCCTCTGGATCAAGCTCGGTTGGTCCCTCAAGTACACCTATTCGTTCACCTGGATGGGTCGGCCGATCATCCAGTTGCCCGAGGACATCGTGCGTGTCCAAGAGGTCATCTACCAGCTCAAACCCGACATCCTTATCGAGACCGGGGTCGCTCACGGTGGTTCACTGATCCTTTACGCGAGCCTATTCAAGGCGATGGAGCGCGGGCGCGTGGTTGGCGTAGACGTCGAAATCCGTCCCCACAACCGCAAGGCCATCGAGGAGCACCCTCTCGCGTTTCTCATCACTCTGATCGAAGGGGACTCGGTCCATCCCGATACGGTCGCGCGCGTGCGCGCCAGCATCCGGCCCGGAGATCGCGTACTGGTGCTGCTGGATTCGAACCATAGCTATGCGCATGTCACGGCAGAACTCGAGGCCTACGGACCGCTGGTCACGCGCGGTTCCTACATCGTGGCGACGGATGGACTGATGGAGTTTCTTGACGATGTCCCTCGCGGTCAGCCCTCCTGGCGCACAGACAACCCCAAGGCCGCCGCGGAAGACTTCGCCAGGCGCCATGAGGAGTTTGAGCTTGCCGATCCCCCGATGCACTTCAACGAGGGCAGCATCCAAGAGCGCGTGACCCATTGGCCTGGGGCGTACCTGCGACGTAGGTGAACGGCAATGAATGTGTGGCGATCTCGCTTTCCCAGTAGAACACTGTCGGCGTGGCTATTAGTCTGGTAGCGGATGAGCTCACCTGTATTCAACGCGGCCTTGCCACGAGATCGCCCTTCCCGAACGGTGCCGCGAGTTAGCATCGGATTGCCCGTGTTCAACGGGGCGAGGTATCTGCGAGGCTGTCTGACGAGCATCATTAGGCAGACCTTTCGTGACTTCGAACTCGTCATTTCGGACAACGCTTCCCAGGATGAGACGCCCGCGATATGCCAGGAACTGGCGGCACGAGACGCGCGCGTCAGATACGTTCGCAATCCCACAAACATCGGAATCATGGAGAACTTCGCCGCCGTGGTAGGACTTGCGCGCGGCGAGCTGTTCGCGTGGATCGGTAGCGACGACATTTGGGATCAAGGGTTTCTCGAAACGTTGGTCGAGGCACTCGATGGCAGCCCGGACGCGAGTCTCGCATGTGGCAACTACGACTGGATTGATGATGCTGGCGAATCTCGCCGCTTGGGGAGTGTACAACTCGCACGCTGGGCGCCCAAAGTCGCGGCCCCCTACCTTCGTCTCGGCGGTGCGAATGGTCGGCTTCACAATCTTTGCCTTTACTGGTGGTGGCGCAACCCTTTCCCCATCTACGGCCTGTTCCGGCGCGCCAGCTTGATCCCGCTGCTGCCATTCGAGTATCTGTTCGCTGACTGCAGGCACGCCGACAACCTGATGCTACTTCGGTTTCTGTTGCACCACGACCTGGTTGTCGTTGACCGGGTACTTTTTCACTACCGACTCAAAGAGCGCGAGTTTGCCGGACCGGGTTCATACTACGCGGCTGGCGCCCGGACGGACGTGCCCGCAGCAACTGCGCGGCCGACGACGGAAGAGCGCGCTCTTCTCGACCGGGTGTTGCGCGCGGTAGAGGAATCAACCCTGTCGCCGGTAGAGCGTGGGATACTTCGTTTGGCATTCCCGGTGTTGTCACGTGTGCGAAAGGGTTGTGCTTCGATGAAGTGGCACCTGCGCGGGTCGCGATGAACGAGTTCCGGGGTCCATCCCTACCGAAGGTTTCGCGCCGACGTGCGACACTGATCTACCTATTCTTCAACTACCTCAATTTGGCCCTGCTGATCGTTCAGGGGGTCGTGCTTGTGCCGACGTACCTGCGCTACATTGACGTGGCCGTTTATGGCGCATGGCTTGCGACCGGCAATGTCGTCTCGTACCTCGGCGTGCTCGATCTGGGTCTCAGCGCTGTCACGATGCAGCGGGTTGCCCACGCCCATGGAGCGTCGGACATTCTCTCGCTCGGGCGGGTGATCGCGACGGGCAGCTGGCTGATTCGACGGTTGTCGTTTTTGCCGCTTGTCGTCGGGCTCGTGCTTGCGCCCCTCGTCCCCCGATTCGTTGGGATCGGCGGAGCAGACGCCGCCTCTCTGAGCTGGTGTTTCGTCGCGGCTTCGCTCTCGACCAGCCTCATGTTCCTGACCTACTTCGCGGCATCGGTTCTGGTGGGGCTACAACGGCAGCTGATGAGTGGCATCGTTTCCTTTGTCGGCGCAAGCAGCGGCATCGTGTTCACTCTCTGGGGCCTCCACCGCGGATTGGGGGTCCTTGCGATTCCGCTTGGGCTGCTGTTGCGCGCGGGCATTCTGGCATTGGGCACCGTTGGCTGGATGTGGGTCATACTGCGCAGACTGATTCCGCGCGGTTCGTCTTCGCGAGATCCGGCTGAGACCAAAACGCTACTTCGATCGTCTCTGAACGTGTTCGCCGCCAACGCGTGCTCGGTCTTGGCGATGCAGTCTGATGCTCTGATCGTAGCGATTGCCCGGGATCCTGGGCTCGCCGCGCGATTCACCATAACTCGCAAGGCGGTCGATCTGATTTGCCTCTTCGCGACCCACATCGCCAACTGCGTTCTGCCTGCGCTTGCCCATTTGCGCGGCACGGGCGACGCCAAGCGAATGCAGCGCTTTTCCTCCCTGTCTTTGAAGGTGTCCTCATCGGTCGCCCTGGTCGGTCTGGGTGGTGTGTTTCTCCTCAATCACTCGTTCGTGAGGCTTTGGGTGGGCGAAGGGCTCTGGGGCGGCAACGGCCTGACGGCCCTCTTCTGCGTGGGCGGACTGTTGCAGGTGCTGGCCACGGCGCTCTCCTCATTGCTGGTCGCGTTTGGTGACATTGTAAAAGCATCGAGGACGCGAATCTGGGAGGCTGCCTTGCGCGTTCCGCTCGCGTTGATACTGGGAAGCCAGTTGGGCATGCTCGGCGTGGCCATCGCCGCGCTCCTGGCAGCCCTGCCTACTACAATCGCCCTTCAAGCGCGCCAACTCGCTGGCCACTTTGAGCTTACGCTCGGGCGGTCATTGGCCGGTGCACTCAGATTCTGGGCACTCGTTGGGCTGCCGACCGCGGCCCTGTGGGCCGGAATGACGATCTCAGGTGAACTGAGGCCCATACTCAATTTCTTCGTCTACGGCGCCATTCAGGTGATAGCCTGCGCAGCCACACTGCTGATGTTCGACCGAGATCTTCGGTCGCTGGTGGGAGAGTTCGTGGCCCGCGCAATCACGGGCGGTGCAGAAGAACGTAGGGGCCGTAGGGCACGGCACCGAGACCCCGGCCCACCCGGACCCCCATGACGGCTCTGCTCGCTGGTGAGAACGTGGCCTGCACCCCCCACCCGACCTCCCGCTGTTTCGATTCCAGATTCTCCGCTGTCTTCACCCCGACGATGGCGTAGTCGACCCGGGCCAGGATCTTTGCGCGGTGATTTTTCTCGAGCCCGTATGGATTGTACATGTGCCAACCCAGTTGCCGGCCCGGGTAGTAGAGCTCCCACGCCTCCAAGGTAAGCCGTTCATGGACGGGTGCAGCGCCAGCCCCAGGGCACAGGCTATTGATGGAGCCCAGGTCAATCACGACCCGGGGAGCCTCAAGCCATGCGCCGATCGAAACCGCAAAGCCTGTCCGACGTAGCCGGTGCCAATCGTCTCGTGCAGCTCGCTGCCGCCTTCGCGGCATGCCGTCGCGTGCATGGGCCGGGGCGACGGATACCGTTGGGTCTTCGCAGGCAGGTCCTCGCCGCGTTGGACGCCGGTGTGTCGGGGGGCGCCATCGAAAGAGCCTGTGGTGTCTCATGGAGCCAGACCAGGTACTGGAGGTCGGCGGCCCACGCTGGCGGCCCGGTCATGACGGCGCCGCAGGTGCTGTCGGTGGTCGACCGTCAAGCAGCGCCTGCGTTCTCGCCGTCGCCGGACGGAGGCCTCGAACTGCGGTATCCGTTCGGGGATCCGCGTCTGGTAGGCGAGGGGTGGCTTCGGGCAGGCTCTGGGCATGCCGAAGGAGATTTGCCGGGGTCGTGATTTCTGGGCGCCGCTGGTCAAGGAGTTCGAGGGGGCTGGTGCGGCCGAGAGACACAAGCAGTTCGCTGCGCGCCACAACGTGCGGTGCAGCTCGTTCGAGACGTGGCTGTACCGGCTGCGCGCCGAAAAGGAGGCGCGAGCGCAGCGCAGAGCCAACGCCAAGCACAGCGGCATGGTGAAAGGGACGCCCTGGCCGTTGGTCGAGGTGCAGGGGGTGCCAATCGGGGACAGCCGGTTCGAGGTCGAGTTGCCAGGTGGAGGGCGATTGCACGTGCCGGCTGGGTTCGACACGGAGGCGCTGCGGCGGTTGCTCAAGCTTCTGAGTGAGGCGGTTACGTGATCCCGGCGGAGGTTCGAATTTTCGTGTGCGCGGCTCCGGTGGACATGAGGTTTGGATTCGACCGACTGGTGCAGGTCGCGCGCGAAAGGATTGGGCACGACCCCGTGGCCGGCGGTGCGCTCTTCGTCTTCGCCGGAAGATCGGCAACCCGGGTGAAGGTGTTGTGGTTTGAGGGCCACGGGCTGTGCATCCTGTACAAACGGCTTCACCGGGCGGTGTTCGAGGTTCCGGTTGGGACAGACGGCAGCGCGTTCGTCCGGATCGACGGATCGGCGCTGGGGCATTTGCTGACCGGCGTCGCGCGCGAGGGCCGGCGACGGAAAAAGAACAATGAGTTGCACACAAATGCTTGACAGATCGATCGGAGGGGATCATTTGTCGAAAGCGTGAGTGAAGCGACGAGCACCGACGAGAGGATAAGTGCCCTCGAGGCGGAACTCGCGCACTTCGCCGTGGTAGCGAACGAGACGACGGAGCGATTGCGAAAGGTGGAGGAAGAGCGCAACGAGTACCGGAAGCTTGTGTTGCACCTGAAAGAGGAAAACGAGCGTTTGCGGCGCGGGCTGCTGGGGCAGAAGGCGGAGCGCCTGCCGCGAAACGATGCGCAGCTATCGTTGGCGATCTTGGGGATGGCGATGGCAGGGGTGGATAGCTCGTCCGAGGCCGAGGCAGCCGCCGCCGCAGTCGAGAAGCAGCTGGTGAAACAGCACACGCGGTGCAAGCCAGTACGCAAGCCCCTGCCGGCCGAACTGCCACGGGTTGAGATCGAGATTGTGCCGCCCGAGGTGGAGCGCGAGCCGG
>Ga0182021_10011169_pt1 | contig 10651 bp, 9 predicted proteins | sample 612E3MmetaG_FD_120493 | JGI IMG/M metagenome (GOLD analysis project Ga0182021, IMG submission 120493) | Permafrost microbial communities from Stordalen Mire, Sweden - 612E3M metaG (Illumina Assembly) | ecosystem: Environmental > Terrestrial > Soil > Wetlands > Permafrost | place: Sweden...
CGCTTGGTCGACCGATCATGCGTTGCGGTTTCTACGTAGCAGGCACAGAAGTTCGGACCGGACGACCCCAGGGTCGTCGCTTGCGTATCCGGATACAACCAGGCCAGCTGCTCAGGGGATCACGATGTCGGGCGCGCCGCCGTCCGGTTTCTCTGCATCTTGGGGGCTTCGTTCAACGGCGTGTCTTTCGATGAAATGACGCGTTCGACGCTACCCGAAAGGAGGGCGCATGTCCGCAACCACCGTGCTGTTCGCTGTTATCGCACTGGCTCTGGGCGTCGCCCTCGGCTATGCCATCAGTCGTCTCCTCATGAAGGGCCGCACCGCGCGTGCCGCCGAGGAAGCCGAGCGTCTTGTCAAAGACGCCGAGAAGCAGGCCGAGACCCTGAAGAAGGAAGCACTACTCGAGGCCAAAGACCAGAACTTCAAGCTCAAGCAAGAGGTGGAGGTCGAGACCAAGGAGCGCCGCAAGGAGATTCAGCTCCTTGAGGCGCGCATGTCAGAGCGCGAGGCCTCGATCGATCGCCGCGCCGAGTCGCTGGACAAGCGCGAGCACCAGTTGTCTTCGCAGCAAGGTCAGATCGCCAAGGCCGAGAAGGACCTCGAAGACCTCATCGCCGAGGAGCGCGAGCGCCTCGAGAGGGTTGCGGGCATGACCGCCGAGGAGGCTCGCGCCGAGCTGCTCAACCGCGTCCAGAGTGACGTGACGCGCGATGCGGCGGCGATGATCCGCGAGTCTGAAGCCCGGGCCCGTGAGGAAGCCGATAAGCGTGCCCGCAACATCGTGGGTATTGCGATCCAGCGCGTCGCAGCTGACCACACCGCGGAGTCGACGGTATCGGTCGTCCACATCCCGAGCGACGACATGAAGGGCCGGATCATCGGCCGAGAAGGCCGCAACATCCGAGCGTTCGAGCAGATGACCGGCATCAATCTCATCATCGACGACACGCCCGAGGCGGTCATCCTCTCCAGCTTCGATCCGGTGCGCCGTGAGATCGGGCGGATTACCCTCGAGACCCTGATTGCGGACGGCCGCATCCATCCCGCCCGCATCGAAGAGATGTTCAACAAGGCTGACGTGCTCGTGACGCAGCAGATTCACGAGGCGGGCGAGCAAGCTGCCTTCGACAGCGGCATCATCGGGCTCCACCCGGAGCTGATCCGCACGATGGGCCGGCTGAAGTTCCGCACGAGCTACGGTCAGAACGTCCTCAAGCACTCGCTCGAGGTCAGCTACCTGGCCGGCGTGATGGCGTCTGAGCTCGGGGTAGACGTCCAGCTCGCTAAGCGCGCCGGACTTCTTCACGACTTGGGCAAGGCCATCGACCACGAGATCGAGGGACCGCACGCCCTCATCGGCGCGGACCTGGCGCGTCGGATGAACGAGTCGAAGGCCGTTGTGCATGCCATCGAGGCTCACCACGGCGACGTCGAGCCCAACACCGTCGAGGCCGTCCTCGTGCAGGCCGCCGACGCCATCTCCGCCGGTCGCCCCGGCGCGCGCCGAGAGACGCTCGAGAGCTACATCAAACGCCTCGAGAAGCTCGAAGCCGTGGCGAACTCGCACAAGGGTGTCGAGAAGACTTACGCGATGCAGGCAGGCCGTGAGATTCGTGTCATGGTCAAGCCGGAGCAGATATCTGACGCTGATGCCGTCGTGCTCGCCCGTGATATCGCCAAGCAGATCGAAGACGAGCTGGAGTACCCCGGCCAGATCAAGGTCATGGTCATCCGCGAGAGCCGGTCGGTCGACTACGCGAAGTAGGCCGCCCAGCGCTGTTCCGACATCCTGAAAGGTCCGGCGTCTGCCGGACCTTTGTTATTGCGCGGCGTATTGCATGCTGGTAAGATTCCGTAAGGTTCATCAAGCATGCACAAGATGCCTGCGAAGGCCGCCGTCGGGGGATGCGTGCCACCGAGATGAGGCTCCATGGGGGAGTTCGTGCCGGTTTCGGTTGATGCGGAGAGCATGCTTCATCAACGACATCGGCGCACGTACGTGGCTTTGATCGTGGCAGCAGTGCTGCTCGCGGTCGTCGGGTCGCCTTTGCTCATGACAGGTTGCGCGAGTTTCGTGAACTCGGCGGCCACAGGCGGTCTTGCCACCTCCGGCGGTTCTCTTGCGTGTTTCGCTCGATTAACCGCCTCTGCGGTCCCCTTGGCCATCGCAGGTGTCGTCTGGCACCGCGCCTGCGAACTGGAACGTATCCTCCAGACCGAAGAGTCGGCGAGGCGCTCCCGGCGGTGAAACCGCCTCCCGCTCGGCCCCAGTGCAGGGTAGACTGTCGGTCATGACACCCGCTGATGACCTCCTTGATTTCGTCACGTCCGTCTCTGGCGACTCCTTCCTCAAGGTCGAGTAGAGCTTCGGCGACGGCTACGTTCGACTCAACACGTCCGAAGCCGAACGTCGCCAAGCCAAGCACGACATCCGGTCCGTGGAAGACATCGTCGTCGAACTCCTCCGGAACTCCCGAGACGCCCACGCGCAGCGCATCTTCCTTGCCAGCGGGCGCGATGGAGACGTGCGCCAGCTGACTATCGTCGACGACGGCGTGGGCGTGCCGCGCACGATGCAGGAGCGCATCTTCGAGCCCAGAGTGACCAGCAAGCTCGATTCGATGGTCGTCGACCAGTGGGGCGTCCACGGGCGTGGCATGGCGCTCTTCTCGATCCGCAGCAACGTGACGGAAGCCAGGATCGCTGCTTCCGACCTCCACAAGGGCACTGCTCTGGCGGTCAGCTGCGACACGACGAAGCTGACCGAGCGCGCCGATCAGTCCACGTGGCCGACGGTCGAGCCAGGGGAGTCCGGGGTCGAGCACGTGGCACGTGGTCCACACAACATCATCAGGCGTGTCGTGGAGTTCGGCCTCGAGCACCCGGGAATCGACCTGTACATAGGCTCTCCCAGCGAGATCCTCACGACGATGACGGCCGTTGCACGCCGAGACTCGGACGCCTCGGAGCTGCTCTTCTGCGACAATCTCTCAAAGCTGCCGGTGTGGCAACGGCCGGCCGCTGCTCAGGACGCCGGCGAACTGGTCGACATAGCGGTCGAGTTGGGCATGCCCGTCTCGGAACGCACGGCGCACCGCATTCTGGGTGGCGAGTACGCCGTGCTCAACTCAGTGGGCGGTACCGTGCACCGCACCGGTGCTCCGGCGGTGCCCGTCGATTCACCCGATATCTACCGGGACCGCCGCGGCCTGAAGATCCATCACACCGACCTCTCGGAGTTCAGGTCGGATCTCGAGAAGGCGTTCGACACGATCGCCGAGCGCTACTATCTCCATCTCCGGTGCGAGCCCAAGATCACGGTGGGGCGCGATCAGATCCGCGTCCGTTTCGATGTCGAGAAAGAGGACTGACGCGACGAAGCGTCGCAAGGTATACTTTCTGAGCGCCTTTTGCAGATACTCTCGCACCAGTGATCACGCCAGAATCGTTGACGCCGCCTGAGGCGGCTCGAAGCACGCATGTGCCAGGGGGAGGGACCGTGGAAGTCCTCAAGGTGTCAAGCAAGTCCAATCCGAACGCCGTCGCAGGCGCGCTCGCAGGCATCGTCCGCGAGCAGGGCGCTGCCGAGATACAGACAGTCGGCGCCGGCGCGCTAAACCAGGCCATCAAGGCGATTGCCATTGCGCGCGGCTTCATCGCTCCGTCCGGACTCGAACTCACCTGCGTCCCGGCCTTCGCCGACATCGAGATCAACGGCGAGGAGCGCACGGCCATCCGCTTGCTCGTCGAGCCGCGCGACATGCATCGTTAGCACTGGGTTCGAGCGATGCGCGCCGACCTGCACGTCCACTCCACGGCATCCGACGGCACGCTTTCGCCGTCCGAGCTCGTGGAGCTCGCGAGTCGCAACGGCGTCGACGTCCTGGCGATAGCCGACCACGACTCAGTCGAAGGAATCGCCGAGGCCAGGAACGCAGCCGCGCGCGCAGACATCACGCTCATCCCCGCCGTCGAGTTCTCGGCGAACGACGACGGCCGAGACATCCACATTCTCGCCTACCACGTCGACACGGGCGATCCCGAGTTGCTCGCGCTCCTCGAGCGTGCCCGCGATGCGCGGGAAGTGCGGGCGCAGGCGATGGTGTGGTGCCTTCAGGACGCCGGTCTCGACCTCGATCTCGCCGACGTCCGTGCGATCAGCGGGGAGGCCGCGATGGGACGCAGCCACGTCGCGAAGGCGCTCGTGGCGCGCGGACACGCGACGACGGTCGCCGATGCGTTCTCGCGATTGATCGGTCGCGGACGGCCCTGCTACATCGCCAAGGACGCGGCCACGTCGCATGAGGTCGTCGCGACGATCCGCCGGCTCGGCGCGGTCCCGGTCCTGGCACATCCGGGAATCACGCGCGTAGACGACCTGCTCGGCGACCTCGTCGCGAGCGGGTTGCTCGGCATCGAGGCGTACCATGCGGACCACTCGGCCGAGCAGCGGGCCCGTTACGCCGCGCTCGCAGAGGAGCTCGGTCTGCTCGCGACGGGCGGCACGGACTACCACGGCCCGGAGGCCCTCAACCCCGAGCTCGGCGCGGTCGACGTCCCTAATGACCAGGTCAGCCGGCTCATCGCGCTCGGCCCAAAGGCCGCGCGAGGTTGAGGCGGTCGCCGGCGGCACTCGATCCGCTGTCGACACGCCGTGCTACACTGCCTCCCGCCATGCAGACGTACCTGATCCGCACCTTCGGGTGCCAGATGAACAAGCACGATTCCGAGCGGGTCGCGGGACTCCTGAACGAGATGGGTCTCTCGCCCGTCGCTGATGCGCCCGAGGCCGACGTCGTGGTGTTCATGACGTGTTGCGTGCGCGAGAACGCCGACGAGCGGCTGCGCGGCCAGGTGCGCTCGCTCAAGAGCGTCAAGCAGGCCAGGCCGGGGCAGATCATCGCCGTGGGTGGCTGCATCGGACAACGTGACGGCCAGGAGCTCCTGCGCCAGATACCCCACATCGATGTGGTCTTCGGCACGCACAACATCGCGCACCTGCCGGCGCTGATCTCGAGCGCAGCTTCTCAGCGTCAACCTCAGGTCGAGGTCATGCCAGAGTCCGGCGGCTTCGCGAGCGACCTTCCCACACAGCGCGAGCATCGCTGGCACGCGTGGGTGCCCATCACCATCGGTTGCGACAACTTCTGCTCCTACTGCGTCGTGCCGTATGTGCGCGGGCGCGAACACTCCCGGGCGACCGAGGTCATCGCCGAGGAGGTCCGTCGGCTCGTCGCCGAGGGCGTCAGAGAGGTCACGCTACTCGGCCAGAACGTGAACTCATACGGCCGCGACCTCTACGGCGAGCCGCGATTCGCCGAGGTCTTGAGGGCGGTGGCCAACACCGGCGTCTCACGCATCCGTTTCGCCACTAGCCATCCCAAGGACCTCTCCGAGGGCACGATCACTGCGATGGCCGAGATACCGGCCGTGATGCCGTATCTGCATCTGCCGGTACAGTCCGGTTCCGACCGCGTCCTCGCGGCCATGAATCGCCACTACACCCAGGCAGACTATCTCGAACTCGTGTCTCGGATCCGTTCGGCCGTACCGGGTATCGCAATCTCGACAGACATCATCGTGGGCTTTCCCGGGGAGAGCGACGCGGACTTCCAGGAGACGATGAACGTGGTGGCTGCGGGGCACTTCGACCAGGCGTTCACGTTCATCTACTCGCCTCGCGAAGGCACGCCAGCGGCCCGGATGGCCGGACAGGTGCCAAGAGAGGTGTCGCAGGTCCGATTCGATCGGCTAGTCGAGCTCGTGCAGGCATCTGCCCTCGAGAACACGATCCCTCTGCTCGGCCAGACCGTTCCTGTCCTCGTCGAGGGCACGAGCAAGCGAGACGACTCGATGCTTGCCGGGCGAGCACCCAACAACAAGATGGTCCACGCCCCGGTGCCCGGAGGCCACACTCCCGAGGAGTTCGTCGGCCGCATCGTCGACGTCGAGATCGAAGATGCGCAGACGTGGTTCGTCGCCGGCCATCTGGCGGGTACGAACCCCTAGAGGAGCGCCGCCGATACGTGGCGCGCCACTGAGCCGCAGCGAGTGCAGTGGAGGCATCATGTCTTCGGAGGTCTTCGGGATCGTTTCGCCTCATCCGCCGATCTTCGTGCCGAAGGTAGGGGGGGACGAGGCGCTCACCGCGTCACGCTCGCTTGGTGCGCTCGACGCCGCGCGCGTCGCTCTCGCGTCCTTCGCGCCCGGGGTCATTGTACTGATCTCGCCGCACGCTCCGCTGCTGGCCGACGCGTTCCTCGTGGACACGAGTGACCGCATGAGCGGATCGCTCTCGGCCTTCGGAGACTCCGACCTCTACGCGTGGCCCGGCGACCGCGAGCTGGCGTTGCGCATCCTCGACCGGCTCGACACGGCCGACCTGCCCGCGATGGCGCGCGACACCGACCCGCGCCTGCAACCGGGAGCGCTTGATCATGCCACGATCGTGCCGCTCTCGTTCCTCGAGCCGACGCAGAGCGTCCCGCTCGTCGTCCTGTCGCTCTCGTTTCGCAGCTACGCGGACCATCGCACACTCGGCGAGGTCGTGCGTGAGTGCTGCAACGACCTCGGCCGAGAAGCGGCCTTCGTCGCCAGCGGCGACATGTCCCACCGCCTCAAGCCTGGAGCCGCAGCCGGGTACTCGCCGCGCGCCAAGGACTTGGATGCTCGCATCATCGAGCTCGTCCAGACCGGTCGCCTGGACGAGCTTTCGCGGATCGACCCCGACCTCATCGAGGCCGGCGGGGAATGCGGCCTACGGTCGATCATCGCGCTCGGCGGCTATGCGGGAGAGGACCCCGTCCCCTCGCGGGTCCTAGCCTATGAGGGCCCGTGGGGCGTGGGCTATCTGACGGCCGCAGTCGGCGAGGCGGCTGTCGCCGCCATCGACCGCCAGGCCATCGCCGAATCGGGCCGCAAGGGCGGCACCGCGGGCAAGGACGAAAGCGAGATCGTGTGCCTTGCTCGGCGGACGATCGAGGGCGTGGTACGAAGCGGCACGCTGGACGCGGCTCCATCGCTCACCGGAGAACAGTACCCGTGGCGCGCCGGGGCGTTTGTGTCGCTGCACCGGGACGGGATGCTTCGCGGCTGCATAGGCACGATCCAGCCCACCCGACCCACGCTCGCCGAGGAGGTCGCCGCCAACGCGATCCAAGCGGCGCTGCACGACCCACGCTTCCGCCCGCTCGCCGAACCCGAGCTGGCGGACCTCGATGTGAAGGTCGATGTCCTTCAGCCCCCGGAATCGTGTACGCTTTCCGACCTCGACCCGTCGCGTTACGGGGTCATCGTGACCAACGGCGGTCGCCGAGGGCTGCTCCTGCCGGACCTCGAGGGTGTCGACGACGTCGCCACGCAGGTATCCATCGCGATGCAGAAAGCGGGGATCTCTCCCGGCGAGTCGTGCGAGATCGAGCGATTCCGGGTCGACCGCTACACTTGAGAGCATGAGCCAAACCCCCCATCTTCGAGCGGTCCCACAGCCCGCCTGGGCAGCCGTCCGCGTTCTCTCGGTCGTCGGACCCACGGCAGTCGGCAAGACGGCACTGGCCGAGGAGCTCGCGGTTCAGGTCGGCGGTGAGATCGTCTCGGCGGACTCGATGCAGGTGTATTGCGGCATGGATATCGGGACCGCCAAGCCGCCCGCCGAGGAGCGCCGGGTCGCCTACCACTGCATTGACGTCGCCGAGCCCGGGGAGCCGTTCTCGGCGGCGCGGTACCAGTCGCTCGCTCGCGCCGCCATCGCAGACATCGAGGGCCGAGGTGCGCTGCCCATCGTGTGCGGAGGGACCGGACTCTACGTGCGCGCTGCGCTCGACGACATGCGGTTCGCGCCGCCCGGCGACCCGGCCACGCTCAGTCGCAGGCGCTACGAGGATCTCGCAGCCGCAGACGGCGTCGCGGCGCTGCATGCGGCGTTGGCCCAGCGCGATCCCGACTCGGCCGCGCTGCTGCACCCCAACAACGTGCGCCGAGTAGTCCGCGCGCTCGAGATGCTGGACGAGGGAGTGAGCTACGCCGACCAGCATTCTGGCTTCGCGAACCGGACGAGCATGTTTGACACGCGCTTCCTCGGCCTGACCATGGACCGCTCGCTACTCTACGAGCGCATCGAGGCGCGGGTCGATGCGATGCTTGCGGCCGGGCTCGTCGAGGAGGTCGAGGCGCTCGTCGGGGCAGGGCTCGCGGACGCGCTGACGGCGATGCAGGCGATCGGCTACAAGGAGCTCGTGCCGGTCGTGCGCGGTCAGGCCGACCTCGCGGACGCCGTTGCCGACATCAAGACCTCGTCACGGCGATACGCCAAGCGCCAGCTCAGCTGGTTTCGGGCGGACTTCCGAGTGCACTGGATCGACGTCACCGGCATGACGGTGGCGGAGGGCACCATGGCTGCGCTGGGTGCGCTAGACTGGTGATTCGCTTCAGGACCCGGACCGTTGCGAAGCGATGGGGGAGCGCTCGATGGACCTACAGTTCGTCAAGATGCACGGCCTCGGCAACGACTTCGTGGTCATCGAGGACCTCGAGGAAGAGCTCGACCTTTCTGCCGACGCCGTCGCGTGGTTTTGCGACCGCCACTTCGGGATCGGCGCGGACGGGCTTATCCTTGTGCGGCCGGCGACGAATGCCGACGCTGACCTCTACATGATGTACTACAACGGCGACGGATCGGTCGCCGAGATGTGCGGGAACGGCGTCCGTTGCTTCGCGAAGTACGTCGTCGACCATGGGCTGGTCGCAGCGGATCGCGACTCGCTCGTCGTCGAGACCCTCGGAGGCGTCAAGCCGATCGCCCTCACCCGTGCCTACGACGGCACGCTCTACCTGGCGACCGTCGACATGGGCGAGCCCATCCTGCGCCCAGCCGACATCCCCACCGAAATGCGCTGTGGCGGCAACGAGGACATGGTCATTGCGTGCCCGCTCGAGACCGCGGTGGGCGTCTTCGACGTTACGCCCGTGTCGATGGGCAATCCGCACTGCGTGCTCTGGGTCGACGATGTCGACGAGGCCGACGTCGAAGGCATCGGGACCGCCATCGAGAACCACGAGATGTTCCCGGCCAGGACCAACGTGGAGTTCGCCCAGATAGTGGGCGTGGACCGTATCCGCCTCCGCGTGTGGGAGCGCGGGTGCGGCGAGACGCTCGCATGCGGAACCGGCGCGTGTGCGGCCGCCGTCGTCGCCTCACTCACGCTGCGCGCGGACCGGGAGACGACCGTCGAGCTGCCCGGTGGAGACCTCGCGATCCGCTGGGCTGAGGACGGCCACGTGTTCATGACCGGTCCCGCTGAGGAGGTCTTCGCCGGCACGCTCCTCATCGCCGAGGACGACGAGGACGCCGAGTAGCGCGTCGCTGTTACGCCGCGCGCGGCGTAACCCGCCCGCAACCCGAGGCCCTCGAGTTCAATGTTAGGATGGCAGGGCAGCCCGAACGGCCGCCCTGTTGATGACCGCCGATAGTGAGGGAGAGACACCCGGTGAGGACCGCCAAGCGTATCGACAACCTGCCGCCCTACCTGTTCGCCGAGATCGACCGCAGGAAGGCGATCAAGACGGCTCAGGGCATCGACGTCATCTCCTTGGGTATCGGCGATCCTGACACTCCCACACCCGACCACATCGTCGAGGCGATGGTCGAGGCGGTCCACAATCCCGCGAACCACAGGTACCCGAGCTACGTGGGCGCACCCCGCTACCGGGAGGCGTGCTCCGAGTGGATGAAGCGCCGCTTCGACGTCGAGGTCGACCCCAACACCGAGGTGCTCGCGCTCATCGGCAGCAAGGAGGGCATCGCCCACCTGTTCACCGCATTCGTTGACCCGGGCGAGTACACGCTCGTCCCCGGCTGCGGCTACCCGGTCTACTACACCGGCAGCGTCATGGTGGGCGGCGAGACCTGGTGGCTGCCCATGACCGAGGAGAACGGCTTCCTCGCCGACTTCGACGCCATTCCGGACGACGTGCTCGCCAAGACGAAGATGATGTTCCTGAGCTACCCGAACAACCCGACGTCGGTCGTCGCCAACGAAGCGTACTTCGACAAGGCTATCGCTTTCGCCAAGGAGCACGACATCCTCATCGTCCACGACAACGCATACTCCGAGATCGGCTTCGACGGCTACGTCGCACCGAGCTTCCTGCAGCGCCCCGGTGCCAAGGACGTCGCCATCGAGCTGTTCAGCTGCTCCAAGGCGTACAACATGACCGGCTGGCGTGTCGCGTTCGCCTGCGGCAACGCCACCGCTATCAAGGCGCTCGGCACCGTGAAGTCCAACATCGACTCCGGAGTCTTCACCGCCGTCCAAGACGCCGCCATCGAGGCTCTGCTCGGCCCGCAGGACTCCATCGCCGAGCTCAACGCGCTCTACGAGCGCCGTCGCGACCTCGTGCTCGATGCGCTCGCCAAGATCGGCATCGAGGTGCCGGTCAAGCCCACCGCCACCATCTACGTATGGGCCAAGGTCCCCGAGGGCTACACCTCGGCGAGCTTCGCCGAGAAGATCCTCGACGAGGCCAACGTGATCGTCGCGGCAGGCTCGGCTTACGGGCCCTCGGGCGAGGGCTACATCCGCATCTCGCTCACGACGCCCGACGACCGTCTCGAAGAGGCCATCAAGCGTATCGAGAACTCCCTCTAGGA
>Ga0182021_10011170_pt1 | contig 10650 bp, 9 predicted proteins | sample 612E3MmetaG_FD_120493 | JGI IMG/M metagenome (GOLD analysis project Ga0182021, IMG submission 120493) | Permafrost microbial communities from Stordalen Mire, Sweden - 612E3M metaG (Illumina Assembly) | ecosystem: Environmental > Terrestrial > Soil > Wetlands > Permafrost | place: Sweden...
ATTATTGGGTAACATTTTCAAAAACTCCAGTCCCGGACCGATCCTTTTTGCCTCCACGGGCCACGATATCGACATTTCGGCCATCTGAAAAGTGACATATTTCGCGTGCCGTATGACTTTGGCCCCTATCTTGATCATTTTTTCCCGCAAGGTGGTCAGAGTCCACTGGCTGATCCTGCTGGGCAGGGCCAGCATGCGCAGGAAATTGCCAACATTGTATGCCAGGGCGAACAGTTGCAGCCGCACCTCGTTGTCCCGGAAGTCATGACACGACAGCCGCTAAGGAAAAGGCCCTTGTCGATTCAAACCACTTACTCCAAGGCGCGGCAAAACCTGGCGAAGCTGCTTGACGAGATCACGAATGGACTCCAAGAGCCGTGAGGTTCATTTTCAGGCGGAGTTCCTGCAGGATCTCCGGTACTGGATCAAGACCGATCGCCATAGCGCGCTGCGCTCGATCGATCTTGTCGAGGATGTGATACGGAATCCCTTCACGGGATTGGGCAAGCCCGAGCCGTTGAAATATCTCGGCCCGCATGTTTTGTCTCGGCGTTTATCGCAGGAACATCGCGTCGTCTATGTGGTGCGCGATGATCGGATCCGGTTCTTGCAGGCCCGATATCATTATTAAAACGGGCGGGAGATCAGCGGCTTCGTAAGATCAACCGCGGCGCCATTCCTGTCTCAGGGCCGCGGATAATGGCCGCGGCGGCGCAGCTCGAAGAAACAGCGGGCGCAGGCTTCGACGTCGTGCGCGGCGTCGTGGGCGCCGTCGTAAGCCGCTCCGAACAGAAATTCGTGCAGTTCATCAAGCTTGGGCCACTTGTAGCCGTACGGGCCGGGCAGGCGGAGCAGATGCGTGGTCGAGGTCATGGTGCAGAGGCCAGGCCAGTCGAAGAGGCGTCCCGGCAGATCGGCCCGGATTAGCTCGGCCCCCACGACGCTCCGGTCGAAGGTGAGGTTGTGGGCGATCGCCGCGTCGACGGGAGATTCGAGCTCCTTGATGAACCGTTTCAGGACCTCGCGGACGGGCCGCCCTTCGGCCAAGGCCCGGTCGTGGCTGATGCCGTGGATCCGGGTCGCGTCGGCCGGGATGCGGAACCCGTCCGGCTTGATGATGTGGCTCTCGGCTTTTTCGAGCCGCCCCCGCTCATCATAGATCGCCCAGGCCAGCTGGACCACGCGCGGCCAGCCGTCCACGTCTTCGATGGGGATGTTGCGCCGGGCGGGCAGGCCCGTCGTCTCGCTGTCGAAAACGAAGAACCGGCTCATAGCCTCCTTAATTTGCCATGCCGGCCTCGAGATGGCAAGCGGATTGGACCAGTGAGACAGGGCCGTTTGTGCCGCGTCATATATATTGACGCGAGGCTGCCGATATGTGCACAATGACCCCACAAGGTTCAACCATTACCTGGAGAGATAAAGTCATGGCAGCCAAATTGAAAATGAAGATGATCTATTGGAAGGGAGATAAGTACTGGGTCGGGAAATTGCTCGAGCACCCCGAAATCATGACACAGGGCGAGAGCTTGGAAGAGCTTGAGGAAAATATTAAAGATGCTTATATGCTCATGACGATGGAAGATGTCCCCGCTGAGCATGGAATCAAAGAGCTCGCCTTGACGGTATGAAGCGAAAAGAGCTCATTAAGAAAATCGCCGCCGCTGGATGCCTGCTGTTACGGCATGGCAACCGGCACGACCTTTATCAGAACCCCGCCACCGGCAAGAAGCAACCTGTGCCAAGGCACGATGAAATTGACGAAAACCTCGCAAAACATATTTTGAAAGAATTGTCTTAGGCTTCTGCTTTTCTATTCGTAGAACCCGCTTTCGTATGCGGTGTCGAACAAGGCGATGACGTTCTCGGGCGGCACTTCGCCCTGGATGTTGTGGATCCCGGCGAAGACGTAGCCGCCGCCGGGCATGAACGCGGCCAGGTTGCGCTGGACCTCCTCCGCGACCTCGGCCGGCGTCCCGCGCGACAGGACGCGCTGCGCGTCGCAGCCACCGCCCCAGAAGACCAGCTCGTGCCCGTAGCGGCGCTTGAGGTCGGCGGGGACCATCCCCTTGGCGCTCGTCTGGACGGGATTGAGGATCTGGACGCCGTTGTCGATCAGGTCGGGGATGAACGCCAGGCACGACCCGCACGTGTGGTACCAGATCTTCGCCTGCGTCCCCTGGCGGATGTGCCAGATGAGCCGCTCGTGGCGCGGCTTGACCAGGTCGCGGTAGATCGCCGGGTTGAAAAGCGGTCCGCCTTGGCCGGACAGGTCGTCGCCGATCATGATCACGTCCACGACGTCGCCCGCCTCCCCGAGGAACATCCGGAACCAGTCCAGCCAGAAGCGGAGCGTCCGGTCGAGGAGCGCCGCGCAAAATGCGGGGTCGGTCACGAGGTCACAAAGCCACTGTTCGAGGCCGCGTAGGTACCAGCACGTCTCGTAGACGACGCCCGAAATGCCGCTGACGACGGCGTAGGGCGTAAGCCGGCGGAGCTCGAGGCAGCGGTCGCGCAGTCCGGCGAAGCGGCTCGGGTCGTCGCCCTTCGGCCAAGGGTAGTCGGCAAGGTCACGGATCGTCGCCCCGGCCAGCGGATGATGGGTGATGTCCATGTAAAGGGCTTGGTCGTCGGGCATCGACCAGCGCACGCCCCATTCGTCCGTGAGGTCGTGCCACGAACGGCCGTCGCGCGTCGTCTGAACGATCCCGCCTTTGTAGGAGTCGGCCGGCCGAGCTGCGACGTAGCGCGTGTCAACATGGAAGCGCTCGAGGACGGCCTCGCTCGGCCGGGCGAGCTGCTGGACGGCGTCCATGATCAGCGACTCGGCGGGAAGGTTCAGCGCGCGCGCGAGCGCCGCGTAAGCGTTTTTATGGATGCCCGACTGATTGCCGCCGAGGTCGATCGGCACGCGGTCGGGGATGCCGTGGCCGAGCGCCTTCAGGAGCCGCTCCCGCGAGGTCAGGGTCTCGCGCTTGGCCATGCGCGTCAGCGCGCCGCGACGGCGGCCAGGTAGTTGCCGTAGCCGACGATGATGGTCGAATAAACGAGCGTGCCCAGGCCGACCGCGAGCAGGACCTTGGTCAGCCCGCTCGCGCCCTTCCATTCCTTGAGGACGATGCCCCATAGAGAGCTGAAGAGGATGATGCTGGCCATGTGGATTGTCCAGCTCGAGAACTTGTACTGACCCATCTGCGTCTCGCCCATCGTGTAGAAGAAGAACTGGAAGTACCAGGTGACGCCGGCCAGGGCGCTGAAGAGGTAGTTGCCCAGCATGGGAACCCGATCGGCCGTTCTGCCGGCGCGCCTTCCGCGACCATCGGGCCGCGGCGCGCCTTCGGCCGCCTCCTCGGAGGGCGCGTCGATCGCGGTCTCGATGATCGTCTCGCCGCCGCGCGCCACGGGCGCCCGCTTCAGGCGCGGGCTGAAATACTGGTAGCCGGTCTTGTTCCGGAGGTTGAGGATCAGGCACCAGATGAAGTTCGTAGTGAACCCGCCGAGAAGGACGACGCACAGCTTGGGCAGCCCGACCCACAGGGGCGTCGTGCCGTGCGCGGCCGAAATCTTGGCGATCGGCTCGGCCGCGTCCAGGCCGAAGGCGAAGCAGGCGCTGAAGACGCCCGAGAACGTGGCGACGAGGATTCCCTTCCCGAAATTGAATTCCTTGATCGCGGCCTTCTTCTGCTCCGCGGTCATCTCTTTTTCCTTGGACATGCCGGCCATGCCTGCCAGGGCGATGCCCAGCATGCAGACCACGATGCCGATCAGGATCACGATCCCTGACGTCGTGCCCAGGACCTTGCTCACGAATTCGCCGTGGAAGATCGGCGGGACGAGCGTCCCGATCACCGCGCAGTAGCCCAGGGCGACGCCCATGCCGAGCGACATGCCGAGGTAGCGCATGGTGAGGCCGAAGGTCAGCCCGCCGATGCCCCACAGCGCGCCGAAGATGTAGGCTTTGACCAGGCTGCCCGCGGGCGCGGACTGGATCACGGCCAGCAGGTCCTTGGTCAAGAACGAGGCGAGGATCCACGGAGCGATGATCCAGCTGAAGACGCCGCCGACAAGCCAATACACTTCCCAGGCCCATTTCCTCACGCCGCGGTAGGGGACATAGAAGCTGCCCGAAGCGAGGCCGCCCAGCCAATGGAACACGACGCCGAGGAAGGGATTCGCGGTGATCATGGCCCTATTATATATATGAGTCGGCGCGGCCGGGTCAACGATCTTCGGCCTTGTCATTTCGCTTCCGGATGACTAGAATCTTGGGAACGAGGAGATGCTCATGTCGAGACGATTCGTATCCTTCGCCTTTCGCCCGCCCATCGCGCGGCTAGCGGCATTGTCGCTGGCGCTGCCGCTCGTTCTGGCGGGCTGTGTGCATATGGATAATCTGGCGGCGCGCATATCGCCGTCCCCCCAGGCGGCCTGGGCGCCCTCCCCCGGCGCCGCGACGGCGGCCGTCGCCTCGCCTCCGGTCGCGGTCCCGCCGGCGCTCGAAGCGACGCGCCAGCACTGGACCTTGAGCGAGCTCGTCGACCTGGGGCTCGCCAACAATATGCAGACCCGGATCGCCTGGGGCGCGGCCCGGTCCGCGGCGGCCGCTCTGGGCGCGGTGCAGGGCGCCTACTTTCCCAAGCTCTCGCTCGACGCAAGCGCGGCCAAGACCAAGGGCTCCGCGGTCGGCGGCCGCTTCGTCTACGACTACAGCAGCCTGACCCCGACGGCCGGCCTGACGTGGCTCCTGTTCGACTTCGGCGGCCGGGGCGGGCTCAACGAGGAAGCGCGCCAGGCGCTGGCCGTGGCCAATTGGACGCAGAACACCGCCATTCAAAACGTCATCCTCCAGGTCGAGCAGGCCTACTACCAATACCTCGCCGCGAAAGCCCTTCTCCAGGCGCAGGAGATCACCCTGAAGGAGGCCGCGAAGAACCTGGAGGCGGCCGAGGCCCGGCACGCGGCGGGTGTCGCCACATTGGCCGACACGCTCCAGGCCAAGACCGCGCTCTCCAGCGTCCAGCTGGGCGTGATCTCGGCCCAGGGCTTGAACCAGACGCTCAAGGGCGTCTTGGCCAGCGCGATCGGCCTTCCGGCCAACGCCCCGTTCGACGTCGAGGACGGGCTTCCCGCGGCCCTGCCCCTCGATCAGGCGTCGGGCGCGATCGAGAGCTTCATCGCCCAAGCCCAGGCTCGGCGGCCCGACCTCGCCGCCGCCCGGTCCCTCGCCCTCAAGGCCGAGGCCCATATCAAGACCGTCCGCTCGGACGGGCTCCCGACATTGAATTTCACCGGCACGCTCGGCCGCATTTATTACAGCACGCCCGCCCAGAGCAGCTCGCTCAATGCGGCGGTCCTCCTGGACATCCCCCTGTTCCGGGGGTTCACCAATTCCTACCAGATCCTCCAGGCCACGTCGGACGCCGAGAATGCCAGAGCCCAGATGAAGAAAGTGGAGCAGGACGTCATCCTCCAGGTCTGGACGAGCTATTACAGCGTCCAGACGGCCGCCCAGAGCGTCAAGACCGCCCAGGACCTGTTCGATACCGCCCGCCAGTCCTATGACGTCACGCTGGCGGGCTACAAGGACGGCGTGGGCAGCATTCTGGATCTCCTCGCGGCGCAGAGCGCCCTCGAAAACGGCCGGACGCAGATCGTCCAGGCCAAAGCCCAATGGCTGACGTCGGTCGTCCAGTTCGCCCACGACACCGGAACGCTCGACCTCCCGGCCAAAGCCGTTTCCGAACCCGTCCCCGCGGCGGGCGGAAAAGGAGAACGATAATGGTCATCCGCTCGATCCGCAATATTTCGAATATCCCGGGAACGCGCGGCGCCCGCCGCATCGCCTTGGGCGTCGCCGTCATCCTCTCGGCCGCGTCGATCTTCTCCGGCTGCTCGTCGGGGAGCGGAAGCGCCCAGGCCTCGCGTCAGGCGGCCGGCATCTCGGTCAGCGCCGCGCCCGTCGTGGCCAAGGACATGCCGCTCCAGATCCGGGCCATCGGCAACGTTCAGCCCTATTCCACCGTCCAGGTGAAGGCCCAGGCCAGCGGGCCGATCGTCGGCGTCTTCTTCAAGGAAGGCCAGGACGTGCGCAAGGGCGATCCGCTGTTCAAGATCGATCCCCGGCCGTACGAGATCGCCCTCAAGATGGCGGAGTCCAATCTGGCCCGCGATCGCGCCCAGCTGAAGAATGCGGACGACGAGGTCCGGCGCAACACCGATCTCGCCGGCAAGGACTTCGTCACGAAGGAACACTTCGACCAGCTCCAGTCGAGCGCCGAGGTCTTCCGGGCCTCGGTCAAGTCCGACGAAGCGGCGGTCGACAACGCGAAGCTCATGCTCGAGTACTGTTCCATCGCCTCGCCGATCGACGGGCGGACGGGCAGCCTGTTCGTCTATCCCGGCAACTTGGTCGCGCCGACGGACCTCGGGCCGATAGTGATCATCAACCAGACGAGCCCGATCTACGTCGCCTTCGCCGTCCCGGAGCAAAACCTGCCGCTGATCAAGAAATACATGACCCTGGGCGCGCTGCGCGTCGACGCGCTGCCCAAGGACCAGGACGCCGCCATCCCCGGCGTCCTGACCTTCATCGACAACGGCATCGACGCGACGACGGGCACGGTCCTGCTCAAGGCCACGTTCCCCAACACGGACCGCGCCCTATGGCCGGGCCAGTTCCTCAACGCCGCCCTGACCCTGACCGTAGAGAAGGACGCGGTCGTCGTCCCGTCGCCGGCCGTCCAGACCGGCCAGTCCGGCACGTTCGTGATGGTCGTGAAGGGCGACATGACGATCGAGGTCCGGCCCGTCACGATCGCCCGGACCCTCGGGCAGGAGTCCGTCGTCGCCGCGGGCCTCAAGCCGGGCGAGACGGTCGTCACGGACGGCCACCTCCGCCTCGTCGCGGGGAGCAGGGTCGAGATCAAGAAGCCCGTCTGAGGAGGCCGCCATGAACATGTCGCGCCCCTTCATCGACCGGCCGGTCATGACGACCCTGATCATGGCCGCCATCCTCATCTTCGGCGTGATGGCCTTCAGGCTGCTGCCGGTCAACGACCTGCCCAACGTGGATTTCCCCACGATCCAGGTCTCGGCCGGCCTGCCCGGCGCGAGCCCCGAGACCATGGCCGCGGCCGTGGCCACGCCCCTCGAGCGCCAGTTCTCGACGATCGACGGCCTGGATTCGATGGTCTCGACGAACACCCTGGGGAGCACGCTGGTCACGCTCCAGTTCTCCCTGCGGCGGAACCTCGACGCGGCCGCGCAGGACATCCAGTCGGCCATTTCCCGCGCCCAGCGCCTGCTGCCCGTCCAGATGCCCGCCCCGCCGTCCTACCAGAAGGTCAATCCGGCCCTGCAGCCGATCCTTTTTCTCATTCTGACCTCGCCGACGCTGCCCCTGTCCACCCTCGACGAATACGCCGAGACGATGATGTCCCAGCGGATCTCCATGGTCGACGGCGTGGCCCAGGTCATGGTCTACGGCTCGCAGATCTACGCCGTCCGCGTCCAGCTCGACCCCGACGCCCTCGCGGCCAAGAAAGTCGGCCTCGACCAGGTCGGCGCGGCCATCGTCGGCGGCAACGTCAACCTCCCGACGGGCGTCATGTACGGCCCGAACCAGGCCTTCACCCTCCAGGCGAACGGCCAGCTCTTCGACGCGGCCGCGTTCCGCGAGCTCATCGTGGCCTATCGCAACGGCTCGCCCGTGCGGCTGAAGGACGTCGGCCGCGTCTTCGACAGCGTCCAGAACGACAAGATCGCGGCCTGGTACTACACCCGGGGCCACGGCCAGCGGGCCATGATGCTGGCCGTCCAGCGCCAGCCCGGGACGAACACGGTCCAGGTGGCCTCGGCCATCAAGACGCTGCTGCCCATCTTCCGCAAGCAGCTGCCCGCCTCGGTCGACCTCCAGGTCCTCTACGACCGCTCCCAAACCATCCGCGAATCGGTCGGCGACGTCGAGTTCACCCTCGTCCTGGCCGTCATCCTGGTCGTGCTCGTCATCTTCCTCTTCCTCCGCAGCCTGTCGGCCACGATCATCCCCAGCCTGGCCCTGCCGTTCTCGATCATGGGCACGTTCGCCGTCATGTCGCTCTTCGGCTACAGCCTGAATAACCTCTCGCTCATGGCCCTCACCCTGTCCATCGGCTTCCTGGTCGACGACGCCATCGTCATGCTGGAGAACATCTTCCGCCATCAGGAGCTCGGCGAGGGCGTGCGGGAGGCCACGCTCAACGGCTCGCACGAGATCGGCTTCACGATCCTGTCGATGACCCTCAGCCTGGCCGCTGTCTTCCTCCCGATCCTGTTCATGGGCGGGATCCTCGGCCGCCTTTTCCACGAATTCGCCGTGACGATCGCGGCCGCGGTCCTCATTTCCGGCGTCGTCTCGCTGTCCCTAACCCCGCTCCTCAGCAGCCGTATCCTCAAAGCCCATGCCGGGCAACGGCACGGGCGGATGTACAAAGCCGTCGAGAAGGCCATCAACGGGACGCTCGAAGCTTACAAGGTCAGCTTGCGCTGGTCGCTCCGCCACCGCCGGCCGATGATAGCCTTCACCCTCGTCATCCTCGTGGCCATGGTCGTCATGTTCGCCAAGATCCCGAAAGGTTTCATCCCGAGCGAGGACACGGGCCAGTTCAACATCATCACCGAGGCTGCCCAGGGAATCTCCTGGGACGCCATGGTCCGTCATCAGCAGGCGGTCGCCCAGCTGGTCGCCCAGGACCCCGACATCGGCGGCTTTTCCTCCAGCCTGGGCGGCGTCAGCGCGGCCAACTCGGGCCGGATGTTCCTCATCGCCAAGCCGCGCGCCGAGCGCAAGTCGAGCGTTGACGCGATCATCGAGCGGCTGCGTCCGAAGGTGAACGGGGTGACCGGCATCAACGTCTTCCTCCAGAACCCGCCGCCCGTCCAGGTCGGCGGCCGCGTGGCCAAGAGCCTCTACCAATTCACCCTCCAGAGCCCCGACACGGACGAGCTCTATCGCTACGCCGCCCAGTTCGAAGCGAAGATCCGCGCCCTCTCGAACCTGCAGGACGTCACGAGCGACATGCAGCTCAAGAACCCGCAGGTGACGGTCCAGATCGACCGGGACATGGCCCAGGCCAAGGGCGTTTCGGCGATGCAGATCGAGGATGCGCTCTACTACAGCTACGGCCAGCGCCAGGTCTCGACGATCTACACGGCCAACAATCAGTACTGGGTCATCGTCGAGCTCGACCCGCGCTTCCAGAGCGACCCGGCCCTGCTGTCCAAGCTCTACGTGTCCTCGTCGAAGGGCACGCTGATTCCGCTGGACTCCGTCGCCAAGCTGACCCGCACCCTCGGCCCGCTGTCCGTCAACCACTCGGGCCAGCTGCCTTCGGTCACGATCTCCTTCAACCTCAAGCCGGGCGTCTCGCTCGGCGACGCGGTGAACGAGATCACGAGGCTTGCCCGGGAGACCCTGCCCTCCACGGTCAGCACGAACTTCCAGGGCACGGCCCAGGCCTTCCAGTCCTCGCTCCAGGGGCTGGGCGTCCTCCTGATCATGACCATCCTCGTGATCTACATCATCCTGGGCATCCTCTACGAGAGCTTCGTCCACCCCTTGACCATCCTCTCGGCCCTGCCCTTCGCCGGCTTCGGCGCCCTGGCGACGCTGATGATCTTCCGGACCGAGCTCAGCATCTACGGCTACGTGGGCGTCATCATGCTCGTCGGGTTGGTCAAGAAGAACGGGATCATGATGATCGACTTCGCCCTGTCCGCCCAGCGCGACGAGGGGAAGAACGCCTTCGACTCGATCTTCGAGGCGTGCGTCATCCGGTTCCGGCCGATCATGATGACCACCATGGCCACGCTCTTCGGGACGCTGCCGATCGCCCTGGGATTCGGGGCGGGCGCCGAGGCGCGCCGGCCGCTGGGCCTGGCCGTCGTCGGCGGCCTGCTCTTCTCCCAGCTGGTCACGCTCTACGTGACGCCGGTGATCTATACATACTTGGATCGGCTGACGAAAAAATCGAGGGAACGGGCGGCGCTCGCGGCGTAACCGGGGGCGGAACCGCCGTCTGATCGGCCGGGCGCGGGGCGGAAGCGCCCGGCGTTCAGGAAAAGTTCAGGTGATCGCGGCGCGCCGCCGTGCTATCCTTCGGGCGTGGACGCTCGAGCGATGAAGATCCTGGTGATCGAGGACGACCGTAAGATCGCGCAGGCCTTGCGCAAGGGCCTGGAGGCCGAGGGCTACGAGGTCGCCGCGGCGGCGACGGGAGACGAGGGCTCCGCTCTCTCGGGCGGCCGCCCGTTCGACCTGATCGTCCTCGATCTCATGCTCCCCGGGCGCGACGGGCTCGAGATCCTGGCCGGCCTGCGCGGCCGCCGCGATCGGACGCCGGTCATCGTCCTCACGGCGAAAGACACGGTTGAGGACCGGGTCGTCGGTCTCGACGCCGGCGCGGACGATTATCTCGTCAAGCCCTTCGCCTTTCCCGAGCTCTCGGCCCGGATCCGGGCCCTCCTCCGGCGCGGCGCGGGCCGCACCGGCCCCGTCCTCACCCTGGCCGACCTGGAGCTGGACTCCGCCCGCCGCGCGGCGCGGCGCGCGGGGAGCCCGCTGGCGCTGACCGCGCGCGAGTTCGATTTGCTCGAGTACCTCCTCCGCAACGC
>Ga0182021_10011172_pt1 | contig 10650 bp, 9 predicted proteins | sample 612E3MmetaG_FD_120493 | JGI IMG/M metagenome (GOLD analysis project Ga0182021, IMG submission 120493) | Permafrost microbial communities from Stordalen Mire, Sweden - 612E3M metaG (Illumina Assembly) | ecosystem: Environmental > Terrestrial > Soil > Wetlands > Permafrost | place: Sweden...
ACGTCCGGGACGAAACTATTATAACGTTCGCGCGATTCTTTTCCTCACCCCCTCGGGGGTGAGGAAAAACTCTCATCTCACTGCAACACCGGGAAATCACTCTCCCGGACAACATACAAGGGTTAGGGTGAGGGGGGCTTGCTTCTGTCTTTCCCCTCTCCCTCCGGGAGAGGGGACGGGTGAGGGAGATTTTCTCTTTGTGCCACGGGTCCCGATTCCATCGGGATTGCCAGTGTTCTTCTTTTTCTTCGTTGGGTGCCACGGTCCCGACAGGTCGGGACCGTGGCTTGGCCTGCTTCTTCTCCTTCGGCCTTTCTGTTGACCTTCCCACCGGTTTTCCCGTTGACACGCGCTCCCACTGCAACTATCATTCTCGTCATTCGGATTTCCCCATTCCCCCAGGAGGGCTTTCATGATTGTCGGCATTCCCAAAGAGACCAAGCCTGATGAATACCGCGCCGGGATCGTCCCCGTCGGCGTCGAAAACCTCGTCTCGCGCGGCCACTCCGTCCTCGTCGAAAAGGACGCCGGCGTCGGTAGCGGCATCCCCGACGACGACTACGCCCGCGCCGGCGCTCAGATCGTCCCCCAAGCCGCCGACATTTACTCCCGTTCCGCCCTCGTCGTCAAGGTCAAGGAACCGATCGGCCCCGAACTCGCAATGCTCGCGAAGGACCAGGTCCTCTTCACCTATTTCCACTTCGCCGCTAGCCGCGAGCTCACCGACGCCGTCCTCGCTTCCGGCGCCACCGCCATCGCCTACGAGACCGTCCGCTCCGCCGCCGGCCGACTCCCGCTCCTCACTCCCATGAGCGAGATTGCCGGTCGAATGTCCATCCAGGCAGGCGCGAAATGTCTGGAGCGGCCGATGGAGGGACGCGGGATCCTCCTCAGCGGTGTCCCGGGCGTCGAGCCCGCCTCTGTTGTCATCCTCGGCGGCGGCGTCGTCGGCGCCAACGCCGCCAAGGTCGCCGCCGGTCTCCGCGCACGCGTCGTCATCCTCGACCTCGACCTCGACCGCCTCCGTTATCTTGACGACGTCATGCCCACCAACGTCACCACGCTTATGTCCAATTCCTATAACATTCGCCAGGAATTGCGTTCCGCCGACCTCGTCATCGGCGCCGTCCTCATCGAAGGCGCCAAGGCCCCCAAGCTCATCTCCCGCGCCGATCTCGCGCTCATGAAGCCGCGTTCGGTCATCATTGACGTCGCCATCGACCAGGGGGGGTGTGCCGAGACTTCCAGGCCCACCACCCATTCCAACCCCACCTACATCGTGGACGACGTAGTGCACTATTGCGTGACGAACATGCCCGGGGCCGTCGGCCGAACCAGCACCTACGCACTCACCAACGCGACGCTCCCGTACGTCGTCAAGCTTGCCGACATGGGTTGGCGCAAAGCCGCCGCCGCCGACCAGGGCCTCGCCCATGGCGTCAATGTGGTCGCCGGAAGGGTCACGAACCGCGCGGTCGCCGAGACCTTCGGCCTCCGCCCTTCCCCCCTCTGACCGGTGGCTGGGGACTGGCCGCTCTGGTTTCACCCCTCTCCCGCTTCAGGGGGAGAGGGCCGGGCCGTAGGTCCGCCGACTTGTCCGCCGTAGCCTTGGCGAAGGCGGATGAGGGGGACTTCCCTCGGCCCTCGACCTTTGCCCCCGCCTGAGGCGGGCAAACTTCGGCCTTTCTGCACCCCCTGTTTTCCCTCTGTGCCCTCTGGGGTCAAAGAGCCCCTTCAACCCCGCCGCTTTTCCTTTGCGCCCTCTGCGCCCTTTGCGGTAAAATGAGTTCTCCCGGTTCCTTGTGGAGAACGCCTATGTCCGATAAACCCGTAGCCGTCGTGATGGGAAGTGACAGTGACATGCCGGTGGTGAGCGAGACGGTCCGTCTTCTCGAAGAGTCAGGTGTCGGCGTCGAGGTCCGCGTCCTCAGTGCCCACCGCGCCCCCGACGACGTCCACCTCTTCGCCTCCCAGGCCGAGCGTCGGGGCGTCAAGGTCATCATCGCCGCCGCCGGCGGCGCCGCGCATCTCGCAGGCGTCATCGCCTCCCTCACCACGCTCCCCGTCATCGGCATCCCCATGGACACCGCGCCTCTCGCCGGCGTCGATTCGTTCCTCTCCACCCTTCAGATGCCCGCCGGCGTCCCCGTCGCCACCGTCTCCATCGGAAAAGCCGGCGCCGTCAACGCCGCCGTCCTCGCACTTCAGATCCTCGCCCTCGCCGACCCCAAACTCCGCTCCAGACTCGAAGATTACAAGGCCGCCCTCGCGGACAAGGTCAAAGCCAGGGACGCAAAGGTGAGGGGAGAGCGATGCCCGTAAAGACCGTGGAATGGCTCGGCGGCATCGACGGCGCACTCCGAATCATCGATCAGACCCGTCTTCCCGGCCGCTTCCGCACCCTGCGCCTCGCGTCGGTGGACCGTCTCTGGAAAGCGATTCGTCGGCTCGAGGTCCGAGGCGCCCCCGCCATCGGCGTCGCCGCCGCCTTCGGCCCCGTCCTCGCCGCCCAAAAACCCCGCGCCGCCGACACCAAATCGCTCCTGAAGAACGTCCTCGCCGCCACCCGTCTCCTCGCCGGCTCGCGCCCGACCGCCGTCAACCTCTTCTGGGCCCTCGCTCGCTGCCGCCGGCTCGCCCTCGCGAGTGCCCATCTTTCCCCGCGCCGATTCCGCGAAAAACTCCTCGCCCACGCCCGTCTCATCCTCCAGGAAGACTGCGCCGTCTGCCGCAAACTCGGACGTTTCGGTGCCCGCCTTATCCCCGACGGCGCAGGCGTCCTCACCCACTGCAACGCCGGCGCACTCGCCACCGCCGGCTGCGGCACCGCGCTTGCCGCCATGTTCCAGGCTCGCGCCGACGGCAAAAAATTCCATGTCTTCGTCGGCGAGACCCGTCCGCTTCTCCAGGGCGCGCGACTCACCGCCTGGGAGCTCCTCCGCGCCCGCATCGACTGCACCCTCATCTGCGACTCCCTCGCCGCCCAGGTGATGAAGGAAGGGCGCGTCGACCTCGTCATGGCCGGCGCCGACCGCATCGCCGCAAACGGCGACGCCGCCAACAAGGTCGGCACCTACGCTCTCGCCGTCCTCGCCCGGCACCACCGCATCCCGTTCTACCTCGTCGCCCCCACGAGCACCTTCGACCTCTCCCTCCGCTCCGGCGCCGGCATCCCCATCGAGCAGCGTCCCGCCCGCGAAGTCATCGCCCCCTTCGGTCATCGCATCGCGCCCCCGGGCGTCCGCGTCTATTCCCCCGCCTTCGACGTCACCCCGCGCCGATACATCACCGCCATCGTCACCGAAAAAGGGATCATCCGCTCCCCCAACCGCGCCCGCATCGCCAAAGCCCTCCGCCGTCCCTGACCGCTCCTTTTTAATTCCCTCTCCCGCTTTAGGGGGAGAGGGTCAGGGTGAGGGGGGACTTGTCGACTTGTTGACTGGCGGGTACCGCGGTGATCTACTTGCCGTTACATCCCCTCTCCCTCCGGGAGAGGGTCAGGGTGAGGGAGGCTGTTGCTTCTCCCTCGGCCTTCGCCCTTCGGCCTTTCGGCCTTTCCGTCCTTCTCTGTGTCCTCTGTGGTGAAGAGGTCTTTGGTGGTGAAACCCTCCGTACAAAAAAAACCGCCCGGGAGGATCCCTCCTCCCGGGCGGCTCGGTCTCATCCTCTCCTACTTCTCTTCTCCCTCGATCAACGCATCCACCATGTCTTTCACTTCCTCGTCCGTCATGAAGTACCGGTTCACCGTCGCAAAGTCCATGAAGTACGTCCCCGTGAACGGTCCCATCCCGTGCCAGTACCAGTAGTCGGGCGCCCGGTAGAATCCGTCCCCGATCCGTCGCGCGTTGATCGAAGGCAGCGTCATGTCGAACTCCGGTATCGGCGTCGACTCCGAGATCGGCGCCGTGATGTCGCTGATGTCGTACACCGCCGTCACCTTGAAGTCCTCCAGGTGCGCCTTGTCCGTGATCAGGATCACCTCGTCACGGACCGTGTACGCCAGGCCGTTCAGTCGCGTGATCCACGACAGCACGTTCCCCAGTTTCATCTGTCGGCCCTGGAACGTGATCTCCGTGTCGGCCGCCGCCTTCTCTCCCACCTTCGCCCGCGGGTCCACCTGGATGTTCAGTTTGCTCTGGTTCGCCAAAAACGCCGCCGCGTCCTTCAGGGGTTGCGCCTTGAAGTCCGCCGTCACCACCGTCGTTTCCAGTCGAGAGTTGATCTCGCGGTTTTGTTCCGCGATCTCCGTCGCCGGCCCGTACACAGTCGCTCCGCGTTTCTTGATCATCGGCCATCTCGGACCCTCGTCGATCGTCGCGTTCCGCGGGACTGCCATTTCCCGCTTGATCTGGTCCATCCCCTCGTAGAAATCCTTTCGTTCTTCCCGCACCCAGTTCTTCTGGTCGCGGTCCGTGATCGCCTGTTGGCTGATCTTCTTCAGTTCCATCGCCGACGCGCTGTTCGGGTCCAGTCCGAGGGCCGCGTCCGCTAGCTCCACCGCCTTCTGGAACTGTCCGACGGAGTAATAGTATCCCCCGTCGCTGATCAGTTTCCGAACCTTCACGTCGACCGCCGCAGGCGCCGTCGCCGCAGCGTCCCCCTGAGCCCATGCGGTCACCCCGAGTCCCACCACGAACGCCGCTATAAGATGCGCTAGTACGATTCGCCTCATGGCCGTCCCCCTTCTTCTCGGGACTTTCCGGAGACCTCCAAGCGTTCCACGCTGTCTCTATTATATCTCATCGGTCCGTTATCTCAAGTTTCTGGACCGACTTTCCGTTAAGAAGCCCTCACCGGGGCTGGCGCCCCGAGCGCCGAGTTGTAACCGACCGGCAACCACTCCCCCGGCGGGGCCCATTACTAGCCCTTTAGACCCCCGCTCCCCCCTCCCTATTCACCTTTTCGCTCGGATTTCGGTTTTTCCCTCGGCGCTCGCACCTTTGCCTCAGGCTTTTCCGTACCCCCGGCTTCCCTCTGTGTCGTCTTGGTTGAAATGAGCTTTTGTTCCTTCCCTATGCTTTACTTGCGTTTATTTGCGGGAACTAGTCCGCCGTAGTGGTTTCACGTAGGCGGATTCGCGGTTCCCGCTGTTTCTTCTTCTTGCCGTTGTTGAACCCAATTTCTCACTGTTTTTCTCTGTGCCCTCTGTGGTGAAAGAGCCTCCCAAAGCGGACGAAGTCAATCCTTTATTTGCCATTCAAAACGCAAATAAAGAAACATTTTCGCCGTTTCTGAAGCGCCAGGGCCATCTTTTTCCAGAATCTTGCTAAAATCGCCCGTTTTTGTTTGCCACCCCTGGTACTCCAGAAAGGGCGTTTTAGTCTTCCATGAGAGCGAGCCTTCTTCTTCGCCCCCACGGGCAAAAGGCGTTCGTCAGCCGCTTTGGCGCACGGTACGCGGCTTCTGTTAACTCTTAGCCCCGTAGGGGCGCGCGACAATAGCCAGGGGCAAGCGAAGCGTCGCCCCTGGTAGGGATATCTCCCCACGCGCCAAGCCCTGAAAGGGCGCGCGAGATTCTTTTCTGTTCCGGGTTTCGTCATTTTCTTGGAAAGGAGATCGATTATGCTCTTGCGTCCGAAGCACCTGAAAGCGATTGAGCTTCTTGCTAGCTCCGACCTGTCCACCGCGGACGTGGCCGCCGAGGTGGGCGTCAGTCTGCGCACTCTTCAGCGTTGGCTCAAGGACCCGGACTTTCGTTCGGAGTTTGCCCGGGGTCGGGGTTCGCTTCCCTATTCCTTTGACGGTCTCGTGGCTCGCACGTCGAGGCTTCTGCTCATCGACATTGTGCGTCGTCTCGAAGTCGGCGAGGAGAAGTTGCCCATCAAGGAGGTGACTGCGCTCTTGGCTCAACTCACGGCCGCTAGGGATCTTCCCGCCGCCGCTATCTCGTCCCCCGGCGACTCGACGGAGATGGGCGGCGGTCCTTTCGAAGTGCTCACTCCCGAGCAGTCCGACGAGATCTGGGACAAGTTCGACGAGTTCGTCACCCGCAATCAGAAAGCCGCCGACCCTCGGCCGCCCGCTCCCGTCGCCCTTGAACCAGCGCCCTCTGCCCCTCCGCCCGATTCGCTCGACCAGTCTCGTTCTGATCTCCCCTCTCCCTCCGGGAGAGGGATAGGGTGAGGGAGGCTTTTCTTTGTGCTCTGTGCCACGGGTCCCGATTCATCGGGACCCGCCAGTGTCTTGCGGTATTAAAGGGACGCGAGGAAGTTTCCTAGGTCCGTGCCGTTCAATTGGGCGAGTGCGTGGGCCCGAAGGACTCGATCCGGGAAGTTCTGGAAGGAAGGTGAGGATGAGAACCATAAAGCGGGGGTTGGGGGTCGTCTTATTTGACCCCCAGGTCATCCTTCCCGATCTGCTTGATTTCGGAGAGGCATCTATCAACGGCATCCAGCAGGTCGTTGAGAACGTCGATGGGTTTTCCTCCTTGAGCCTTTGCTTTTGCCTTGATGCTGTTAAACATATTCTGAAATCTGTCGAAACTCTCAGTTGCCTTCGGGCACATAAGGAAGGAACTCATATCAATCGCCTTGTTGACCACCGCATCGGCTTCCAGCATTTCCTTCATGGTTTCTTCCGGTCCGCGCCTCGCTATGGACGGGCTGCTTTGGGCCTCAATGGTTCGGAAGAGCGCCATCTTCATGTGATGCAATGCTTCGATGACGGACTCGTAGGCCTTCTCCTTGTGCTCCCACCACCTGGCGGACTTGAACCGCCAGAGAGCAAAAACCGCACCAGCCCATGCCGCGGAGAAGACAACCAGGATTGTCCCCACCCAGGAGAGAACGGGCCCCCACGCTCCCAAGCAATCAAACATGTTCGTGTCCTCCTTTTGGGGGTGATTCTACACGTGTCGCCGGTCTTTGTCCAGTCGTTCCCCCTCGTAATGCGCCGCTTCCTCCGTTGGTGCCTTGGTTGTGAGATGTCTTCTGTGGTTTCTGTATTCGCGTCCATTCGCGGGAACTTGTCTGCCGTAGTGTGCCCGCCGTAGTCCCGATGTATCGGGACGAAGGTGGGTGGCTTTACGTAGGCGGATTCGCGGTTCCAATCGGCTCCTTCTTGCTGTTCCTGTTGAACCCGGGTATCAGCAATCTTCCTTTGTGTCTTGGTTCCCTTAGTGCCTTGGTGGTGAGATGTCCTCGCTGTTTCTGTATTCGCGTTCATTTGCGTTCATTCGCGGTTCCAAACTGTTTCTGTTGTTTCTCCCTCGGCCTTCGGCCTTAGACCTTAGGCCTTTCTGTTCGGCATTAGTGTTTCGTCATTGATTCGTCATTCCCGTCATCAGCGGGAGATCGATATGAATCGGCAGGAGTGCAGGGACTCACTTCGCTTCTTTCCACGCCTTGAAGTCATCCCGGTTCGCGTCCCACCACTCGCGCCACGCCCGCTTGTTCACCCCGAAGTCCTTCTGGGTCATCGAGCGCAGGGTGTCGAGGGCGGCATAATTAATAATGTATTCATGCATCCTGTCGTCGGGCGCGTCCAGCGGCCGCCAGGCGACCCCGGGTCCCGCACCCACCACGCCCGCCACCGGGTCCGTGATGACTCCGCCCGAGTTGTCCAAGGGGCCCGGTTGCCGCGTCACCACGCCCCCGATCCCGATCTTTGGCGACCCCTCTTCCCCGCGTTTCACCGCGTACGTCACGTAGAGCGCCTCGATGAGCGAGTCCACGCTCACCGGGTCCCGCGTCACCCCCAGAACCAGCGCCGCCGCGAAAGGCGCCATCGGCGAATCCGTGTCCTTGAGCGCCCTCAGCGTCTCCGGCAGCATTCCCGGCTTCCAGCGGCTCGCCAGGCTCTTCCGTGCGCCGGCGCGCACCGACGCGTCCTCGTCGTAGAGGGCGCACCGCAGGATCTCCCCGTCCGCCCCGTCCAGCTTCAGCTTGTCCGCCGCCTGGATCCCTACCTCTCGGACCTCGCTCGAGTGGTTCGACAGCAGTTCCACGATTGCGTCCGCCGCCAGCGGGTCGCGGAGCGTCCAGAGCTGTCTCATCGCTCGGCGCTTCGCCTCGTCGCTCCGCGGGTTCGCAATCGCCTCCGCGAGCGCCCGAACCTGGCGGCCCAGTTCCGCCTTCATCGAATTCTTCAGGTCCTCCGCCTCCGCCTGCGCGGCCGCCTCTTTCGTCATCCAGCGCCCGTTGTAGAACCGCAACCCCTGGGCCTCTTTCGCCTGCGCTTCAGCCATCCACTTGCCTTCATATTTCACTTGCCCCAGCGCGCGCCGCGCCCCCTCGTGTTCCGGGTCCAGGCCGATCGCGTAGTTCAGGTGATACTCCGCCTCCTTCGTCAGGTTCTGCCGCCGGCACCAGAGCCCCAGCAGGTAATGCTGGTCCGGGTCGTTCCGGTCGATCGCGTCCAGCTTGATCTGGTAGAGTTCGCGGCGGGTGGGGCTCCGGTCGATCGCCTTGATCGCCGTCCGGGTGATCTCGATCTCCCCGCCGGCTGTGTCGAGCACCACCACGTCCTTGTCTTCGCGCACGATCACCCCTTCCCACACGCGGTCGTCAAGAAGGGTGATTTCCGCGCCAAAGAGGGCGCGTGCGGGGACAAACAGGGCCGCCGCGGCGGCGAACAAGGCCGCTAGCGCGACAGGAAGGCGCCGAAAAACGACTCGTTGTGACGGGATGGAAGGCTCCATGGGCCCCTCGAATCAGCCCCTTAGACGACGGAAGCCGCGCGAACATTCGCCGGATTCTGGCGCATCTTTCGAGAAATCCGCAAGACTCGCGCCACCCCCGCCGCCCGTGCTAATCTTACCGTGTTTTCGCATGAAGTCAACGGGTTTGCGCCCCTCGCTGCGGCAACGCATGGCAATAGGGTATCATGTGTAAAGAGATGGATATTACTGGCGTCTCGCGCCGCGCGGCCTCCCCCGCTGCGGCCCCCTGCGCGGCTTCAGATGTTGAGCTCGCGGAAGAGCCGCCGCACCCAGTCCGGCGCGTCGCTGCGGAACTCTTCGAGGCGCCGCCGACGCGAAAAATAGTAGAACGCCATCCCGCCCTGCCCGCACACGGTCAGCAGGATGATCAGGCCGTAAAACCCGCGGACCAGCGCCGGCCCGGCGTCCGTCAGCGCCGAGTCGATGCCCAGCGACCCGAAGTCGCCGAATCCCTTGAGGCTTCCCGCACTCGCGGTCAGTTCCGCCGGTGAGAACGTCGCCATCTGGATGACACAGTAGATTACGATGAGACCCATGAGAACGATCTGGTTGAATCCGAGGAGCGTCGCGGCGGACGGGTTCCCGTCCTGCATGCGGTCCCATCCTGCGAGTCCGGCGACCCCGACGCCGGAGATGCCGGCGGTGATGAAAATGCCCAGCCAGCTCCACGATACCAGCGTAGAGAAGAGGATTCCCGCGAGGCCGATGGTGAGGGTGATCCCGGCGTCCCACGCGGCGACGCGCGAGGCCTTCCGGACAACGCCCTGGGCGGCGCGGGCGCGGCGGATCATGAGGAAGTGGCTTTCGTTGAGCGGAGACTCCGGCCTCGGCGGCGCGGCGCCGGGAACGCCTTCGCTTCGCATCTCGGGACTCGGTGCTGGAGGAACGGGCATGGTCATGTCCATCCTTTCTATTCATGGGCCGGGGGGGAGCATCGCCCGGCGGAACGCTCGACGCTCAAGGCGAAGGGGGCGCGCCTCCTCCCGGCCTCACCCGCCGGCCCTTCCACTCCACGCTCCGGTTGAATACAAGCGTCACCCATGCGTGGAAGAGGATTCCCGCGAGGATGAACCCCGCCGGGAGGGCCAGTGCCAGGTAGCGCAGGTCCGCGTCGGCGAGCCGATAGCTCACGACGCCCATAGCGTGCTGTCCGGCGACGACCGCAGCGCTCAGCGCGAAAACCGTCCACAGCATCGGCGTCCCGTGCCCCGTCGCCACACTCGCCGCCAGGCCCAGGAAGAGGAGAAACGGCACGAGGAAGAGGAACACCTCGCGGAAGAGCGCCGCGAGGATCTTCCGGCCGGAGTGGTGGAAGACGCCGAGGTAGACTCGGACCCACATGCGCCAGATCCCGCGCAGGGTGCGTGGACCCCAGGTCTGCGAAAGTTGTTCCCCGGAGTGCGCGACCCGGAGTCTGAATCCAGCGTCTTTCACGTTGCCGGCCAGTGCGAGGTCCACGAAGGCGGAGCGGACGGCGGCGCGGCCGCCGACGGCGTCGTAGACCTTTCGGCGGATGAGGACGTACTGCCCGTTCGCGAAGGCCTTCTTCGACTTCGGGTCGTTCACCTCGCTCAAGGGGTATTGGACCATGAGGAGGACAGCCGCCACGGGGTGCATGACCTTCTGCCAGAAGGTGGAGTCCTTGAGACGCCCGATGAGAGAAAGCATGTCGATGTTTTCGGTTACGGCGCAGGTAACGGTCTGGGAGAGGTTGCGTGGGTCGTGGACGGTGTCGGCGTCGAGGAAGAGGAGGAACTCGCCGGGCGCGTCCAGCGTGCCGAGATGGAGGGCGTGGTTCCGGCCGGTCCAGCCCTCCGGGAGTTCGCGGTTACGGATGAGCCGCACGCGCCGGTCGCGCGCGGCGAACTCCTCCGCGATTTCGGCGGTGCGGTCCTCGCTCCGGTCGTCCACCACGGTCACGTCGAAGTTGGGATAGTCCTGCGCGAGGACGCTTTCGAGGCACCCGCGGATGTTCTCTTTCTCGTTGCGCG
>Ga0182021_10011173_pt1 | contig 10650 bp, 6 predicted proteins | sample 612E3MmetaG_FD_120493 | JGI IMG/M metagenome (GOLD analysis project Ga0182021, IMG submission 120493) | Permafrost microbial communities from Stordalen Mire, Sweden - 612E3M metaG (Illumina Assembly) | ecosystem: Environmental > Terrestrial > Soil > Wetlands > Permafrost | place: Sweden...
TGACCAGGATAAACAGTTTTTATATTCATCTCTTTCAATCTTGCAAGACTGCTTTTCAATTCCTGGAAATTCTCAATATAGTTTGCAGTGTCAGGCTTTTTGTTATTTGTAAATGTATCTCCGGCAAACAGATTCCCATCTGTGGTAAGTATTCCAATTGAACCTTTTGTATGACCGGGAATATGAACAACAACTGCATCCAGACCATATTCATCCAGCCGCTGACCATCTGTCAGATATATATCAGGTTTGAATTTATCAAACATAAATTTTTTTCTAAAGAGTCTTCTTATCATAATAAAAATCCTCCCTTGCAATGTTTTTACTTTTCGTTTCAGCGGAGTGCCAGTCTCAACCATTTGAGAATCTTCCTTATGAATAGCTATTTTACATTTATACTTTTCCTGAAGTTTTGCACAATTCCCCGTATGATCCATATCTCCGTGAGTTATAATGACAAGTTTCAGCTTATCCGGCAGGCACCCGGCGGACAATAGTTCACTTTCCAGTTTTTTCCAGTGCATACTCAAACCTGTATCAATTAAAACAAATCCCTCTTTTACCGTTAACAGGAAAGCATTCACAAAGGTCATTTCAATGATTTTAATATCTTCGTTTTCCATCAGCTATAAGTATTAATTTGAAGTTTTTGGTACTCTCAGGTTTTTTAATCCCTTTGCTTCGATGTAAATATATACAACTTTATGTCACGATTAAAAGTATGCCGGTAAGAAGATTGGTACTTTTCAACAACTAATAAACTCAACATATGTGACCTGCACAATTCATATAACCTCCTTTATGCCATTACACCAATTTTTTATAATTGATCTGTTAATTCCGGGATTAATCGTAAATTAGTAGTGAAAGAAAAATCCTTCAGAATGTATAATTAAACAGGATTTTCCTATTCAACATCCGCATCATTTGAAATAATATTTATGATTAATATTTGGATAAAAAAAATTTAATTCAACATGTATGGAAGAGACAATTCGATTTGAATTAAACGGTAAAAAGACAGAATTGGTGCTTGATCCTGACCTGACTCTGTTATGGTTGCTGCGAAACAAATTCGGGTTGACAGGAACAAAATACGGTTGCGGCATGGGATTCTGCGGAGCTTGTACCATTCTTCTGGATCAGGAGCCTGTCAGATCATGTTCATTAAAAGTGAAGGACGCTGCAAATAAAAAAATTGTCACCATTGAGGGGCTGGCACACAATGGTATACTTCATCCTGTACAAAAAGCTTTTATGGAGAATGATGCCTTGCAATGTGGCTATTGTACATCGGGAATGATAATGAATGCTGTGGGACTTTTATTAAAAAATCCATCACCGTCTCAGCAGGATATCATAACAGGAATGGAGGATAACCTATGCCGCTGTGGAGCTCATATACGGATCATTAAAGCAATTCAGGAAGCCGGCAAAGAAATGAAAGGAGGAAAATAATCATGAAAAAGATAATTGGAAATGAAAAAGAATCTTTGAAGTCACAAGAAAGTTCAGGGATGGAAAGGAGAGACTTTGTTAAACTTTTAGGAGGCGGAATATTCATCTTTTTCCAGCCATGGGATCTTTTTGACCTTTCAGATTTACAAGCACGGCAGGGCAGATCATTACCGACCGAATTCAATGCCTTTCTTCATATAGCTGAAGATGGTTCGGTAAACTGTTATACAGGTAAAATTGAAATGGGACAGGGAATTATCACATCACTTGCCCAGATAATGGCCGATGAACTTGAGGTACAGTTTGAAAAGGTCAAAATGGTTATGGGTGATACCGATCTGTGTCCATGGGATGGCGGAACAAACGGTTCCCAGACAACCCGTTCATTCAGCCCCCACATGAGGGTTGCAGCTGCTGAAGCTAAAACGGTCTTGATGCAGCTTGGCTCGGAATACCTTCATGTGCCCCTTTCTCAGTTGCAGGTAAAGGATGGTATTATCAGCGATATCAGGAATGACAAGAGCATAGTCACATATGGTGAATTGGCAAAAGGGAAAAGAATTGAAAAACACCTCGATGGCAAACCGGAATTAAAGGATTATTCAAAATTTGAATATGTCGGGAAACCATATTTCCATCAGGATGCGCGGCTAAAGGTCACCGGGGCGGCAAAATATTCTGCTGATATCCAATTGCCCGGATTATTACATGCGCGCCTGCTAAGGCCACCTTCGCACGGAGCAAAATTGGTGAGTGCCGATACTTCGGAAGCTGAAAAAATAAAAGGGATACAGGTGGTACACGATGGAGATTTTATTGCTGTATTGAGTGACGATCGGGACAAGGTTGATCAGGCGATTGTCAAAATAAAAGCCGAGTACTCCTTCAATGAGATAAATGTTAATGATAAAACCATCTTTGATCGCATACTGAAGGCTGATTCAGTTGCTAATGTTGTGAGAAGCAGTGGGGATATTGCTGTCGGAAAAAGTATTTCTGATTCAGTTACAGAATCGGAATTTCTTAACAGTTATGTGGCCCATTCACCAATTGAGCCTCATGCTGCAACTGCACAGATAGAGGGCGATAAAATTACTGCCTGGGTCTCTACACAACAACCTTTCAGGGCACAGGAGACTATTGCAAGGGAAATGAACGTTCCGCTTGAAAAAGTCAGGATAATAGTACCTTTCGTCGGAGGTGGTTTCGGCGGTAAATCTGCACACAATCAGGCAGTAGAAGCCGTAAAACTTGCAAAGATCACTGGTAAACCTGTTGTGGTTGCATGGACACGGCAGGAAGAGTTCTTCTATGATACATTCCGGCCGGCAGCGGTCGTGAAAATCACCTCTGGATTAGATAAATCAGGCAAGATCACACTCTGGGATTTTCATACTTATTATGCCGGAACAAGAGGGTCAGATACTATCTATGATGTTCCTAATGCCAGAACAACAGATTATGCCAGGGGATCGGTGCATCCTTTTGGTACCGGAGCATGGCGCGCTCCGGCTAACAATACCAATACTTTTGCAAGAGAGTCGCAGATAAATATTATGGCATTGAAGGCTGGATTGGATCCTTTGGAGTTTCGACTGAAAAATCTGAAGGATGAGAAGATGATTACTGTACTGAAAGCAGTGGCTGAAAAATTCGGTTATACACCTGCTAAGAACCCGAGTGGAAGGGGTTATGGAATAGCCTGTGGCACAGATGCAGGAACCTGGGTGGCTGCAATAGCTGAAGTGAAGGTAGATAAAATTACAGGTCATGTACAGGTAATTCGTGTAGCCTGCGCCCAGGATATGGGTCTTTGCATCAACCCTGAAGGTGCAACATTACAGATGGAAGGCTGTATCACTATGGGATTGGGATATGCTTTGACCGAAGAAATCCAATTTCAGGGCGGAGATATCAAAAATCACTCCTTTGACACTTATGAGATACCACATTTTTCATGGGTTCCAAAAATTGATACGGTAATAATGGACAGAAAGGACCAGGCGCCCCAAGGAGGAGGGGAACCTCCGATTATCTGCATGGGAGCTGTTATTGCCAATGCTGTTTTTGATGCTACAGGTGCCAGACTTTTCCAGCTGCCTATGACACCGGAACGAATATTGGCCGCAATTAAGAATAAATCCTAACGGAAAGTTTAAATTAATACCCGGCCAATTGAAGACAACCGTAAGTAGATCATCTACTCTTATCGGATTTCTTGCTGAACAGTATCCTGATTCACCACGAACCAGGATAAAAAAAATGCTCCAAAGCGGTACCATCAGGATAAACGATAAACCGGTTACTTTACATTCATATCTGTTGTACCCCGGTGATATTGTTGATATCAACTTACGCGGTGAAAAATCAACCAAAGGTCTGCCTTTTCCTGTTTTATTTGAGGATCAGCATATAATTGTGGTAGATAAACCTGCCGGCAAACCAACATCCAGCACCGATGGAAGCCTTAGTATTCAGGATATTATTTCAGAGTTCTTAAAAAAGCAAAGTAAAGGAAAAACCCGGGCACATGTTGTCCATCGGCTCGATAAAGAAGTATCCGGAGTATTGCTGTTTGCTAAGTCGCGCGAAGCAATGGACAATATTAAAGAAAAATGGGAAGAGACTGAAAAACACTACTATGCCCTCGTAGAAGGTATTCCCGGCAAAGCTGAAGACACAATAAAAAGCTGGCTTATTGAAGATAAGTCCCAGAAAATGCATTCAACCCGCGAAACAGCCAATGCCAAGTTCTCCATAACAAACTACACAACAATTAAACTGGTAAATAATAACACGCTTCTTGATGTTCAAACTGAGACAGGAAGGAAGAACCAGATAAGAGTACATCTTTCAGATATTGGCTGCCCCATAGTAGGAGACCGGAAATACGGTGCCTCAGCTGATTATATACGCCGTATAAGACTACATGCATATTCCTTATCGTTTCCACATCCGGTAAGGGAGGAAATGATAACGGTCAAATCACCAATGCCTGCGGGTTTCCTTTCATTGAAGGCTAAGGATGAACATTATAAGTAGTGGTTACGGCGCAACGGCAAAATGGCATAACGGCATAACGGCATAACGGGAGAAATGCTAGCTTCCGAACACTTTTTTCAGCAGCTCTGATGTTCTGGCCATTGGATCTTTACGGATTCTAAGCTCTTCCTTTGCAATCATAATAAAAAGGCCATCAATGGCTTTACCGGTTACATAAGCAGTAAGATCGGGATTCATTTTTTTGACCAGCGGTATTTTATTGTAGGCTGTAACTAAATCGCTCCAGTATTTCGTAGCATTTACATTATCCAGTGCGGTTTTGATTATGGGTTGAAATTTGTCCTTCAGCTCCGGAGATGTCGTATTCTTCAGGTATATTGTAGCTGCATTGTTCTGACCCTTTACAATATTAATAGCATCTTTTACTGTCATGCCTTTTATGGCGGCAATAAAAATAGGTTTTGCTTCATTAGCAGCTTTTTCGGCAGCACGGTTCATGGAAACGTTGAATTCGTCCACTTTTTTACCCATCCCGATTGTCCTCAGTTTGGACTCCATCTCTTTGGCTTCGGAAGGAAATGGAATTTTTATTTCTGGATTGCCCCAATATCCATCAACTATTGAAACCAGTTTCACACTTTCGCCTGTGCCGTTTACGAGAGCTTCTTTAATACCATCTGCAGCATCTTTTTCAGTAAGGCCTTTGCCTCCGGAACTAATGAGCTTCTGAGCGTTCTTGAGTAACTGGGCGTCTGTACTTTGAATGCCAACGATTGCAATAAAAACAAGAAAATAAACTTTTTTCATGATAAATAATGTTTAGTGTTCCGGGTTCAGAGTTCCTGGTTCCAGGTTCCTTTTCGCCTGAAGTTCAGCCAGCTTTTGTTTTCCATATGTGAGACGTATTATCAGGATAAACAGAACAGGTATAATAAAAATACCTAATGCAGTGGCTGCGAGCATACCTCCCAGTACTGATAACCCTATGGTCTGACGTGCAATAGCTCCTGCTCCCGAGGCAAATACCAAAGGAGAAACTCCAAAGATGAAGGCAAACGATGTCATCAATATCGGACGCAGTCTCAAACGAACAGCCTCAATTGTTGCTTCGACAACTTCTATTCCACGATCGACACGCTCTTTTGCAAATTCAACTATCAGAATAGAATTTTTAGCGGCAAGACCAATCAGAGTAATGAGACCTATTTGTGCATAGACATTATTTGTAAGAGTTTTCGAAAAGGTCAGTGCCAGTATTGCCCCAAAGGCAGCGAGAGGAACTCCAAGCAGAATTGTAAAAGGCACTGTCCAGCTTTCATACATGGCAGAAAGGAAGAGAAAAACGAACAGTAACGATAGTATAAAAATATAAGTAGAAGTGTTACCTGCTTTCAGCTCTTCACGGCTTAAACCCGAGAATTCATACCCATATCCCTGTGGCAGCACATCCCGGGCAGTTTCCTGTAAAGCTTTGAGAGCCTGACCTGTGCTATATCCTGCTTTTGCATCTCCTACAAATTCAGCCGTACGGTAAAGGTTATAATGCGAAAGCGCAGAAGCACTTTCGCTGACCTTATAACTCATAACTGAGCTTAAGGGCAGCATATTGCCCTGCTGATTACGCACATAATATTTATCCATATCAACAATATCATTTCTGAAGAGAGTATCTGCCTGGACAACAACGTGGAAATTCCTGTTATATATTGTGAAGTCATTTATATAGCTGCTACCCAGAAATGTCTGAATAGTATTAAAGACTTCAGCCAGGTTGACACCCATCTTTTTACATTTCTCACGATCGACAGTGAGCTGATAATTAGGGGTACGTGCATTGAAAAAAGTTATTGCACGGGCAATTTCAGGACGTTTGTTGGCAGCCGCCATAAATGCATTAACATTTCGTTCAAAAGTGCGGATATCGTCATTGCTTTCCCGCTGTTGAAGTTCAAATGTAAACCCGCCAGTAGCACCGAGCCCGGGTATAGCAGGAGGAGATACTACAAGAATATTTGCCTCCCTGATGGCTGCAAATTTTGCCTGCAACTGAGCCATTAAAGCACCAAGTTGTTCAGATTTGCTTTTGCGTTCATCCCATGGTTTTAACATACAAAACAGAGTACCACTGTTGGTTTTGGAAGAACCGGAAACTACATTGAGCCCTGATAAGCCGGAGTAATGGCTAATACCCCTGGTCTGACTGAGGATATCCATTATTTTCTTTAGCACCTCCACGGTGCGCGAGGTGGAAGAAGCTTCCGGCAATTCAAATGTTACATATAAACGCCCTTCATCTTCCAGCGGAATGAAACCTGTGGGTTTTTTGACAATCAGAACATATGCACCAAAGACAACCAAAACCAAAAGGATGATAATATAACGGGAATGCTTTATTGCTGTCCGGACATTGTTAGTATATCCCTCAGTTCTTCTGCTGAACCATTTATTGAAATGAAAGAAAAGGTTGTTAAGTCCTTTAGAAGATTGGTTTATATGATGCGGTTTCAGGAACAGTGAACAAAGGGCGGGAGTGAGAGACAGGGCAACAAATGCAGATATTAGAACTGAGATAGCAATTGTAATAGCAAACTGCTGATATAACTTGCCAACAATGCCGGGCAAAAAACCGGCCGGGACAAATACAGCTGCAAGTACAAGTGCAATGGCAACCACAGGTCCTGATATATCCGCCATAGCTTTATGGGCAGCTTCTTTTGGAGTGAGATGCTGTTCTTCCATATAACGCTGCACAGCTTCAACCACTATTATCGCATCATCCACAACTATACCGATCGCAAGAACAAAACCAAAGAGTGTTAATTTATTAACAGTAAAACCAAGAGGTATAAAGAAAATGAAGGTCCCAATTATTGATACAGGAATTGCCAGAACCGGAATAATAGTGGAACGCCAGTCCTGAAGGAAAATAAATACTACCAGCACAACAAGCGCCAATGCCTCAAGCAGAGTTTTGACAACTTCTGAAATAGATTCCTTTACGACCGTAACTGATTCAAAGGGCACCATATATGCAACGTCGTTTGGGAAAGACTTACTGAGCTGATCCATAGCCTTGTAAACACCATTGGCGACATCAAGAGCATTGCTGCCAGGGGTCTGATATACCATCATATATGAGGCACGTTGCTTATCAACATATGCTATACCTGAATAGTTGAATTTACCTAACTCAATACGTGCAATGTCCTTTAAATAAACGATAGAACCATCTGCAGTATTAGTTCTGACTATAATGTTATTGAATTCATCCGGATTGCTCAGTCTTCCATTCACCCTTGCCGTGTATTCAAAAGGTTGACCGGAAGGCTGGGGGGGAGTACCAACTGAACCGGCCGCCACCTGTACATTCTGTTCCTGCACAGCATTGATAACGTCACTGGCTGTCAATCCAAGACTTGCCATTTTATCAGGCTTAAGCCAGATACGCATGCTGAAATCATCAGTTCTGGCGAAAATATCTCCAACACCCTTAACCCTTAAAAGAGCATCCCTTACGAATATGTTAGTGTAATTATCAAGAAACTGTATGTTATGCGTGCCATTAGGAGAGTAGATTGCTACATTTAAAAGACCGCTGGGATTTCGCCTTCGAACTGTAATTCCCAATCTTTTCACCTCATCAGGCAGAACGGGAGTTGCAATATTTACGCGGTTCTGAACTTCTGTAGTGGCAATATCGACATCAGTGCCAATGTCAAAATAAACATTTAATGTCGACCGACCATCATTAGTGCTGCTGCTCTGGAGATAATTCATGCCCGGAACTCCATTGACCTGTATTTCAATTGGGGTAGTGACAGTTTGTTCAACAGTTGTAGCGTCAGCACCTGTATACTGACTCGAAATCTGAACTACAGGCGGAGTAATATCAGGGTACTGACTGACAGGCAGGCTAAGAATTGCCAATATTCCCACTATTACAAGCACCAATGAAATTACTATTGCTGTGATCGGACGTTTTATGAATGTATCGGCTATCATGAAATAATTTTCAGGCGTTAATAGTTTTACTTTCCTTCAGGCTGAATTATTTTTTTTGCGGGTTGTCGATTGTGATCACCGAACCGTCATGCAGTTTCTGTATGCCATCGACAGCAATTGTTTCATCACCCTGGAGCCCTTTTAACACAACAACATTTGAATTAACCCTGGGACCCAGCGATATTCTTACCTGTTTAACATTTTTATCTTTTATTATATAGACAAAATATTCACCCAATTGCTCAATTACTGCCTTAAATGGAATAAGTACCTGCTGACCTGCATTTTCATTTAGTACAAGAACTTTGCAGCTCATGCCTGGTTTAAGCGCTTTTCCATTGTTAGGAACAATTATCCTTACCCTTATTGTACCTGTTTGCTGGTCAACTGCCCTGTCAATAACACTTATCTTTCCAAAAAAGGGATATAATGAATTATCAGCAAGAGTGATTTTGAAAGTCGAATCACTTTTAGAGGCCTGAACATTCTCCAGTTTTTGAAAACGGTTAAGTTCAGTTTCGGCAATCTCAAAATCAACACCTATGGGGTCATCTGAGGATACAGTATTGAGAAGTGTCTGCCCCGGAGTTATGAGAGCTCCCAGTTTAACATTGGAGAAACCTATAGTGCCATCAAAAGGTGCGTAGATCAATGAATATTCAAGATCAGTTTTAGCCTTTATCAGTTCTGAATTCGCAGCATCCAACTGTTGCCGGGCATTTTTAAGATCTGTCATTGCATTATCAAAGAGCTGTTTTGCGACAGCATCCTGCTTTGCAAGATCAGTGTAACGGTTGGCATCACGCTGAACTTTCTCGAGATTAGCTTCGGCAATCTTAACATTAGACTGACCCACTTCGTAAGCTGCCTGATATAATCGACGATCAATTTCATATAGTTTTTCTCCTGAATGAACCGTCTTTCCTTCGATAAAATAAATTCCGGTAATACAACCGCTTACCTGCCCCCGAAGCTCTACCTCTTTCAATGCTACAATATTTGCAGGATATGAATTGTAAAAGACAGCTTTTATTAAGCTGGCATTTGTAACAGTAACGGGAATGGCAGGCACATCCGTCTTTTTATTGGCTGCACCTCCGTTGCAGGATATCAAACCTGCAATAAGTGCAAAATAGATTATTATGACAGATATTTTGTACATAAGTTCAATTTTAATTCGGGTATTTATTACCAAAAAAGTTTTATTGTTCAGGTCAATTGATTTTTACATCTCCTGATGCTTTTTCAAGATCCATCTTGCTTGAAAGCACCTGGAAAAGTATATTTAAATAATTAAGTTCCGCCGTCCGCAAATCTGTTTCAGAAACTATGACTTCAAGATATGCCTTGATTCCTTTATCATACTGAAGCTTAACTGTGTTGAAGATATCCCTGGCAATGCTAATATTATTTTTTGCAATTTTCAGCTCATTCAGGTTGCCTGTATAAGCAGAAAGAGCCAGAACATATTCACTGCTTATCTCGCTTTTCAGAAAGTCCATTCCAAACTGGAGTCTCTGGTATTGAAGCTTAGCTTTACTCTGATGCTCCAGTCTGTTCATTCCCTGGAATAATGGAAGAGTTAATTTCAATCCGAATAATGAACTTGGCGTGTTGACATTATATAAATCAGAAAACTGGTCACTATGGTATTGCAGGTTATAATCATAAAAAGCAGATAATGTCGGAAGGAATGACCATTTGTAATAGCTGATTTCGGAATTCTGCAATTTCAATGTAGTCTGCAAAAGCTGATATTCAATACGATTATTGAAATCCAGATTCTTTGCCGTATCAATTAATACTTCATTTTCTAATTTGGAAGAATCATATAAGACAGTCAATTGCTTTTCAGGAACCACACCCATAAGATGTTTTAATACAGAATACTTTGCTTTCAGAGCTTCTGCTGTGGATCTTTTCTGTGCCTGTACATTACTGAGGGAGATTCCTGTTCGCTGATAGTCTATTTTGTCAGTCAGTCCATTCTGATACAGATTAAATGCATCTTTGTAGTTTTTCTGAAGTCGAAGTATATCTTCATTGAGAACATTAAGCTGCTCCTCTGTCAACAAAACATCGAAAAAAGCTTTGGTTACATCAACATAGGTATTAATCTTTGCATTTTCCGTGTTTTCAGAAGCCTGATTGCGAAGTTCCCTGGAAGTTCTGGCAGCCAAAAATAAA
>Ga0182021_10011174_pt1 | contig 10649 bp, 11 predicted proteins | sample 612E3MmetaG_FD_120493 | JGI IMG/M metagenome (GOLD analysis project Ga0182021, IMG submission 120493) | Permafrost microbial communities from Stordalen Mire, Sweden - 612E3M metaG (Illumina Assembly) | ecosystem: Environmental > Terrestrial > Soil > Wetlands > Permafrost | place: Sweden...
AGCAGCTACAATTATATTCTTGGTCTTAAAGTCTCCTTTACCTTCGACTTTCACAGTGTGCGGGTCGACGATTGAAGCCCTGCGGTTAATCATGAATTGTAGTTTCAGTTGTTCCTTGCTTTGATGGAACATGAAATCGAATACATATTCGCGGCCTACAATGTAATCGCGCAGGATGGGCAGTATCTCAACTTTGCCATTCTTTTGTGGAAATTTGGGCCAGTATTCTTTCTTGTCCCAGATGCGTGCTTTATCCAGTTCTACAGCGATCTCATAGAGGTAGTGATGTAGCACGCAGGCGTTTTTGCAGCATTTACCTCCGAGATGGTTATCCATCTCGACTGTAAGTTGGTTTCCACCCATGGCCCTGAAATAAGAGGAACCGAAGCGGCCGGATGCGCCGCCTCCAATAAATATAGCATCCCAGTGCTTGGTAGTGGCATCAAAATTATCATAAGGTCTTCTATCATCATAAAATGTAGTCATATTATTCTCCTGCAGCTTAAATTCGGAGCGTTAGTCTTTGAGCACATGGGTTACCGTGCGGCAGCAGTCCAGTCTGTTGCAGGTTGTTTCCATTTTCTCACCGTCACGGAACGCCAGGCCAAAGTTCTCTTTATTCAGTTTAACCTTGCAGACATAACATTTAAGCTTGCCTGCAATAAGGTTATCCCAGATCCCGAGATATTGAAGATGGTCTTTGATTTCGGTTTGATAAGATTGTAAACGCATGTATTGCCTCCTTTTATATCTATAATTATTTAACGTAGAATCTTGGCCTTATCTTGGTCCAGAATGACGGACAGGCCATGATTTTGGGGTTCTTGCCGACTACCTTCTCTGCTATTTTCATGGCTTCTGCGAAGTCTTTCGCAGGTGTACAACCGACGTCTCGTGCGGAACCTGGCCCTCCTGTGCCGCTTACCTGTACCTTTGCTAAAGGATTGTCCATTCCTGGAACGCCGGCAAAAATGACTTTGTTAGACTGGTTCAAAGCATACTCGCTTTCATACATTAGCCAGAAGCCATGTACGGGGGCATATGCATGGGCGTGCCTGTATTTGAAGATCAGATCCTCGCGGTTCCTGAATTCTTCCTCATAAATTGACAGTTCTTCCATGGAGAAGCAGTTACGGTATAAATCGAGTATCTCCGCATAGGATGGATGCGTTCTTTCATCTATGGTGCCGTCGCAATGCACCAGCGCTATCACAACGCCGCCCTCCCTGAGGAGCGGCTTATTTGTCCACATGCGCACCGGGGCGCAGGCTGCTGCCAGTGCGATCAACGGGTTGCTAGTCTCCCCGTAGAGAGAATAACGTGGTACACCGTAGATCAGCACGTCCGCCTGCGGCACTTCCATGTGATATATGCTTTCCGCAAATTTCCAGGTCGGCTCATTGATCTCGGGTGAATATCCCGCAAAGACACCTGCCGGGGCACCGCCGGTGCTTGGTACTACATCAACATAAAAAACACGCTTACCGGTGAATTTCTCGATCTGTGCCATGATAGCCTGTTTATGTGCACGGTACATCATTGTATGCTGGTTTCCGTGGCAGGAGTCGGGATGTCCGACTACCGGAAAACCATGTGTAGAAGTCATGCTGCGAGTACTGGGATAGCCGATAATTACGCCGGTGCCTGTCATTCCGCCCCAGTTTGATACTACGACTGTCCCTGTATAAATGAAAAGATCGGAATCGAGAAGGAACTTATTATATTCAACATAATCACCGAGTTCGGAAGTGCCCATATAGACCAGGTTTTCAGTGTCGTGGCAATCGTGATTGAGCACGCGTGAGGCGCTGCCATTCGGGCAGAACCTATCGTAGACAGCCGGACTGAGATAAGCACGCAATTGCGGAGCGGTCCATTTGCAATGATTTCCGCTGCCGCACAGTAAATAGATGTTCTCCTCTTTCACTCCGGCATTGAGTAGTTCCTCTAGTAGAATCGGTATGATGAGTTGACGCGGTTTACCAGGTCGGGAAGGATCGTCAAAGCCTATGGTGACCTTGCCATTACGTGCATTTTTAGCTAACTCACTTAAAGGCGGAGAGCCAGTTGGATGGGCAATGGCGTCCCTGATGGCCTTCTCAGGGTCCTGGATAATAGCCGGAGGGGGGATTTCACCGATTAGGGTATCTTCCGGTACAGATATCTCGATTTTTTTATCCCAGTAATCGGCTTGGATAGTTTTTTGTTTCACGGGTTTTCCTCCTCAGAATTAAATATACGGGAAAATATGAAGAGACTTTTTCTGTTTGCTACATCATAATCACACAAGTCAAATGCCAAAAGGAACCTTTGACCGGTCAAATAATATAGACAAATTATACAAATATTGTATAATTTAATCAACTGTTTCTGCGCCCATATACTGATATAATTGTGTAGTTAGGAGAGTAACATGTATTCCAAACCTGCTAGATTGGCATTCTTATTACTTGCAGCACTTTTATTGGTCCCTGCGTTTAGTGGTATGGCTTGTACTTCTGCTGCAACTTCTACAGTGAGAGTAGGATATTTACTGGGTGACTTACACCAGTTGCCGTTCTTTGTAGCACAGGAAAAAGGATTTTTCAAAGATGAAGGTGTTAATGTCCAGGTGGTTGGGCCTTTCGATGCGGGACCCGCTGAAATGGACGCCCTGGCTGCCAATCAATTGGATATCGGGTATGTTGGTGTATCTCCTGCCATCCTGGCAGCAGCCCGCAAAGTCGAATTGTCTGTTATTGCCGGTGTCAATCTCGAGGGATCGGCCCTTGCCACTGCTAATAATATCAACACTGTTAGTGGACTAAAGGGAAAAAAAGTGGCTACCCCGGCGCCAGGTTCAATTCAATATATCCTGATGGGAATGCTGCTATCCGCCAACAAGATGAGCTTTAATGATGTGGAGCTTTTTCCAGGAACAATAAAGCCGCCGGATATGGCGCAGGCACTGCAAACGGGGCGCATAGATGGTTATTTTGTCTGGGAGCCATTTGTTGCCCAATCGGTCGTATCTGGTGCAGGCAAGGTGTTAGCAGAATCCAAAGATATTTGGGCCGGTCATCCATGCTGTGTAGTCGTGACACGTAATGATTTTGCTTCGAAAAATGATAATGTTTTATCTGCAGTCATTCGTGCCCATGAGAAAGCAGTGCAATTTATTGAAGCCAATCCGTCTGAAGCCAAGATTATTGCGCAGAAATGGACGAAGCTCGATACGGCAGTTATAAATACTGCTTTCAATCGTGTAAAATACACTTATTCAGTAAATAAAGATGACGTCAAGAAGTTTGTGCAAGAGATAATTGATCTTGGGGCAAGCGGTACTATCAAACCGATCATTACTGCCAGTGATGTTCCTGACACAGGTGCGTTTGTCGACAGAGTCGTAAATCTAAAATATCTGCAAAGGTGAAGAAATGCGACCGTTACGCATCGTGTCTATTCTCCTTTTTCTTGTGATTTGGGAGATAGCGGCTTTGCTGGTCGCTTTGCCTCAGCTGTTCCCAACACCGGTAGCTGTCATTATCGCATTGAAGGATCTACTGATTGCTCCCGGGCCGTCTGAGACAGTGTGGGCGGGAGAGTTGATGGGCAACACAATTATCAGCCTTTGGAGAGTGCTTGTCGGGTTCTTAATTGCGGCAATATCCGGTGTTTTTCTGGGGATTATAATAGGGCAATGGCAAAAAGCTAGGGATTTGCTGGAACCTGTTATCGAGATAATGCGGCCTATTCCTCCTCTGGCATGGATTCCTCTTGCCATACTCTGGTTCGGACTGGGTTTCAAACCGGCGGTATTCTTGATCTGGCTTGGCGCATTTTTCCCGATCCTGTTGAATACCGTGCTTGGGATGGAGAGCACGCCTAAAAACTTCGTTGAAGTGGCCAAGACGTTGGGTGCAGATTCGTGGCAATTGTTGACCAAGGTCAGCTTGCCTTCGGCGACCCCGTCGATTATGGCGGGTTTGCGAATTGGTATAGGCATTGGTTGGATGTGCCTTGTGGCTGCCGAGCTTACCGGGTCCAACTCAGGATTAGGCTTTATGATTATGTACTATTATTCGACCATGGAAGCGGCAAAAACCGTTGCCGGGATGCTGATGATTGGTATAGTGGGTTACATAATGTTTATTGGATTAAAGAAACTGGAAGATAAATTACTATTCTGGCGGACGGTGGCATGAGTACGGCCAAGCTGCTGATCGAAAATGTCTCGAAATCGTTCTATGATCGTAAAAGGTCGCGTGAGGTGGAGGTATTACGTAATTTTACCCTGGAAGTATCCGCAAGTGAATTTGTGTGCATGGTTGGTCCATCAGGATGTGGAAAAACTACGCTTCTCAAGATAGTGGCTGGTCTGGAAACTGCGTCAAATGGCGCTGCATACATTGACGATAAAAAAGTAACTGGCCCTGGTCCCGAACGCGGATTAGTCTTCCAGGATTTTGCTCTTTTTCCATGGAGAAATGTTAAGGATAACGTGATCTTTGGCCCCGAGGTACTTAAAGCACCGCTAAAAGAACGTTTGGGAACGGCAGGTAAATATATAAAGCTGGTCGGCCTTAGCGGAAATGAACACAAATATCCAGGGGAACTATCAGGCGGAATGAAGCAACGTGTAGCTATAGCCCGCGCTCTTGCCAATGAGCCGGAAGTACTGCTGATGGATGAACCTTTTGGTTCGTTAGATGCTCAGACACGCTTTTTAATGCAGAATGAACTTCTGCACATATGGAACCAGGACCGGAAGGCGATCGTATTTGTTACGCACAATGTGGAAGAAGCAGTTTACCTCGCTGAGCGTGTTATTATCATGACGGCCTGCCCAGGTTCGATAAAACAAGTTGTCAACATTGGATTAACCTACCCGCGTCACATAGCTGATCACGGCTTTATAACTTTACGAGAAAAAATCACTGCCAGCATAGTGGAGGAAGTGAAGATAATATGACTCTCAAAGAACTCTTGACCAGGAATAAATCGAAAATTCTGCAGAGATGGCTCGACCTGGTATTGGATACTTATCCGCCCGAGACTGCCAGATTTCTCAAAGATGAGAAAGACCGATTTGCGAACCCTGTTGCTTTCACAGTCAAATGTAACCTTGAATTGCTGCTGGATGATTTGCTGAATAATTCGTCCGAAAAGACTGTGATGTCCCATCTTGAAGAGATCATTAAAATCAGGGCTGTGCAGGATTTTACGCCTTCTCAGGCCGTTTCCTTTGTGTGGCTGGCGAAAGAAGCTATATACAACGAACTGAAAGTTCAGTTAAAAACTAAGGAAATATACTCTGAATTGCAGAAATTGGAGTCAGAGATAGATAAATTTTCAGGTGTTGCATTTAACTTGTATTCAACATGTAAGGATTCGATATGTCAGATCCGGATCAAAGAGTTGAAAACAGAGAACCACGCTCTAAATAAAATGCTCGGTGTGTAAGGTATAAAGCAGGTGATAAATGGCTAAGCGGATAAGCAGCAATGTTAAAATAGCCTATCCCTTGGCTGCGGTGGCCGCCATCGTGATGATTATTGCGGTAGCCTTTCAGGTTGTATCGCTTCATTATGCAATGCTGGTAGTAATTCCATATGTCGCGATTGTTTTTTTCATTGGCGGATTTATTTATCGCATTGTGAATTGGGGGAATTCTCCAGTACCTTTCAATGTGCCAACAGTATGCGGTCAGGAAAAATCTCTTGATTGGATAAAACAGGATAAAATTGAGAGCCCGGCAAACTACTTTGGTGTGGCCGGAAGAATGGCCATGGAGATATTCCTGTTTCGTTCTCTTTTTCGAAACAGTAAGGTTGAACAAACCAGTCCGCAGAAACTCGTATATGGAGGAAATCGTTGGCTGTGGTTAGGTGGGCTGGCATTCCACTGGTCGTTGCTTATTATTCTCTTTAGGCATCTGCGTTTTTTCACCGAGCCTGTATTGCTGCCGGTAGTCTGGTTGACTGGTATAGACGTGTTACTACAGTTGACCCTTCCCGCTCTGTACATTACCGATTTCGTAATCCTTATTGCCCTTACCTATCTTTTCTTGAGAAGGGTGCTTTTTTCTCAATTACGCTACATCTCATTAGCGTCGGACTATCTAGCACTTTTCCTGATCCTGGGCGTTGTGATTTCTGGAGTCTTGATGAGGGCAGTATTTAAAGTAGACCTGGTAGGGGTGAAGGAATTAGCTATCAGTGTAATCACGTTCCGCCCAACAATACCTGATGGTATCGGATTGCCTTTTTATATACATTTAACGTTGGTCTGCACACTTATAGCCTATTTCCCCTTTAGCAAAATGATGCATGCACCGGGCATATTGTTTAGCCCTACCAGGAATTTGAAAAACGACAGTCGCATGGTACGGCGTTTGAACCCTTGGAACCGTTCCGTCAGGGTACATACATATGCCGAGTACGAAAATGAGTTCAGGGAGCCTATGCGAAAAGCCGGGCTGCCGCTTGAAATTGATAAAACCAGCGTGGAGTAATGATGGCCGATAAGATAATTAAGCTTGCAGAAATGGCGAAGATCGACTACAGGCCTCCTGAGAAAGATTGGATGGAGCCTGCAGTTGAGTTCAAGAAGGGTACGTATTGCTATTCGTCTCCGTTGAAAAACCAGGAGATATTGCAGCTCCCCAACCCGCGGCAGTGGAACCCTCAAGATAATGATTGGAAATTGCCCGCCGACTTTAAGCCGATCATTTTGGGCGGAATGAAAGAAAGACTGGAAAAATACCGCTCTTGGAAATTATTCCTCGATATTTGCGTTAGATGCGGTGCATGTGCTGATAAATGCCATTATTTCATTGGTTCAGGTGATCCGAAAAATATGCCTGTCCTTAGAGCCGAACTACTACGGTCGGTTTATCGTAAGTATTTCACAGTAGGTGGCAAGGTTTTTGGCGAATTGGCTGGTGGGCGTGAGCTCAACGAGCAGGTTGTGAAAGAATGGTACTACTATTTCTTTCAGTGCTCGGAATGTCGGCGTTGTTCGGTTTTTTGCCCCTACGGGATCGATACCTGTGAAATTACCATGATGGGGAGGGAACTGCTTAACCTTGTCGGCTGCACTACTGAATGGGTTGTAGGTCCTGCTTCCAATTCGTTCCGCACTGGTAATCACCTTGGTGTACCGCCTCATGCATTCAAGCAGAGTATGGAGTTCGCTCAGGACGAGATACTTAGCGTCACCGGGTTAAAAGTAGAAGTTCCTATAAACAAAAAAGGCGCTGAGATATTATTTGTGACTCCATCGGCTGACTATTTTGCCAGCCCTGCCTGGTTCACACTTTTGGGATATCTAGTACTTTTCCATGAAATAGGATTGGACTATACATTCAGCACTTTTGCGTCAGAGGGTGGCAATTTTGGTCTATTCCACTCGGCTGATGTCGCTAAGAGCCTTAACGCTAAAATCTATGCAGAAGCCGAGAGACTGAAGGTTAAATGGGTATTGGGTGGTGAATGTGGCCATATGTGGCGAGTCATTCACCAATATATGGATACATTTAATGGGCCTGCTGGATTTCTGGAGCAGCCTATATCACCGATAACGGGTACAAAATTCGAGAACGCCAGATCGACCAAGATGGTGCATATCTGTGAGTTTTCTGCCGACCTGATACACAATGACAAGCTTAAGCTGGATCCGAAGCGCAATGACAATTGGAAAGTGACTTTCCATGATTCATGCAACCCTGCCAGGGCGATGGGCCTATTTGAAGAGCCCAGATACATTATCAAGAATGCTTGCAACTACTTCTATGAAATGCCTGAAAATACTATAAGAGAGAAAACATTTTGCTGTGGAAGTGGAGCAGGTTTGGGTCCTGATGAAAATATGGAAATGCGTCTGCGCGGTGGATTTCCGCGGGCCAATGCGGTCAAATATGTTCATGAGAAGCATGGCGTGAATCTCCTCGCTTGTATATGTGCAATAGACAAGGCCTCATTTCCGGTACTGCTTGAGTACTGGGTTCCAGGTGTTGAAACTGCCGGTGTGCATGAGCTTCTCGGCAATGCTCTAGTTATGAAAGGTGAGAAAGTCCGGGAAACCAACCTGCGTGGAGAGCCACTTCCTGCCGAAGCAGCTAGTAATGAGGGAGGTACACAGACTGGTGTATGACAAGGGTAAAATAATCGGTGGACTGGCCATTTTCCTGTGCATAGCAGCATTCCCTGCCTGGTATGTTGCTGCCAGCGGAAAAGCCGGTTACCGTCCGAACCCTGTGCTTCCCATAAGTGAAAACCAGTGCATTGAGTCGAAGGAATACATGAAGCAGTATCATATGCAGCTTCTACAGCAGTGGCGAGATTCGGCTGTCCGGCATGATGTGACCACCTTCACGGCCAGCGATAATAAAACTTATGATATTAGCCTGACAGACACATGCCTTAAATGTCATTCCAACAAGAGCGAATTCTGCGATACGTGCCACAACTATGCGGGTGTGTCACCCAATTGCTGGGAATGTCATAATGTGCCGGCGAATGCAACTTCGCAGGTGACCAAGTAATGCAGCCGCTTCGCAATTTGAGGTAACTGAATGGAATTGGACAGGAGAAAATTCTTACAAATCGGAGGGCTTGCTCTTCTGGCGCTGGCCGCCAAGCCGGTTTTCGAAGTGGTGACCAAGTCCGATTTGGTGCGTGCCTCGGAAGGGAATGTTGACGGCAAGAAACGGCTGGCCATGGCCATAGATCTCAAAGGCTGCGCAGGTACGAATGGCTGCACTGACTGTATAGCGGCCTGTCACAGGGTGCATAACGTGCCTGATATCGGTAATAAGAAAGAAGAAATTAAATGGATTTGGAATGTTTCTTACGATCAGGCCTTTGATGAAAAGGAAAACCAGTTTGTTAAGGAAACTCTTCGAGAAAGGCCCGTGTTGTTGCTATGTAATCATTGCGAAAATCCACCTTGCGTTAGGGTCTGCCCGACCCAGGCAACTTTTAAACGTGAGGATGGCATCGTAATGATGGATTACCATCGGTGCATCGGTTGCCGATACTGTATGGCTGCCTGTCCATTCGGGGCACGAAGCTTCAACTTCAGAGACCCCCGGCCGTATATTAAGACGATTGATCCTGGCTATCCTACCCGCACTAAGGGCGTAGTCGAGAAGTGCAATTTCTGTGAGGAGAGGTTGTTTGACGGAAAACAACCGGCATGCGTTGAAGCATGTAAAAACGGCTCTATCGTATTTGGAGAAATGACTCCCGGAACGGATGTGTATAAGGTTGTTTCGACAAATTATGCAATTCGCCGCAAGGTTGATTTGGGAACACAACCCCAGGTCTATTACATTATTTAGGTGTTGATTTGATAGAAAGCATATTTAAGGGAAGTTTTAAGTACTGGACGCTTTTAACTGTGCTGCTGGCATTTGTAATTGCGGCATTCTTTGCATATCTGCGGCAGTGGGATGTCGGCCTGACAATCACCGGTATGAGCCGTGACGTATCATGGGGGCTATACATTGCTAATTTCACATTTTTCGTCGGTGTAGCCGCCTCGGCGGTAATGCTGGTCCTGCCTTATTATCTCCACAACGAAAAGGAATTCAAAAAGATCATCATCCTAGGAGAGTTTCTATCTGTAGCTGCCTGCCTTGTTGCGATTGCCTTTGTAACGATCGACCTCGGGCAACCTGCGCGGGTATTCAACCTGATACTATATCCTTCGCCTAACTCGATTTTATTCTGGGACCTGGTGGTGCTCAGCACTTACCTTGTTCTCAATCTTATCATCGGCTGGGTTACCCTGGATGCAGAGTACAAGGAGACGGACCCACCGAAATGGATAAAGCCGTTGATCATAATATCCATCCCATGGGCGTTTAGCATCCATACGGTAACAGCGTTTATTTATGCTGGTCTCGGCGCACGTCCTTTCTGGATGACAGCGTTGTTGGCCCCTCGTTTCCTGGCCTCGGCTTTCGCGTCGGGCCCGGCCCTGCTCATAATACTTGCACTGATCATGAAAAAAACTGCCGGTTTTGATCCGGGAAATGAATCGATCAGTAAGGTAGCGAAAATAGTCACCTATGGCATTATTGCCACAGTTTTCTTTCTATTATTGGAGATTTTCACTGTGTTCTACAGCCAGGTGCCCGATGCCATGGCCCATTTCCAATACTTGTTTATCGGCCTTGAAGGCCACTCCAGCCTGGTACCGTGGATGTGGACCTCTGTCATATTGGCATGTGCAGCGATAGTATTACTCGTTATTCCCAAGTTCCGAAATAACGAGGGACTTTTGCCCTTTGCGTGTTTAGCAGTATTTGTATCTATCTGGATTGACAAGGGGTTGGGTCTGGTGGTTCCAGGTTTTATTCCGTCGCCAACCGGGGAAATATTTGAATACTTTCCTGCTCCGCTCGAGATATTGATTGTAATTGGTACATGGGCGTTGGGTGGGCTTATCCTGACACTTCTCTATAAAGTGGTGCTGGGCGTAAGACGAAGTGCGTCCTAGCATGGGAGCATGACCCATAAGTATCCGCATTGAAGGTGATTTAATTGAAGAATAAACATGTCGACAACAGTGCCCTCGAACTCAAACAATACGCAGGCATACGCGGTTTGGCGGAACTGCCGTATTTTGAGATGACTGATGCCGGTCTTTTAAGGTTTACCGTG
>Ga0182021_10011175_pt1 | contig 10649 bp, 12 predicted proteins | sample 612E3MmetaG_FD_120493 | JGI IMG/M metagenome (GOLD analysis project Ga0182021, IMG submission 120493) | Permafrost microbial communities from Stordalen Mire, Sweden - 612E3M metaG (Illumina Assembly) | ecosystem: Environmental > Terrestrial > Soil > Wetlands > Permafrost | place: Sweden...
CACAGCCTCCGAGCGGGTTGGCATCCTGCAGGTCATGTGGAATTACGGGGATGTCCTGATTACCGTTGGTGGTTCGCAACTGATATTTGAGGACCTGATGGATCCTGCCTCTGTCCAGCAGGATCTGGACCGTCGTAGGCTGGCCCGGGTCGAACAGAAGAAACAAATGGAGGTGGCAGCCGAACGCGAACGCATGGCGGATTACTTCGCCTCCTACCATAATTCTGCCGAAGACCTTCGTAGAGAACAGGAAGCCCAAAAGACAGCCAAAGTGAATGGCGATAAGGTACAATAGTCCCGCGTGAATTTCATTTTAACGGTTGAAAAAACATGACTATGCTGAAAATTGTGACCCTGCCTGAGCCAGTCCTGAGGCGAAAAGCGCGACCAATCACCCGGTTCGATGCAGCTCTCCAAACCCTGATAGATAATATGATCGAGACCATGCGTGAAGCGCCGGGAGTGGGGCTGGCGGCTCCGCAGGTGGGCATATCCGACCGTTTAATTGTCGTGGAATACCCCGAAGACGATGAGATAGAAAATGCCCCCAAGAAGCTCATTGTGGTGATCAATCCGGAGATAAAGAGCAGATCCATGGAAGTCGAGATGGGTATCGAAGGTTGCTTGTCTATCCCCGGCTTGCAGGGAGAAGTTGAACGCGCTCTGACTGTCACCGTAAAAGGATTTACCCGGCACGGACAACCGGTCAAGATCAAGGCCAGGGGCTGGCTGGCTCGCATATTCCAGCACGAGGTCGATCACCTGGACGGGATCGTTTTTACCGATATCGCCACGAAGGTTTGGAAGCCAGAGCCGGAAGAGCCGGTACTGGATAACGTATAAGAGACGACCACGCTAACCCCGCGTGTTGATCAATGCACCTCACCCACCTCTCTCTCACCAATTTTCGCAGTTTTGCCCGCCTGGATATGGACATCCCACGACGGGTCGTTTTGCTTACCGGGGACAATGCCCAGGGAAAGACCAGTATACTGGAATCGGTTTACTTCCTGGCGGCTTTCACTTCTTTCCAGACCCATGCAGATCGGCAGTTGATCAATTTTATTGAAGCAAGGAAGGAACTAGCAGTGGGGAGGTTGATAGCCGAGTATGTGCGCGGTCCGACAAAACACCGGCTTGAAATACGGCTGGTGGTCGAAGGAGTAGGTGCCACCGGTCAGCGCCTGCGGAAGGAAGTCCTTTTGGATGGCGTTAAGCGGCCCATGGCGGAAATTATAGGAGCTTTCAACGCGGTCATCTTTGTGCCACAAATGGTGCAGATCATTGAAGGAGGACCGGAAGAACGCCGCCGCTATATGAACCTGGCTTTGGCGCAAACAGTCCCCGGCTATGCCAGTGTCTTGAGCGAATATAGCGAAGCTTTGAGCCAGCGGAATGCTCTGCTTAAACTCCTGGGAGAACGCAATGGGGACCAGGGCCAATTGGATTTCTGGGATGAGACCCTTACCCGCACCGGCGCAACCATCCTTCTGCAGCGGATCGATGCCTTGCAAGAGATCGAGAAGCTGGCCGCTCGCATCCACCGCGACCTGACCCATGGTGCTGAAGTGCTGCGGCTGCATTACCTGCCAGCTTATGATCCACTACCCGCTCCGGAAGGCCAGATGGCTTTGCGTTTGACCACCCTTGTACAAAGGAATGGGATCAGCGAGGATGAGATCCGCCAGGGATTTACCGCTGCATTGAAACAGAACCGCTCGGAAGAGATCCACCGTGGGGTTACGACCCTCGGTCCACACCGCGACGAGTTGCGCTTCTTAGTGGGCGGCATCGACCTGGGTGATTACGGGTCGCGTGGCCAGATCCGCACGGCGCTGCTGGCCCTCAAACTGGCTGAGATCGAATGGATGAAATCTAGGACCGGTCAATGCCCCGTCCTGTTGCTGGATGAAGTGCTGGCCGAACTGGATATCCAACACCGGGCTGACCTGCTGGCCTATCTGGAGAAAATCGAGCAGGCGATGCTGACCACGACCGATCTGAATTTGTTTCCCCCGGGCTTCACCGAGCAAGCGAAAATCTGGCAGGTGGAATCCGGGAAAGTACAGGAAATCTGAGAGATACCGGCAATGAAAGTGAACCTTTAGGAGGCCTAATGCCTGTAAAACATGCCAAGGATGTTCAAGCACAGGTAGTAAAAACAGGGGACAAGACCACCATCCAAGTGCTCATCTCCTCGAAGGAAGGGCCGAACTTCGCCATGCGGCGCTTTACGATAGAGCCCGGCGGCGGGATGCCCAATCATACCAATACCGTTGAACACGAGCAATACGTATTGCAAGGGCATGCCATGGTCGGAATTAATGGGGAGAAGTTCGAGGTCATGGCGGGGGATGTGCTCCTGATTCCCGAGGGCGCACCGCATTGGTATCAGAATATGGGTGAGGGGAATTTTGAATTCCTGTGCCTCATTCCCAACAAGACCGATGTAATCAGGATCGTTGACGAAAAAAATTGTTAGTCAAACATCATAACGGTTTTTTACCCGGAATGCCCGGTTTGCGGGGGTAATTCTTCGGCGTGGTTGCAACCTTATCCACCACAACCAGAAAACGTTCTTCAGCTACACCTGGCAGGGCGACGGGTACCAGCAGCCTTAAGACGCCTCCCAATACCTTCATTGCATTCCCGGCTCTGTGCACCTCAGCTGGTGCGCTCTGACCTTTTTGCGCCAAGATCGAGCCACCTACCGCAACCAGGGGGAGTAAATACTCTACCAGGGCTGGCAGGTCTGCCACGGCGCGAGCCACGGCCCAGTCATAGGCTTCGCGATGGTCCGGCATCTGACCGACATCCTCGGCGCGGGCGGTGAGCACTTCAGTTGCATCCAGGTTTAAGATCCCGACCATGTGGCGGCAGAAATTGGCTTTTTTCCCAACCGACTCAACCAGGGTTAACCGCATGGATGGATACAGGATTTTAAGGGGAATGCCCGGAAACCCAGCTCCTGTGCCCACGTCGATCAGGCTGCGGGGGGGGTGATCCTTCCAGGCCAGCACGCAGGACAATGAATCCAGGAAATGCTTGGTGTGGATACCTTCCACGTCACGTATAGCGGTGAGGTTGAATTGATCGTTCCAATCGAGCAGTTCATGTTCAAAGCTGGTCAAGGCTGCCACCTGTCGATCGTTCAGGTGGAGGCCAAGTAATTCCCGGGCTTCGCGGATGAGTTTTTCCATCCCTCCGATTATAAAAGAACTGGCAGGTTTTGGGGTGAACCTGCCAGTTCTTTTATCTTAGCCAGGGGAACCGGCCTATTGTTTGGCTGCCTGAGCTTTCTTCTTCCGGTTATGTTTGACCAGGGCGATGATACCCCAGATGATCAGGGCGATCGGGCCAAAGATGGTAATCAGGATCGGCAGGACGAGCAGGAAGAAATCGATGAGGAAATTGACGAAACCCTGCCAGAACCTGATCAATGATTGGATGGCATCCCGGACAACGCCCTCGGGTTTCCACCCACCGATCTCGATCGGCTGGACGGTCTGTTCGGCGATGAGGGTAACATTGATGAGCGAATAGGTGGAGGCCTGCTGGTAATACTGCATCTGGCCCTTGATGACATCGATCTGCTGGCGATAAGATTCCAGCTGGTTGAAGACATCCAGCACATCCTGGGTCTTTGTTGCGTTCTGCATGATCGTGTTAAGCTGGGTTTCGGCTGCTTGCAGGGCGTCTAGCTGGGACTGCAGATCCACGTACTGCTGGGTCACATCCTGTCCGGTCTGGTCCTCATTGCGAACCTCAATCACATCCGCCTTAATCTGTTTGAGGGCATCATCGAGTTTACCGGAAGGGATGCGAATCGAGATGGAGCCTTCCGGTGCAGTCTGACCGTTCTGCAGCGTGGTCTGATCTAAATTCATCGAGACGACAAAGCCATCCATGCTGGTAGCCATCTGGGAAATAGCCTGCAACTTTGCTTGCGGGTCGGGGATGACTATGGTCAGGTCGGCATTCATGATCACCAGCCGGTCCTGGGTGGAAGTGTCGGCAGGAGCCGTGCCAGCAACCACTCCCTTGCTGGCATCCAGGATGGCAGGCGCTGTGGGGAGTGCGGCATTTTCATTGGAGGGAGCACTGCCATACGACTGGACAAGCGGGGCTGGCGTGGCAGCAGCTCGGGTCCCACAGGCAGATAACATCAGGATCAGGACCAGGCTGATAATAAAGTAAGCGTTTTCCTTTTTCATGCTAATCTCCTCATACCGATGGATGTTTGATTCGGTTGTCCAGTAGACGTCTGGTTGCCAGGAAATGTTCCTGTTTGCATTTCAGCGAGAAAAAAATAAAGGCACCTTTTCAATCCGGTGCCTTTATCCTTAAGTTGCGAACAGTCCCTACCAGCCTCCGGCAAGACGTTCCGCATGGCGGGCGGGGAGGCCAGCGCTCAGGATCAGCTTCTGGACCGACTTGATATCATACTCGACCCGGTGTGGTTCCCAAGTGTGTAGGTCCGGGTCAAAGATGGCGTAGGCTGCACGCGAATCACGGTCGCGTGGCTGACCTACCGAGCCTGGGTTCAGGATGCCACGTTCCTTGAGCTCATATAGTTCACCCGGGTGGGGAACCTCTATAGAAATATCATTCAGGTCAGGATTGTACTGGAATACCGCCTGGAAATGGGAGTGACCTACAAAACACCAGGGTGTAGTGAAGTATGCAAGATTGATGCGGGCCACCAAAGTGTTCATCACATATTCCCAGATCGAATCACGCGGACTGCCATGAGCCAGGGTGGCCTCGCCGTGGACCACAACATTTTTAGAAAGAGACGCCAGAAAATCCTTGCTTGGACCCGTGAGAATCGTTCTCTGCCAGAGAAGCGCCTTTTTTGCATCGCTATTGAAGGTCTCCAGCGCTTCATCGCCGATAATGGCAAAATCGTGGTTGCCCATCATTCCGGTCAGGTTGGGAAGGGATTGGATGCGCTCGATGCATTCGTTTGGCTGTGGGCCGTAACCGACCACATCCCCCAGGCACCAGGTCTCGTCGACCTCCCCTGCATCCATAAGAACAGCCTCCAGGGCGGGCAAGTTGGCGTGCACATCGGAAATCACCAGGATTTTTGTCATTTGCTCTCCAGGAGCACTGCCATTCGGGCAATGATGGTTTCTGCTGCCTCGGTCTTGCTCATCAGCGGCAGGGGTTCCTGCGATCCATCCGGGAACAGGAGGGTGATGCGATTCGTATCAACCCCAAAACCGGAATCCGGGACTGAGATATCATTGGCTGCGATCATATCCAGTTGTTTGGACTTTAGTTTGGATAGAGCGTTCATCAGCATGTTGCGACTTTCCGCAGCAAAACCTACGACGACCTGTGGTTTTTTGGGTCCAAGATCTGCCACTGCCTGGAGAACATCCGGCGCGGCCTCCAGATCGACCTGCGGGATTCCCTCATGTTTTTTTAGCTTATTTTCTGCGATCACCTTCGGACGGAAATCGGCAACCGCAGCAGCCATGAGGAGCGCCTCCGCGCCATCTGATTCTGACAACACAGCATCCAGCATCTGCTGAGCGGTGTTTACGGCGATGACTTTTGCACCCACCGGTGGAGTAAGGGCAGTCGGAGCGGTCACCAGGACTACGCTTGCACCTGCATCGATTGCAGCCTGGGCAAGGGCGTATCCCTGTTTCCCGGAGGACCGATTGGTCAGCACGCGAACCGGGTCGAGCGGTTCCTGTGTTCCTCCAGCAGTGACGACGATCTTCTTTCCAAATAGAGGGCCATTCCGTCCGAGAAGCAGGCGGATGTGACCAAGCAATTCAGAGGGTTCAAGGAAGCGGCCCATGCCTACCAGACCGGAGGCCATGCGACCTTCTCCAGGTCCGGCAATATATGTGCCATGTTCAGTGAGAAGGCGGATGTTCTCCTGAGACGCGGGATGGGTGAAGATGCCCACATCCATGGCGGGGGCAACCAGCAGAGGGCAGCGGGCGGCCAGGGCGGTGATGGTCAGCAGGTTATCAGCAATCCCATGAGCTAGTTTTGCTAGGGTATTGGCGGTGCAGGGAGCCACGACCAGCAGGTTGGCGCTTTGACCGAGACCAACATGGAGGATATGGGCATCGCCGCCCCACAAATCTGCGTCGAGATAAGCCTTGCGACCGGTCACGGATTGGATCGTCAGCGGGGAAATGAATTTTTCCCCTGCAGGTGTGATGATCGCATCGACCAGCGCACCCGTCTGGGTTAATTTGGAAGCCAAGTCTGCAGCCTTATAGGCAGCTATCGACCCGGTAATACCGAGCACAATGCGTATATTGGTTAGTATGGACATATTTTCCCGATTATACTGCCAACACTCAAAAAAACAGTCAATTTGCTTTGAAATTTGCAGGTTATTTTTAATATCGACCCGCCAGGAAAAAACAGGCACTGGACTAATTATAACCCGGCTGTGAAAAGATTTGAGCAGGATGCTGTAAAAACCATCCTATTTGGAGAGTACCCACAGTTCCCCGACAAGGCATGGACGCTCCGTCAACGAATATTACCGGAACAGGGCTTCAAACCCCCGCCAAATGTCATCACGCCAGGCAGTGGGGTTGTGACCCCCGGAGAACTCATGATACCTGACCTTGTACTGCTTCTCTCTCAGGAGTGAAAACATCTTTCGGTTATCATCCAGCAACCATTCATAGCGCCCGGCATCCATCCAGATGTCAATATCCGGAGGTGGGGCATAGTTAACCAGGTCCATAACCACCAACTCATGCTCCAGAAGGGTAAAGGAGCCCGACTGGCTGAGGACTTTGCCAAACACATGGGGCATGCGCATACCAGTATAGAGAGCCATTAGGCCACCCATTGAAGAGCCCAGAATCCCATAGGGTTCGCCTCCCGGCGGTAAGATGGTGAGGTGTTCCTGAGCCAGGGGGATGACACATTCGAACACAAACCGAAGAGTGGCATCGGAGCAGGAATATTCAAGGCTGCGGGCGCGTCCTCCATTTTGCACCAATGCCATGGCGAACGGGCGGACCCGGTTTGTTGCGATCATATTGTCCACGATAACATTTAGGCAAGCCCGTTTAAGGTAGTCCGGCCCGTCGTAAACGACCACCAATGGAACAGGGGTTTTAACGGGTGGTTGGTAGAGGTATACCATGCGGTTCAACCCGACAGCAAACTCACGGGTCGGAACCCGGTAGCGGGTGACCTTGCCCTTCGCAATCCCTGCGATCGGCTGGATAAAGGGACTTGGCCTGATCTGGGGCATATAAAAGTAGTGATTGTAGGCATTAATTCCATTCCAGATGATGTTCGGATTAAGAGGATCGGGCAGACGCACACCGGTTGTGGGATCAAGAAAGGCATATTCAAGATAGGCATCCATGGCGAGGGGCATTGAAAAGGACCACAATTCTGATCCGATGGGGACAAGGGTCTGGGGATCCTCCTCCCAATTGTGGATATCGTCCAGCAGGTAGGGGGCGGTTTTTCCCTCCCATAATATGGTAATTGTTTCGGTCCCAATGACGGGATTACCTGCAGAACGCGCCATGGCTAGAAGGGGGTGGGTCGGCATGTCAGCGTTCCTGTTTCCGGCTTGCAAGCCAGTCCTGGATATGCTCGCGATGTTCTTTGTAATGCCAGTTCATATTGGCAGCAATTCCGGTCCAGAGCCGTCCCATGGGCCAGGTATCAGAATAGTTTGTTTGCAGTTGTTCTTCGCCCAGGCTTTCAACCAGGGCGAGAGAGTCCCAGTACGATCGGTGGAATTCCTCCAGAACATCTGCCAGAGGTTTTTCCCGGATTTGCGCATAGGTTTCAGAATTCATTCGATCCACATCCCAAGGGACTGGGGTGGCTGGCTTTTCGCCTCGCAGAAGGCTGCCGGTCCATTCAATCATGCACCGTTCCCAGGTTGATATATGGGCCAGAATATCCTTGACGCTCCATTCGCCTTCCACACCAGGTAATAGCATCTGGGTGTGGGTCAGGCGAGCCAGGGTCAATTCCAACAGATTATGCTCATTTCGAATGAATTCGAGCAAGCTGGGTTTGTTAAACATTTCAATTTCGTCGCTCATTTTTTTCTCCACAGGGTGGGACCCGGAAATTGGCGGGGATCGAAGGAACCATTAATCCAATCTCTTATAACACACTCATTAACTTCTTTCCAAATACAGCCGGTTGGCTGTGCTCAATGACCAGATCACGGGCTTCATGGAAAGTCATAAAATCGCTCATGGCATTGGCGGTATCTTGTATCAATCCTTCGTCTGGCTTCACGCCAGGTTCGAGGTAGAGCGCTTTTATGCGCAGGATGCCTGTTTTGCGTTCTAGTTTCGGGTCAAAGCGACCGACGAGGCGATCCTGATGCAGAATTGGAAGACAGAAATAACCAAAGACCCGCTTGGGGGCGGGGAGATAACATTCCAAAACCTGGTGGAAATCCCAGAACATTTCATCCCGCCGGGTAGCCCACAATAAGTTATCGAATGGACTCAGGAAGGTCGTCCGTAAGGCCTTGAGAGCTCCATCTGAGGCCTGCTCCAGGAAAGGCCAATTATCGCGGTGGATGACAAGTTCAGCAGTTTGACCGTTGACCATGGAACCCTGGATGGGGATCAGAATGCCTTCCCTGAGCAATTCTTCCACCATCGGTCTCGATCTGCTTACTCCCATCCAGGTGTAATCCCCTGCATGTCGAGGTAGGCAGGCTCCCAGGGCCTTGGCCCCGCGTTCTACCCAAAACCGGTCACGATCTGTCGCGGTGGGTTCATTAGCATCGACCCATTTCGGCAGGACGCGTTTGGTCAGATCGTAGCGTCGCTGGAACTTATTACGTCCGGTAATCATCAGGTCTCCCCGGGCATAGAGATGTTCAAGCGCATGCTTGGCGGGTTTCCAGTCCCACCAGCTGCGGCGCTTTTGGCCGTCACCTTCAAAATCGCTGGTCTGCAAGCTGCCCTCCCTGGTAATCCGTAGCAGGACGGATTGGGTCAGGGCAACATTTTGGGGATCGAGGAGCCACGAGCGTATCTGTTTGGCGGGATCTTCGCGCACCCGGCGCTGGTGAGGCAATTGATAGCGGTACTCATCTAGCGGGATGATACAGGCCGCGTGCTGCCAGCCTTCGAACAGACAGCGTTCGGTGTTGGAGGTCAGGGCATCCAAAACGGTTGGATCATAGGAACCCAGACGGCTCCATGGAACAAGGTATTGGCTGCGACGTACCATGTGAAGGGTGTCGATCTGGACACAGCCAATCCGATCCACTAACTGGTAGACGCTATCCGGACCCGCTTGCAGATCGTTTTCATTCGCATTGTGCAGGTTTTGGGCGAAAAGGGCCAGGGTGCGCAGGGCCGTAACCGGGTAGGTGGTCATTGTCCATGGATCGATATATGCATGGGATGTAATTCTGCAACCATAACATTATCTTTCACGGAAGGATCATTAAACATGAATGCCCGGGCGGCATCCTCGTTGGCTGCGCGGAAGATGACCAGCCCGAAGGTATCATCTGTACAAGGCCCAGCCAGCAGGACCGTTCCTGCTCTAGCGGCAACCTGGAGATAATGGAAATGCTCCTCCAGGATGGCCGCTTCCTTCGGTGTGGGCGACTCAAAAAATCCATGGCGGAAGGGGTGAATAATGTAGATATATTCGGGCATAGCTGCTCCGCTAGCGATCCAGATGGAGGATGACCGGCATGGGTCGATTATAGCCTGAATATTTGTACAGGAAAGCAGCCTAAAATTGGTCATTTTCACCCCAATTCAATCCGAATACCCTTGCTTATTTAAACTAAAATAAGGTACTATTGTGCTAATATGACTGCTTCGACACCCTCCCCTTCATCCCGGAAAAGCGGCAAATCCCGTCCTGTTCACATCCTCGAGAACGCTTTAAGTGTTGCTTTTGTCTTGGCAACCCTTTTTACGGGTTTCTCCCCGAAAATGTTTTCTGTCAATTTAGGGTCTGTCGTGGCGGGCATATTAACTCCTGTACCGGAAAGCAGTGGGAGCGTTCCAACGAACATAACCCCATTACGGATTGGAATTGTCTCCGGGCACTGGGGCAACGGGAGCGATTCAGGTGCGGTCTGTCCAGACGGCACCAATGAACATGACATCAACCTTGCCATTGCCTCCCTTGTCCAGCAGCAGCTCGAAGCGAACGGTTACAACACTGATCTGCTTCAGGAATTTGACCCGCGTTTGGATGGTTACCACGCTGCGTTGCTGCTCTCCATTCACAGCGACACCTGTGATGTGATCGATTCCCAGGCCACTGGTTTCAAGGTTGCTGCCTCCACCTATAGTCACGATCAGGTTTTAGCTGAACGCCTTACCGCCTGCCTTAATGATCGCTATAGCAGAATTACCGGTCTTACAAATCACAGCGGCAGTATTACCGAAAATATGACTGATTATCATGCTTTCAATGTAATTGACTCTTCCACGCCCGCTGCCATCATAGAGACCGGCTTCCTATACCTGGACCGCGACCTGCTGGTGAACCACCCCGATGTGGTGGCGAACGGCATCACAGCAGGTGTTCTCTGCTTTGTGCGAAGCGAAAACATCCTGCCAACTCCCACACCATGAACCTCGACCCGGAATCTGCCCAGCATGCGCTCCTGAAAGCTCGGCAAGCCATTCAGCAGGGTG
>Ga0182021_10011176_pt1 | contig 10648 bp, 9 predicted proteins | sample 612E3MmetaG_FD_120493 | JGI IMG/M metagenome (GOLD analysis project Ga0182021, IMG submission 120493) | Permafrost microbial communities from Stordalen Mire, Sweden - 612E3M metaG (Illumina Assembly) | ecosystem: Environmental > Terrestrial > Soil > Wetlands > Permafrost | place: Sweden...
CCAGCCCCTTCACTCTCAAATACCGCTGCTCACAGAACTGCTAACACATGGGGCTCTGTTATGGCAGCCAACTCCGACCGCATCTCCCTCTTCAAACGCTCCGGCATCTACTACGTCACCTACCATTCCAATCGCAAGCGCCGTTGGAAAAACACAGGTTTTTCGACCAAACCTGAAGCATTGAAGGCGCTCATTGAATTGCGAGGTCTCCTCGAAAAGCGACAACAGAAACGGAAATCGGGATAATGGGGATTTACAGAAAATCCAAACCGAGAGCCAATCGGTTCCTGCAAGGTTGAGCTCCTCAAATTCGATTGGGCGTCTTTGTCACAAAATTGAGAGATGACTCGCAGAAGAGGAGGAGGAAGAGTGATGAGAGACGCTTGTGCCGCACCATGTTCCTTTTCATCATTGCTGCTTGAAATTGTCTACGAAGAATTGGATAAATATCTTCTGCTCGGTTCGAACATCATGAAAATTGGGGAAGTCTCGCGGGTATCTGTCGGTGTAGTAAATCAGGTGTTCAAAACCAAGGCTGAAATTACCGGCAATTCTGAACGCGACGCTTGGCTTCACGATGCCGACGAAACTTTCCCCCGCGGTGCCGACATATGTGTGAATCCAGTAATAATACCCTTTGAACGTAACATTGACCCAATTCCCGAGATTCAGCGTAGTCTCGAACTTTCCTTCCCCGCCTCCCCCATAGTTGTAATCTCTGAACTGAGAAGTATCGGGTCCCAGTTGCGTACTGTTTCCGGCGAGAGGTACCAGGCCGAGCTGGAGATCGGAATAGAGGTTTGAATTGCCGCTTATCGCCAGCCTGGAGAGCACTCCCGCGCCAAAAGCTATGGTGCCCAGTTCGAAAGTCTTGTTATCCCAGAAATCATAATGTTGAAATACCCCCAGAAGCATATCCACGTTGCCGGACCGGATGTTTCTGCCGAACATAATTCCCTGACCGATAACATTGTCTATGATCTTCCTTCCGGCACCAATCGTAAGATCTCCCCGAATCTTAAAATAATCAAAGAGGTATCGCGATCGTTCTTCAAACGGATTCCCGTAATCAAGTTGAAGTGTCAGCATTTCGTTTGTGGATCCCTTCCCGAATTTTCTTCCGTCATTGACCACATGCGGCCCGGCAGAGAATGTCATATTGAGAGGTTCCTTCTGATAGATCTCTTCGGAAGTTACTCTGGTGAGTTTCCCTTGCAGCAGCCTGCTGAATGCTCTCCCGGGGTTGATAATCCCGGCAAGTAATTCCCGAAAGACCCTCTCCGATCCGGTAGTTCGATCGTCCAGAAAATCCGAGCTAAGCCTGTAAGTGATTTCGCCGAGAAACGCGCCTGTGACGGTCGTGTTGATCAAATCGTTCACCGATGGCTGCGTATTCTCCCCGACCAGCTCCCACATGAGGCTGCCGCCGAATGTGAAGGGGACTGATTCGCAGAACGTGTATCCGTTTGCACGGGCGGCATTGAAATATCCGGCCCCGGAATAGGGATGAAAGAAGTAATTCATGCCAAATCTGTCCGTATCCCATTCAAAGCCTGTCGTCAAGTTATGCTTCCAGGAGTTGAACCCTATCCTTGCAAAATCCGCGTTGAAGACATACCTGTCAAATGCCCATGTCACAACGTTGTTCCCTACAACTCTTATTGCGCAGATCCACCATGGAGATTTCTGGATATATGCCGGGTTGTCCTCCATCAAATCGCCGTACATATTGTGTCGCATGGTGTCGCCTGGGGTACTCCATGCAGAAGATGTGAGGGAATGAGGGGATAGGCTGAGCTCCGTCTTGTTTGGCTGCCGGTAGATCTCGGTGGCCAGACCTGATGACAGGCTCCACGCGGCATTCTGGGCTTGAACCAGCGACACAGACAAAAACGACAAAATTACTACGCGCATGGACATCATGTTGAACCTCAGTCGTCTAAATTCTTCTTTACCTAGAGGACCGCAGGGAAGTCTACCGACTGGAAACGCGTAATGTGATCGATCAAAAGGACGGTAAAGTAGTTAATTCTGCTTGTCCCTCTTCTCCCCCCCCTCTTCTCGGCACGCCCAACTCGTTCATTTCCTGTAAAGCACTTTCGTTCCTTGATCGACTTCCAATGGTCCAACTGGGAGGTGGGTCACCTGAGGTTCGCACCGAAAGAAAAATGTATGGTAAAGACTGATGCCATTCATGAGGGACACGTATGACCTCGCATCGGGCCATGTTGATTTTGGCGTATTTTTTCAGTACACATTTCCGTTCGGCACAGCCCACCTTCACTTCCACATCTCTGGAGACAGCCATGACCAAGAAGTTCTGGATGGCGTTCATCGCGGTATTCGTCGCGGCGATCGTCCTCGACATGGTTATCTATACTGTGATACTCGGCTCCGCGTTCAAATCCCTCACCGTCTGGCGTCCTGACCAGGATTCTCTGTGGTGGATTTATCCGATAATTTCGCTGGTCGGCTCCTTCTTCTTCACGCTCATCTTCTCCAAGGGATACGAGGGGAAAGGGATTGCCGAGGGCATCCGGTACGGATTGTACGTGGGGATCTGGCTCAGCATTGGCATGGCGTACGGAACGTACGGGATGGTCGCGATGCCTTACGGTTTGACACTCGAGTGGTTCTTGCTTGGCGTTGTTGCGTACATCGTCATGGGGATCGTCGCCGCGCTCGTGTATGGGAAGAAGCCGGCGCCAACCGCATGAAGAACTGCATGCAAGCGGGCGCATAGTGAACGGAACAACATCATCGTCATTCGGGTGCTGCTTGCCGCGACGTTCAACAAAGCGCTCAGGGCACACTGATAACAAAAAACCCCCGCCTGAAGCGGGGGTTTTTTGTGGCTCCCTACCGTCGAAATTCACTCCCCCTACTTACTGTCCGTCCGTGCAAATTTCGGCACCAGGGCTCGATAGACAACTGAGCCCAGGATGAACAATGAAGCCCCAAATCCGTCAATCAAGACATCGGTGACCTGGGCATGCCTTCCGGGAGTAAACAATTGATGGATCTCATCAGAGGCCCCATAAAAAACGGCGAAGAGAATGCTGATGAGTTGAACGTACCTCAGGAGCAGGTGGTACTTCTCCTGGCCGAGCAGCGTCCTCTGGACGAGCAACGCGAGAACTCCGAAGTACACCACGTGGACCAGTTTCGCCCATATCCAGGAATTGACTTTGGGAAAGACATCCTGCGGGACAGAAGAACTGACAAAGATAACGGCCATCCACAGAATCAGGGGGAGAATGTATTTCGCGGAATACTTTTCCATCGTTCCTCAAGGTAACAAAATCCGCGGACAGTTGCTGTGCGTGACGACACGAAGGGGAAAATAATTCTTCCCGGCTTTCGAGAAAGAGCCAACGCGCTATTTCTTCACAGGATATCCCACTGTCTGGCCAAAGAGAACCCGCTGGTCGGCACGCAATTTCAATGTTGCTGCAAGACCGGATCGATTGCAATTATGAAACCATGATGCAAGACCTTGCGAAGCCGCAAACAAATATACGTTGCCTGCGATGAGACCTGTATCAACGTAATAATATGATTTTTGAATCTCGGAATCCCGCAGTCCGGGTTCCTGATAACCAGAGGTGTGGGAAAGTTTATGAACATCTGCGATATAGATGAGATGAACCGGAGCATTCGCGACAAGCTTCGCCTGGCCCTGACCAATCGCCAGGTCACGCATGTCACCCGCAATGACTGGAACCAAGATGTGATGAAAAGGATCATAGAGATGAACCCCTTCCTCCGTGACAACATAAAGATCAATTTCCTGGGAGTTACTTGCTGACGCAGCAGTTCTTCCCGGAATTCCAAATGGGCCGTTCTTGCGATTTACTCCACACGCCGCCCAGAGGAGATTTGAAAGTACCTGCAATGGAAGTTTCTTGTCGCCGATTTCACGGATAGTCCTCCTCTGCTGTAATGATTCCCGTACTGATGTACCACTCTTAAGCGTGGGTGTCAGCAGTTCGATCGGTGGCAGCTTCTGCGAAAGTGCGGGAGACCCGGAACGAGAAACGGTTTGAACTTTCTCCTTTTTCCCTTTATGAATCATCAGATCTCCTTTCTTGGGATTTGTGACCTGCCCATAGAACATGATCCGGGTGCAAGTTAGGAAGTTCTGCCTCTCGGATCAAATAAGGGAGCGATAAGGAGACAATGGTATTCGCGCCTATATCCGTTATTGATGGTCTTGCAGTTGTAAATGTGCTTCCGTCTTTTTATGTTGATGAGTTAAAAATGACATTGTGCAGCCAGAAGCGCGAGGAGCTCCCCCATGAAATCCTTCCTGCCGCTCGTGTGGTTGGTCTTGGCAGTTGTTTCCTTTCAGTGCATGAATGAATTGCTGGCCCCCGATGTCCACAGCAGACCGGCCGGCTCGAAGCAGGCTCACCCCCTTTCGATGGCATTTCCATCTTCGGTTTCCCCCCTCAGAGTCGACTACAGCATGCGCTTCCTTGACGACCAGTCCGGAAACCCCGTCTTCCTCTCCGGCGATGCAGCGTGGTCGCTCATCGCACAACTGAACGCTGCAGACGCAAACACCTATCTGGCGAACAGATCGCAGCTTGGTTTCAATCTCGTTCTGGTGAATCTCATCGAACACCTGTTTTCAAATAACGCGCCGGCCAACATTTACGGCGTCGCCCCATTCACCGGAAGGCCCTTTGCCACCCCGAACCCGGCGTATTTCCAATATGCCGACAGCGTCATCTCCATGGCGGCCTCCTATGGAATCACCGTTCTCCTCGATCCGCTCTACCTGGGGTATGCATGCGGCAATCAGGGATGGTGCGCGGAACTGACGGCGGCAACCCCGGCGGAACTCGGCGCATGGGGAAGCTTCCTCGGAAGGCGCTATGCGAGATTCCCAAATATCATCTGGTGCATAGGAGGGGATACCGACCCGACCGCGGTCAAGGCGAAGGTCCAGACCGTCGTCGATTCGATCCGCGCGTATGACCCGAACCACATCTTTACCGCTCACAACGACGCCGGAGAGTTTGCCGTTACCCCGTGGAGCGGTGCAACCTGGCTGAACCTGAACGACGTTTACTCCTACAGCACGACGATGTACGCCGACGCGAAGACTGCGTATCGGTTCGTCCCCACCATGCCTTACTTTCTGATCGAGTCGGCATACGAGGGGGAGCATAGTTCCACGGCGCAATCCCTGCGAGCCCAGGCCTACTGGAGCATACTCAGCGGGGCGTGCGGCGAAGTCTTTGGCAACAATCCCATCTGGCTTTTTGGAAGCGGATGGCAGGCGGCGCTGAGCAGTGCCGGCTCGACGAGCATGAAATACCTGGCACTCCTGTTCAATTCGCGTTACTGGTACAAGCTCGTCCCCGACTTCAACAATACCATCATCACGGCAGGACGCGGCTCATCCACAACGTACGCCACAGCGTGCTGGACGAGTGATAGTTCTTCGATCATCGCGTACCTGCCGACCTCGAGAGCGATGACGCTGACCGCCGCCCGGCTCTCGGGCAGCTCGGTCATCTGCTACTGGTACAATCCCTCCAACGGCGCGGTGACGAGCCTTGGCACCTTCCCAAAAGGGTCCCTCTCCTTCACGCCGCCGGGGAGCGGAGACTGGATCTTTGTCGCCGACGCGGCAACGAGCACGTTCCCCCTTCCCGGCGGCGGATCGGCCATTCCTCTGCCGTCCGGGTCATTCAGCGCCACCCCCTCTTCGCTGCCGATCGGCGGCGGACAGACAACACTGAGCTGGACGTCGCAAAACGACACCTCGGCGTCCATCAGTCAGGGCATTGGCCCCGTCCCTCTGAACGGGTCGATTGCAGTCAGTCTCACAGCAACAACGGCCTATGTTCTGACGCTCTCGGGAACAGGCGGGAGCCAACAGTATGCACTCACGGTGGGAGTCGCGACGCCCCCGAAGCCGACCGGGACATTCACCGCAACGCCGACGGGCCTGCCGTACGGAGGGGGACAGGTGAAGCTCGCATGGACGTCCCAAAACGCGACGAGCGACTCGATCACAGGAATCGGCGTTGTCGGGCTCAATGACTCGACCATCGTCAGGGATACGACGACAACGACGCATACACTCACGCTCACCGGCCCGGGGGGAACGCAGAGGTATCAGGTCACCGTCACTGTTGCAGCGCCGGCGAAGCCGACAGGGACATTCACGGTCACGCCGGCGAATCTTCCCTACGGCGGCGGACAGGTGAAGCTCCAATGGACTTCGCAGAATGCGACCGCCGACACGATCAATCAGGGTATCGGGGCAGTTGGACAGAATGATTCGACAGTCGTCACGGCGGCAACGACGACCACCTATACCCTGAGTCTCAGCGGACCCGGCGGACGCCAGCAGTATTCGGCCACGGTCACCGTTGCTCCTCCCACCCCTCCGTCAGGGACATTTACCTCCACCCCTCCGAATCTTCCCGTGGGGGGCGGACGGGTGAAGCTCGCGTGGTCCTCGCAGAATGCGACAAGCGCATCCATCAATCAGGGGATCGGCACGGTCGGCCTGAGTGATTCAACGGTCCTTACCATCCTCGCAACCACCTCCTACACGCTGACATTGACCGGCCCCGGTGGGAGCAAACAATATCCGTTGACCGTGAACGTCGCACTACCACCCCCCCCCACCGTGACCCTCAGCGCAACACCGGCAAGTCTCCCCGTCGGCGGCGGCCAGACGGTGCTTCGGTGGTCCTCGCAGAATGCCTCGACGGCCACCTTCAATCAGGGAATCGGAACAGTCGCGCTGAATGATTCGCTCCTCGTCACAGACGCTGTGACCACGACATACATACTCACAGTGACCAATTCACAGGGCTCGGCCAGCGCCTCGGTGACCGTCTCGGTGGCGGTACCACCGCCGCCGTTCGAAGCCATGTACGATGATGCCTATGAAAACGGCTGGAACACCGTTCGCTCATGGTCGGTGACGCTCACGCCAGCGAACACCAGCCCTGTCGAGGATGGCACGCATTCCCTGAAAGTGGTTCACGCTGCCTGGGCGTCGCTGCAGTTCAGCAAGGGAACATGGGGGGCTTTTCCCGCGATCAATCCGGCAAATTACACCGCTCTGAGCTTCTGGATTAACGGCGGGACTGCAGGCGTCAGCGGCCTGGTGGTGTCGTGCATCAATTCCTCGGGGAGCAACATTAAGACCGTGACCGTTCCGAATATTCCGGCGAACACGTGGGTTCAGCAGACCATCCCCATGGCATCGCTTGCCGGGACAACTTCGTTTGTCGCGGTTGGATTTACAGACGGGGGGAAGGCGGTTACATTCTACCTGGATGACATACAACTCAACCATTAGCATCCGGCGGCCGCCCCGGACCCGACGGAGCACCCCGGGGGTTCCTCGTCGACCTTCTTTTGAGCCGTCGCTCGTTTTGCACTATGAGTGAACTCCGGCAGAATATCATCACCCGCGAATGGGTCATCATCGCGAAGGAGCGGGCCAAGCGGCCGGACGAGTTAGTCCGCCCGAAAAAACAGACTGCCCCGCTTGCCGCATACGATTCCCATTGCCCTTTCTGTCCGGGGAACGAAGGGATGAGCGCGGACGAGAAGTACAGGATTGCAGACCGGGAGGGGTGGAAAGTGCGGGTTGTCACGAACAAATTCCCTGCACTTTCGCAGGAAGGGGACAGGATCCGGCGGATCGACGGAGTCTTCCGTTCAATGTCCGGAGTCGGATTCCATGAAGTCGTCATTGAGCACAGGAGACACGATCTGTCTCCCGCCCTCTACTCGGTGGAGGAACTGGCGACGGTTCTTGCCGCATTCCGCCAGCGCTATATCCAGATGCGGAAGGATCCCCGCGTCGAGGCGATCATCATTTTCAAGAACCACGGCGAATCGGCGGGGACATCGCTCCAGCACCCGCACACACAAATCGCAGCCACTCCGATCGTGCCGGCACAGATCAGGCACAGACTGGACGAAGCAATCAGGTTTTTCGACGAGACAGGCGAATGTGTCTTCTGCACGACGCTCAGGCGCGAACTCGAAGCCCGGGTGAGGATCGTCGCCTCCACTGACTCTTTTGTCGCTTTCATCCCGTACGCGGCTCTTTCCCCCTTCCACCTCTGGATTTTTCCGGTGCGCCACTGCTCGTCGTTCGACGGGATCGAGGACTTTGAGATCACGGACCTGGCCGCGATGCTGCACACGGTACTCGGAAAACTGTACCACGGGCTGAACGACCCTGACTACAATTTCTCCATCCGATCGATCCCTGCGCGCGAAGGACAGAGGGAGTATTTTCACTGGTATCTCACCGTCATTCCCCGCATTGCGCGAACCGCCGGTTTCGAGATCGGCAGCGGCATGTATATCAATACGACGCTGCCGGAGGAGAGCGCCAGTTTCCTCCGGACGGCCCGGGCCGACTGAGTGTTTCTCCCCTTCTGCGCGCTTCCGTCGACTTCGTTGTTCTTGCCCGAGAAACCCGGACCTCATTCTTTCCGATGTTCCCCGTGATCTTCCGTGTCGTTCACCATCACTCTGACTACCCGAGCAGACCATCGAGAATCGAGACCGCATCCTCGACGCATTTCACACAAACGGTTGAATGCAGGCGAAACTCCTTGAAGAGCTTCCTTCCCTCCTCTGTCGTCAGATCGCATCCCAAAAGCTCCCTGCATTCGGTTGTTGCATGTCTCTTTTCGAATTCCTGCATGAACTCGTTGACCTTTTGATACGTCTTCTCTTTGTCGATGTCCGTCCTGTCGAGGTCCCTTCCGTAGGTCATCCCGAGCACCATGATCCCGCCGGTGACAGCACCGCACGTCATTTGCCGCCGACCCATGCCTGCGCCAAATCCGCATGCAATCCTGTACGCCGTCCGCTCAGCCAGGCCAGTCTGCTCCGCAAATGCCTGGACAACGGCTTGTGCGCAATTGAAGCCGCCCTCAAAAACGCTGACGGCCACTTTGATTTTTTCCATCCTGGACCTCCTTCTGTTTATCTTCACTTCAACGATGCCTGCAGGCCAGGCCTGCGTCCGATCCGTGATGCGCTGCTCGATGACGATGAGATTCACCTCTTCGTCATAGTTCTCTTCCCCGGTGATCCCGAATTATGCGGGCGGCATACCTTGATCTGTCCGCCTCAGAATTTCCAAAGAAGTGTCACGCCGTTGATGCCGGGCACAACGGACAAACCGCTCTCCTCCTGGTGATCGTTTTCGTAGTAGCGAACGAGAGAACGGCTCACCGGTACGGAGATTGCTGCTCCGGCAACCACGTCGGAAAACCAGTGATGATCGGTGTACGAACGCGCGTAGGCCGTCCCTGCTGCCATCCCGTACAGCCCGATCGTCGCCCAGAGATTGCCGATCCGCTCCGACAGGACGCCGGAGAAGGCAAAAGCAACAACGGTGTGCCCCGACGGAAACGACGCGTAATCCTCCGCGGAAATGGTGAACGGCTTGAAGACTCCCGGTCCCTTGTTCATGTACGGCCGCGCACGGCCGGCAATAATCTTTGAGAGTGTTGATAGCGTACCGGCCGTTACGATCGCCGTCCCTGCCAGGAGCGACGTCTCCCGCAGCCACTTCTCCCGCAACGTAAGTCCCGCAATATACCCCCCCGCCGAAAGGGCGAGCATCTCGAGTCCATCCCCGTAGTTCACCGCCACGTTGGAGAAATCGTCGTTCAGGCCCGAGCGGTTTCTCTGCATCATCCGCCGGACATCGCTGTCCAGCAGAGAGGAAGCCGACACCCCCACAACCACCCCACCCGCCGTGAGCCAGTCGCCTCCATCCCACCGGACGGGACTGGAAACGACATGCGCCCAGCCGGCCAATGCATCCAGCACATCCCCCTTGACAGTCTGCCTCATCTGCCGGAGGACGGAGACCGTGTCCCCTTCCGCCGCATCCGCGCCACAGACGGCAAAGAGCGCCAGGACGATCCCCGCTGCAAGGTTATGTCTCAATCTCATCCGGTGCACTCCCGATTGTTTTGTTCAAAATGATAGGGGAATTTCAGATGAAATGACAGGCGCTGGAACGGGATGGAGCGATTTCATACATTGTGAAAGGCATGAACCTTATCGAGCACGTCGAGACCATCTTCTCCCCCGCGGGACCGATCGCCGCATCCCCTGGCTACGAACACCGTCCACAGCAGGCCGCGATGGCATCGGCTGTAGCGTCCGCTCTCCTTGCGCGATCCCATTTGATCGTTGAAGCCCCCACAGGCGTCGGGAAAACGCTCGCCTACCTTATTCCTACACTCCTGTATTCGCTCCAGGAAGGGCGCAAGGCGATCGTTTCAACGCACACCAAGAATCTTCAGGAACAGCTTATTCGTAAGGACATTCCCCTCGCCTGCGCGCTGCTCGGCCGCGATATCGCCGTCACCGCCCTCAAGGGACGGAGGAATTATCTTTGCACGACCCGTCTTGAGCACGCCATTGATTCCCCTTCATTCTTCGTCGACGACCAGGGCCGCGGAGAGCTCGCCCGCATAAGGGAGTGGTCGCTCCGAACAATCGACGGCGATGTGGAGGGGCTGGGGTTCGTCCCCCGCAGCGATATCTGGGACTCTGTCTGTTCCGAACAGGGAATCTGCAGCTCCGCCACCTGTTCCGGCGGCTGTTTTTTTCAACGGGCGAAGATCCG
>Ga0182021_10011177_pt1 | contig 10648 bp, 9 predicted proteins | sample 612E3MmetaG_FD_120493 | JGI IMG/M metagenome (GOLD analysis project Ga0182021, IMG submission 120493) | Permafrost microbial communities from Stordalen Mire, Sweden - 612E3M metaG (Illumina Assembly) | ecosystem: Environmental > Terrestrial > Soil > Wetlands > Permafrost | place: Sweden...
ACCGCATCCGGATCTGCCAAGTGTTCAAGGATGGCATGCCTTGTAGCCTTGTGGTCAAAGGGCACCAAATACTTGGCACTCCGCAATTGACTGCGCAGTGTGTCAAAATTCCTTCTAATGCCCCAATCCAACAGCCATGAGCGAATCCCGCCTACGTCACCTTCAACGCTTACGTCACCTTCATCAATATAGATCGTATTGGGAATAAAATAAGTTTGGCCAAGAACGGGTTTGGTGGGAATTCCCGCATTACCGTTCGTTTGGTGCACCCAATGGCAGGCTTGATCAGCGTCCAACTTCGTGATTTTGGAGAGAGATTCCCACGTATCGTTGGGATTGTCAGAACATATCGTCGCCCGTGACATGTTGGGATCACGATCCGGCTCTGTCCAAAGCCCCGAAGGGTCACGGTTCACCGTGGGGGCGCTTCGCTCATATTCGTACAGATTCATCCCATCAGCATTCCCGATTGGATCTCGGTTGCCAAAGACCGGCATAGAAACACCAAGTACTATACCGACGGCAGCAACCATGGTCAACGACATAATTGGCTTCATGTTTCTCTCCTTCCATTTTGTCAGGGTTCAGATACACCGGCTATTTGCGCGGGTCCCAAAGGGTTCTGTGGCGCGAGTCGATAACTTTCTGTAAAGGCCGTTCTTGCTTCCCGGAAACGATTGTTGTCGAAAAGGCAATAAGCGCGGTTCTGAAGAAAAACAGCCAGTTCTTCGGCTGGGTTAAGGGGTTTGAGGTACCACCCTTGTTTGAGTTCGGCATTTGTAATCCGAACAGGCCAGTTCTGGTAATAGGAATCAGGATGGTCCGCGAACTGAGCATTGGTTCCCTCAATGTTGAACTTCTCGCCGGTCTTCGGGTCTTCCCACCGGGCGAAGATGTGAGTCTTGGCCAACACCAGTTTCATGGGGTAACCCAGCCGCCGACCGACCGCTACGTACATCACCGGCATCGACGCGCAGGTCCCGCCGTTGACGTCGTCGATCATCCCGTGGATGAAGACGTTCTTCGAGTTGGTGAAGTTGCAGTTCCGTTCTCCCCGCTCGTTGTAGTGGACGCCATACTCCTTCTGAAGCACCGAGATCAAAATCAGCACCCGAAATTTGGCCTCCGAATTCTTGAAGTTTTGCGGGTTCTGGCTAAAGTCCCACATGCTCTGATCCGTCCAGTAGCGCACTCGTTCCGCCCATTCACCAATGCGGGCAAGGCATTTGCTGATATCCAGTTTTTCAGAACCAGGCAAGCCCGTCGCGCAAAGCAAGTTCATATCGGCAATGTCGACATTGGCAAGTTTCTCAGTGCCTATGGCCAGTAGTTCGGCAAGACTTTCGGCCTTGTGCGTAACCATTGGCGGATTAAACCCGTTGGCCGATGTTTCAGATCCTTCCTTGCAGAGGATGGCAGGGTAGGCGATTAGGGCGAGGCCCACGACCAGCAGGACCGACAGGGTGTACGACAGGTTCCTGCCCCAGTTCTTCCTTGTCGATTCAAGGGTCGTTTTCGATAATCGACTTGTCTCTTTCCGCCGCGCCATGGTTCTTCCCTGTTTTCCGAACATTGTGAGGCCGATGCACCAGTCGCCTTTCTCCTCCACACTACACTTAGGGGTGCAATGGGCACTGCGTTACAGAAAACTGGTGGCTAACGGCGGAAATCTGCCATCAAACTGAGATCTGTTTTCGCTGGTGTTGACTTCCGCATTTCCTGTGATAATATCCCTTTATGTCGAGCTCGGCTGACGGACGCCGGGCGACGCTCTTGTTTCGGTCGGAAGCACCCGCCTTCGCCCGGAAGCCGCACATCGTGGGGTGGAGAGGAAAGGCTAATCTTCGGGTTGGACCTGCATGAGGGCGGAGGCTACGGCGGGTTTCGCCCCCTTACGAACAGGAAGCCCCACCTCTTGAGATGGGGGAGACTTCACTTTTTGGAGCCCAGCGGAATGTCCAAGACGGTCGCGGAAATCAACGAGAAGATACGCAAGGGCCAGGTGGTCGTGGTGACCGCCGAGGAGATGGTGGACATCGTCGCGAAAAAAGGCGTCGAGAAAGCCGCCCTGGACGTGGACGTGGTGACGACAGGGACGTTCGGGGCGATGTGCAGCTCCGGCGCATTCCTCAACTTCGGCCACACCAAGCCGCGGATGAAGATGCAGAAGGTGTGGCTCAACAACGTGCCGGCCTATGGGGGACTAGCGGCGGTGGACGTCTACATCGGGGCGACGGAGGTGCCGGAAAGCGACCCAGGGAACACGGTCTTTCCGGGGACGTTCCGGTACGGGGGCGGGCACGTCATCGAGGACCTGGTTGCCGGAAAGGACGTGGAACTGCGCGCGACCGGGGGCGGGACCGACTGCTATCCGCGCAAAGAGGTCCACGGGTTTTTCAACTTGAAGGGGCTCAACGAGGCGGTGCTGGTGAACCCGCGGAGCGCTTATCAGAACTACAACTGCGCGGTCAACCTGGGTTCGCCGCGCACCATCTACACCTACATGGGCATCCTGCGCCCGAACATGGCCAACGCGAATTACGCGACCTCGGGACAGCTCTCGCCGCTGTTAAAGGACCCGAAGTACCGGACGATCGGGATCGGGACGCGGATCTTTCTGGGCGGAGCGGTGGGGTACGTCTATTGGCAGGGAACGCAGCACGACCCGAGCCTGCCCCGGAACGAGTTAGGGATTCCGCGGTCGCCGTCGGGCACGATCGCCGTCGTGGGCGACCTCAAGCAGATGTCCACGGAGTTTGTGCGCGGGGTGAGTTACCGGGGGTACGGGACGAGCCTGGCGCTGGGACTCGGCATCCCGATACCGATCCTGGACGAGGACCTGGCGCGGAGCACCGGCGCCGGCGACAAAGACATTGTGACCAAGGTGATCGATTACGGCCGCAACTACCCGGAGATCGAGGGAAAGCCGCTGGGCGAAGTGACCTACGCCCAACTGCGGAGCGGGAAGATCACGGTGGACGGCCGCGAGATTCCGACGTCGCCCCTGACGAGTTACAAGAAGTCGCGGGACGTCGCGAACAATCTCAAGGACTGGATCCGGAAGGGGAAGTTCCTGCTGAGCGAAGCGGTCCAGCCGCTCCCGGGGCCGGAGAGCGGGCACAAGTTCCATGGCATCGAGCTCAAGCCGAAGAGCGAGAGCTGAGCTCCATGAACTACGTCCTGCGGTTCTACCGGGACTGGGTGAAGCAGGACGACCTGACGACCTTCGAGGTGAAGCTGCGCGAGACGGACCTGCAGGTGCGGGCGCACTCGGACCTGCGGGTCGAGGCGCTCCAAGAGGTGAAGCGCGTTCGCCGGGACATCGAGGTCTACGCCGAGACGCACCCGGGTTTTCTCCATGCGCTGAGTTCGTGGGAAGACGACCCGTCGGCTCCGGAGGTGGTGCGAGAGATGCTGCGGAGCACGGCGCTCTACGGGGTCGGTCCAATGGCGGCGGTGGCCGGGGCGGTCGCAGAGGCCGTCGGACGGAAACTGCTGGAAAAGAGTCCCGAGGTCATCGTCGAGAACGGGGGCGACATTTTCCTTCGGATGGACCGTCCGGTGAAACTGCTCTTATATAGCGGCGAGGAGTCGCCGTTCAACCGGCGGTTGGTGCTGCGGGTCGACGCGCCGGGCGAGTGCCGCGGGGCGTGCACGTCGAGCGCACGGGTGGGTCCGAGCCTCAGCTTCGGCGAGACGGACGCCGTATTGACCGTCGCGGCGAACGCCGCGCTCGCCGACGCCGCGGCGACCGGGATGGGAAACCGCATCCTCCGCGCCGAAGACGTGAGCGGGGTGCTCGAAGAAGAGAAATCGCGCGGACTGCTCCGCGGCGCCGTGGTCACCGTGGGTCGAACCTTCGGGGCCTTCGGCGAGGTCCAGTTGGAAGAGTGGTAACCGATTGCCAGGAGAAACCATGCTGCTCCAGGAAGAGCGCGTTGTGCTGCACATCCCGGCGAAGATCGTGACCGAGCCGATCATCTACCGGCTGGTCAAAGACTTCGACGTCGCCGTGAACGTCCTCAAGGTCGAGGTAGTGGAGAACGACGAGGGACTGATGGTGCTGGGGATCCAGGGGACGTCCTCGGCCCTGACCGCCGCGAAGAAGTACCTCACGGAGCGAGGGGTGCGTCTGGAGGCGCTCAAGCGGGACGTGCATCTGAGGGAAGACCGGTGCACGCACTGCGGGGCCTGCATCGGACAGTGTCCGAGCGGCGCCCTCACCATGACGGTGGAGTACGAGGTGAAACTGGACCCGAAGAAGTGCATCGCCTGCGGACATTGCGCGATCGCGTGCACGTACGATGCGGTGGACGTGAAGTTCGGCGGGTGAGCGCCTGCGTGCGGCATAGGGTCTCGTGGGCCGGCGGAATGCCGGCGGAGGCTTTCGACTATCGGGTGAGGAGTAAATGACTCATGGCGGCGCGTGGGAAAGAATCACCGTCACATCCCGGACATATCCCGCTTCTGGTTGTCCGCGGGGAGAACCTTCCCCAGGCCTGGGAAAGCGCGATGCTCGCGGTGTGGGAGCACGGGGCGGACCTGAGGACCGAGTATGACCGTCGGGACGCCGCCGGGAACTTCGTGGACCCGCCGAGCCGGGACTGCACGATGGTCATCGAGGTGGCGGACCCCTTTGCGGAGCCGCGCATTCACAAGAACTTCCCGGGCGGCCCGGAGGAACTCGAGGTCTACCGGCAGGAGGTTGTGGAGGGCATCCACGACCATTGGGCGGACCCGGCCGACCCGGACAAGTGGACGTACACCTATCACCAGCGGCTCTTCGCCTACACCCCGACGGAGAACCTGGACGACCCGTCGGCCGCACGCCTCAAGACGGTCGACCAGATGGAGTACATCGTCAACAAGGCGGCGGCCACGCACTACTCGCGACGCATACAGGCTATTACCTGGATGCCGACGGCCGACCCCAAGACCTCGGACCCGCCGTGTCTTCAGCGGCTTTGGTTCCGGCTGTTGGATGGGGAAGACGGCGGGCTGGTCCTCAACCTGAATACGCACTGGCGCAGTCGGGATGCGTACAAGGCGTGGTTCATGAACGCATTCGCCCTGACGGACCTGGCGCGGAAGGTCGCCGGCGAGATCGCGGAGCGAGTGGGCCGGACGGTCCGCGTGGGACGCTACGTCGACATCTCGGATTCGTTCCACGTGTACGGGTCGTATTTTTCCGACTTCGCCCCGGAGTTGGCCAAGATGAAAAGCAATCCGGACTACCGGCTGCGGGCCTGGCCGAGCGACCATCCGGCGGTCGCGGAGATGTTCGAGGAAACCAAGAGGAAGCTCAAAGAGAACCCGGATTACATGCGAAGCTCCCCTGCGTAGCAGTGTAATGCTAATAACCCGATCCTATGGCGCTGTCATGCTGAGCCCCGATGGTCGGGGGCGAAGCATCTTGCCCCGCACTTCGGGTGCTTCGTCACATTTGCCGGCCAGATTCCTCGTCCCGATGAATCGGGACTCGGAATGACACAAATCGGCGCGGTCCGCGGAGCGATTTCCGTGCACATCGACGACGAAGTGTTTGCGGAATGGGTGAAGGAAGCCGTCGAGCTTCTGCCGCGGCGTTTCCGCGACGCACTCCAGAACATCACCATCGACATCGAGGACCGGCCCACCCGGGAAACCCTGCGCGAGACCGAAACCCCCCGGGGGGACGTCCTGCTCGGGTTCTACCTGGGCGTGCCGCTCACGGAGCGTTCCCACGATTACGGCGCGTACGGAGCTCTTCCCGACCGGATCGTCCTCTACAAGCGCAACATCGAGTGCGTCGCCGACACCCATGAAGAGGTCCGGGAGGAGGTCGCGTTGACGCTGCTCCACGAAGTGGGACACTACTTCGGGATGACCGAGGACCAGCTCGCCGAGTTCGAACTGATCGAGCCGGACGAGTAAGAGCCTATCCCAGTTGGCCCCGCGGTTCGCGCGGCCAACTGGGATAGGCTCTAAGAAAACTTCGGGCAAGAAAAACGCCCGCCGGGTCGCCGGCGGGCGTCGAAGGCTGCTGAGTTCATGGCGAGTTGGCGTCGTGCTTTTCTTTCGCCCCCCCCTATTCCTCTTCGTCCTCTTTGGCCCTCTTGACCTCGGGACAAAGTTCCAGGAGTTCCCTGGAGACCTGTCCGGCCACCTCGTGGACCTGACCGATGTCGTGACCATTGTGCGAGAGTTCGCCGACCGCGCGTCCAAGCTCGTTCACGCGCGCCTCTTTCTTTTCGAGAGTCTCGAGCAGCTCATTGAGCGCGGCGGCGACACGTTTGAGATAGTCTTTGCGCCGGAGATGGATGCGGAACCCTCGACGGCCCGCCGCCATCTCCTTGATGAGACGTTCGATACGGAAGGCCGGTCCCGCGATCCGGTGCGAATGCAAGACGATGTAATAGACGCTGACGGCGGTAATCGCCACCGCGCACAGGGCGTTGACCCAGATGAAGTACGTCAGCAACTGTTGCGTGTTGAGAAGATAAAGAATGCTGAGGGATACCAGGACCAGCCCCGCCAACAGAGACATGGTCAGCAGAATCCAAGTCATCAGGTAGCGGAACTGGAACTCGGTGTCCACCAGGATCTTCTTACGCTTCCACCGCTTCTTTTCCATTGGTTCTCCTCCGGGAAACCCGCGAACCAACCAGATCAGGGCCGCCTTCACATAAGTTAATGCAGGCTGCCCGAGTGACATAATATGTTGTGGCGGAAGACGTTACGACGGAGGCGCAACACCTCCCGAACGACCGGCATTTCCGCCAATATGTTTATCGGCTCATAAAGGTCGGGACTTCATAAGGTTTTCGCCGTTAGGTGTGCTGCCGACAGGGTTTAGCGCATGGAACCAAGGGAAGTGCCTGGGTTCCGCGCGGGAAATCCCAAATGGGCGGAAAGCATCTAATCGATATATTCGGTTGTGATTGGATCGCGGGCGTGGTGCGTTAAGAGGCTCTCAAGGGTTGGCGTCTCTTCCTTCGGCTTGGACCGTGGCCTTGCCGAGGGAGAGGATGTGGGTGGTGATGTCGCGGCGCAGTCGCCGGTAGCGGTCGGCGGTCCAAGGGGTCTGGGGCTTGATTCGCCAGGTCGCCGCGCCGGTGGGCTCCACGACATCGGAGAGGTCGCCGCTTACTTCCTTGCGCAGTTGTGCGAGGAAGTCGGCGGCCAGTTTCGCCTCCTGTCGGCCCTCGGCGGCGCGGATGTGCCGTTCCAGCGTGATGAGGTAACGGTAGTCGTTGATCCCCTCGTGCATTTCCTCGAGGATGCAGGAGGTGTTTGGGTTCGGCCAGGCGCGCGACGATGGCATCAGCAGGCTGCCCGGTTCGCCGCCGTACCCGTCGAAAGGATTGTAGGGGTCTCCCCAACTGCTTCGCACCGGGCCTACGACGACGCCGTCGACCCCCGTCCTCCAGAGATAAACCCCCATGAGGAACCGGGCCACGCCGGGATCCTCGATGATGGGGATCCACGTCGCGGGCAGACCCAGGTAGACCTTGAGGTTCTCGGCCCTGAGCGACGCGATGATCTCGTCATTGGCGGTGTTGAGGGCGGCCAGGTACGCCTTTCCGTTCTCCTTGTCCACGTAGACGATGCGGTCCTTCTTCCCTTCCGAGGCGAAACGGGCCTTGGCGGATCTCTGCACGGTGGTCGCGTCCAGGAGGTGGAGGGGTTCGTCCAGCTGCTCGTTGGCCTTTGCCATGTCCTTGAGCCAGTCGCCGATGTAGACGGTGTCGAACCCGCAGTTCTGGAGCGCGGCGAGAGAGGCGGCGATCTCCTGGCGGTGAAGCTTTTCAAAGAGGGTCTGGATCCTGCGGGAGGCGCCGTCCGGGAGTTGTCTGCTGTTCAGTGTTCGCGTGGCCAGACCGTAGGGCTCGTTTCCCGGGTCGAAAGGCTGCACGAAATAGACCGCGCCGAATTCACACCGGTCGGGCTTTGCGAGACGGAAGGGAAAGACGTCGAGTTTCGCCTTGAGGACGACTTCCCGGTTCGCGGCGGTCGTGATGCGGACGATGCTGGTGTATTCCCCGGGCACGGTGTCGCTCGACAGGTGCAGGTTGATCCAGAAGCGCCGGGACATGTAGCGGTCGACATCCACGGTTTCAAAGCCGACGAGGTACCACGGGACGACCATGTACTGCCAGTCTCCCTTCTGCTGCTGGGCGAGCATCCGCCGGGAGTATTGGACGACGTTGACGGCGATGTCCTCGGCGGGGATTTCGAGAAGGCGGGGTCCCTCGAAGGGCTCGACGTCGACGCGAACGGCCTTGAGTTCCTCCAGAGCGAACAGATCAAACGTGAGCGGGACGGTTTCGCCGGGAGTTCCGGCGGCGTCGATGTGCGTGGTCTCTTCCTCGGTGGCGGGCACGGTGTCGGGATAGACCTGGTCCAGATGGTCGCGCGCGAAGAGGAGGACGTCCCGCCCGGCGAGTCCTGGACGGGCCGTGAGCACCGCGATCTTCTCGAGACGCCGCTTCGGGTCGAGGTACTCCTCGTGGAGGTCGGGTTTCTTGAGTTCCACGGCGAGCGCCGGGTCCAAGGGGCGCCAGCTCACTCGGTTATAGCGTCGGACGATGTTGTACCAGAGACGCCTCAGCTCGGGCTCGATGCGTCCGGCCTGGTCCACGGGGTAGACGACCATGAAGTTGAGCAGTCCCTTGCCCACCTGCGGACTCGTCTGGAATCCGAGGGTGAGTTGCCCGTCGGCCACGTCCACGTCAAAGACGACGGGGCCGTAGACGGAACTCGCGAACTTCTCCCAGATATCCTCGTCGAATTCGTACGGGGTCGCGTCGTGTCCGTAGAACTCCTGCACCCGTTCCGCCGGGTCGGCGACACGGGGACAGGACACTTTCACCTGTCCTTCCGCCTCGACCGTGAAGTCGTAGTCGAGCGGCGTGAGCTGGAAGATCCCTCCCCAGCGGTATCCCCCGACCATGTGCACGCGGTACTTTCCCGGGGGACAGTTGACGACGAACACCGAGGTGAGGTTTTGGACGCCGCCGCGGATGAGGTCGTCGAGCGGCTCGGCGCCCGAGGACCGGATCGTGGTGAGTTTGTCCTTCTCGTCCTGAAGATTGGGCTCGAGCCAACCGTAGCCGCGACGCGGGTCGTAGGCGGTCTTGCTGTCCACGCTGAGGAAGCCGGGCCGCGTCATGTCCGCCGGGCCGAAGCTGAAGCACTTGGCCAACTGCTTCATGTTCGGCCCGATCGTTTCGCGCTCGAGCCGGAAACTGTCGAAGACCAGCACGGTGTCCCGTGCGTCTTCCACCGAAAACGCGATCAGGTGGGTCGCCTGGGTCATGCGGTAGACGGCGGCGGCGATGTCCTCCGTCGAGAGGCTGACCGTGTTGGCGCCGCTTTTCAAGGTGAACGGGAAGGAACGCTGGGCGAAGGTGACGAGGAGCTTTACGTCCCCGGCGGCGGGATTGAACACGTCGAACACGAAGACGTCGTTCAGGAGGAAGCGGGCCCCGAGGAGTTCGAGAGAGCGGGAATAGGTGGAGCCGTAGCCGTCGAGTCCGTCCCGGCGATACCTGAGGCGGCTACTCGCGTCGTGAAAGACGACCTGGAGGGCTTGCTTTCCGGCGGTCGCGTGCGCTTCGACGAGTTTCGCGGTCACGGCGCCTTCCGTGTGCCAGAATTCGTCGAGCTTCGGTTTCTCGAAGTCCTCGAAACTCTCCGTCGCGTGCTCCATTTTGACTTCGGCGTAATTGCGAAGGGCGGAAAACCGCGGAGCCGCGTGGGCCGATCCGGGCGCGAGAAGTCCGAGGAGGCTTGCGATCGCCGGGATGAGGAGAGTGCGCGGGAGAGTCACGATGATCTCCAAGGGAAACCCAAGTCCAAGCCACTTATCCTATTAGAGCAGTCTTTCGGCGGAAAATTACGGGTTGGAGGCGCGCAGAGCCGCGGCGACGCTTCGTTTCGGCCAAGGGGGTCCATGCGGCCCGCCGAAACGTCGGAAAGCGTCCGTTTGGCGTCGCCGTCCGACGCCTAAACAGCCTCCCCGGTGCTGTTTTGCGCGGAATTCGTCCAAAATTGTGCTTGACGTGACGCGAAATGGGTGCTATTTTGCCGCTACTTCGGTAGGAGAGACTACTCGACTCGGACAGGTTTTGGATGCTCATTTGTATCGCGTGCTTCCTCGAAGGGAAGCGGGGTTCCGGGTTCTTTTTTCTTTGAAGGGGGGCTAATTCGTGGCGAAGAAGAGAGATGTGCTGGTGGTCGGCAGCAAGGTGAAGGCGGTCATTAAGAGCAAGGGGCTGAAGACCGCCGGCGACACGCTGGAAGCCGTAAGCGACAAGGTATATTGCCTGCTCGATCGCGCGGCCGAACGCACGAAGTCCAACAGGCGTTCCACCGTGAGGCCTCAGGACCTGTAAGCAGAGGTGCTGTCATTCGGACGAGGCGTCCCTTAAGGACGCCTCGTCTTTTTATGTACGCATGTTGGATGCTCTCAAGGAAGCGAGAGAATACAAGCGGGGAATGACGAAATCCGAATGACGATTCAATGTCGAATGGGCAAATGACGAATACAGGCCCCCTCCCCCTGCCCTTGTATGTTGTCCGGGAGAGTGATTTCCCGGTGTTGCAGTGAGATGAGAGTTTTTCCTCACCCCCGAGGGGGTGAGGAAAAGAATCGCGCGAACGTTAT
>Ga0182021_10011178_pt1 | contig 10647 bp, 9 predicted proteins | sample 612E3MmetaG_FD_120493 | JGI IMG/M metagenome (GOLD analysis project Ga0182021, IMG submission 120493) | Permafrost microbial communities from Stordalen Mire, Sweden - 612E3M metaG (Illumina Assembly) | ecosystem: Environmental > Terrestrial > Soil > Wetlands > Permafrost | place: Sweden...
CACGTTGAGATGGGCGCCGAGCGCAACGGCCAGCTCGACCGCCGTGTTCACGGCCTGCAACGTGATCTGCGAACCATCAGTGGGTACCAAGATGCGTTTGAACATGGTCGGCTTCCTTCCATACACTGCCGTGACACAGCGCCATGCTACGGCGCATGTCTCGACCTGGCTCGAGATTTTGGGGCGGGCCTTGATGCAGCGCAACTCGGCCGTTTCAGCCGCCGCGAGCCACCGGTCGACCCGGGTCGGCACACCATTCGCTCCACGATCCAGGGTACAGCCGGGACCCGCGCAGCCCCGCGTGTTCCATGGCCAGCAGGTTGTGGCAGGCCGTCACGCCGGAGCCGCATTGGTGCACCGTGCGCTCGGCTGTCGCGTGGCCCAGCAGTGCGTCGAACTCGCGGCGCAGCAGGTCGGCCGGCTTGAAGCGGCCCTGGGCGTCCAGGTTGTCCTTGAAGCAGCGGTTCGAGGCGCCGGGAATGTGACCGGCGCACGGGTCCAGCGGCTCGACCTCGCCACGGAAGCGTTCACCGGCCCGGGCGTCGACCAGCCGCCAGGCGCCCAGCGTGCGGGCCAGCGTGTCGGCGTCGACGGTTGCCGCTGTCGTGGTCGTGGCGGGGTAAGGAGGCAGGGCGGGTCGCTGCGCGGCGTCGCGCACCAGCGCACCGCCTGCGGCTGCCCAGGCCTGCACACCGCCGTCGAGCACCGCCACGCGTTCGTGGCCCATCCAGCGCAGCATCCACCACAAGCGAGCGGCGTACATGCCGGACTGTGCATCCACGACCACCACCTGCGTGGCCGGCGAGATCCCGGCCCGCCCCAGCGTGCGTGCGAAGTCTTCGCGCGCGGGCAACGGGTGCCGACCGTTGCGCCCGGACTTCGCACCGCTCAAGTCGCGGTCCAGATGCAAATAGACGCTGCCGGGCACGTGGCCTTCACGCCAGGCGGCGTTGCCCGCTTCCGGATTGGCCAGATCGAACTGGGTGTCCACGACGATGGGGGCATCGGGACCCGCCAGTGCCTGGCGCAATCGAGGGGCGTCGATGAGGGTCGTGAAAGTCGGGCTCATGATTCCAGCGCGGCATTGGTGGTTTCGGGCACTGCGCTGTGGGAACGCAGCAGGGTGGCGCTCAGTCCGGCACTCACGATCAGCAGCATGCCCGCCAGCGCCATCCAGGTGACACGGTCGGCGAACAACAGCACGCCGTAGCCGAACGAGAACGCAATGCCCAAGTATTGCAGACTGGCGTTGACGAGCGGGCGGCCCTTGCTGTACGCGCGCGTCATCAGCAGCTGCGCCACGGTGGCCAGCACGCCCACCGACAACAGCAGGGACACGCCGATCATCGTATGGGTGTGGGCGCCGGTGAACCAGGTGCTGATCCAGCCGAAGATGGCTCCGCCCAGGGAAAAATAGAACACGATGCGGATCTCCGGCTCGCCGGACTGGGCGAGTGCGGCAACCTGAAGGTAGGCGGTGGCCGAGATCATGCCCGACAACAGTCCGATCAGGCCGTGCCAGAGCTGGTCCTGCGCGATCGTGGGGTGCAGGATCAGCGCGACACCGGCAAAGCCCATCAGCACGGTGGCGATCAGGCGTGCGTCGACCCGGCTCGTGCCCAGCACGGCTGCGCCGCCGATCAGGAAGAATGCCATCCAGACGGAGGACATGTAGTTCAGCGTCATCGCCGTGGCCAGCGGCAGGTTGCCCAGGGCGTAGAACCACAGGAACATGGCCACCACGCCGGTCAGGCTGCGCCAGAAATGGGCGCCGGCGCAGCTCGTGCTCAGCGAAACGCCGCGCGACCGGGCCAGCCCCCACATCAGCAGCGCGCCGGTCAGGCCGCGGTAGAAGATGATCTCGCCAGCGGCGTAGTGGCCCGACGCGAGCTTGACGCACACACCCATGGTGGCGAACAGGAAGGACGCCAGCACCATCAGCCATGACGAACTCGCGCCGGTCATGGGCCGCTGCGGCGCGCGACCGGGCCGCCGTTCAACGCGGCGACTCCATCGCGCGTCGGTACCACTCGTGGAACTGCTGCATGCCGTCTTCCATCGGACTTTGGTACGGGCCGATCTCGTCGTCGCCGCGCTCCATCAGCGCGCGCCGACCCGCGTCCATGCGCAGGGCGATCTCGTCGTCTTCGGCGCAGGTCTCCCAGTACGCGGCCTGCTCGGCCTCGACGAATTCGCGCTCGAACGCGGCGATCTCTTCCGGATAGTAGAACTCCACCACGTTCAAGGTCTTCTGCGGCCCTTTCGGGTACAGCGCGGAGACCACCAGCACGTGCGGGTACCACTCCACCATCACAGTGGGGTAGTAGGCCAGCCAGATGGCGCCGTGCTGCGGCGGCACGCCCCCGCGGTAGCGCAGCACCGCTTCGTGCCACTTGCGATAGGCCGGCGAGCCGGGCTTGGCCAGCGCGTTCTTCGCCCCCACGGTCTGCACCGAGTGACGCCGGCCGAACTCCCAGCGCAGGTCCTCGCAGGTCACGAACTGCCCCAGGCCCGGATGAAACGGCGCCACGTGGTAGTCCTCCAGGTAGACCTCGATGAACGTCTTCCAGTTGTAGGCGCACTCGTGCACTTGCGCCCGGTCGAACACATAGCCGTCGAAATTCAGGTCGGCCAGCGGTCCCAGGCCGGTCAGGTCGGCGGCCACGCTGCGATGTTTGTCCTCGAACAGCAGGCCGTTCCAGGACTGCACGGGGTAGTTGTTCAGGTTCAGGCACGGATCGTCGGCGAAATGCGGCGCGCCCACCAGTTGGCCCTGCAGGTCGTAGGTCCAGCGGTGCAGGGGACACACGACGTGCTGGCGTGTGTTGCCGCGGCCCTGCAGCATGACCGCCTGGCGATGCCGGCAGACGTTAGAGATCAACGCCACGCCGTCGGCTGTGCGCATCAACGCCCGGCCCTGGCCTTCTTGATCGAGCACGTGGTAGTCGCCCGGCTGCGGCACGGCCAGCTCGTGGCCCAGATAGGCCGGGCTTTGATCGAAGATGCGTTGCACTTCTCGGCGGTACACGTCCGCATCGAAGTAGCTGCTGACCGAGAGTTGCGAGCGGCTGGGCTCGAGCGCTGCGAGGGTGACGCTCAAGTCGGACATGATGCCGGCGGGTCTCCAGGTTTCGGGTTTGACGGACTGGCGCCGGTCACCCAAGGCGCCTGGGGACCGGTCGACCAGTGGCTGCCGAGCTCGGCAGGCCGGCGATTGTACCCGTGCGCGGCCCGGCCGGCGCCGTTGGCGGCAGGCTGAGCGGTTATCGTCGAGATCGAGCCGTTGCGCATCCGTCGTGCACCGGAATGCCCTTGGCGGGCGGGGCGGTCCGGCTGATTACAATCGAGGTTTGACCCTGCCGGCGATGACCACGACCCCTTCCAACCCTTCCGCAGCGACGCAGCCTGCAAGCTACGAAGACGCGCTGGTCGAATTGGACCGCCTGGTGGCGGCCATGGAGGCGGGGCAACTGCCGCTGGACCGTCTGCTGGAGAGTTACAAGCGCGGTGCGGAGTTGCTGACCTACTGTCGGGCCAAGCTCGAGGCCGTCCAGGAGCAGGTGCGGGTGCTCGAGGACGGCCAGCTCAAGCCGTGGACCGCATCGTGAACAACGCGGCGTTCGAGCTGTGGATGCAGTCCGAGTGCGCGGCAGTCGAGACGGCCCTGGAAAACTGGGTGCCGGCTCAGGCGCCAGCCGGCCTGGGCGTGGCCATGCGTTACGGCGTGCTCGACGGGGGCAAGCGGGTGCGGCCGTTGCTGGTGCTGGCGGCGGCGCTGACGCTGCGCGGCCAGCGCGAGGCGGCGATGCGCGCCGCTTGCGCGGTCGAACTCATCCATGCCTATTCGCTCATCCACGACGACATGCCTTGCATGGACAATGACGTGCTGCGGCGCGGCAAGCCCACCGTGCACGTGCAGTTCGGCCAGGCGCAGGCGATGCTGGCCGGCGACGCGATGCAGGCCCTGGCCTTCGAGGTGCTGACGCCGTGCGACCACCCGTCGGACGCCGAACTGTCCGTGCCAGTGGCGTTGCAGGCTCGTCTGTGCTCGCTGCTGGCCCGTGCCGCCGGACATGCGGGCATGGCGGGGGGGCAGGCCATCGACCTGGCCAGCATCGGGCGGCCGTTGAGCGAGCAGGCGCTGCGCGATATGCACCACCGCAAGACCGGTGCATTGCTGCAGACCAGTGTGCTGATGGGTGCGGCCTGCGGCCAGCCCAGCGCATCACAGTGGGAGGCGCTGTCCGATTTCGGGGACGCGTTGGGCTTGGCCTTCCAGGTGGTGGATGACATCCTGGACGTCACCCAGGCGTCGGCGACCCTGGGCAAGACCGCCGGCAAGGACTTGGACAACAACAAACCCACGTACGTGACCGTATTGGGCCTGTCGCAGGCCCGTCGCCATGCCCATGAATTGCGCGACAAGGCCCAGGCCGCGTTGGACCGCAGCGGATTGCCGGATCCGTCCTGGCTGAGCCAGCTGGCCGACAAAGTCGTGGAACGAGACAACTGAGTCATGAACCACAACCTCCTGGAATCGATCGACAGTCCGTCCGACCTGCGCAGGCTGTCGCGCGCCGAGCTCAAGCAACTGGCCACGGAACTGCGCGACTTCTTGCTTCAAAGCGTGTCCAAGACCGGCGGACACCTGTCTTCCAATCTCGGCACCGTCGAGCTGACGATTGCACTGCACTACGTGTTCAACACGCCGCATGACCGGCTGGTGTGGGACGTGGGCCACCAGACCTATCCCCACAAGATACTGACCGGCCGTCGCGACCGGATGCCCACGCTCAAGCAGTTGGGCGGCATCTCCGGGTTTCCGCGCCGCGACGAGAGCGAATTCGACACCTTTGGCACCGCGCATTCGTCGACGTCGATTTCGGCGGCGCTGGGCATGGCGGTGGCCGCGCGGCTCAAGGGCGAGGACCGCAAGTCGGTGGCCATCATCGGCGACGGCGCGATGAGCGCGGGCATGGCCTTCGAAGCCCTGAACAACGGCGGCGTGTCGCACGCCGACATGCTGGTGATCCTCAACGACAACGACATGTCGATATCGCCACCGGTGGGTGCGTTGAACCGACACCTGGCCCGGCTGATGAGCGGGCGTTTCTACGCGACGGCGCGCGACACCGCCAAGTCGGTGCTGAAGAACGCGCCACCGCTGTTCGAGCTTGCCAAGCGCTTCGAGGAACATGCCAAGGGCATGGTCGTGCCCGGTACGATCTTCGAGGAATTCGGGTTCAACTACCTGGGTCCGATCGACGGTCACGATCTGGACTCGCTGATCCCGACCCTGGAAAACGTACGCCATTTGAAGGGTCCGCAGTTCCTGCACGTGGTCACGCGCAAGGGTTACGGCTACAAGTTGGCCGAGGCGGACCCCATTGCGTACCACGGCCCGAGCAAATTCGATCCTGCCAAGGGTCTGGTGGCACCGGAGCATCCTCCCAAGCGCACGTTCACCCAGGTATTCGGCGAATGGCTGTGCGACATGGCGGCCATCGACGACCGGTTGATCGGCATCACGCCGGCGATGCGCGAAGGATCGGGACTGGTGGAATTCGAGAAGCGGTTCCCCAAGCGCTATCACGACGTGGGGATCGCCGAGCAGCACGCCGTCACCTTTGCCGCCGGACTGGCCTGCGAGGGGCTCAAGCCGGTGGTGGCGATCTACTCGACCTTCCTGCAGCGCGCCTACGACCAACTCATCCACGACGTCGCCATCCAGAACCTGCCGGTGGTGTTCGCGCTGGACCGCGCTGGCCTGGTCGGCGCGGACGGGCCCACCCATGCCGGCGCCTACGACATCGCCTTTCTGCGGTGCATTCCGAACATGAGCGTGCTGGTGCCGTGCGACGAGGTCGAGTGCCGGCAGTCGCTGACCACCGCGTTCCGCCAAAACCACCCGGTGGCGGTGCGCTATCCGCGCGGCAGCGGCACCGGTGAGCTGGCGGCGGGCCCGCTGGTGGAACTGCCGTGGGGCAAGGCAGTGATGCGTCGTCAGATCGAGCGACCCGTCGGCCAAGGCGGCACGCGCGTGGCGATCCTGGCGTTCGGCACGCTGCTGTACGCGGGACTGACCGTGGCGCAGCGGATCGATGCAAGCGTGGTCAACATGCGCTTCGTCAAGCCCATCGATCGCGATCTCGTGCTCGAGCTCGCGGCCACCCACGACGCGCTGGTGACGCTGGAGGACGGCTGCGTGATGGGAGGGGCCGGTGCGGCGGTGTTGGAGGTGCTGGCCGACGCAGGCGTACTGATCCCGGTGCTGACCCTGGGGCTGCCCGACACGTTCGTCGAGCACGGTGACCCCGTCAAGCTCATGGCCATGTGCGGGCTGGACGCCGCCGGCATCGAGCAGTCGATACTCAAACGCTTCGGGGTTCGCCCCGCGCTGGTCCGCAGCGCCGGTACCCGCTGAGCACAACAGGCGACGCTTCCATTCAAATCCGTGCGCCGGCGCGGCCGGCCGATTGGTGGCATGCTGTGCAAGGGTGACCCAGATGAGCCACATGAGCAACCTTAAAGACGCCTTGCATATACCGGACACGCAAAGTGCGCGTGATGAACGCCACTTGGCGATCCAGCGCGTGGGCGTCAAGGGTGTGCGCTATCCGCTGCAACTGCGCATCGGCGCTTCTGTCTTGCCCACGGTGGGGTTGTGGGATTTGGACGTCGCGCTGCCCGCCGAGCAAAAGGGCACCCACATGTCGCGCTTCGTGGCGTGGTTGGATGCGCTGGATGCTCCACTGGACGCAGCCACGCTGCGCCCGGCGCTGCTGGACATGCTGGACAAGCTGCACGCCACGCACGGACGCATCGATGCGCGGTTCCCGTTCTTCTTGCGCAAGCGCGCGCCGGTGAGCGGCGTGCAAAGCCTGCTGGAGTACCAGGGACGCTGGATCGCGCAGGCCCAGCCGCAGGGCGTGACTGTCTGGGCCGAGGTGATCGTGCCCGTGAAGTCGCTGTGTCCGTGTTCGAAGGAGATTTCAGACTACGGCGCCCACAACCAGCGCTCGCACGTCACGGTGCGGGTCGAGTTGCTGCAGGACATCGAGTGGACCGAACTGGTGCGCTTCGCCGAGGATTCCGCGTCCAGTGAGATCTGGCCGATGCTCAAGCGAGCCGATGAAAAGTGGATCACCGAGCGGGCCTACGAGAACCCCAAGTTCGTCGAGGACATGGCCCGCGATGTCGCGCTGCGGCTCAATGCCGATGCGCGGGTGGGGCGCTACCGCGTAGAGATCGAGAATTTCGAGTCCATCCACGCGCACTCCGCGTACGCCCGCATCGAGCGCAACTGACGGGCGCGCACGCCGGAGTCGTGGTTCGTCGCGACCCGGCTCCTCACGCTGGCTCGTCCATGCTCAAACCGAGCAGGCGCGGATCCCCGCGGCCCAGGCGCACCAGGGTGGGCGTGGCCCCGGTCAGGTCCACCACCGTGGTGGGTTGCCTGGCGCAGGCACCGGCGTCCACGACCGCCTGGACCAGTTTTTCGAAGCGGTCGCGAATCGCGTGCGGGTCGTTCATCGACTCGGTCTCGCCGGGGGCGATCAGCGTCGTGGCCAGCAGCGGCTGGCCCAGCAGTTCCAGCAGCGCCTGCGTCACCGCGTGGTCGGGTACGCGCAGCCCGATGGTGCGTCGCGACGGATGCGACAGCCGCCGCGGGACTTCCTTGGTGGCCTCGAGGATGAACGTGTACGGGCCCGGCGTGCCCAACTTGAGCAACCGGTACTGGCGGTTGTCCACGCGCGCGTAGCTCGCCAGCTCGCTCAGGTCCCGGCACAGCAGGGTCAGGTGGTGGCGGTCGTCCACGCCGCGGATGCGTCGCAGGCTCTGCGCGGCGGCCTTGTCGTCGAGGTGGCACACCAGCGCATAGCTGGAATCGGTGGGGATGGCCGCCACGCCGCCACTGTGCAGGATCTGCGCGGCCTGCTTCAGCAGTCGCGGTTGCGGGTTGTCTGGATGAACCTCGAAGTATTGGGACATGGCGGCATTGTCGGCTCAGTTGCCGCGCCCGGCCGCGGGCCCGCGGGCTCAACGGTCGGGCGAATCAACGCGGGGCGTGCACGCGCGAGCTCAACGCGGTCCACACCGGTGTCAGGTGGGCCGGCAACTCGGGCAGGGCGCCCAGGTCCATGTGGCTCTCCCCCGGGCTGTGAAAATCACTGCCGCGCGAGGCCAGCAGGTTGAATTCGATCGCCACCTCGGCATAGCGCAGCGCGTCCGCGCTGCTGTGGCTGCCCGTCAGGACCTCCACGCCACGCCCGCCCAGCGCCGTGAACTCGGTGAACAGCGCGTACTCTTCATTGGCGCTGAACTTGTAACGGGCGGGGTGGGCGATCACCGCCAGGCCGCCGGCTTGGGTGATCCAGGTCACGGCATTGCGCAGCGTGGCCCAGCGGTGTGGCACGAAGCCCGGCTTGCCCTCGACAAGGTACTTGCGAAACACCTCGTGGGTATCGGCGCACACCTTGGATTCGACCAGGTAACGGGCGAAGTGCGTGCGCGAGATGAGCTCGGGATTGCCCACGTACTGCAGTGCGCCGTCGTAGGCGCCGTGGATGCCGACCTTGGCCAGGCCGTCGGACATTTCCAGCGCGCGCTCGCGGCGCCCACCCCGGGTCGCGGCCAGCCCGGCGCGCAGGACGTCGTCGTCGACATCGAATCCGAGCCCGACGATGTGCACGGTCACGTCGGCGAACGTCACCGAGATCTCGGTGCCGCTCAGGTACGCCAGCCCCAGCGCGGCGGCCGCGTCGATGGCCCGGTGCTGACCACTGATCTCGTCATGGTCGGTCAGCGCCCACAGCTGCACGCCATTGGCCTTCGCACGCGCTGCCAACGCCTCGGGTTCGAGCGTGCCGTCAGAGACGGTGGAGTGGCAGTGCAGGTCGGCGTTCATCCAGCATTCGGGAATCGTCACCCGCCGCATTGTACGGAGCTGCCCTCGTCCCTGTCGGCGATACGCCTTTGCGCCGCGTCCGGGCGATCAATGGGCGGCTTCGACCACCATCTGCACGCGCTCGCGCCCGTTGTACTCGTCCAGGCTCACTCGGTAGGCCAGCCGCACGCGCGCGGGCACGGGTTCGACGTGACCGAACCATATGGCCTCGCGCAGCACGCCCGCCAGGCGCAGCGACAGTTTCAGGTGCTTTTGTCCGACGATGCGCTGCGAGACGACCTCCACCTCGTCGACGAATACGGGCGCCTCGAACGCCTGACCCCAGACCTGCGCCTCCAGCAGTTTGACGGTGGCGGGCTGGAAGTGCTCGATCGCCAGCGGCCCGTCGCTGAGCAGGGTGCGCGCCAGCGTCGCGGCGTCCAAACCCTCGGCGGCGACGCGCTGGAAGGCCTGGTCGAACAGGGCGAAGCCCGCAGCCTCGATCGTGCAGCCGGCGGCCATGGCGTGACCGCCGAAACGCCTGAGCAATTCCGGATGGCGTTTGCTGATCAGGTCGAGCGCGTCGCGCAGATGAAACCCCGGGATCGATCGACCCGAGCCCTTGAGCAGCCCGTCCTGGCCCCGTGCGAACACAAAGGTCGGTCGGTGGACCCGGTCTTTGAGGCGCGAGGCGATGATCCCCACCACGCCCTCGTGGAACCCGTCGTCGTAGATGGCCAGCGCCGCCGGTACCGTGCCCGTGCCCGCTGGGCCCTGCACCAGCAGTTGCGCGAGCATGGCCTCGGCCTGGTCGCGCATGGCGGACTCCACGTCGCGGCGCTCGCGGTTGATGGCGTCCAGGCTGCGCGCGAGCTCACCGGCTCGGGTCGCGTCGTCGGTGAGCAGACATTCGATGCCCAGGGTCATGTCCGACAGGCGCCCGGCAGCGTTGATGCGTGGTCCCAGTGCGAAGCCGAAGTCCATCGCGCTGGCCCGAGCCGCATCACGCGAGGCCGCGGCGAACAGTGCCGCCACGCCGGGCTGCATGTGACCTGCCCGGATCCGGCGCAAGCCCTGCGCGATCAGGCGCCGGTTGTTGGCATCGAGCTTGACGACGTCGGCCACCGTGCCCAGGGCCACGAGGTCGAGCAGGCTGTCCAGGCGCGGCTGGTTCTGCGCGGTGAAGACGCCGCGCTCGCGCAGCTCGGCCCGCAGCGCCAGCAGCACGTAGAACATCACGCCCACGCCGGCCAGGTTCTTGCTCGCGAAGTCGCAGCCGGGCTGGTTGGGATTGACGATGACGTTGGCGGCGGGCAGCACGACGCCCTGCGCATCGAGCGCCGGCAGGTGGTGGTCGGTCACGATCACGTCGATGCCCAGCGCGCGGGCATGCGCGACGCCCTCGAGGCTGGCAATTCCGTTGTCCACCGTGAGCAAGATCTCGGCGCGCTTGGCGTGCGCCAGCTCGACGATGGCGGGGGTCAGTCCGTAGCCGTGGATCGCCCGGTCGGGTACGACGTAGTCCAGCGTCTGGGGCTGTGCGCCCAACATCCGCAGTCCGCGCAACGCCACCGCACAGGCCGTGGCACCGTCGCAGTCGTAGTCGGCCACGATGCATACCCGCCGCTGCCGTGCAATCGCCTCGGCCAGCAGCCGCGCGGCGTCCTGCACGCCACGCAGTCCCGACGGGGGCAGCAGCCGGGCCAGCGTGTCGTCGAGCTCGTCCGGCTCGCGCACCCCGCGACCGGCAAACAGCCGGG
>Ga0182021_10011179_pt1 | contig 10646 bp, 10 predicted proteins | sample 612E3MmetaG_FD_120493 | JGI IMG/M metagenome (GOLD analysis project Ga0182021, IMG submission 120493) | Permafrost microbial communities from Stordalen Mire, Sweden - 612E3M metaG (Illumina Assembly) | ecosystem: Environmental > Terrestrial > Soil > Wetlands > Permafrost | place: Sweden...
CCGGCAGGCATCGTCAGTACTGAACCGTTTCTCGAAGTCTGCCAACGTCCGGGGATAATCCTCCACCATCTTCGCCGACACTACCGGTAGGGCTCAGTGGAGTCAAGTGCATACCCCTAAAGGTCAAAGGGAACGACAGCAGAGGGGCCGAGGCGCGCGGGGGCAGAGGAGGCGAAGACAACGCACTTCCGACCCGGGTCTTCCCTCTTTCCTTTTCCCTTTCACCTTTGAGTTCGTCTCATCAGTCGAAGATCGGGGACGCCACGGCCGGCGAAGGCCGCGCCAGCAACCAGTACGGTGTCAGCCCGACCGTCCCAATCAGCCCCCTCGCCGGCGACACCGTTCCGCTGATCATCCCCATGAAGAGCTTGCTCACGAGCCTGGTACGCACGCCGAACCGGAAGCCGAGCCGGGGCGACGAGTAGAACAGGGCCGCCGCGAGACGTGCTGCCGCGAGGTCGAACCTGAGGCCCCGCATCCGCCTGTCGTACGAACTCAGCGCGCCCTTCCCCTGGAGCGTCGAGACGATGGCATCCGCCGCAAGGTTGCCGCTCCTGATGGCGGAGTAGATCCCCTCCCCGAACATCGGATCTGCGAGGCCCGCGGCGTCACCGACCAGAACCACGCCGTGCGAGGCCAGGCGACGCGCCACCGGAGCGACGGGGACGAGGAGTGCCTTGACGGCGATTCGCTCGTACCCACGGAGGACCCGGTAGCGGGCAACGAAAGCCTCGAGCAGCCCCCGCATGTCGAGGTTGTCCGTACGCTTGAAGAAACGGTATAGCCCGATGTTCAGGTGATCGCGTTTCGGGAAGACCCAACCATACCCCGCAGGGATCACGCCGAGGTCGAAGATGCACGAGTCGCCCACGAGGTCGAGCATGTCCGGCGCCGGCCACAGCAGCGCTTCGATGGCCGGCACCAGACGCGGGGTTGCGCGGGGGAGCAGCTGCTTCCGGACCCTGCTGTAGACGCCGTCCGCTCCGACGAGGACCCGCGCCGTGAAGGCGCCTCTCGACGTACGGACCTCGAGGAGCCCGTTGCGAGGCTCAAAGCTCTCGAGCGATTCGCGCTCGTGGAGCACCGCGCCCGCCGCCACCGCCTTCTGCGCCATGAAGCCGTCGAGAACGGCGCGCTGGGCCATCGCCCCGATCCCTGACCGCTCGCACCGCACGGGGTGCGCCCCGTCGTATGCGACGAGAGCGGCGCCGACCCGATAATCGAGAACCGGCGACAGCGAGAACGGCGCCTCCCTCAGGGCTTTCTCCGAAAGACCGCCGCCGCACACTTTGTGACGAGGTAACGCCTCCTTGTCCAGCATCAGGACACGCACGCCGGCCGATGCGAGGCGGTACGCGACAGTGTTTCCGGCCGGCCCGCACCCGATCACGACAACGTCGAACTCTGGCGTCACGACTTCATCATAGCGCGTCGCGAGTCGGTCTCGCTCGCAGTTTCCCCGGCGGGACGGCCTCTCGTATACTCCCGCCGTGCTCCTCATCGTGAACCCCGCCGCGGCAGGCGGCCGCGTCGGTCGGCAATGGCCACGCCTCCACCGCCGCCTCCGCAGCATCGGTTTCGACCCACCGTTTGTGTTCACTGAGGCCCCCGGCCACGCGACCCAGCTCGCCGCCGAAGCCGTCCGCCTGGGAGAGAGCCTCGTGGTGGTAGCAGGGGGAGACGGGACGATCTGCGAGACGCTCCAGGGATTGCACGACGCCGGCGGCGCCACCCTCGGCATCCTTCCCCTCGGAACCGGGAACGACGCTGCCCGCAGCCTGGGTCTGCCACTGCGGCTCGAACTCGCGGCGAACGCGATAGCAAAGGGCCGCACTCGGCGAGTGGACGTGATTCGCGCCGGCGATCGCCTTGTCCTTAACGCGATCGGCGTCGGTTTGCTCGGGGCGATCAACGTCAACGCGGCTTCGATCAAGGTCGTGCGCGGCATCGCGGCCTACTTGGGGGCTGCCGCCGGAACGCTGTTCCGCTACCGCTGCCCGGAAATCACCCTCACCAATGGCTCCTTCACCTTCAAAGGAGCCATGACGATCCTCGCGATCCACAACGGTGTGACTACCGGCGGCGGCTTTCGGCTGACACCCGCGGCGGTCCCCGACGACGGCCAGCTGGACGCGTGCTTGGTCGAGGCTACGAGAGTGGCAACAAGGCTCGCACGCCTGGTGGCAGGCGTGCGGGGGACGCTCGCCAAGAAGCCTGGCTCCCACGAAATTCGGTTCACCAGGCTGGAGTTGGGGACGGGGGTCACGCTCCCCTGCCACTTCGACGGCAACCCGTCGCACATCGAGCCGCCCGGAATGACCTTCGAAGTGCTGCCGGCGGCCCAGGTGGTCATCAGCGCCGAAAGCTAGCTTCCCCCTCGTTCCTATGGACAGGGCAGCGGCTACCCTTGTTCCGAACCGTTGCCCGGCTCCGGCGGATCCCCGCGCTCGTCCGCCTCGCTTCTGGCCTGCCGCCTAGCCTCGACGACGTGGCGGGCACTGGGGTCCAGGAGCGAAACCGCCGACAGGAACGCCGAACTGAACTTGCCTGGACTCGCTTTCCTTTTCCGGTAGTAGATCCAGCCGTGCTCCTCGAAACGGAGCAGCAGACCGTCGAGGGCATAGAGAACGCCCGCAACCCCGGCGGAGATGGCCAGCCAGCGAATCGGCATTGCCGAACCCCCGTGGGGTTCGTTCTCAGTGCTTCGGCGGCGCACACTCGGCGGTCCGGAGAAGGCTGAACGTCATCGCCACCGCTGTGGAGTTCTTCTCATTGGCCAGCACGGTGACGCCCAGACGCAGCCGACCGACGGCCATGACACCCTGCGTCGTCACACGAAACTCGCCGTCAGGGAGATCCGAACGCTTGTCCGTCAAGGTGTAGAAGAACCCAGAGCCGTCGGTTCCCTCCACCTTTTGCAGCTCGATCTTCCTCTCTGCGGCCCCGGACAGCATTGCTTCCCCCATCGCCTTCGCGCTTCTCTTGATGTCGCCGGTGCTCTTGAGCGAGGAGTCGTCTTTTGGAGCGAGACCTGTCACCAGCACTTCGGCGCGAGATCCCGCATCGGGAACGATGCGGATCTGCACCGCGCCCGGTGCGGGGACGTGCGTCTGGGCCTTCCAGCCTTCCGGCAAGGCAAAGCGCAACGTGCACACCCCCGTGATGACCTGTTCCTGCCACTCCACCAATCCCTGGGCAGCAGCCGGCCCGCTCACAAAGGCGGCAGCCAAGGCCGAGACGATGGCGAGAATCCTCATGGCCGCCAGCGTAGCACCCCGCTCGCTGCGGCGGGCTCTGCGGCCAGATCGCCACCCTCCGTGCCGAGCTCAGCCGGAGCTGAGAGTCACCTTCCCGGGGCGACCACGTATCGATCGTGGAGCATGGCCACGTGGTGCGCGACGTGCCCGGCCATGATGAACGCCAGGGCTCGGACCGAGACCGGTTTGCCGTTCGCCACTCCAACCCGGTTCCAGGTCTGCGGCGGGAGGTGCCTCAGGAGAAGCAGGGTTGCGGAGCGGACGGCGCTGAACTCCTCCACAAGCCCGGCAAGAGGGATCGAGTCGTGGCCCGAGGTGCGGGCGTACTCGTTCTCGTCGAACGCCGGGAGCGCCGCCTTCTCCCCGCGGGCGAACGCGAGCGTCCGGTAGGCGAGCACGCGCTCGCCGTCCGTCCAGTGCCCGATCACCTCTCTGACACTCCACTTTCCCGGCGCGTATCGGAAGGCGGCCCGAGCCTCCGGGAGCGCGTGGAGCGACCGGCGCACGGCCTCTGCCTGCTCCTCCAGCGTCTTCAGGATGTCACCGCCACGCACCAGTGCAACGTAGCGTTCGTAGTACGGCGCGTACTCGGTTGCCTCGGGTTGGCCGATGGTGTCCATTGCCAAGTCCTCCTGCACCGTCGAGGGTAGCAGGATGCCTGGACCCTCCCCGTCTCGGCCTCAAAGAGAAGTGGGATCTACCTGGACGAGCCGCACGCAGGGCTGTACTGCCCACACCCAGAGTGCCCTCACCGACTCCGAGATGGCGCCCGGTCTACCGCAGGAGCTTGACGTACCGGAGTGTCTCGGGACGATACCCTACCTGCTCGTAGACCGCCCGAGCGTGACGGTTGCCCTCAAAAACGGTCAGGGTGAGCTGGCCGTACCCTGCCTCGCGAGCCCACGTCTCTGCGGCCCTCATGAGCGCGCCGGCCACTCCGCAACCTTCGGCATGCGCCGCCACCGCGATGATGCTCACGTGCCCGTGCGCCTCCTCCGTGAAATAGTCGCTCGTGCGCTCCAGGTAGACGAAGCCCAGGGGCTCGCCGGCGGCGCCAGCCGCGACCAGGATGACGGCCCCAGGCAGCGGTGCGGAGAAGAACCGGCGGACCGCCCTCGCCTCGCCCTCTACAAGCTCCGCCGCCGTCCGCCACGGAGGCGGGCCAAACTCACTCAAGCGGCCCGCAGCCTCCAACAGGAACGGCAGATCCTCTGGTCGCGCAGGCCGGATGGTCACTTCGACTTGGGTGCGGGGCATGCCGTACCGTATCAGGACAGGCAGTCGACCGCCAGGGCCCCTTCAGGAGCCGCAGGCTGGGGCGTGGCTGGCCGAACGAAACCCTCCAGGCTCCTCGCCAAAAAGCGCCTTGCAAGGAGGAAGCGGAGGACCGGGATTCGCCCCGCCTCTCTTCTGCCGGTCTTCCGGGAAACGAGGATCACGCCGGGCGGCAGGCCAGCAGGCCGGCCGCCCGGCGGGCGACCGCTACCTCAATACCTTTTTCACCATCTCCTCGATGACGCCGGGCTCGAGCTCCTCGAGCTCGTAGGTCACCTCCGCGATCGGCTTGTTGGTCTTGAGGACCCGGGTGAGGTCGATCGGCGTGCCCTCGACGACGACATCGCACGGCGTCGCGTTGATCGTCGCCTCGAGGTCGGCGATCTGCTGGTCCGAGTATCCCATCGCCGGCAGGATCTGGCCCGAATTGGGGTACTTCTTGTACGTCGCCGCAATGGTGCCGACGGCATAGGGCTTGGCGTCCACGATCTCGGAGGCGCCCGCGTTCTTCGCGGCGAACCAGCCGGCTCCGTAGGTCATCCCGCCGTGGGTCAGCGTCGGGCCGTCCTCGACGACCAGTGCGCGCTTGCCCTTGATCAGCTCGGGCTTGTCGACCGTGATCTTGGAGGCACACTTGATCGTGCGCGCCCTTGGGTTGTACTTCTTGCAGTTCTCGATCACCTCTTCGACCTTGACCGGGTCGGCCGTCTGCACCTTGTTCACGATGAGCAGGTCGGCCATAAGGAAGTTGGACTCGCCCGGGTAGTAGGTCAGCTCGTGCCCAGGCCGGTGCGGGTCCACCAGCGTAATGTGGAGGTCGGGCTTGTAGAACGGCGTGTCGTTGTTTCCGCCGTCCCACAGGATCACGTCGGCTTCCTTCTCCGCCTCGCGCAGGATCATCTCGTAGTCCACGCCGGCGTACACGATGAAGCCGTTATCGATGTGCGGCTCGTACTCCTCGCGCTCCTCGATCGTGCACTCGTGCTTGACGAGGTCGGCGTAGGTCTCGAACCGCTGGCACGCCTGCTTGGCGAGGTCACCGTAGGGCATCGGGTGGCGGATTGCGACGACCTTCTTCCCCATGGCCTTGAGGAGGTTCGACACGTAGCGGGTGGTCTGCGATTTGCCTACCCCGGTGCGAACGGCACAGATCGCGATGACCGGCTTGACCGATGGGATCATCGTGCGCTGCACCGAGCACACACCGAAGTTGGCGCCCCAGGCGATGACGTGGCTGCCCTTGTCCATGACGTACTGGTGCGGCACGTCGGAGTAGGAGAACCACACGTCGTCGATGTTGTTCTCCTTGACCAGCTTCTCGAGGTCGCTCTCCGGGTAAATCGGGATTCCCTTGGGGTACAGCTTGCCCGCCAGCGAAGGTGGATAGACCCGGCCCTCGATGTCGGGGATCTGGGTGGCAGTGAACGCCACCACTTCCACCTCCGGGTTGCCCCGGAAGAGGCAGTTGAAGTTGTGGAAGTCCCGTCCCGCGGCTCCCATGATCACTACTTTCCGCTTCGCCATTTCTCACCTCCCACGGTGTGCCCTGCGCCAGGCAGGGGGCTCGGCATGGCGTACCGAGCTGCTCCGCCGGGTATGGCTGAACCGGCGGCTATGGAACAAGTCAACAGTCGACAGTTGACGGTTGACAGTCAAGACCAGAGACAGCAGCCCATGCCCATGTCTGTCGCTTCTGGATTCTGGGCTCTCTGGTCTCTACTGTCGACTGTTGACTGTGAACTGTGAACTGCATTTATCATTCCCATTCGATCGTGCCGGGGGGCTTGGACGTGATGTCGTATACCACCCGATTGATGCCGCGCGCCTCGTTGACGATCCGGCGCGCCACCCGGTCGAGCACGTCGTCCGGGAAGCGGAACCAGTCGGCAGTCATGAAGTCCTCGGTGATCACCGCACGGAGTGCCGCGACGTTCTCGTACGTCCGCTGGTCGCCCATGACGCCCACGCTTCGCACCGGCAGAAGCACCGTGAGGGCCTGTGCGATCCGACGGTACAGGCCGGCTGCGCGGATCTCGTCCATGAAGATCGCGTCGGCCCTTTGAAGCAGCAACACCCGCTCAGGGGTCACCTCGCCCAGAATCCGAACGCCGAGGCCGGGCCCCGGGAACGGGTGGCGCCAGACGAACTCCTCCGGGAGTCCGAGTTCCTCTCCCAACCGCCGCACCTCGTCCTTGAACAGCCAGCGCAGCGGCTCAACAAGCTCAAGGCCCAGCCGCTCAGGGAGGCCGCCGACGTTGTGGTGCGTCTTGATCGTCGCCGAAGGCCCGCGCACCGACGTGGACTCGATCACGTCGGGGTAGAGCGTGCCCTGCGCGAGGAACCTCGCGTCCGGGAAGCGCTTCGCCTCCCGCTCGAACACCGCGATGAACTCGTGTCCGATGCGGCGGCGCTTCTCCTCCGGATCCTCGATCCCCGCCAGGCTTGCAAAGAAGCGATCGGCGGCGTTGACGCGGTCGATCGCAAGACCGAAGGTCGCAAAGCGGGCCTGCACCTTGTCGCCCTCGTCGAGGCGCAACAGGCCGGTGTCCACGAAGATGGGCGCCGTGCGCTCCCCCACCGCCTCCCGACACAACAGGGCGGTGACCGACGAGTCCACGCCGCCGGAGAGCGCCACGATGATCCGTCCGTCCGGCACCTGCTGCTGAATCCGCTCGACGGCGTCACGCCGGATCGAGGCCGCAGTCCAGTCCCGGCGCGCCCCACAGATGGTGAGGAAGTTCTCCAGGATTCGGCTGCCCATCTCGGTGTGGCGGACCTCGGGGTGGAACTGGATCCCGTAGAATCGTCTGGCCTCGTCGGCCATCGCGGCAACCGGCGCGTTCGAGGTGTGGCCTATCACGGTGAAGCCGTCGGGCAACCGGACCACGCGGTCCCCGTGAGACATCCATACCCGCTGCGCTGCCTTGGTCCCGGCGAACAGCGGACACGTGAGGTCGGCCTCGAGCTCTGCGGCGCCATACTCGCGGCTGCCGGCCGGCTCGACCTGACCACCGAGCAGGTGCGCCATCGCCTGCTGGCCGTAGCAGAGGCCCAATACCGGCGCGCCGAGCCCGAACACGCCCGGGTCCGGCCGGATCGCACCGTCCTCATAGATCGAGGCCGGGCCTCCGGAAAGGACGATCCCGATCGGGCCCAGCGCCTTCGCGTCGCTCGCCGGGACGTCGCCGCGCCGGACTTCGCTGAAGACGCCCAGCTCGCGCACGCGCCGCGCGATGAGCTGGGTGTACTGGCCGCCGAAGTCCAGAATGAGCAGGGTTTGGTGGGTCATACGCGGGCCGCTACGCGGCCGGCGCCATGCTATCAGCCCCAGCCAAGCCCGGCAACCGCGCGGCGGCGGTCTCCGACCGCGCATTTGACCGGGCTGAATTCGCCGTCGCCGTCCGCGAAGCGCCCTAGAGCTCCCGGAGCGCGACGGCGATCGGCCTGCGCACGGCGCGCACAGCCGGCGGCACGCCGCCGACCAGGCCCATGAGGAGGGCGAATCCGATCCCCAGGCCGAGCAACCCGGGCGTGACCTTGAACGCGAAGGCGACGTGCGAGAACGTCTGCCAGTTCATGGTTCCGGTCGTGAAGCCGTTCATGGGCAGCACGGCGACGCATCCCACGATACCCCCGAGCAGGGCAATGAAGAGCGCCTCCAAAACGAACGAAACGATGAGGCTCGACCTCCCGAAACCGAGCGCCCGAATCGTGGCAATCTCGCGGGCTCGTTCGGCGACGGCCGAGTACATCGTGTTGAGCGCTCCGAACACCGCCCCGATCCCCATCACGAACGCCACCAGGAAGCCGAGCACGCGGATCATCGTGGTAAGCCCCCGGGACTGCTTCTCGTAGTACTCGGTCTCGCGGTCGACCTGCACCGACAGCCTGGGGTCCGAGGTGAGCGCATCCTTGAACGCACTGAACCCTGCGGGCGACTCCAGGCGGGCGGTGACGGATTGAAAGACGTTCTGCGGGCGCTTGTAGACCTGGCTCAGGACGTTGGCGTCGCACCAGATCTCGGAGTCGAACGCACTGCCGCCCGCATCGAAGATCCCCACGACGGTCCACGTCCCGCCGCCGAATTTGACTGTCGAGCCGAGGTCGAATCCGGCATAGGACTTCACTGCGTTCCGGCCCACGACCAACTCCGCGAGGCCGGGCTTGAAGAAGCGGCCCTGGATCACTCGCACGTTGTCGCGGATCTCCAGCGCCTTGCCGGAGACGCCACGCACCTGCGCGTTTGCTACCGTGCCGGTCGACTTGAGGTTGAAGCCGGCGATCACGACGACTTCGCCGCTCACCAGCGGTGCGCTGCCGTTCCGCGCGACGCCGGGCGCGCCCTCGATCACGTGAAGCTGATCCAGGCTTACCGCGCTGACCATCTCCGAGTCGGCGCCGGCCCTCCGGACGATCGCATTGCGCGGCGATCCCGACGAGACCAGGGTAGCTTTGAAGCCTCGGGCCATCGCCAGCATCGCTACGAAGACCCCGACGGTGCCGGCGATCCCGAGCACCGCCACGACCGATGATGTCCAGCGCTGGCGGACGCTGCGCACGTTGTAGACGAGAGGGATCGCCATACTCACACCCTCCTCAGCGCATCGACCACCTTGAGGCGCATCGCGGAGACCGCCGGCAGGATCCCCGACACGATGCCCACGGCGAGCGCCAGCGCCAGGCCTAGGCCCAGCGAGCCCCAACCGAGATAGAAGTTGCCGAGGAAGCCCCCGGTGGGGTCCCCGCCGAGCGTGAAGAACTTGGCGAGCAGGAGGCCGAGCGCGCCACCCTGGCCTGCGATGATGAGCGTCTCAGCCATCACGAGGCCGAGCACTCCCACGTCGGTGAAGCCGACCGTCTTCAGCACGGCCAGCTCCGGGGTGCGCTCGCGCACGGCGATCGCCATGGTGTTGCCGGCGACGAGCAGTAGCGTGAAGAACACGACCGACCCGATCACCAGAACGAGGAACTCGATGTTCCCCATCTGCTTCGCGAACGAGGCTGCGAAGGCCTTCTCGGTCTGCGTGAGGGTTTCGTAGGGCGAGTTGGCGAAGGCGTCGTCGATGGCCTTGGTGATCTTCACGGCATCGTCCGGGTTCGCGAGCTTGACCACGTACCAGCCCACCATGCCCTTGCTGAAGCTCCTGCGCTCCTCGAGGTAGTCATTGCGGAACAGGAGCGGCGTGGTGTCGACCTCCGGGCGGTTGCCGTCGTAGATTCCGCGCACGTTGAACTCCCACGTGCCGGGCCAGATCGTGCCCCGCAGCGGGATCCGGTCGCCCACCTTGAAACCGAAGCGCTTGGCGAGCTTGCGGCCGACCAGGCAGCCCTGGCGGTCGGCGAGGAACGCCTTCTTCTCGGCCTCTGGAACGACGAACTCCGAGTACACCTTGAGCCAGGTGTCCGCGTCCACGGCGAACTGCGGGAAGAAGTTCTTCTCGTCCTGATAAACGCCGCCGAACCAGCTTGCAAACGTGACGCCGCTGATGCCCGGCATGTTCGCCAGGCGGTCGCGATACGAAAAGGGCAGCGGCATGATCAGCGACGTCTTGTTGATGACGTTGAGCCGGTCCACGCCGGCCACGTCGGAGTTCCCGCCGAACGCCGCCCGGATCGCCACCAGCAGGCCGTAGAGGAACAGCGCCACCATGAACGAGCCGATCGTCAAAGTGGTGCGGATTTTCTTGCGAAGGAGGTTCGCCCAGATTAGGCGGAAGAACCTCATGCCTCACCTCCGCCGCCGGCGCCCCCCTCCACCAGCACACCCTTGTCGAGGTGCAGGACGACATGCGCCCGTTCGGCCGCCCGGGGGTCGTGCGTCACCATCAGGAGCGTCTTGGCGTGCTCGTGCACGAGACGCTCCAGAAGATCCATGATCTCGCCCGCGCTCTTGCGGTCCAAGTCCCCCGTGGGCTCGTCGGCGAGCAGGAACGTCGCGTCGGCCACTATTGCCCGCGCGATCGCGACGCGCTGCTCCTGCCCTCCAGAGAGCTGCCGGGGGTAGTGCTTCATGCGGTCCGACAGGCCCACGACCGCCAGGGCTGTCTCGACGTGCTGCCTGCGCTCGGCCTTTGAGAGCCTCGTGAGAAGCAGGGGCAGCTCGACGTTCTGGAA
>Ga0182021_10011180_pt1 | contig 10646 bp, 8 predicted proteins | sample 612E3MmetaG_FD_120493 | JGI IMG/M metagenome (GOLD analysis project Ga0182021, IMG submission 120493) | Permafrost microbial communities from Stordalen Mire, Sweden - 612E3M metaG (Illumina Assembly) | ecosystem: Environmental > Terrestrial > Soil > Wetlands > Permafrost | place: Sweden...
GAGCATATCAAGAAAAATATCCTTCGTCCCAAGCAGGAAGGAGTTATATCCTGCTTCTGTTATTGCGGCAAGACGACGTTCAACAGGGACAAGTTTCAAAGATTGTACGATTCGAACCTTGTGCATTTCAAGCGGGATCTGTTTCCCATTGAAGAATTTTACAGTACCTTTTTTCTCAGTTTTTTCCATGATTATTATAAGTTTATTAAAATAGTTATAAAAAAAAAGCTTACCATCTTTCTGGTAAGCCTCATGTTTTCAAAAGTGTGTCAACGACACTTATTTCTTACAGGCTTACTTATGTTTGCAAGTAATAATAATAATAATAAATGCTAATATTTAATCTGATTATGCCCATAGCTTAATATCTTAATTCAAACCTAGTTTAATTTAGTATAAAATCAAAGAAAAGATCGTTAAAAAAATATAATTTATTAATCAGGTTCCTGTTTTCATGTTTATTTGCCTGTTCTTTCCATATAGTGCTTTGAATCTCCCCATTCGCCATATATCACTTCCGCATCGGCAAGGCTGATCCGGGCTTCGAGGCAACTCTGACAATCTTCGGCTGAATCATCAGTACAGGGTTTATTATCATAAAGTTTATAGCTGTCCCGATACTTTCCCGGTGTAATATTAGGCATGAGTATATTTGCTCCGATCTTAACTGCCTTTTCCCTCCCGATAGGATCAATAGCCTGAAGCGCAGTTGCGGCTACAATATTGATATCCTGCATCATTATTCTGATTATGGCAATCATTTTAAGAGTCAGGTCAAATCTTTCTGACAGAGGCATAAGTTGTTCCGAATATTCAATAAGCGGAGTACCGGCATGTTCAATATATGGTCCCATTCCGCACATATCTATATTAAAATCTTTCATAAACAGGAGATCTCCGGCAAGATCATCCATGGTCTGAAAAGGCAGGCCTATCATCACTCCAGTACCCGTCTGGTAACCAATATCCTGGAGGCTTTTCAGACAGTTTAGCCTGCGATTAAAATCGTGCTTTGAATCATTTGGGTGGATTTTACTATAGAGCTTCCTGTTTGTTGCTTCAACACGAAGCAGGTATCGGTGTGCTCCTGCATCATACCATTTTTTATACACCTCAGGCTCCTGTTCACCGACTGATAATGTTACTCCCAGTTCTCCCTCTGACAATTCTTTAATCTTATAAAGCAGGTTTTCAATTCTGTCAGCGACATACGGGCTTTCAAGTTCTCCTGATTGAAGAGCTATTGAACCATAGCGATTAATATAAGCGAAGTTGGCGGCAGCTAGTATCTCTTCATCAGACAGATTGTACCTGGTGAGATTCTTGTTTCCTTTGCGTATACCACAGTAAAGACAGTCTTTACCGCATATGTTTGAAAACTCGATCAATCCCCTGAACCATACTTTATTGCCTATATGTTTTTCTTTTATTTCTGCAGATTTTTTAAAGAGAAGGGTTCTGTCAGCGCCAGTGGATTCAAGGAGATATATAATATTCTCCCTTGTAAACTCTTCTTTTTCAAATATCTCTTTTACAGTCAATGCCATCAGTATTATTTTCAGAGCGTAAATGTACGAAAACCCTCTTCAACTACCAATTTTTTGACCCCCCAACCCCCCTAAAGGGGGGCTCGTTCTGTAACAACATGATTTGCCCCCCAACCCCCCTAAAGGGGGGCTCGTTCTGTAACATCCAGAAATATTATTAAAAAACGAGTACGAATCCCGCCTAAGCGGGAGCAGGGGGGCGGACCATCATGGGGATTACAAAGTCATCTTAGAATCCTCTCCCAAACATGCCCCACAATGTAACCTTCAATTCTTCCCATTTGCTCATTGCAGCACCGGCGAAACTGTTCGTATAGGAAGTAACATATTTTTTAGCCTCTTCATTTTTCCCATCTTTAACTAATTCAACAACCCTTTTCTCCACAACAGGTAATTCAGAAAACGCTTTATCCTCTAATTCCTGTACTGAAGGCTCAATCAGCACCCTTCCTTTTGACCAGTTTACTGTGGCAAGCCTGTTAGCTTCACGGAATGTCCAGATTGCAGCATCAGTTCTATAACGTGGCTGACCGCAAATACCAAATGAAACCGGAAGACTCAGAGTTCCGGAAAAAATAGGAATTCTCGGGCTTTCACCAGGATTGTCAAACGAGAACCATGCAACAGCCCCAACTTCGTCAGGCAGCCAGTCGCGGCATTGGATTACATGAGAATAGGAGCAGCCTGCTATAGCAATAATTCGCTGGCGTTCAACCACTCCGGGTTTTATTTCGTTCAATAATGTTCGCAGGTCATTGTTCATCCAGTTACTGATAGCTGGTGTTTTGACCTGTTTTTCAATTTCATTTCCGTCTTTATCTTTTTCTTTAACTTTTATAAGAAGATTTTTAGTCATATCCCATTGTGTTCCTTCATAGGTCTCCCTGAAGAACTTCATTATATCCCGTGGTGACTGTTTCTTTTCAGGTTTTACAGAAAACGGGAGTTCTTCAGCTTCAAATGATAAATTTAATGATGGAGCCAGTGTACTGAGAACATAAAACTCCCTGATTGAAAAAGGTTTTTTACCATTAATGACTTTCCAGAATTTAAGAGGTTCAATTCCATCCCAGTAACCAAGATTTTTAGCTACATTCTGTAAATCAGTGCTATACATGAATAAGTTTTTATTTTTAAAATCAACTGTTGAAATTCTTGGAATATTTGCACAAATACCAATATTTTCATCTGGAATTCTCTCGGCGCACCAGATTGCCGATGGCTTCCCTTTTCCAGAACCGGCTATTTCCAGCTGCCAGACTTCTTTTGGATCGGCTAAAGTTATACACTCCGCGAGATCAGCATATCCATATTCTTCAGCCAGTCTGCCAATAAGGGCAATTCCTTCTCTTGCGGTTTTACATCTCTGAAGAGCAATCTTTTCAAGCTCTTCAATAAAAAACATTCCATCGGCATTTACCAGCTCTTCTCTGCCGTAGATTGTTGTTTCTCCAATCGCAAGCTGCTTTTCATTAAGGCAGGGATATGCAGTATTCAGAAAAGCAAAAGTTTCGGGAATCTCAGGGATTTCTCCTTTTACTTTCACCTTTGTCATGTCCCACGATTCCTCAGTATGAAGCATCCCTTCGTATACCGGATGCATGACTCCGTTTTCATATTTCCGGTGAGGATATATTTCAAGCCAGGTCCGGTAATTGCCGTCGCAGCTGTGTGAAGTCATTACAGAACCATCTGTGGAAGCAAGTTTACCTACCATAATAGTTGTACAATTTTCACTGAAGCCTTGTCCTTCGGTGTCAATATCGGAGTATTGCGCATCAATAGGAATTGAAAAACAAAACAGGAAAATAATTGACCCAAGGAACCTGCGATTTACTTTTTTCATAAAAATATTTTTATCATAAATAATTAAATGTCTCTTTTGCTACAAAAGTAATTTTTTAAGGAACTTAAGCAATCAATGCAATAAATTTTAAATCGGCTATATTTCATGAGCCACGCCATGGTGTGGCTCTATAATAATGTTAAGGTGTAGGGTCATACTAGGGCATGACCCAGCAAGGATTAATATCTCTTTTGAGATCGGAACCCGCTCTATGATAATTATCTTGTTTAGTGCTATTAATTTTTAGTATCTTGCCTTTAGTATTTAAGACAAAAAGTTGATTGTAAGTCATTATATATCACAAAAATATCTATTTGTCGTTGCACATAATGTCAGCTTCCTCAAGCGGTTTGCAGGTTTGTAGTTTTCTTTAAGTCCGGATTAATGATTTCTGAAATTCATTCCTTCACTACTTTTTTAGCCTATGATAAATGAAAAACTAATAAATCCTGACAGCATTGTTGTTATAGGAGCATCTGAGGACCTTTTCAAACCCGGAGGTAAAGTCCTTAAGAATATCATTGATGGAAAATTTGCAGGAAAACTCTATGTTGTTAATCCCAAACAAAATAAAATTCAGGGGATCAGATCTTACAAGGATTTAAATGATATTCCTGATACCGATCTGGCCATACTGGCAATATCTGCAACCTTGTGTCTTCCGGCAGTTGAGATACTTGTGCATGACAAAAAAACTAAAGCTTTTATAATTATTTCGGCAGGTTTCAGCGAAGCCGGTGAAGAGGGACTAAAACTGGAGAAAGAAATTGCTGATCTAATAAGTAGCGCCGGAGGCTGTCTGATAGGACCAAATTGTATCGGTGTTATCACACAATCTTATCAGGGAGTGTTTACCTCTCCAGTCCCTAAACTTAATAAGAGGGGATGTGACTTTGTATCAGGATCGGGAGCCACGGCTGTTTTTATATTTGAATCAGCAATGCCAAAGGGATTGAATTTTTCAAGTGTGTATTCAGTTGGTAACAGTGCCCAGACAGGTGTGGAGGAGGTTCTCGAATACTGGGATAATTCATTCGATCCTGAAGTCAGTTCCCCTATTAAGCTGATTTATGTTGAAAGTATCAGGAATCCTGATAAACTGCTCCATCATGCATCTTCCCTGATAAGGAAAGGCTGCAGAATCGCAGCAATTAAGGCGGGTACAACTGAGGCAGGCAGCAGGGCAGCTTCGTCGCATACAGGTGCAATGGCTTCATCCGATTCTGCAGTGGAGGCATTATTCCGTAAAGCAGGAATTGTAAGATGTTCCGGGCGTGAAGAACTGACAACAGTAGCATCTGTATTTTTTCATAAAAAGCTTAAGGGAAAGAATATTGCCATAATTACTCATGCCGGTGGACCGGCAGTTATGCTTACCGATGCTTTATCTGCCGGAGGTATGAATATACCCAGAATCTCAGGCACACATGAGGCTAATTTGCTGGCAATGATGAATCATGGAGCATCAGCCATAAATCCGATTGATATGATTGCCACTGCAACTAACGATCAGCTAGACAAGGTGATAGAATATGTTGATAAGAAACTGACTATGATCGACGGTATGAGTGTGATTTTTGGAAGCAATGGTTTGAATGACATGACGGAAATTTATGATCTTCTGCACGAAAAGATAAGAGATTGTAACAAGCCGCTTTACCCGATATTACCGTCTGTAACCAGTTCTTCCGAAGAACTGGGATATTTTCTTAACAAAGGTCATGTCAATTTTCCTGATGAAGTTGTGTTGGGGCGCGCATTGACAAAGATATTTAACACTCCATCGCCAGCTGAAGAGAAGATTTTTCTTGAGAATATCGATGTTCCTCTGGTCAGGCAGGTCATTGACCAGTCACCTGATGGTTATCTGGAACCTGCAGTCATACAACGACTTCTTAATGCCGCGCATATACCTGTAGTAAAGGAAAAGGTCGTCACCTCAAGAAAGGAACTGCTATCTGTAGCAAACAGAACCGGATATCCCATTGCGTTGAAAGTTGTTGGTCCCGTTCATAAATCGGATGTTGGCGGTGTTACACTTAATATTAAATCAGTGAAACATCTTGAAGCTGAATTCAGAAGAATGATGGAGATAAAAGGTGTTAAGGCAGTGCTTATGCAGCAGATGCTTTCAGGTACTGAACTTTTTATCGGAGCAAAATATGAACCCCGTTTTGGGCATATAATTCTTTGTGGTTTGGGCGGAATATTTGTTGAGGTTCTGGGAGATGTGTCATCCGGACTGGCCCCTCTCACATTTAATGAGGCAGAATCGATGATCAGGAGTCTAAGGAGTTACAGTATTATACGTGGAACCCGTGGTAAACCGGGGATTAACGAGGCAAAGTTTGCTGAGATAATTGTCAGGCTGTCAAGCTTATTGCGTCATGCAACTGAAATAAAGGAGATGGACCTTAACCCTTTGATCGGGAGCCCTGATGGCATCACTGTTGTTGATGCCAGGATCAGAATTGAGAGGTAATCTTTGTGATGTTATTGCCAGCTAATAAATTTTATAATTATATTCGGAAATTAATTTTAATTATTAAATCAGTAAAGATATGATCATCCATCAGTTATCAATTTTTCTTGAAAATAAATCAGGACGTCTTACTGAAGTACTTGAAGTTCTTGGAGAGGAGAATATCAGGATAACTGCCTTAAGCGTTGCCGATACAACAGAATTTGGGATATTACGTCTTATAGTTTCAGATCCTGAGAAAGCAAGGGAACTTCTGAAAAAGCAAAACTTCACGGTAAATCTCACAGAGGTTATATCCGTAATGGCTCCAAGTGAAGCGAAATACTATGCAAAAATACTGAGGATCTTATCTGACCTGGAGATCAGCGTAGAGTATACTTATGCTTTTTCTGTTGGTGACAAATCGATCATTATCCTTCGTTGCAGCAATGCAGAGGACGCTATCAGGGCGCTTAAAAGTCATGAAATGGAATTGCTGAAGGCCAGCGATTTATATAAAATCTAAATTATGGATATTTGGAACCGCCATTTCGAATGTATGGATCGGGATGGGATCAGACAACTTCAGGGTGAGAGACTCAGAGAAACTGTTGAAAGAGTGTATTTCAACGTCCCCTACTATCGCAGTAAAATGCAGGAAGCAGGATTGGGCCCCGAAAGTATTCAATCAATTGATGATATAGTAAAATTGCCGTTTACGACAAAGACAGACCTCAGGGATAATTACCCTTTTGGGTTGTTTGCTGTTCCCATGAGCGAGATAGTCCGGGTCCATGCTTCATCTGGTACAACCGGGAAACCTACTGTGGTTGGTTATACCCGCGATGACATTTCAACATGGTCAGAAGTTATGGCCCGCACTTTGACCAGTGCCGGTGCAAACAGAAATGATTTTATTCAGGTCGCTTATGGGTATGGCCTTTTTACAGGTGGTCTGGGTCTTCATTATGGCGGAGAGAAGATTGGCGCATCAGTAATACCGATATCCGGAGGGAACACAGTAAGACAGCTTCAGCTTATGCACGATTTTGGAAGTACCGTCCTGGCATGCACACCCTCTTACGCACTGTTTCTTGCGGAAGCAATTCAGGAGAGCGGCATTAACCGTGATGATTTAAAATTAAGAGTTGGCGTATTTGGTGCTGAACCCTGGACAGAGAACATGCGTCGGGAGATTGAGGACAAGCTGAGGATAAAAGCAATAGATATCTATGGGCTGAGTGAAGTTATTGGACCTGGTGTGGCCAGTGAATGTCAGGTTCAGGAAGGCTTGCATATAAATGAAGATCATTTTTACCCGGAAATTATTGACCCAAAAACACTCAGGGTTTTGCCTGCTGGAAGTACCGGGGAACTGGTTTTTACAACTATAACCAAGGAGGGATTGCCATTAATTCGTTACAGAACACGCGACCTTACAAGACTTTCTTATGATAAGTGCAAATGCGGCAGGACGATGGTACGGATGGAAAAATGTCTTGGACGAAGTGATGATATGCTCATAATCAGGGGAGTCAATCTGTTTCCATCGCAGGTGGAAAGTGTTCTTCTTGAGATGAGTGAAATTAAACCGCATTACCTGCTGATTGTCGACAGAGTGAATAACCTGGATACACTTGAACTAAAAGTGGAAGTTGATGAAGCTTTTTTCCAGGATAAGATCAGTCAGCTGGAATCACTCCGGCAGAAACTGCAGAATAACCTCGAGAATTCGCTTGGACTGGGAATAAAAGTGACTCTCGTTGAACCAAAAATCATTGAAAGAAGCGAAGGCAAATCAAAACGAGTAATTGATAAACGGAAATTTTAAATTTTCTTAACTGACATGACAACCATTCCGATATCACCTGAAACTATAAATGCACTGGCAAAATCATTAGACATCCCTTCTCTGGGATCTTCATCAATACGTGAAATAGTGCAGCTTGTGAATAAGATAGAAGAAAAAACAGGCGTAAAATTCGTGAGGATGGAAATGGGTGTTCCGGGTATTCCTGCGCCGGCCATAGGAGTTGAAGCTGAAATAGCTGCTCTCAAAAATGGGGTAGCATCAGTCTATCCCGACATATCTGGGTTAAAGTCACTTAAGGAAGAAACTTCAAGATTTATAAAACTTTTTCTGAATATTGACATTGATCCTATGGGTTGTATACCTACTGTCGGCTCTATGATGGGAGCAATGGTCAGTTTCCTGGTAGCCAACAGGAATGACAGAACAAAAGAGGGAACACTTTTCATTGATCCTGGTTTCCCGGTTCAGAAGCAACAGGTTAAAATGTTGGGACATGACTATAATGCTTTTGATATTTATAATTACAGGGGAAAAAAGCTGAAAGCAAAACTTGAATCACATCTGGAATCTGGCAAGATATCTTCATTGCTCTTTTCAAATCCGAATAATCCTTCATGGATATGTCTTACAGAGGAAGAGCTTGCCATTATCGGCGAACTTTCGAAGAAGTACGATGTTATCGTAATTGAAGATCTGGCTTACTTCGGTATGGATTTCCGGAAAGATTATTCAATTCCCGGAAAAGCACCGTTCCAGCCTACTGTTGGCCGGTACACTGATGAGTATATAATGCTTATTTCGAGCTCTAAAATATTCAGCTATGCAGGTCAGAGAATAGGTATTATGGCAATTTCGGATCAGCTTTTTGAAAGATCATATCCCGACCTTTTAAGATATTATTCAACAGAGAAGTTTGGACATTCCGCTATCTTTGGGGCATTATATGGACTGTCAGCCGGGGTGGCTCATTCAGTTCAATACGGTCTGGCAGCTCTGCTTAAAGCAGTTAACGATGGTAAATACAAATACCGGGATGATGTTCTTGAATATGGAGAGAAGGCAAGGATTATGAAAAAAATGTTTATTTCGAATGATTTCCGGTTAGTTTATGACAGAGACCTTGATGAACCGATTGCAGATGGGTTCTATTTTACAATAGGATATCCGGGACTGTCAGCGGAAGAATTGATAGAAAAGCTGCTCTGCTATGGGATCAGTGCTATATCACTTTTAACAACGGGAAGCGAGAGATGCGATGGGTTAAGGGCATGTGTCTCTCAGGTTCCGCGTGAACAATTCGGTGATCTGGAAATACGATTGCAAAAATTCAGGGAGGATCATCCTGTTAATAAGTATTAGGAATAAGAAATCAGGAATCAGGAGTTATTAATTAAGAATAATTAATATGGCAAAAATAAGAGGTAGTATAGTTGTAAATGTTGAGAGGTGTAAAGGATGCGAAGTATGCATGGTGTCTTGTCCTACTGGTACCATCGCAATGGCAAAAGAAGTTAACGGGAAGGGATACAACTATGCATTCCCGGCAAATCCCGAATTGTGCATTGGTTGTGCCAATTGTGCCATGGTGTGTCCTGACGGTGTAATAACAGTTTATAAAACAAAAATATAAGCATGTAATGGAAAAGGAACTAAGACTTATGAAAGGAAATGAGGCAGTTGCTGAAGCTGCAATCCGTGCAGGAGTAGACGGCTACTTTGGATATCCCATTACACCTCAGACTGAAATCATTGAATATCTGATGGAAGCAAATCCTGCAGAAACAACAGGGATGGTAGTGCTTCAGGCAGAAAGTGAAGTTGCTGCAATCAATATGGTTTATGGAGGAGCCGCTTGCGGCAAAAAAGTAATGACATCTTCATCTTCTCCCGGAATAAGTCTTAAGCAGGAAGGTATTTCCTATATAGCGGGAGCGGAACTTCCATGCCTGATTGTCAATGTTGTAAGGGGAGGACCTGGTCTTGGTACCATACAGCCAGCACAATCAGATTATTTTCAGTCAACAAAGGGCGGAGGACATGGAGATTATCACCTGATAGTTCTGGCTCCTGCTTCAGTTCAGGAGATGGCTGACTTTGTGGGACTTAGCTTCGAACTGGCATTTAAATACAGGAACCCTGTATTGATGTTGTCTGACGGAGCTATAGGGCAAATGATGGAGAAAGTCTACCTCAGTCCGTTTGTTGAACGATCAAAGACTGTTCCGGATTGGGCAACGACAGGAAAACCTGCAACTCGACAGAGGAATATAATTACATCTCTGGATCTCGATCCTAACCGGCAGGAGTTATTCAATGTTAAGCTTCTTGCTAAATATGATGAGATCAGGGAAAAGGAAGTACGCTTCGAGGAATTTCAGTGTGATGATGCTGAGTATCTTTTTGTTGCATATGGTACAAGTGCACGGGTATGCCAGAAATCTGTTCAGATTGCCAGAGAACAAGGTATTAAAGCCGGATTATTAAGACCTATTACACTGTTTCCCTTTCCTTCAAAAAGATTAAGCGAACTTGCTGATAAAGTTAAAGGAATGCTTTCAGTAGAGATGAGCGCCGGACAGATGGTAGAGGATGTACTTTTGTCGGTGAATGGTAAAGTGCCGGTTTATCATTTTGGCAGAATGGGCGGTATTGTCACTACTCCTGAAGAGGTGGTTGAAAATCTGAAATCAAAATTTATTAAAAATTAAAATATGACTCAAGTTACTGGGATCAAAGAGATAATAAAACCGGAAAATCTGGTCTATAAAAAAACCAGTGTAATGACAAAAAACATCTTGTCATATTGTCCAGGGTGCGGACATGGTACTGCTCACAGAATTCTCGCAGAAATAATTGATGAAGAAGGTATTCAGGCGGAAACAATCGGGGTATCTCCTGTAGGTTGTTCTGTCTTCTTATATTATTATATAGATATAGACTGGCAGGAAGCTGCGCATGGCCGTGCTCCGGCTGTAGCAA
>Ga0182021_10011181_pt1 | contig 10646 bp, 9 predicted proteins | sample 612E3MmetaG_FD_120493 | JGI IMG/M metagenome (GOLD analysis project Ga0182021, IMG submission 120493) | Permafrost microbial communities from Stordalen Mire, Sweden - 612E3M metaG (Illumina Assembly) | ecosystem: Environmental > Terrestrial > Soil > Wetlands > Permafrost | place: Sweden...
AGAAAAGCAGACCTTTGTAATGTCAGCTTGAAAAGCTAATGCTGCGACAGCAACGAAACTCAAAATCAGGAACGACAAAACTGTGGTGGTAATTCTTTTCACGGATTTCTTCTCTTAGTATGAAGAGAGCATGATTTGTAATGATGAGCGATCTGAATACTGTTGTGGTAGTATACAAGAGTTATCGGAAGATGTCGAAGAAATACGGGATATTTTTGAGAGAATATTGATTGTTCAATGGCTCGCTTTGCTGTGACAAGATAAATTATTTGCCAGCGGCCTTTTAACCCCCTGATTTTTCTTCTGGTGCCGGAGCCCGGAATCGAACCGGGATGCCCTTGCGGGCGGGGGATTTTGAGTCCTGATTTACGTGTTTTCTCTTTAAACAGAAAAATAGCTCAGATTATATAAGCATTGATTTATATTCATCTTTTAGAGATGCTGCTTTATATGTCTATTGACGTGAACATGGCAAAATATGCGTTATTTTTGAAAAGTATGCTAACCATATTGCTAACCAAGTACTAGTCGATTTTTTTTGTTTGTAATACTGCCACATAGATAATTTAAAGTCACACATTCCATAGGGCGGCCAGCGTTGGAAATGCATCAAGGGATTATGCCATGCTCTATTCTTCCCAGTTCGTTAAGAACCGCCTCTATACCCGCGTCCGTTTCCAAAAAGCTAAGCGGGGTCACATTACCCAGTACCCTACACGGTAATTTTAGCCAGCCGTCGCACATCGTGGGATCCTCAAAAACTTCCAGGCACCGGTCCTGGACCAGTTTTATTTTCTCCGAGCTGTCCATGTACTCTCCTTATGCCGTTTTAGAAAATATAGCATACTTCGGATTAACATGTCGAGTATCCAATACCATTCTATGGACACTCTCAAATGAAGGTTTTAAAAGGAATGCTTGCCATTGCTGGCAAAAGCAGATTGTGAAATTGCACGTCAGCGTTAATTACCGCATCATCTGATATTTTTTGAATCGCCTCGGACAATACTGGTTAGAATCTGGCAAACAAGCTCATCTGCCCAAAATCTCGGCTGCAAATGCAAATCACTATTTCCGATAACCGGATCAGTTCATTGATACCGGGTGGAAACATGCAAATGTGGGACAGTTCATTTTCTGTTCATATAAAATCCGACTTGCTTCCTGAAAGAGAAGGTTTTGTTTCCAGGACTCCAATACAACGCTTCAATCGGAAATAAATAGGCCCCGTAAATAAGTATTTACAAAAAATGAAATGATTTTTATAATGCGTGCATGCTTTCAATATTGCACCGCCGGAAAATAATATTTCTTCTTTCTCTCATTTTCCTTTTCTCTGTCATCATAATCGGATTTCATCACCACGCAGACAGTTCCCGACACTCTGATTGCCCTATATGCATAGCAAGCGGTCCGTGCTGTTGTGCGGGTGCCGGGGGTGATACCGGTTTAGCCTTCCATCAAGATATTTCTTATCATCATTCATACACGGAAATAATCCATATTTCCCGGCCGATTTTTCCCACCTTTGCCTATAGGGCGCCTCCCTTAGCTTCTCAGGCGTAATCCATCAATCCAAGTTATTTCTTAGCCTGCCAAACCAAAGCAGAGGTTTGAACAGTTGCCTTTCATTTTTGCCAGAGGAAGGAGGTTTCTCTATGAAAAGAGGGATCATGCTGCTTAGTCTCCTTATCTTTTTTGTCCCATCAGGCCCGGCGATGGCCGCTGACCTCGAATCAAGGGTCCAGGCCATGGAGGAGACCTTAAGAGAACAGCAAAGAACTATCGAAGCACAGCAGAAGATTATTGAGGAATTAAAAGATCAGATCAAAACACAAGTTGCCGCAGAGAAACCGAAAACCACAATGGCCACAACTGAGCCAGAAACACAAAAGCCGGCGGGTACATCGGGCCTATTCGGCGGCTCCGCTCTATCCAATCCGAATATTTCCCTCGTGTTCAATGCCTACGCCTACTCGTCAAATTTAACTAATGACGAGCTCAAGAATCGCGCCATACGCGGCTACACAACGGACGGAATTGACCGGAAGAACGGCTTCAACCTGGATTCGGCGGAGCTTGCCATCTTTGCGCCCGTTGATCCCTATTTTAATCTCTACGCAACGATTCCCGTGACGGAAGACGGCACAACCGTCGAAGAGGCCTACTTTGTTACCACCTCTCTCCCCACTGGTCATCAGATCAAGGCAGGCAAGTTCAAGAGCAGTTTCGGCAGGCTCAATTCCCAGCATAGCCATGTCTGGGACTTCGTGGACGATCCTCTTCCTTACAGGGCGTTTATCGGTTTTGGCGACGAAGGTATTGATGAGAAAGGTGTTCAGTACACATATCTCCCGCCCCTCCCCATTTATACTATCCTGGGGGTTGAAGTTCTTCAGGGGGAAAACAAGACGCTGTTCGGCGCCGACGCGACCGGCGGCCCTCATGCCTATACGGCCTTCGCCAAGGCGTCTCTTGACGTGAGCGATCACGCAACCATCCTCTTCGGACCGTCAGTCATCACAGGCAAGACAAAGACGAACACCATTCAGGCAAACTCTGACTTTACAGGAGACTCCACATTATACGGCTTCGAATTCACTTATAAGTGGAAGCCATCTAAATATCAAGGATTCAAGATACAGAGCGAATATCTATATCGATCCCAGTACGGGGATCTGACTGATACAACCCTTGGGACTGTGCAACGCCTTGAGCGATACCAGGACGGCTTTTATATCCAGAGTGTCTATCTCTGGAACCGATGGGAGTTTGGGGCGCGATACGATATGCTCAGCGTCTTCAAGGATGATTATTACCTCGGAGGAGCGAAACAGGACATCGGCAGAAGGCCGTGGCGTGCGACTGCCATGATCGACTACACCTTTTCGGAGTTCAGTCTTCTGAGGCTTCAGTATAATCACGACGAATCGGACATATACGGCAAGGTCAACCATGAAGTTTTCCTTCAGGCTCTTTTCAGTATCGGCGCCCATCCGGCCCACCAGTTTTAAGGAGGCAAAGTACTACCATGAAAAAATTGCTATTTACTTTCTTGATGGTTATCGTCATTTCCACACCGGCATACGCGAAACTAAATGTTTGTGCCACGCTGCCATGGATAGGCAGCTTGGCCGCAGATTTGGGGAAGGATAAAGTCAATATTAAGGTCCTTGTAAAGCCAAGCCAGGATCCGCACTTCATGGAAGCAAAGCCCAGCATGATCCTTGCGGCGAGGGATGCGGATATCCTCATGTATAATGGCCTGGACCTTGAAATCGGATATCTCCCGCTCTTATTTGAATCTTCAAGAAACTCCAGGATCCAACCGGGACAACCGGGGAACTTCGACTGCTCACGCTTCATCAATGTCCTTGAAAAGCAGCCAACGGCGGACCGAAGCATGGGGGATGTACATCCTCTCGGGAATCCTCACTACCACTTTTCTCCATCAAACATTCTAAGGGTTGCTCGTGGCATGACTCAGGAATTGTCGAATATAGACCCCGGCAATTCATCTTTTTACAGAACAAGCCTTGCATCCTTCGAGGAACGATTAAGAAATAAGCAAACTCAATGGGCGAAAAAATCATTAAAGGGTAAAATTTTCATCGCCTACCACAAATACTTTGAATACATGGCGAATGAATTCGGATTTAAAATCGTCGATTACGTTGAGCCGAAACCCGGCATCCCGCCCTCTGCGGGGCATATAGAAAAATTGATTGAGACCATAAAGAAGACAAAGATAGACGGGCTTCTGGTTACACCTTCCTATGGCAAGGAAGAGGCCGAGGCCCTGTCGAAGAAGACGGGCGTCAGGGTTATCATTATTCCCCAGGATGTAGGTTCCGTTCCCGGCACAAATGATTGGTTTAGCTTTATGGATACCGTTTTGTCATCCCTGCAATAGGAGGTTCCCATGGAAGTCCTTAGCTTTTTAATATGGCCCTTTGTGGCCTGTGTCGTGCTCATCCTCATTCATGCCTACTTCGGCATCCATATTTTGGAAAGAGGGATCATCTTCGTTGATCTCTCGCTGGCCCAGTTCGTGGGAGTCGGCATCGCGCTCTCCTTCCTGTTCGGATATGAGGGAACAGAGAGGTATATCTTTTCGGTTGCCTTCGCCGTCTTGGGGGCCTTTATTCTGGCCTTTTCCCGGCGCATTGCGCGATATACGGATATCGAAGCCTTCATAGGCGTCCTCTATATTTTTTCATTTGCCGCAAGCATTCTCATCCTTGATCGGTCCCCTCACGGACTTGAGGAGTTCAAGTCGATACTGAATGGCAATATCATATGGGTTGAGCCTCAAAGTGTCTTATACACATTCGTCCTGTATTTCATAATCGGTGTGCCTCACATGATATTCGGAAAAAGATTTCTTGAACTGTCCCGGACTGGGAATGGAGGATTCCTCTGGGAATTTGCTTTTTTCCTGAGTTTTGCAATCGTCCTGGTAAAGTCTGTACAGATGGCCGGCATCCTCCAGGTGTTTGCCTTCCTGATCATTCCGGCCCTGATCGGGCGGCTTTTCACCAGGAAGCCGATTAAGGTGCTGATTACCGGGTGGCTGCTCGGCCTTGTCTCAAGCACATTTGGAATTGCCGCCTCGTATAAATGGGATTTGCCCGTAGCCCCCGTCATTGTCGCTTCACTGAGTGCGCTCTTTTTCTTCGTCCTGCTCATTATAGGCATGTTTCGAAAGAAAAATAGACATGATCTGAAAACGTTATCGGGGGTACCAGAATGAATAAGACATCCGTTATTCTTATCTCTGTTTTGTTGGCAGCCACGTTTTCTGGCTGTGGGAGCGTTTTAAAAGAAATAAATGCAAAATCTGTGAGTGCGAGATCGGATGTATTTGTAGAAATCAAGAATGATGAAGTGATCCCCGGCGGCTATGCGAATGTCATTATTAAAGTGTTTGTTAAAACCCCACCCGCAGGATATTATCTATGGGAGTCAACAGATTCATTTTCCGGCAAACCGGGATTCCCCTTCGTATTTAATATCGATGGACAGGCTGCCGTATGGAAGATTGATGGACAGGAGGAAATTACCTCGCCGTATGATGAAAAAGGCGAGAGGATACCTGACGGCGGTAGAGGCGTCAGATATATCCTTAACAAGAAAATCAGGTTGGCAACAGGTCCGCACAAATTATTTTTAGGCATTCCTGAAGATGAGTATGCACGAGAGTTTGTCATATTTGTGAAAAAAGGAGTCTCGACATTGGAATTTAGACCTATGTATAGAGGAGATCATCAAAGGACGGCGCCGAGTTTTCTTAACGGGATAAATTCCCTCGAATTATTTTATGACGGGGTTCCTATAGAATGACTTCCATCTCGATTTCTGGTAAGGGATTTCATAAGCTCACGGATTGCCGCTTATCCTTGGCATATCTATGTGCATTTCAATTGGAAATAACGAAGCCCCATAAATAACTATAAAAGAATAAAGGGGCTACCTCAGAGGTAAGATGAAACGTAACATAGCGCTATTCAGAGGAACGATCGCTTTGCTTTGTTTGATTTTCTTTTTTGGGGGTATTGCTTCAGCGGAAATCGGTAAGAAACCCGGAGAATTTCAGAAATTTGCATCTGACCTTAAAAGGCATTTCGAAAATCTCGGCTGGAACGACTTGGATACCGGGAAACTCGACTGGGAATATTATCGAAAATCTCGGGGTGACAAACCACTCATCTTTACTACGTTCGGAAAAAAATCAGGACAGATCGTGCTCTTCCTGGGCGGTGTACACGGAGACGAAAGTCCTCCCGTTTACATCTTGTTCAGGCTCGCGCAATTCCTTAAAAAGAACCCGGAACTATATCGAGATAAAATGATTATTGTAGCACCCCTTATCAATCCCGATGGCTTCTTTTCAAAACCTCAAAAAAGAACTAACGGCAGAGGAGCAGACATCAACAGGAATTTCCCGACAAAAGATTGGAAACAGGGTAAAAGAGACAGATACTATTCGGGACCAAATGCAAATAGTGAGAGTGAGACGAAGTTTCAGATCGCCCTCATCAACAGGTTCAAGCCCACCCATATAATTAGCATTCATTCTCCACTCGGATGTTACGATTATGACGGTCCATCCTCTAATTTTGATTCCATAGTGATTTGGATGAAAAAGGTCAGCAGAGAAAATGGCCTGCCTTTCCGTAGGTATCAGGTGTTTCCGGGCTCGCTAGGCAATTACGCGGGGATGGAGAGGAGAATTCATACCCTTACCTTGGAGCTGCCTTCGTCCGCGCCTCAGAAAGGGGCTGAATATTTTGATCAGTTCAAGAGCATGTTTCTGGACATCTTGGACTTGAGTCCGTGAAATCCTACGTTCTCTCAGGCTGGACTTAATCCGACGGCTGCTGTCGAGTTTGGTGCTGCACAGCTTCCTGTACCCTTGCGAAGCACAGCCACGATCATAAGTACAAACACGCCCACGAGCATCTTCACGAACATTTGCATGAGCATAAGCATATGCGGGACTCTCATGTGCATGACCATGAACATAAGGGAGATCACGGTACCCATGAACACGATCATCCGCTCCATGATGCAGAGATCCACGAACATACCCGTACCAAAAAGAAGAAATGAACGGGCTGCCGGCTGAAATAATATTTTGCCACCTCGTTGCCGCTGGACTCAAACGTCACTCTCTTTCAGACGGTAATCCACACTCCAATTCCAACCTGAAAGGTGAGGATAAAGTCAAGGACGCAATAATAATCACCGACCTACAATAGGAGAATTATTGAGAGGATTTCCTATAGTTCTGCATTACAATAAGTTCCTTGACCTTCTTACTCACAAAGATATGCAGAAATGTTTTTACACGAGCCTGCTTTTGCAAATCATCAAGGATGCTCGTGTAAATCAGATCTACCTCCCATATTGCTTTGTGGAGTTCTTTTGCCAGTATCTCGATAGAGTTCAGATGGATTTTTTTCTCATTATCCTCGCCAGATAAAACCCCTACCCTAAGCATCTATACTTCCCACTTACTAATAACAGTTAGGCCGTCTTTATAAGCTCTTGTATTATCGGTCAATTTCCCTTGTTTCTTGCCTTTGACTTTTCACCTCTCGTTGGTCGCCGCCTCAACTCTGACATCCTATTATGAATATAGAGGTGTTGAGTGATGTTAGTCTCGTGGTGCATATTTAGCGGTATTCTTTTCCTTATCTAATACATCTCTAATTGCGAGAGCGAGGTCTTTCATGAAGAGCGGCTTCATGATAAGCTTTTGGATACCCAGCCTTCCTGCTTCCGCTTCATTGATGAACTCACTGAATCCTGTACATATAATGATAGGAATGTCTGACCGGACGCGATGGATTTCTCTGGCAAGCGCCACCCCGGTCATATTGGGCATCGTCATGTCCGTAATGACCATGTCATATCGAGATGGTTGTGCACGAAAAGCTTCCAGGGCTTCGATGCTGCTCGTCCTGGAGGTAACGGTGTAGCCAACATATTGAAGCATTTCCCGTCCAATCTCAGCGAGCACCTCCTCATCGTCAACGAAGAGGATATGTTCCTGTCCTCCGGGGATTAGCTCTATCGACTTGGTTTCTATGGCAGCGCTGGTTTCAATCCTTGGCAGATAAACTTTGAAGTTCGTTCCGATCCCCGGCTCGCTATAAACACTGATTGTCCCGCCGTGGCTTTTCACAATCCCGTACACCACTGAAAGTCCCAAACCTGTTCCTTCCCCGGGCTTTTTCGTTGTATAAAAGGGGTCAAAGATGCGGTCTATGACGGCTGGATCAATGCCGTGACCCGTGTCGCTCACAATCAGCCTTACATAAGTGCCCGGTTTAAGGCTTGGAGTAGAGGATAGCGCTATAGAATCGATATCCACACCTTCGAGGCTGATTTTCATAACGCCGCCCTTTTCTCGCATGGCATGCGCCGCATTGGTGGATAAATTCATCATGATTTGATGAATCTGCGTAGGATCCGCCAAAACAGTATTCGAGTTGGATGGAATATCAGAGGAGATACTAATCGTAGACGGAAGCGAAGCTCTCAGGAGCTTGAGTGCTTCCTTGACGATGATGCCAATGTCAACTGGCTTCCTTTCTTGATCACTCTGACGGCTGAAAGTAAGAATATGGTTAACCAGATTTTTGGCCCGGTCACAGGCTTTGATAATCTGTTCCAACCGCCGCCTCTGTGAGGCCTCCCGGCACTCATATAATGTCATCTCCGTCAGACCGATTACGGCGCCCAGAATATTATTAAAATCATGGGCGATGCCCCCGGCCAGGGTGCCGATGGCTTCCATCTTCTGGGCCTGCCGGAGCCCTTTTTCGCTTTTTCGCAGCGCCTCTTCTGTGCGCTTCCGCTCCAAGGCATTAACAAAGATGGAGCTCACTATCTTGAGTACGGCGATAATATCCTCCGGCCATCTCTTTTCCGTATGCACAGAATCAAATCCCAGGAGCCCGACCAATGATCCGCGCGAAACCATGGGCACCCTTATAAGAGACCGGATCCGCCGCGCCTCGAAGATTTTCCTTTCCGAATCAGCCTCCAGCGGAAGACCCGCCACAGAGGGAATATGAAGGACTTCATGTCTCCTGATTCTTTCGTAGGCACACGGCATGACCTCAACGATTGAAACTTCCTGGAGGTCTTTAATCTGTGGTTCTATCCCCGCTCTACACCATTCATGGGTATTGCAAACGCTCTTGCCATCATCGCGGAATAGAAAAACTTTGCTTCTGTCAGCGCCAACAATCGTTCCAATTTTCTGCAACGCCTGGTTGATGCCGATATCGATGTCTTCTGCCGCAAGGTTGATGAAATTAGTGGATATGATGGTGAGGAGGTTCTCCAGTTCCACAAGATGCTTCAATGCTTCCTCAGCCTGTTTTAGGTCGGTGATGTCACGTCCTACCGATTGGAACTCGATGACTCGACCTTTGTGATCAAATATGGCCCGGTCGGTCCATTGCTGCCAGAGGACTTCCCCGTCGGCCGTGAAAATTTGATGTTCCGTCATCGTCACGGGATTTTGCCTGCAGAAGGATGCTATTCGTTGAGTGAACTTTTCATATTCTTCTGGAATGACGGAAATGAAGTTCAGACCTAAAAAATTACTCTTATCTTTATTATAGTATCGGCAGCACGCATCATTAACAAAGGTGATCTTCCCGTCCGGCAGGTAGCGGCAGATCAGCTCCGTCTGATCTTCGACAACAGCACGGTAACGTGCCTCATTCGTTTGTTCTTTGAATTTCTCCGCCTCCTCTAACTTCTCCAGCATGCCATTTATTTCATATGCAAGATTCGACAGTTCATCTCTTCCTATGGGGGACACGCGCTTGGAAAAATTGCCGACTGAGGCAATCTGCCTCACGTCGCTGATTAGTCGGGTCAGTCTCCGCAATACCGACTTTTCCAGTAGCATGATGGTTACAAGACTGAAAACAGCAGCGATAATGAAGAGAGAAATCAGGAGGTAGTGTATTGTTGACTGTCCCTCTTTGTAGATTATTCTTGGCTGATCCACGCGCAACATCAGGGCCGGCTTACCAAAAATATCCCTCACAAAAGCGTATCCTGCAATGATATCTTCGTTCAGCGGCTTTAGGATTACCGGCGTGTCTTCCGACAGATATGAATTGATTGTCTTCATGTCGGGGGGTCTCTGTTCATCGTCGATCCGGCACATGACGAGAGATAGATTAGTCATTTTGGCAAACTGCTTGACCCTGAAATCATCGAGGTTGCGTCCCATAATCAGTGTTCCGCGGATGGGCCCCATCCCTTCGCTGGTCAGAATCGGCCGCGATGATACTATCATGGGTCCGTCAGGAAAAAGCATGACTCCCGTCACGCTTTTCTCTGCATTGGCGTGTTTTGTCAGGAGACTGTTTGCAGCCATTTGTTCCTGCAAGGCTTGAGGAAAGGGAGTTTCCCCGCCGTGCTTCAAATCGAAGCTTTTACCAAAAATGATCCTGCCGGAAATATCGACAAAAAGAATATAGTTAACTTTGAGTTTGGAAAAAGTGGAATCGCGAAGATTAGCCTTCACATAGGCTCTATTGCCATTCTGAACAAAGGTATAAGTTTCATCCCATGCGGCGAAATCACTGGCCGTGTCATCCAGCACTGATTTTTCATTTTCTATGACATTAAGCGCTCTTTCAACATCCTTGCGGATTTCCTTGCTTTCAATATCGGTAAATCCTTCCTTGGTGATTATCGAAGGTATTATGAATAAAATTGCGATGAGGCCAATGAAGGTGATGCCGGTAATGATAAACGTCTTTTTTCGAAGTGACATGACAATATATCCCGCCGATACAGCTATTGCAGGGGCAGGAACCCCTCTTTCTTAACAATCCCCTGCCCTTCTTGGCTGAGCAAGAACTTGATGAAATCACCTGCAATGCCGCTTGGCTCTCCGTCGGTGTACATGAAGAGCGGCCTGGCGACAGGATATTTCCCCGAGAGGACCGTATGTACGGAAGCCTCAATGCCGTTTACCTTAATGCCTTTGACGGTTCTATTCAGATATCCGATTGCGATGTATCCTATGGCATACTTGTTCCTGGAAACAGCGTGAACAACTGTGCCGTTTGATGACTGCAACTGAGCCCTTGGTGTAACTTTGGCCT
>Ga0182021_10011182_pt1 | contig 10645 bp, 5 predicted proteins | sample 612E3MmetaG_FD_120493 | JGI IMG/M metagenome (GOLD analysis project Ga0182021, IMG submission 120493) | Permafrost microbial communities from Stordalen Mire, Sweden - 612E3M metaG (Illumina Assembly) | ecosystem: Environmental > Terrestrial > Soil > Wetlands > Permafrost | place: Sweden...
CGGCGAGTGGACGCATCTGGTGGGGACGTGGGACGGCGCGGCGCTGAGCCTCTACATCAACGGCGCGCTGGACCAGCAAGCGCCGCTGGAGGCGGTTGCCTGGGATTCGGGGTGCGCGTTCCACATCGGCGGCGTGTATGATCCGGAGGGGGATTGCGCCTACGAGGGCCAATTCTTTAATGGACTAATTGACGAGGTGACATACTACAGCCAGGCGCTGTCCGCTGCCGATGTGCAAGCCCTCTACAATGCCGGGAGCGCGGGCAAATGCGCCGTCCCGCCCACCCTTGGCTCTCAGCCGGGCTCTCAGAGTGTGACTGCGGGCAACGATGCGATCTTGCAGGTGTCGGCCACCGGAAGTTCTCTGAGCTACCAGTGGTATTTGAACGGGAAAGCGATTTGGGGTGAGACGCAATCCACGCTGTATTTGGCGAACCTCCAGAGCGGGAACGCGGGGACTTACACGGTGCAGGTGTTCAACAACTCGGGGTCGGTCACGAGCGATGGGGCGGTGCTCACAGTGGTCCCGGCAGCGCCGGTGCCCGTGCCCGCGGGGGTGGTAGCTTGGTGGCGCGGGGAGGACGACTTCGTCCTGAGCACCAACACCGCCGAGGACATTATTGGGAACAACCCCGGGAGGGCTGAATGCTACCTGGCCGAAACCGATGGCAAGGTAGGCAGGGCCTTCTACTTCAATGGAGGGGGGGCCGACCTGCTCATCCCCGCCAAAGATCCTGCTGAAGGGGGTCTAAACAGCTCCTCGTGGACAGGGTTCACCGTTGAGGGCTGGATCAAGGCTTCTGACGTTTCAACCGCACAGCCGATCATGGAACAATGGAATTCGGACTCGGGGTACCGGATTACCCTGTCGGTCGCCGCCTGCGCCACCGGCTCGCTGGAGGTGACGTATGCTGACTCCGGCGGCACGCACCTGCTGAGTTCGCTCCCGGGGGTGGTCCGGGCCGGGACATTCCAACACATTGCGCTGGCCTACAACAACCAGGCTGGTGCCAGATTTCTGGAGCTCTACTTGAATGGGGTGCTGGTGGCGGCAAACAACGCACAGCTCGGGATGGCACTGGGGGCAACCAACCTGTATTTCGGATCGCGCGCATCGGCCGATCCGGAGACCTACTTTGGTGTCGGCGCTGATGGTGGCTTGATGGATGAGCTCACCATTTACAACCGTGCTCTTACCACCTTGGAGATTACCAACATCTACAACGCCGGCAGCGCGGGCAAGATTCCGCCTTGCAGGCAAGTGCCGACCAACTGCGTAAGTTGGTGGGAGGGCGAGAGCGATGGCTCTGATGTATATGCCCTGAACCCGGCGATCGTGGACGGCGGGGTGAGCTTCACCGCCGGCCAGAAGGGGCAGGCGTTTACTTTCAGTGGCGCGGCGTCAGTGCGGGTACCAGCCTCAGCCAGCCTGGATGTCGGTACTGGCGACGGCGGGTTCACGCTGGAAGCCTGGGTCAAGCCTGACGCCGTCGCGGCTGCTCAGCCTATTTTCGAGTGGAACCTGGGATTCCTGACCGGGGTGGCGATTTGGATCTCCGAGGGCGGGTTCCTGACCGCCAATATCCGAGACACGACGCTCGGTGATACTCTCATACAGGGCGGGATTCCAATGACGGTGGGCGCCTTCCAACACGTTGCATTGACCTACGACAAGACGAACGCGAGCGCATACCTGTTTCTTAACGGAGTGATGTGCGGACAGCAGGGGTGCGTTAATGTTGTGCCGCTGACGACCGGAGACCTCTACTTTGGGTTCAGTCCCGCGGATGACGAGGGCCAATGGATGTCGCAACTCAGCACGGGCACGCACTTCGGTGGGCAGATTGATGAGGCAGCGCTTTACAATCAGGCGGTTTCGGCGCTCGAGATCAGACGCTTGTACCTGGCCGGCGCCAGCGGGAAGTGCGGTATTGCGCCCAGCATTGTGAGCGGACCGGAGAGTCAGACAGCGAACGCCGGCAACAATGTAGCTTTGCAGGTGGTGGCTGCGGGGACGTCATTGAGCTACCAGTGGTATTTCAATAATGGAGGTGGCGAACAGGCGATTACGGGAGCCACTGGCCCTGCGCTGGCGCGTATGAACGTGCAGGCGGGCCAAGCCGGGACCTACTCAGTCGAGGTTGCCAACTCCCTGGGGTCGGTCAGGAGCTCGGGGGCCGTTCTGAACGTCAACGCAGTGGGGACCGGGTCCGGGCCCACGATCAGCAGCCAGCCCTCAAGTGGGGCCAGCGTTTGCGAAGGTGTTGGCTTTGGCCTTTCGGTTACGGCATCGGGGTCGGGCACGCTGAGATACCAGTGGTGCAGGAACGGCATCAACATCGCCGGGGCGACCGGTTCGAGCTATAGTCGTGCCGAGGCGTCTTGCGCCGACAGTGGCACTTATACTGTCGTCGTGTACGCTTCGAATGGCCAGACCACGAGTGCTAACGCGACGGTGGCGGTGGATGTGCGTCCGAAGGGGCTCGTCGCCGGCTCCGCTTCGATTTCTCCTGGAGCTGGGACGGCCATCGTGGCGCTGCTGACCGGGACCGGGCCGTGGCATTTGACCTGGTCTGATGGATACAGCGAGAGCGGCGTCGGGGAGAACTTCCACCTGCGCTGGGTTTCTCCGAGTTCCAGCACGACCTACACATTGACGGCTCTGTCCGACGCCAATGGGTGCGAGGCCGGCGAGGGCGATTTGAGCGGCGCGGCGGTGATAACCGTAAGCGGGGCGAGCATGAGCAGGCCGCTACGCACCGGGGTCAACGAGCTTACTCAAACGGACTATACGAATTTCACGTTCGGGGGCGACATGACGTATTACGTCAGCCAGGCCGTTACGCTGCACGGGAAGACGACCATCGAGGGCGGCACGGTCGTCAAATTCGCACAGGTAAGTGCGGCAAAGATCACCATCGTGGATGATGACGTAGTATGTGACACCGGCCCGTATCGGCCTGCGATGTTCATTGCTCAGGACGACAGGGACTACGGCTACTATGGGGTCGAGCAGGCGTACGAACCGTTGGGCTACTACGGCCAGGGGCTATCACTGGCGTTCCAGGCCGCGCCTGCGGTCACCTTGAAGAACCTGCGCTGCTTCAACTTGGGCTGCGGCATTTCGTTTGATGGTGACGGCACGTGGAATCTGTACGACTGCCAATTCATTGACTGCAGCAACGCCTTGGCACAAACCGCCTCAAGCGCCAGCGTAAACGTGTTTAACGTCCTGTTCTGTGCGGACCCGGCTGGTGAGGGCACCAGCAGCGTCTTGGCTCTGAGCACCAACGCAGTCCCCAACATGAATTGCCAGCACATCACGGTGGATGGTTTCCAATCATTCGTCTCAGGGCTGTCCACCTCGGGCACCTGGAGCGGGACAAACAGCCTGTTCGTCAATGTTCAAGACCCATTGACGATCCCGCCAAGCATCCGGAGCAGTCCAACTTGCCGAACGAACTCAGCCACTTCCGGCATCTTCCAGACCGGCGGCGACGGAAGCCACTACCTTTGCAACACCAACTATCGTGGGCAAGGGACGACGAATATCGCCCCGGCGCTGCTGGCGGAGCTACCCCAAAAAAGCACGCATCCACCCTTGGACCTACCCGTGGACTTTGAAACCAGCGGCTCGATCACGTTCTCGCCCCAGGTGCCGCGGTATGTCCCCGGCGACCTCCCGGACCTGGGCTACTACTACGATGCGTTGGACTACACCATCGCGAATCTGATCGCGGACGATGGTGCAAGCATCACGGTTTTGCCAGGGACGGCCATCGGGCTGCGCTTTGACTTCTGGATGGGATTCCAGTTGTGCTGGGGCTCGTCGTTCGTCAGCCAAGGCATGGCAACCAGGCCGAATACGTTCGTTCCGGTGTCGTTGGTGCAGGAAGGGCCGTTTCCGCTTTATTTTCTTCCCGGTTTGGTTTCCTTCATTGTTCCTGACTATTGGCCGGCGGTTCTCAGCGACGTTGAATCCCCCAATCCCAACGGTGATCCTCCGCCGATGGTGCGCCTTCGGTTCTCCAACTTCTATTTGAACTCGGGACACTCGCACCACCTCTGGGGCGGCATGGCGGAGCCTCTCTTTGGCTACCCACGAATGGCTTCCATCACCAGTGTCATGGATTTGCAGATGCAGGACTGTGCTCTGCACAGCGGCTGGCTAAACCTCGGCGAGCCATACGGAGGTCCTCTGATTCTGCCGGTGGGCCTCGGCGGGCCAACGCTTCCCGGCTCGGTGTCGCTGGTCAATAACCTGTTCGACCGGGTCAACATCAACCTCGATCCGGACACGGGCCCTGGCTACTGGGGTGGCCGCCCCGAGTCCCCCACGATTGACCTGAGGCTGGTCGCCACGAACAACCTGTTCCGGGGCGGCTGGCTATTCCTGGAGCCGGTTAAGGCGTCGGCCGGCAACTGGGTGTTCGAGAACAACCTGTTTGACAAGACGGTTCTTGCGCAGGATCAATATCAGCGCTTGGATTTCGACTACAACGCTTACTGGCCGTGCGACGGAGCCGAGCTGTCAGCGGGCCAGGTGGCGCATTTGCTGCCAACGACCACCGGCGATGGGTATATTGATGGCACATACGATGGCAGCCATGAGATCGCGCTAACCGAGGAGCCGCCATATCAAACGGGACCTCTTGGAAATTACTACTTGACGAACACGACGCCGCTCTACCACGCAGGCAGTTGCGCACCGGCGGGCGCAGGGCTATACCACTATACAACTGATATCGGCCAGGCAAAAGAAAGCGACGGGCACAACGTGAACATCGGACTGCATTATGTCGCCACCGCAGGGCCGGGAAACCCCCTGCCCAAGGACACCGATGGCGACGGCATCCCGGATTATGTCGAAAACTGGCACGGGGATGGGAACTACAACCTCCACACTGACACCGAAACCGACTGGACGAACGCATACACCGTCACCGGGGTCTATGACCCGACGAACGCCGTGTATGACGACATTGACCTTTCAGGAAACGGCCTTGCCGGACGCATCAAGAAGGCGTTGGGAATGGATGCCCTGGACCCCAGCAACCCCCTTGCCCTCAAACAAATCATCACCGGCCAGGAACCGGACATCGCGACATTTAGGGTGCCTATCCAGCACAACCTGCTGACCTCTGTCGGCGAGCTGTTTCTGAACGTGGACGGAGTCGACGCAACCCTGCAAGAATGCGACCCCGCCACGAATGGAAGTGGTGAGTGCGTGCTGGTCTGGAACACGACCTACGAAACGCCAGGCCTGCACTGCTTGCAACCGGCGCTGTCACTCGGAGGTGCAGTACCTGACGCGGCCGAGACCGAGGGTCTGGGCTTCGCGGCCCTGTTTCTGTCTGCAAACGTTGTGCAGTTCGATGAGTCCTACTCTCAATTCGACGACGGCGGAGCAGTTCTCTACGCTTCACTGGCGCAGGCTGATGCAACATACACGATATATTTGCGAGACCCGTCAATGTCGCCTTCCGATCCCCCCATTCGCACCATTGCCAATAGAAGCACGTCAAGCGGCGTGATACAAGAAAGTTGGAACCCGGCTGACGATGGCTATTCCGGCAGCGCGGTTGACGCCGTGTTCGAGGTGAATCTCCTGGACGATCCAGCGAGCGGAAGCAACACGCAGAGGCTCAACAAGCGTTCTGATGGTCTCATTGATGGGACCTTTGATGTGGCCTACTTCTCCGACCAACCTGAGCAGGCGCAAGAGGACGGAGCTAGGTGGGAGTGCTACATGGGCGTGGTCGATACTCTAATGGCGCCCGATTTCGGCTACATCTATGAGTATCACTCGACGTTCAACGACTACACGGGTGACGGGAATCCGTCTAATCCTGGCTTTATCAGTGATAGAGCGAGGGTTACGAGCGAGTTGCTTCCAAATCTCGGCGATAGCCAGACCAGAAACTTTTACTGCTCCGGACACGGACTTCCGGCGATGATCTTCGAGGGGACACTATGCTCGGCGTACATAACACGCGCGGAAGTGGCACAGACACTGGGAAACTCCTGGCGCCCGGACGGCATCAAGATGGGGCACCCGTACCGTTTCATTTTCCTCGACGCTTGTAATACTGCAAAAAGGAAGGGGTGGCAGCATACCTTCGGGGTTTGCGACCACATCAGCCAGGGAGGGGACCAGGCGTTCGTGGGCTGGGAAGGGGCTGCCGCTGGACCCGCCACGGATACTGAATGCCTGGAATATGCAGACACCCTCTGGGTCCTGTTTGACAACTGGATGAGCCAGGTGCCTCTGAAGACATGCCTGGACCTAGCCTCCGACCGAAACACCAGGCCGTACGGAGACTCCAGGACCCTCACGTTTCCCCTGCCCGTCCCAAAGAACGCAGACATCTTCGTGCAGAACCCGAGGTACTATAGCAAGTTCACATCCAACCTGCGGATCGCCGGCAACCAATGGATCACCAGAGGCACTGCCCCCTAGCGCCGCACACGCAAATTATGGCACCAACCAAAGGTTTCATCCTTGTAATGCTCGGCCTGCATGCAGGCGCGTGTCCCGGCGGCGACGCCGCCCGCCAAAATCCTATTGACCCCGCCAGCCAAGTCGGAACACCTCGTGGGCCCCAACAGTCGCCTGTCAAGGAGCACGACTTGCCACTATGGTTCACTACTAAAGCTTACGAGAGGCGAGCCCTTTCCCTGCTGTCCGAGGAGGCCAATAGGGTCGCCGGCGCTCTCGAGCTTCCAGAGAAGCTGCCCATCGCCGAAACGAGTCTCGTGGCGAAATACATCAGCCCGCCGCTGTTGGCTCGGGGATTGGGAGGCGTTGGCAACGTAACTTCGGAAAACTACATGTACTGTGTGTCGCGGGACAAGAAGTTCTCCTACCTGATTGGTACGCACCAGGAGAACGATTGCCGCCTTTGGCAGGAGCAACGCTCTTGGTCTAAAAAAAGCGCGGACTTTCAGGTGGCGTACCAGTTAGCCACGCAATGGCTTGCCGCCGTTTCGATGGACGTTCAAGGATTAAACCGAGATCTTCACTTGTCTGTAAAGCCGGATGGTATGTCACCTAGGCCCGAACGGCGAAAGTTCCTGCCGATCTATCGTGTCTCTTGGTGCAAGAAATGGAAGCCGACACTAGGATTCCACTACTCAAATACGCCCGAGTGGGAGCCCGTCGCATCGGTTCGGGTCTTTGTCCCGACCAAGACACTGATGGAACTGCGTGTCGAGGATCCCAAATACATCTTGAGGAACCCGTTGGAGTTCCCGGACCTGGACAGGTTGCTCTTTGACGGGAAACGCCCAGAGGTAAGAAAGAGATAGTGAGAGAGAGCCATTCACGTTTTCGGTTATTCACGGCGTGTTTCCTGAGTCACGGTGTACCACCACGGCTCTGTGGGCTCATTATCCTTTGTGCATTGGTTGCCATCGCTGCCGGTCAGGAGCCAAGTTACAATGGCCGGCTTCTGTCCCAGTGGCTTGGGGACTTGCTACTCGGTCAAGTCGGGAGCACCGCGACCGAGGGGGCGGTTCGCGCCATGGGAACCAATGCCATCCCCACGCTGCTCAAGTGGATTAGTTACGAGCGGTCTGCCTCGCAGCAACCGAGCCAGACCGAGGAGGCGGGGCCTCGCCACCTCAGTCCGGAGCAGCGCGCTCAGCGCGCAGACCGTGCGTTCTCGGCCCTGGGTGCGGTGGCGCGGCCCGCCATCCCCGAGCTTACCCGGCTCGCCCGCACGTCGTCCGAACCTGAGCGGGCCGATCGCTGCACTGCCTCTCTCGCTTTCATCGGGCCGGAAGCCATTCCCAGTCTCCTCTCCCTGGCGACCAACGGCCCGCCTTGGACACGGTATTGGGCCATCTCCGCGTTGGAACGTTTTGCCGGGGACCCGGAGGGCGTGCAGACAATACCCCTGCTCATACAGTGCCTGACCGATACCCAGACTTCCTATCCCGTTGACGGCCCAGCCCAGAGGGTTTTGTTGTCAATGGATCCCGCCGTCGCCATACCGGCCCTCACAAATGCTTTGCGGTCTTCCTCGGCTCAGACCCGGCTGCAGGTTGCCCACTGTCTGCTGGCGTTCGAGGAGGCAGAGGACCCCAGGCTGCCCAGTGAGGTTCCCACCGTGGTCTCCGCCCTTCGCGCGGCCATGCGCGACCCGGAGTCCCAGGTTCGCGTTGCTGCCACGAACATCCTACGCCGAATGGGCGGCTGGGAGAAGGTTGACGAGCAGTGGGTTCGCCGTCCGGGCGCGAGCACACTGTATGGGATCACTCCCGACTTTTTCACCAACGGCGCGCCCCGTTAACGGCCCCACGCAGAAGCTCGCTATGGCCGCTCGCCTCTCATCTTCTTGGCTGTTGCCGTTGCTCTGCACCGCTGGTGTTGTGTTTGCCGCGCTGGCAGATGACCTCCCGCCGGGCGTCCCCAACCCCATCGGGCCGGACGGGAAGATCACCGCCGCCATAAGGTTCACGACCAAGGCCTATCACGACGAGGCCTTTCGGCTGGTGCTCCAGGAAGCCAACCGGGTGGCGAGCGAACTACGGCTGCCGGAGAAGCTCCAGATTACGGAAGCCGATTTGGTAGAGCGGTACATTAATCCGTTCGGTTATGCCCATGTGCAGAAGGCCATCGGGAATGTTACCACGCGCAATTACACTTATTACGTTTCCCAAGGCAACAAGTTCTCTTACCTGGAAGGAACCCACCAGGACGCGGATTGCCGGCGATACCAACAGCTCTACACCTGGCCCCTGAGCCAAATGGATACGAACCAGGCTTACGAATTGGCCACCCAATGGCTGGCCAGAGTTACGATGGATGTTGCAGCGCTGAACCGGGATTGCTCGGTGTCCGTTGACCCGGAGAAGGACTACGTTCATCCGCCCCAGGGGAAGTTTGTCCCGGTGTACTATGCCTGCTGGCGGAGGCGTGGAGGTGACCGCGCCGGCGTCGCGGGTGTAAGGCTTTTCACCCCAACCAAGACCTTGCTGCAATTGCGGGTCGAGGACCCCAAATACATCCTCCGGCCGCCTTTGGTCTTCAGCAACCTCCAGTTGCTCCTTTCGCAGACCAACGCGCCGCGGCGGGCGTCTGCCACCGCCAACCGATGAAAGGGAAGCCTTGGTCGCCAGCAGATTTTACCGGGCAGTAGGACTTAAGCAGGCCGAGCGATTATGATATCCAGATCCGCGCAACGAATCGCTGCAACCATTTTTGTGGGCGTGGTTATGGTGGGCATCGGCGTTATCGTGCTTCGTTGGCGCGGCAGGGCTATCGCCCCTGTGGCCACACAGCCTGTCCTCGCCACCAATGCCGCCCCCAGTGGCAGTGCCCAAGCCACAGACGTGCCTACTGCCCTGGCCGTGCAGGCGCAGCCTGGTCAGAGGGATGGCAGGGGACAAGCGGCGGACGGCAAAGTTGGGCGCCCCCTGGAGACGCAATACGGTGAAAAGGGCAGATTGGGTCCCCTCCAGCTTATGAGAGATTTCCTTGGCCTGAGTGATGAGCAGGCCAAGAAGCTGGAGCCGGTGCTCAAGGAATGGCAGAACAAGCTCAACGCCTTGCGGCGCAACACAGCCGTTTCCCGCCAGGAGAGGGTAGCCAAGCTGAAGGAAATCCAGGACGCGACCGACGAGAAGATCCATGTCGTCTTAACTCCAGAGCAGGCGGAGAAGTGGCGGAAAGCCAGGCTCAACCGCTGGCAGCCGGCCCAGGAACAAGGGCAGGGCGCCGCGAGGACGAACCAGTTCTCGACAGGACCGCAGGCGCCGGAGGCGGAGCAAGGGCTGCCAAAGGGGCAGAGCGATGCTCGGCAGCCGCAGCAGCCTCGGCAGGCGACTCAACAAGGGGTGCCCAAGTAATGCCTGGGCCGTGGAGCGCAGGTTCACGCATCCAACGTTTGTTTCGTAGCGCGTTGGACTGTACCGTCTTCCAAGTGACACTTCTGCAACTCGCAGATTCGCAATGGGTTGCAATAGGCGCGAATTTGGGCCTGATGACCTCCAACTCCGGCCTGTCACTGGCCCCTTCCACCCGCCCAGCGTGTGGGGTGCTCACTATTGACACAAGAACAGCATGCCCTGATTTGTTTGGGGGAGTCGCTTCTCATTCAGCAGGTTCGAGACGTAGGTCCAACTGCCCATCTGCAACCGCGCCGCAATCCATTTCAAGCTCATCGTGGTTTCCTGGCGAAGCCGGCGGGCCACCGGCACCTTGCCCCGGTGCCCTTTGGGCCGCGCCCGCAGATCCGTCTCCGGCCAGCCCAGTCGCTGGAGTTCTTCCTGCACCATCCTGCGAGAAAGTGTCTTGGACACTTTTTTTCTGCCTATGGGCAGCCTATGGGCACTGTATAGGCATTGTATAGGCATTGACTCACCAAGAACTGTCCCGCTTTGAGACACAGTGCACATCCGTTGCGCCCTCCTGCCCTGCCTCAAAAACCCGCCCTAAAAGTTACTTTTAGAACCGGCACCGGCGCCTGGCCGGCCCGGTGGTGCCCAAGGCAGCACCCTATCGCTCCGCCCATACTCTCGCGTAGGTATGACCATGCTGCGACGGCACTGCTATGGTGTACATGTCTCGTACCTGTCTCGTACCTCCCATGTGGATCGCGATCCACATGGGAGGTACGAGACAGGTACGAGACATGTACAC
>Ga0182021_10011183_pt1 | contig 10645 bp, 6 predicted proteins | sample 612E3MmetaG_FD_120493 | JGI IMG/M metagenome (GOLD analysis project Ga0182021, IMG submission 120493) | Permafrost microbial communities from Stordalen Mire, Sweden - 612E3M metaG (Illumina Assembly) | ecosystem: Environmental > Terrestrial > Soil > Wetlands > Permafrost | place: Sweden...
GGGGCACGGCGTCGAGCTGGTCTTCACCGTACCCGAGCCAGCGCGACGGCCGGTCCTCACCGCGAAGGTCCACAAGGCCGCACCCGATTTCGGCACGCGCGTGACGGTCGAGGTCGACAACGACAAGGCGCCCAGCAATTGCGTGCGCGCGGCCCAAAAGGCCCTGCGACATTTTCCGTGCCCGGTCACCATCGACGGGAAGCCAGTCGCATCGGTCTGGCTTGAAGCGCAGCGGGACGGCTTGCCCGTGTTTGAACACGATCAATGCCGCGGATTCCTCTGCCCGAGTGCGCATGGCAACAATGTAACCATTCTTCGCCGCTACGAGCGCCTGATGGACCTGAACATCGGCGCACTGACGACGGGTGGCCACGGGATGACATGGGATCTCCGCGATTTGCAGAAGCGTGCCGTCCCGTGGCTTCCCAGGACTTCCGCGGTGATCAACTCAAACGATCTGACGGCCACCATCAGCCGCGACGGCTTCTACCTGGACGCGGCCTGGGAACGCATGGTCCGGGCCTTGGGCACGGCGCTTGAGCAGTCGCTGGGCGAGGAACTTGCGCGGATGCCACCGGATTCGGAAGGCTACCTTCGTCTCGTAATCAACAATCAGTACGTTCTCAGCGATCGCCTCGGCCGCCACATCCGCACGTGCCTCGCCGGTGGCGCGGTCGGAGATCACGTTTTGGCTCTGCTGGCTGAGGCCCCCGTTTACCGCCTGTGCGGCAAGCGCGATCGCGTCTCGTTGCTCGACATCGCCCGGCGCCGGACCTCGGATCTGCCGGTGTTCCATGTACCAAGTGCCAATCACGAAGGTTGGCTGGGCGGGGCGTTCCGACACGATTTCATCGTCGCTCCGGTGCTGCACGCGAATGATGTCGAGGCGCCCGCTGCCTACGACACGATCTTCAAGGCCGCTTTCGGTCCCGACGTCATCAACCTCGACACTATCAGCGGCAACACGAACGCCATCGGCAACCTGGTTGATCGCGGTGTCGTCGATCCCGCCCTGCTGACACCGCACACTTTCCGCGTGGCCGAGCAAGAACTCGACGCAGAGGAGCGGGCGCTGCTCGGCGAGATCAACGCCCTTCTCGAACATGCTTCCGTCGCGGACGTCTTGCGGCGGGGCATCGGCCGGGGATACCTGGGCGTGCGGGCATCGTATTTCGACAGTGACTGCGCCGGTCTGGCCGCAGCGACCGGTCTTTTCGACGATGACGGCCAACCCAACAAGCCTGTCGCCGACACCGCCCGCAAGCTTGGCCGTGTCCACCTGGGCCTGCGCAGGCACCATCCTATCGTCCATGCCTTCGCGCGATCCATCGATCCAATGCGTGCGTTCTTCGCTGTATCGTTTCTGGCCCAGCGCCTGGTCGAATCGCAAAAAGCCCTGATCCCCCACATTCGCCTGGCCCACACCGTGCCCGACCGACTCGGCACCGATCTGCGCCAAGCCATGCTGCGCAGCCTGGTTGTGGACCCTCCGAGCGGAGGAGGGGAGGCGGCGTAATCGAGGAAGGGGTTAGAAGCTAGAACAGCCGGACGAGGATGCCTTGGTGCATGATTCATATTTCGGCGATTCGTCTCCCAGTCCCCGTGGGAGTGACGCACTTCTCGAGGATGTTCGCGGTCTGGGGTATGGCTGCTACTCGGCTTCCCCGAGGCAGCGAGAAACATAGTCTCGGAAGGCCGACAGGTCGCTACTCACCTTCTGGTGGAGTGCTGGCAGCGTCGCCGCCAGGTTGCGCATCCGGTTCCAATCTAGGTCGGCTGCATAGGCATGGCGAAGGAAGTGCCGGAATGCGAGCAAATCCTCCAGCCCATCCGCAGTTTCACGCGTGATGACGATGGGGCGGGTTTCAGAAGCCAGCCTCATTACACGAAGGAGCGAGCGGTGCCAGTCGGAGCCGGCTGGCGATGCCAAGTCGAAGACACGTGAGACCATCTCTAACGACGCTTCAATCGAAGAGTAGTAGTGGTCAATAGCCACCGCCGCGATGGCGACGCCGCCACGGTCAGGATCGGTCCCGGAGGAGGCACGCAAGACATCTGCTACCTCATCTGCGCGGCGGTCAGCCGCCGCGAGGTCCAGCGTCAGCTTCTCAAGCAGCGCGCGGAGAGCCCGTCCCAGCCGGTCGTTGGTTGCCAAGGATCACTTCACCTTCACGCTCGATGATTGCGAGAACCTCCGGCCTTGCGCCCTCGATGGGGACCAGATCGACATGCCGGCCGGCCGCCTCAGCGGCCCGGGCCATGGCCCGGAAAGTCTGCCCAGGTGGCAGTCCCTCGACGGCAAGATCGATGTCCGAGTCCGGGCGTGCATCGCCCCGGGTCAATGAACCGAACAGCACCACTTTGTGCACGCCGAATTCCATCGAAAGCAGTTCGGCAACAACGGGTATGCTAGCTCTGATCTCGCGGGCGCACCGCTCGTCCTCGGCCGCCTTTTCGGCAAAGCGCCGATCCAGGATCGCGACTGCATCACGTGGGCTCATGACTAGAACATACTAGCACGGCCCGCGCGGAGGGCGTGTCCCGGACACGAAGCCCCGCGAACCATGTCAGACCGTCCCCGCCTCGGTGCATGACTCGTAATTCGTGCGCTTGATGCGGAAGAGCGAGCCCATGTACACCAGGGCGATATTGGCGCTCGGGGTCCGAGCCATGCGCCTTCGTCCATTCTCCGACGGAGAAACGGACCGGAAGGCGCGAGACCTAGGATGAAGGCAGTCATCGGCAACTCCAGAATCCCAGAATCCACCCAGACTGCATGCACGGCGCAGGGAGCTATGCACCAAGGCAGGGAGAAACTCGACACTGGTTCGACCTGGTACCGAGTTTTTGCGGCGGACAGGTGGGGAACGCGCTACCGATCACCCTTGTTTCCGCGGCCGGTAGATGTCGTGCTTGTCAGCGCCGTCGCCACGGACACTTGTGGAATTTCGCTTGTTGCCGACGTGCGAGATTCTTTTTTGGACGAAGCGTGTGTGGTGTCCGTCGTGGGCTGCACAACCGCGCGGAAGAAGTCTTCAGCCTCACTCAGTTCGCGAAGCTCGGTCGCGGCTTCCGGGAAGTGCCGAACAAGTTCGGCGGCTACCGCCAAGGCATCGAGCGCGGCCGAGGAGACTTCTGCCCCTTGCGCGAACCACCACATGCGAGAGCGTTCCTGTGGGGCAACGTTGGCCAGCTCGGCCAGCCGGACATCATTGACGGGAACCGCATGAAACAGCCGGGGATGCACGACCGCATCGAACTCGGCTAGCGCTAGCTGTGATTCTTCATCCAGTACCGGGGCGCGTCCGAGGAGCACTTCCGCGCCGGAGAGGATTTGGTCAGCTCGATCGCGTGCTGCCAGTGCCTGCAAGACTTGCGGACGAGCACGCTCGGCTGTCGTGTCGTTGCCGACGAGATCCGGGACCGCACAGCCGAAGTTGAGGGCCTCGTTCTCAAGCGCAATGAAGTCGAAGGCCGCAAGCGCGCGTGCTGCCAGGTCAGCGGCTTTGTCCGGTTGAGGAGTCAGCCTGGCAATCGCGTCCGTCTCGCCCATCCGGCGAAGGCGCCCAAAGGCTGCCACCGCCTCGATAGCTGCAGGTCCGTTCGAAGGGGCATTCTCATCGCGAACTGCCTGCTCGATGAGGCTTGCCGCGCGTTCGCGTTCGGCCGGATCAGGCGTCCACTGGCGAAACTCGGCGTTGCTCATTCGCGCTCCCCATTCGACAACGAGTTCGGTGGCTCGTCGCGCGGAACATCCCACTCGGTTGTGCCGGTGGCTTTCAGCTCCCGAAGTCTTCGGCGCAGAACTAGTCGCATTTTGTCTACGTAGCCAGGTGTCGTTCCCAGCAGGCGAGCCAGCTCCTTGCTCGTGGTATCCGGCCAACCCGTAAGGGCGGATAGGGTCAGAAGCCAGAATAGCCGGACGAGGACACTATCCGGCTCCCCTAGATGAGCGGCTATGACGGCAGCTTGGCGCGGAAAATCGCGGCCGTCGGCCAGCAAACGCATGGGATCGAGGGGCGGCTCGCTCTGGGTAGAACTGGCGAAATCGTCTGGAAATTGCACCCGGTAGCGGCGAGCCATACCCACATGGCGCGCGTGATCGATGATTAAGTTCATGGCGGCCGCGCCAGCCCAGGCTTGCAACTGCCGGACCGTCTTGAATTGTCCAGGTGGGACTTCGAGCCAGCGGGTACGGATCTCCTGGGCCACATCTTCGGGTGACAAACCAGCTCGCGCCGCCGAACCAGAGCGCTTCGCAACGCGCAGGGCGTGATGGTAGGCAATGGCGTCGCCAGCGATGGCGAAGACAGCTCCGCGCGTCCATGCCCGCACGGCAAAGGGATCCTCGTTGTTCGACACCGGGCTGTTTCGGTAGGCGGCCAGAACCTGCTGCCCGAGGGGATCTTCCGCCAGGTGCCCGAGCCGGGCCATCAGTCGCGCTTGGCGCACGACGATCGCCTGCAAACGGTCGCGCCGCGATTGCGAAGGGTGAGGGGGCACGGAAGACAAGCTACATGGACGCTCCGGCTTTAGGCAAGCAACCCTTCGCAAGGGCCTTGCAGGCATTCCTTTGGCGTCGCCATCTTCGATCACCCAGCGAAGGATTCCAGTCCGCACGATGTCCTCGTCATGTTGGGACGGATGTGAGGCCGCAAATCTGACCCGCCGATTTTGGGAAAGGCGATTCGGGTCAGAACCCAGCCTCGCCGTTCGTCCTACCCGTTGACGCGAAGGTAAGGGCGTAGGACTCTGCACCAGCGGGCGGCGCAAGTCATGACTGAAACGACGAAGTCCTCAAAGACAGCGATGCAGTCGGACACCAAGGCCGTGGGCTGGAAGACGGTCAGCATCTTCGTGTCGAGCACGTTCGACGACATGCACGCGGAGCGGGACTACCTGGTCAAGGAGGTGTTTCCGCGCCTGCGCGAATGGTGCGAGCAGAGGCGTCTGCGCCTGGTGGATGTGGACCTGCGCTGGGGCGTGACCGAGGCCGATGCCACCAACAACAAGCGGGTGGTCGACGTGTGCCTGCGCCGCATCGACGATTGCCGGCCCTTCTTCATCTGCCTGCTCGGCCAGCGCTATGGCTGGATTCCGAGGCGGCAGGACGTGGCAGCCGAGACCAGCGGCGCCTACCCACATATTGCCGGCGCCCTGGGCGCGGCGTCGGTGACCGAGATGGAGATTCAATACTCGACCGTCGCTGGCAAGCATGTGTCGGATGCGTTCTTCTACCTGCGCGAACCTTCGTATCTGGCGGATCTGCCTGTTGATCCGGCGCAGCTCCGGCAGCGCATCTACACCGATGAGGATGAGGAGGATGCGGCCGACCGCAAGGAGAAGCTGCGCGTGCTGCGCGAGCAGAAGATCCCGGCGACCGGACGCCCGGTGCGCCAGTACTCTGCACGCTGGAATCCCGAGTTGCGCACGCCTGAGATCGCGCTGCCGCCCCTTTGCCCGGCAACCTCGCCTGAGAACATCGAGACCTGGCGAAAGAATTGGCAGCGTTGGGCTGGGGCGCGTGTGGCTGGGACCGACGTGGACGAGGATGCTGCCGAAGGTGCCAAGGCCGCAGCCCACAACGCGAAGCTGACCCGTGGTCGGCTGGCGGATTTTACGGTCGGCGAGCGCCCGCTCGGCGAGGTGATCTTCAAAGACCTGCAGCAAGCCATCGCTTTGCGCTTTCCCGATCATGTCGAGGCCGGCGAGCAGACCGATCTGCAGCGCGAGCTGGACCTGCAAGAGGAGCTGATTGCCGCGGCCACCGAGGGCTTCATCGGCCGCGATGCCGACCTTGCGGCGCTCGACAAGTATGCCGACAGCGACGATGCCCGCCTTTTCGCGGTGGCCGCCGCCGGCGGCATTGGCAAGACGACCCTTCTGGCCAAGTGGATCGCGAATCGGCGCGAGCGCGACGATGCTGTGTTCTGCCGGTTCATCGGGGTGGGCGATCGGTCGAGCAGCGTGGATTCGCTGCTGGCCTCGCTCGTCGACGAGTTGCGGGAGGCGGGACGCATCGAGAGTGAGATCCCGACCGATCCGAAGAAGCTGCGCGAGAAACTGCCCGAGTTGCTGGCCGAATGTGGGAAGCACGGCCGGGCGATCATTGTTGTTGATGCCCTGAACCAACTCGACAGCGGCCTGGGCGATCTCGACTGGCTGCCCAAGGCGATGCCCGCGGGCCTGAAGATAGTGGTCAGCTTCAAGACCGGCACACCCGCGGCCGACGACCTGCTCGCCCGCTGGCGGGCCGGCGCCGGCCCTTTTCAAGCTGGCGGCGGGAAGAACAGCTCCGCGCCTCTCCCCCATGGGGAGAGGCCGCCGACGTCCGCGTCGGCGGGAGAGGGTCCGGGCGCTAGGGGTGGGGTCGGCGAAGTGCTCGTCCACGAGTGCCACGGTTTCGAGAACATCGAGGATCGCAAGAAGCTTGTGACCGGGTATCTAGAACGGCACTTGAAGGAGCTGGACCAGACGCACCTGGAAGCCCTGGTCACCGTGCCCGGTGCCGAGAACCCTCTCTACCTGCGAGTGGTGCTCGGCGAGTTGCGTGTGTTCGGCGCCTTCGGCCAGCTACGCGAAAAACTAGCCCACGACTTCGGCACCACGCCGATCGAGGCGTTCGCGGGCGTGCTGCGCCGCCTGGAAAGCGATCCAGCCCATGCCGCAATTCCGCCGGCCACCAGTGTGCCCCTCATCTTTGGTTTCCTCGCCCACGCGCATGGCGGTCTACCCGAGGCGGCCATCGTGGATCTGGTACAGGCCGAGGTAAAGCTCGAAGCGAGTCGGCGCCGCGAAGTTGCGGCGAGCGTGGCCCTGGTGTTGCGACAACTCCGCCCCTACCTTGCCCACCGCGAAGGCCGGGTCGATTTCTTCTACGAGAGCTTCCATCTCGCGGCCGAGCAACGCTACATACGGCCGGCCGCCGAGTTGCCGGTGCGAAGCGAGGCCGCGTGGCACGATGCCCTGGCAAACTGGTGTGCGAAGTGGGAGCGGCTCGAAGGTGCAAGCCAGCGGTATGCCCTGCGCTGGTTGCCAACCCACCAGTTGGCCGCCGGCCGGGCCACGGACGCGGCGGCGGTAGTGACAGACTTTGGCTACCACCACGCGCGGCTGGAGAGCCTCGGAGCGAACGATGTCCTCGAAGTGACGAGGGACTTCGCAGTGCTCGTGCGGGCGGAGTTGCCGGCAGACCGGCGCGAGGCTGTCGAGACTTGGCAGCGGTTTCACGATGAGATCACTCATTTCCTGCGGCGGTCGGGCATTCGTCCCGAGGTGGAGTTGATGCAGAAGGCCTACGCGCACGCGGACACGAGCCCAGTCACACGGGGGGCGGAAGCGTGGCTGGAAGGGCACGAGTCGAAGCACTGGTGGGTTCGCAAGCTCGCCAGGCCAAGGGAGGTGGTACGCAACCCATGCCTGCGGGTGCTGGAGGGCCACACCTCCTCGGTCATGTCAGTGGCGCTGCACGCGGATGGCCGGCGACTGGTGACGGGGAGCTCTGACAATACGGTGCGAGTGTGGGACCTGGACACGGGCACCTGCCTGAGAACGCTGAAGGGCCACACCGGTTGGGTCATGTCAGTGGCGCTACACGCGGACGGGCGGCGCGCGGTGACGGGGAGCTTTGACAATACGGTGCGTGTGTGGGACCTGGACACGGGCGCGTGCCTGAGAACCCTGGAGGGCCACACCGGCGATGTCATGTCAGTGGCGCTACACGCGGACGGGCGGCGCGCGGTGACGGGGAGCTTTGACAATACGGTGCGTGTGTGGGACCTGGACACGGGCGCGTGCCTGAGAACGCTGAAGGGCCACACCGGTTGGGTCATGTCAGTAGCGCTACACGCGGACGGGCGGCGCGCGGTTACGGGAGGAGGTTACGAAGACAATACGGTGCGGGTGTGGGACCTGGACACGGGCGCGTGCCTGAGAACCCTGGAGGGCCACACCAGCATGGTCAATTCAGTGGCACTCCACGCGGACGGGCGGCGACTGGTGTCGGGGAGCTCGGACAACACGGTGCAGGTGTGGAACCTGGACAGCGGCGAATGCCTGAGGACGCTGCAGGGCCACACCAAGGGGGTCGACTCAGTGGCGCTACACGCGGACGGGCGGCGCGCGGCGACGGGGAGCTCGGACACGACGGTGCGGGTGTGGGACCTGGACACGGGTGCGTGCCGGAGAACGCTGGAGGGCCACACCGATCGGGTCGGCTCAGTGGCGCTACACGCGGACGGGCGGCGCGCGGTTACGGGGAGCTATGACAATACGGTGCGGGTGTGGGACCTGGACACGGGCGCGTGCCGGAGAACGTTGGAAGGCCACGCCGGTCCGGTCTCGTCAGTGGCGCTACACGCGGACGGGCGGCGCGCGGTGACGGGGAGCTCGGACACGACGGTGCGGGTGTGGAAAGTGGACACCGGCGAGTGGCTGAGAACGCTGGAGGGCCACACCGGTTGTGTCACGTCAGTGGCGCTACACGCGGACGGCCGCCGCGCGGTCTCGGGAAGTACTGACAATACGTTGCGGGTGTGGGACCTGGACGCCAGCGCGTGCCTGAGAACCATGGAGGGCCACACCGACAGTGTCTACTCAGTGGCGCTACACGCGGACGGGCGGCGGCTGGTGACGGGAGGAGGTTACGAAGACAATACGGTGCGGGTGTGGGACCTGGACACGGGAGCGTCCCTGAAAACCTTGGCGGGCCACGCCAGTCCAGTCGAGTCAGTGGGGCTACACGCGGACGGGCGGCGCGCGGTGACGGGGAGCTATGACAAGACGGCGCGGGTGTGGGACCTGGACACCGGCGCGTGCCTGAGAATCCTGGAGGGCCACACCGGTTGTGTCACGTCAGTGGCGCTACACGCGGACGGCCGCCGCGCGGTCTCGGGAAGTACTGACAATACGTTGCGGGTGTGGGACCTGGACACCGGCGCGTGCCTGAGAATCCTGGAGGGCCACACCAACTGGGTCAACTCAGTGGCGCTACACGCGGACGGGCGGCGCGCGGTGACGGGGAGCGAGGACAAGACGGTGCGGGTGTGGGACCTGGACACCGGCGCGTGCCTGGGGACATGGTGTGGGGCAGCCACTTTCCATGGCGTGGACTTGGGAAAACCCCTGACCAATGGCCGCGTCCACATCGCCGTCGGCTGCGGGAACGACGTCCTCTTCTTCGAACTCATGCCGCCCGGCCCGCTCAGGCGCACCACGCTCGCCGCCTGGTCGCCGACCCACCCACTCCTCGCCTCGGTCCTCGACACCGGCGCCATCACGCTCCACCAATGGCACGCTTCCTCCGCGCACCTCGAACAGCTCGCGCGCTCCACCCCCGTCGCCTCCTCCATCTCATCCCTCCGTTTCTCCCTCGACGGTACGCGCCTGCAAGTCCTCTTCGCCGACAACACCGAGCACATCCTCGACACCGCCACACTCCAGCCCGCCGAGGGCGACCAGCAGGTCGCCCCTACAAATTCGCCTGTCTGGGCCGTCCCCCACGACACCAGCCCCGACAGCATCTGGCGCGCCGTGATTCGCGATGGCCGGCTCGTGGTCGAGCCCACGAAGGCACCTTCATGATCACCGCGAGGTCAGAATTCGGCCCTGTTGCTCGTCTCGTGGACAGACGTCGGCAAGGAGGCACTCCATGAACGCAATGAAACTGGCGCCAGCGGCTGAACTTGGTGAACTCGCGGCGCGGATTCGCGCGGGGACGCCGGTTGCCGTCGGACCCGTCACGCTGGTGCCGCTCTTCGCGGATGGCGAGGGGCCGGATGCTGACTTGCTGGAGGAGAGCATCGCGCGCGGGCACACGCAGGTGACCGAAGTCGGCGAGGCGGGCAGGGTGAACTTGCTCAGCGTGTGCAACCGCGGCGAGAAGCTGCTACTGCTGCTCGATGGCGAGGAGGTAGTGGGGGCGAAGCAGAACCGGGTCTTCAATGCCAGCTTCCTTGTGCCGCCGGGCGCGACTGTGCAGATCCCGGTCAGTTGCGTGGAGCGCGGGCGGTGGCGGTACCAGTCTCCTGGCTTCACGTCTTCTGAGCGGACCCTGACCAGTCGGGCTCGCACTTCGAAGCTGGAGCGCACGTCGGTCACCGCAAGCATGACTGGTCGCTACGACTCGGATCAGTCGGCGGTCTGGTCGGACGTGGACAACTACCTCGACCGCACGCAGGTACGCTCGGTGACGTCGGCCTTCTCGGATGCGGCTGCGCGCCGGGTGGCGATCATCGAGGACCAGATCCCGCAGCCCTTGCCAGGCCAGACCGGAGTGGCGGTCGTGCATGGAGAGAAGCTGCTCAGCGCCGACATCTTGGGCTCGCCCGAGCTGTTCAGTAGAAGCTGGAAGAAGATCGCGCGCGGAATCTTGGCCGAGGTCTACACAGAATCACTTCCGCCGGCAGATGCTGCGACTACTGTGCGCATCGCCCTTTCGCAGCTCGGGTCCATCCCTGTGGCCCGCAACACCCCACCGGGCTGCGGGGAAACCCTACACGGCAGGTCGAATATCGCAATCGGTGCGATCGTTCTAGAAAGCAAGGTGTATCACTTGCTGGTGGGTGGGGCGGCCTGACCGGGCCGCGGGGTCACCGGCTGTCGCCTCGCCATCAACCTTCTGACTTTCCTCGCGCTTCCGCTGTAA
>Ga0182021_10011185_pt1 | contig 10644 bp, 8 predicted proteins | sample 612E3MmetaG_FD_120493 | JGI IMG/M metagenome (GOLD analysis project Ga0182021, IMG submission 120493) | Permafrost microbial communities from Stordalen Mire, Sweden - 612E3M metaG (Illumina Assembly) | ecosystem: Environmental > Terrestrial > Soil > Wetlands > Permafrost | place: Sweden...
CATGGCCCTGGGCATCGGCTTTTCCTTGCTGATGGGCGCACTCGGCGGGTTCTTCCCGGCCCGCGCGGCGGCCAAGAAGGAAATCCTGAACGCTCTGAGGGAGGCATAACGGTGGCGGACCTTGAGGACCTCCGCATTGACCGCCAAGTCCGCGACTCGGCCAGGCCGCCCAGACGCACCGGTCGATGGATCGTCGCCGCCGGCGTCGTTCTGGCCCTGCTCGCGGCCGGCGCCTTCGCCTACAGGAGCCTGAGCGCTGCCGTCGAGGTGGACACGGTTCGCGTGGCCGCGGCGAACGCCGCCTCAGCCGCGCCCGGCACGATTCTCAATGCTACCGGCTACATCGTGGCCGCGCACAAGATCGAAGTGGGATCGAAGGTGATGGGGAAAGTCGCCTGGATCGGCGTCGACAAGGGCGACCGCGTCAAAGAGGGCCAGGTCATCGTGCGTCTCGAGGACGAAGAATACCGCGCCCAGCTCGAACAGGCCCGCGGCCAGTTCGCCAACCTCCAGGCGCGCCTGCTCGAACTCGAACACGGCTCGCGGCCCCAGGAGATTGCCGGCGCCAAGGCCGATCTGGAACAGGCGCGCGCCGACCAGATCGACGCCCGCATCACGCTGCAGCGCACCCGGCAACTCACGGACCAGAAGATCATGGCGCCCCAGACCCTCGACGATGCCCAGGCCAAGTACGACGCCGCGGCCGCGCGCGTGGCTTCGCTCGACGAGCGGTTCAGACTGACCCAGCTCGGCCCCCGCCAGGAGGAGATCGATGCCGCGCGCGGCCAGGTGCTTCAAGCTAAAGGCACGGTCGATTTCTACCAGAACCAGCTCGACAACACCGTCATCAAGGCGCCCGTCACCGGAACCATCCTCGAACGAGAGGTGGAAAAGGGAGAGTTCGTCACCACCAGTTTCGTTGGCGACCGCGGCGCCAAGGGCTACGTCGTGTCCCTGGCCGACCTCAACGATCTCGAAGTCGAGTTGGACATCAGCCAGAACGATTTCGCCAAGCTCGCGCACGATCAGCGCGGCTGGGTCACCACCGACGCTTACCCCGATCGCCGCTACGACGGCTACATTCGCCAGATCTCGCCCGAGGCCAACCGCCAGAAAGCGACCGTGCAGGTGAAGGTCAAAATCCTGAATCCCGACGCCTACCTCCGGCCCGATATGAACGCCACCGTGGCGTTCTACTCGGAGGAGAAGACGGCCGCGGCAGCCGCCAAACCGGTCGTCGTGGTGCCGCCATCGGCGGTGCGGGATGGCGCGGTTTTCGTGGTGCTCGATGGCCACGCCGTGCGGCGGCCCGTCAAGGCCGGCGCGGCCTCGAGCCAGGGCGTTCGCATCGAGGATGGGCTGATCGGAGGCGAGGACCTGATCGCGAACCCGCCCGCGGAGCTGAAAGACGGCGACCGCGTGCGGGCCAGAAAGGCACAGACATGAGCGAGATCATCATTCAGACGCGCGGCCTCGACAAGGAATTCGGACACGACGGGCTCCGCGTGGCGGCGCTGAAGGGCATCGACCTGACGGTCGAGCGCGGCGAGTTTATCGCGCTCATGGGCCCCTCGGGCTCCGGCAAGTCCACCCTGCTGCACCTCATCGCGGCCATGGACCGCCCCAGCGGCGGCGAGATCCTCGTATTGGGCCAGAACCTCCGCAGCCTCACCGACAGCCAGATCGCGCGCTGGCGCAACGAGCACATCGGCTTCGTGTTCCAGTCCTTCAATCTGATTCCCGTGCTGACCGCGATGGAAAACGTCGAGCTGCCCCTCAAGCTGACCCGCCTGAAGAAGAAGGATCGCATCGCCCACGCCATGACCGCGCTCAAACTGGTCGGCCTGGAGGATCGCGTCGATCACCTGCCGCGCCAGCTCTCGGGCGGGCAGGAGCAGCGCGTCGCCATCGCGCGAGCCATCGTCACCGACCCCGACCTGATCCTGGCCGACGAGCCCACCGGAAACCTCGACGCCGCTTCCGCGCAGGAAGTCCTCACCTTGCTCGCGCGCCTGAACAAGGAGTTCAACAAGACCGTCCTACTGGTGACGCACGACCCCCACGCCGCGCACTTCGCGACTAAGATTCGCTACCTGGAGAAGGCCGAACTGCTCCCGCCGGGCGACGTTCCCGCCGACTGGAAAGGCCCCGCCCTTTGACGTGTGCCGCGCGCTTCGGAGGCCGCTGAAGGAGCAGGGAAGCGCGGCCTCGGGTTTCGCCGTCAACGGCGCCGGCTGGCAAGCCAGCACCCAACCGCGGCCGTGGTTCGCAAATCGCGCCCTCAGGGGAAACTACGAAAACAGCTTACCGAGTGCAGGAAGGCGCCCAGAAAAACTGGCAAAGGCACTCCTGCCGCCGATGAACGCGGATTAACACGGATAAAAGAATCTTGTTCTCGTTTTCTTATCGGCGTTCATCTCCGTTAATCGGCGGCAGTTCCGGGATGCGCGGACGAGGATCTATCGGACAGGGTGCTGGCGCGAGCCCTACCGCACCCCGCTCCGCAGCCGCGCCGGCAGAAACTCGTCGTCTTTGTTCCACGTCGGAAGGCGGTCCAGGTTGGCCGCATCCACGCCCAGCGTCAGGGTGAATCGCGCCAGTTGCTCCAGGCCGGAGAAGTCCCAATCCTCCTGGAATTCGTCCGACGGCTGGTGGTAGTGCTTGGCGTCGTATTCGTGGATGCGATCGGCCCCATAGCCAGCGGGCTTGCCCAGGACCTCGTCGCCCTCGCTGACCGAGAACGCGGGGATTCCAACGCGCGCCAGCGAGAAATGGTCGGAGCGGTAATAGTGGCCCTGCTCGGGCTCGGCTTCGGGCTTGATCGCGTAACCGAAGCGGCGCGCCGTGTCCTCCACCAGCGGCCACAGCGTGGTGCGCTCCGCCCCCGTCACCACCACGTCGCGGGTGCGCCCATAGGGATAGATGCCATCCATATTGAAGGCCGCGGCGGTCTTCCCGGCGGGGATCGCCGGGTGAGCCGCGTAGAATTCCGAGCCGCGCAGGCCGGCCTCCTCGGCCGTGAAGGAGATGAAGATGGCGGTTCGCCGCGGCTTCTGTTCGAGCGCCGCCCAGGCCCGCGCAATCTCGAGCAGCATCCCGCAGCCGGTCCCGTTATCCACGGCGCCGTTGTAGATGGAATCTCCATCCACCGCCGGTCCGATGCCGAGGTGATCCCAATGCGCGCTGAAGATCACCGCTTCCGATCTCAGATCGGGATCGCTGCCCGGCACTTCGGCCACCACGTTGCGCGTTTCCTGATCGCGGATCTTCGAATCGAGGCGCCCACGGATGTGGATGCCGAGCGGAACGGGACGGAAGTCGCGCCTGTTCGCGGCCTCGAGGAACTCGGCCACGGTGTGTCCGGAGAGGGCCAGAATCCTCGCGCCGGCGTCCTCGGTCACCCAACCCGCCAGGGCCAGCGCCGGCTCGCCCGCGGCCACGCGCACGTAGGATTGCTCGCGCCCCCAGGAATTCCGCACCACCTTCCAGCTATAACCCGCCGTGGGCGTGGTGTGGATGATGACCGCTCCCAGCGCGCCGTGGCGAAGCGCCTCTTCGTACTTGTAGGTCCAGCGGCCGTAGTAAGTGAGCGCGCGCCCGGCGAAGAACTTCGGATCGTTCGAGTCCGGCTCGTTGGTGAACAGAACCAGAATCTTCCCGCGGACGTCGGCGCCCTTGAAATCGTCCCACTGGAATTCGGGTGCCACGATTCCGTGACCCACAAACACGGCCTCGGCGTCGAACTCTTCGATCGGGTTTTCGCGCTCGTCGGCGCCCACAAAGTCGTCCAGGTACTTCAGCGCCACGGTGCGGCCGCCCGCCAGCGCTTCGAGCTGCGAATCCGGCTGTGTTTCGACGCCCACCAGCGGCACCTTCTGGAAATAGGTGCCGCCGTCGCCGGCCGGTTTGGCGCCCGCCAGCGCGAACTCAGTGGCCAGGAACTCGGTTGCGATCTGCCCGCCGCGCACCCCCACACCGCGGCCCTCGAGCAGGTCGCTGGAGAGAAACTTCACATCGGCGCGGATGCGATCGCCGGAGACGTTCTGCACCTGGCCGGCGCACGCCGCCGCCAGGATCAGGATCAACGCTGCTGGTCTCATATTGTTCGCTCTGTTGAACGCGCCCCTGGCTGAAGCTCGGGCTTCGGGGCGCTCCACGCGGCGCAAGCTAGCGGTCCTTCCTCGGAACCGAGCCTATTGTCGCCGCGCACCAACCTCCAGTGTATGACGGGGGACGCCATGCCGGACTACGCGAGTTGGCGGTGGGCGCGCGGCATGGACGCGGAGGCATCGCAACGGCTCACGCCCAATCCGCAGCCTTTTGTGAGACCGTCGAGCCGGCAGGCCCGGACCATGGCTTCGCAGAATGCCCTCACACCTGGGAGAATCCGGCCTCTGCGGTGTCTCCCCAGATGGAGGAAGCCCGTTTCCCGCCCGGCGGCGCAGTATTATGGGAGCTTGGACGAAGACCAGTGGCCGGGAGACCACACCAGACATGCAACTGAACAGAAGACAATTCGCGCAAGCGCTGGCGGCGGCCCCGGCGCTGGCGGCGGCTCCGTTGATGGGCGTTGCCGCTTCGGCCGCGGACGTTGCGTCCTCCGGCGCGCCGGCGGCATCCCGCTCCTGGTTCCGCGACGCGCGCTTCGGCATGTTCATCCACTTCGGCCTCTACGCCACGCTGGAACGCGGCGAGTGGGTGATGCACAATGAGCGCATTCCCCCCGCCGATTACCAGAAGCGGATGGCCCTCTTCAATCCCTCCGGGTTCGACGCCCGCGCGTGGGTAGAGCTGGCGAAGGCTGCCGGCCAGCGGTACATGACGATCACGTCGAAGCATCACGAAGGGTTCTGCATGTTCCGGACCGCCACCAGCGACTTCGGCATCGTGCATTCACCGTTCGGGCGCGACCTGATCGGCGAACTCGCCGCCGAATGCCACCGCCAGAACATGCCCCTGTTCTTCTACTTCAGTCTGATGGACTGGAACAACCCGGCATACAAGGAAAGCCTGGAGCCGAAGACGCCGGTTTCGGCCGCGTTCATCGACACGATCCAGACCCAGTTGCGCGAACTGTGCACCCAATATGGAAAGATCGCCGGCATCTGGTTCGATGGAGGCTGGGATCACACGCCCGAGCAATGGCATTCGGCGGACCTGATCTCGCTCATTCGCGCCTTGCAGCCGGGCGCGCTGATCAACGACCGCAGCGGCCTCCCGGCCGATTTCAGCACGCCCGAGCAGGAGCTCGGACACCGGCCGGAGAAAGACGATGGGCGCCTTCGCGAGGCCTGCCTCACCATCAACGACGACTGGGGCTACGCGCGGACCGACTCGCGCTACAAGCCGGTCTCCCAACTGGTTCAATCGCTCGCCACAGCCGCGGGGTCGGACTGCAATGTCCTGCTGAATGTCGGACCGCAACCGTCGGGCGTCATCCAGCCCGAGTTCGTCGACCGGCTCCACGCCATGGGAGCGTGGCTGAACAAGAACGGCACGGCGATCTATTCCACGCGTCCAGGGCCCGCCATGTACTACACGGCAACGGCCTCCACAGCCCGCGGGAACACCTGGTTCCTCCACATATTCAACTGGCCTGCCGGCACGAGCCTGCGGATGGATTACACCGTCAAGGGCGAGATCCGGCGCGCGTATGTGGTCGAGGACGGCAGCGCGTTCCCGTACCAGCGCATGCCATCGGGCGGCATCACCACAACGGCGACGAACAAAGGCTGGAGTCCGGAAGACTGCGTCATCGCGTTTGAAACCGGCACGGACCAGACCGCCTGAGGATGCGGCCCTCCCCCCCGCTGGCGTTGGGGGAGGAGCGCGACCGCCGAAGGGTCCCTGTGCAGACGGCGGCGTCAGAGACGGCGGGCGTTCGCCGGCACTCGAATTCAGGCTGGGGCCCGCCCCGGGCGCTCAGTACTTCATCAACCTCAGCTTGACCACGGTTCCCGCCGCCGGCAACCGCACGCCAAAGAAGATCTCGTCGCCGCTCAACTGGCGGCGCGGCTTCCACACGCCGTTCTCGAAGACGCCTTCCTCGACGCTGACGAAGTCGGCGCGCGGGGCCGCCGAGCCGAACTTCGGCCGGAAGCTGACCGCCGTGTCGAAGCCGGCCACGACGAACTCGTCGGGCCCGATCTGCCCGATCAGCGCGCGGCCGCTGGTAGTGGGCGTTCCGGCCGCCCTGGCGCCGCCGTAGCCCCAGCGCGAGGGGCCGAACTCGGCCATGGCCTCGTATTCGCCGAAGTCGGCCACCAGGGTGGCGACGCCCTGTTCTTCGACCAGCGAGCGCAGCTTGCCGCGCTTCTTCGCTTCGGCCAGCAGCGGCGTGGCGGCGCTCACCACGCGATACGTGGCGGCCAGGTCGCTGAGGTCCGCGGGAAGCCTGGAGCTGTCGCCTTCGCGCGCACCCTCGACGCCGAACGCCGATACGCCGATGCCCTTCAGGTCGCCGAGAGCGTAGAACATGCGCCGGCAGAAGCCCAGGTCGTGGCCGGTCTCTGGAATCAGGAGCGGGTTGTCGGGCCGGCTGTAAGGCGTGGCTTCCTCGACGTATTGAACGTAGCTCTGCTTGTAGATGTCGGGCGAAATCCAGTCGATGGCCGGAACGATCGCCTTGTAGAGAGGCAGCATCCGGGTGGTTGCCCCGCCGCTGGGATGCGAAAAGCCCGGCTCATAGAAGCCGTCCTGAATGTCGGTCCAGACATTCAGGAACATCGGCAGCGGGAACTCGCGCTTGCCGGCCTCGGCTACGCGGTTGAGATAGCGGGCCTGGTAATAGGCCGCGAAGGTCTCGCTGGCGTAAGCGCCGAACGCCTCGCTCCATGTGCCGCCGCTGGACTTTCCAAAGGCCTTCAACACCGCCTCCGGCGCCGTTTGGGCGAAGAGCCGGTTGGCGCTCTCGGAGCGATCGCGATCGGTGCCCAGCACGCCGGCTTCGTTCTCCACCTGGATGGCGATGACGGTGTGCCGCTCGCCGTCGATCTCCTTGAGATGGCGCATGAAGGCGGCGAAGGCGCGCGCGTCAGCGGCCTGGGTCGCCTCGACGTGTGTGGCGAGGGCGTGGATGGGGCTGCCAGCGCGGTCGATCATGCGCGGGTACTTCGCAATGTCTTCCTTTACCCAGGCCGGGGCGAAGTGCATGGCTCCGTTCTTGAAGCCGCCGAACCAGGCCAGAATCAGGCGCAGACCGTTCGCTCTGGCCCCGATCACCAGGCCATCGACGACCGCGAAATCGAAGCGCCCTTCCTCCGGCTCCACGGTCTGCCATTGAATTGGAATCTGCACCGTGTTGGCGTGGATGCGCGCCGCCAACGGCCAGGTGCGCTCCAACTCGCCGGGATACCCGCTGGAATTCCCGGTTTGGATTCCCAGGATCAGAAAGGGGCGGTCGTCGACGAGAAACTGAAAACCGCCGTTGTCTTTCGCGAGCCGGGGCATAGGAGCCGCGGCCAAAGCCGTCGCGGCAACCAGCAGGGCCGCTATCGGATTCACCCTCATGAAGCCTCCTCGGGAAGGCGGGCGCGAACTCCGGGCCGCGCCGGACCGCCCGGCAGCGTGCCATCGCGCACCGCAACCAAGAGCATACACCGGCGGCGGGGTTCGGCGAAAAGCCCCGGGCATCCCGACCCACTGGCATCCAGCCCCACCCTGGGCATCCGCCCCACCTGACAAACCGCCGCACCCTGACAAACCGGCGGCGGGACTCGGGCAAAAGCCCCGCGCATCCCGCCCCGCTGGCATCCGGCCCCACCCCGACATCCGGCCCCCCCTGACAAACCGGCGGCGGCTGTGGTAGATTGGGAATTCCAACGTAACTCAGTGGGAGGCAGGGACATCGTTCCTGCCGCTTGCACCAATGAGGAGATATGGCCCGAAAACAAGGAAAAAAGTACCTTTCTGCCGCCCAGCAGGTGAAACCCCAGCCGTATTCCCTGGAAGAGGCTGTGCCGCTGGTGCAACAGGTCAAATTCGCCAAGTTCGATGAGACGGTCGAGCTGCACCTGCGGCTGGGCGTCGATCCCAAACACGCCGACCAGATGGTGCGCGGCACGGTGGTGCTTCCCAACGGACTGGGCAGATCCAAGCGCGTGCTGGTGATCGCTTCCGGCGATAAGCAGCGCGAGGCGACGGAGGCCGGGGCGGACTTCGTCGGCGGCGAGGACGCGGTGCAGAAGATTCAGGGTGGCTGGCTCGATTTCGATGCCGTCATCGCCACGCCGGACATGATGCGCTCGGTCGGCAAGCTGGGCAAAGTGCTCGGCCCGCGCGGCCTGATGCCCAACCCCAAGACCGGCACGGTGACCATGGACGTGGCCAAGGCGGTGAAGGAAACCAAGGCCGGCAAGGTCGAGTTCCGCGTCGACAAGACCGGCATCATCCATGCCCCGGTCGGCAAGGCCGGTTTCCCCACCGATAAGCTGCATGAGAACGCGCTGACGCTGATTCAGGCCGTGGTGAAGGCGAAGCCGGCCGCGGCCAAAGGCAAGTACGTCAAGAGCGTCACGATCTGCTCGACCATGGGCCCGGGCGTGAAACTGGATGTGACCCCGTACAACGCGAAGGCTCTGTAGCCGGCGGAGGGACTGTCGTGAAGAAGAAATCGGACAAGAACAAGGAAGTCGAGGCGTTGCGCCAGGAACTGGAGCGGACCCGCCACCTGTTTGTGGCGAGCTTCGAGAAGCTGAAGGTGGCCCAGGATTTCGAGCTGCGGAAAGCGATCCGCGGCGCCGGCGGCAGATACCGGGTCATCAAGAACAACCTGGCGGCGAAGGCCTCCGAGGGCACGCCCTCGGAGAGTCTGCTGAGCGGGCTTCGGGGCATGACCTCGCTCGCGTATACCTCGGCCGACCCGGTGGCGCTGGCCAAGTCTCTGACGGTCTACGCCAAGGCCAATCCCAGTTTCACCTTCAAAGCGGGCATGGTGGAGGGCCGGGCTATCGACGTGCGCTCGATCGCCGAGCTGGCGAACATGCCGTCGAAGGAGCAGTTGATCGGAAAGGTGATGTGGCTGATCAACTGCCCTGCGCAGCGGCTGGCTCTCAGCCTGAACGGGGTGGGCAGGAATCTGGCGGTGGTTCTCGATCAGGCGATCAAGGAAAACAAGTTCAACGGATAAGGGCCTGTGGCTTGCGGCCGGCGGCCTTGGAAGGCGCCTGTCGCGGGCCGCGAGCCACAGACTAGAAGTTATCAGGTAAGGAGTTCGAAGAACATGGCGGACGTAAACGCGATTCTGGAACAGATAAAGGGTCTGACGCTGCTCGAGGCGGCGCAGCTCGTCAAGGGAATTGAAGAGGCATTCGGCGTGTCGGCGGCCGCGGCTGCGGTAGCGGCGGCTCCGGCGGCAGGCGCGGCGGCGGCAGCGGCTCCGGCGGCGGAGGAGAAGACCGAGTTCTCCGTGGTTCTGACCGTGGTCGGCGCAAACAAGATCAACGTGATCAAGGCCGTCCGCGAAGTCACCAGCCTGGGGCTGAAGGAAGCCAAGGACCTGGTGGATGGAGCGCCGAAGCCGATCAAAGAGGGCGTGAACAAGGACGAGGCGGAAGCCATTCGCAAGAAGTTCACTGACGCCGGCGCGACCGTCGAAGTGAAGTAGGGCTGCTATCTTTCTGACAGGGCGGGGTTTGCCTCGCCCTGCCCGGGCCATCCCAGTTGGGGACGGTTCGGCTGGTCCATTTGACGCCCGCTGGCGAGTCTGGTAGACTCGTTCCTGGGCCTATTCCACAACGAGTGTTCGTGAACCTTGCAGCCGATTTCTGTGTCTTCAGTCCGCTTGAAGCAAGGCAGAGGGTGTATCCGCTTGATCGCCATCCTGCCGGGTCGTTGAATCCCCTTACTCCAATTGGGTTTCCGAGCCACTCGGCGCATCGCCCATTTCAAGAATTCCCGATACAAGCACCACTCATGAAGTCCCTCGACGGGCTGGCCTGCCCGGTCGGTGGCGCGCGCGGCCCGGAAGCGCCGGCGCGAGTTCATTGGCAATGGCGGTGCCGCGGTCTCGGTGCGGCCAATTATCCGGCGGGCTGGCGGATATCGACCGGGCAGAGCCCAGGTACGTGCCTGGCTGTTTCATAAGTTTCGTTCTGTAGCCTTTCGGTTCTCAGGAGTCAACAATGCAGACTGCGGCAAACGGCGCTTCTCGGGAGCGGGTGGATTTCTCCCGGATCAAGACGTCGATTCCGATCCCGAACCTCATCGAAGTACAGAAGGATTCCTACGAGCGCTTCCTGCAAATGGACCTGCTCCCCAGCGAGCGGGAAGATATCGGCCTGGAGAGCGTCTTCGACAGCGTTTTTCCGATCTCGGATTTCCGCGGGCTGAGCCAGCTTGAGTTCGTCGACTACGCCATCGGCAACTGGGAGTGCAAGTGCGGCAACCTGAAAGGGCTGCACCACCTGCGTTCGACCTGCCGCAACCCCAGTTGCGGCGCCACCATCCAGACCGATCCGTTCCACGCCGGCGACGTGCTGTGCCCCAAGTGCGGCACCTTCAACAAGAACATCGTCACGTTCTGCAACCGCTGCGGCGACCCGGTTAGTCTGCAGCTCAAGTACGACGTGGCCGAGTGCGAAGAGCGCGGCATGACCTACGCGGCGCCGCTGAAGGTTACCATCCGGCTGACGGTGTTCGACAAGG
>Ga0182021_10011186_pt1 | contig 10644 bp, 8 predicted proteins | sample 612E3MmetaG_FD_120493 | JGI IMG/M metagenome (GOLD analysis project Ga0182021, IMG submission 120493) | Permafrost microbial communities from Stordalen Mire, Sweden - 612E3M metaG (Illumina Assembly) | ecosystem: Environmental > Terrestrial > Soil > Wetlands > Permafrost | place: Sweden...
AATTGGCAGGGACGTAGGGGGTCACCCATTCTGCGCCGTTCACTGTTCCCACGATCCCATGTCGCATCTGGCGCACAATTCTACATCTTGAAAGCGCTTCTCGCTGTGAGCCGTCTTGATTCCACATAGAGTGGGGCTTGTCCACAGTTGCCCGATGCACTGCGTATTTGCATTGCCGAACACGCATGTTCCGTCAATATCTTCACAGCAAATAGTGGCATCGCCATTCCAATAAATCGTCAATCTCTGCCAGAGGTTCCGGCACGTGGCCCTGCGAAGCGGCAACACGCCGTCAGACTGCCCCATGGCAGCGAAGCTTTGCGACATGCCGCCGATACAATATGCATGATCCACCAGCTTCTTCCATTGTTTCAGGTAAAGAGGCGCCTCGTGATGGTTCTCCGGCAGGGTATAGAAGATCGACTGGACAACCGGGCCGTTCAGGTTCATTTTGCGCCGGAGCGCCATCAGATCCGCCGCGTTCCTCAGCACTCGTTCGTGACAAATGCCTCGCATCGTCTGTTCGTGGACGGCCTTCGTCGACCCGAGCACAGAGATGACGACATAGTCCGAGATGTCCGGCCCGCACTTGAGCAGCCGCTCGCTGATGCCCGAATCGAGCAGTTGGCCATTCGTAACCAGGTTAAAGCCCAGCCCCGCACGCTTGATGGCTGCGATCATATCCAGTATGCGGGGATGAAGAAAAGGCTCGCCGTGAAGATACAGATGGACACGGCTTATTCCGCTGCCAGCCGCATCGTCTATGAGCCGCTGAAAGAGAGAGAGGCTCATGAAGCCTTTTGGACGGCGACTGCGCGCTCTGGGGCAACAGATGCAGTTGATATTGCACACATTGGTGGGCTCTATTTGGAGGGTGAGCGGTCGCGTAGCGTCACGAAAGCAGCCCCTCTTGAGGCGAGGCAGAAAGAACGGCGCCTTCTCAGCGAGGCGCTTCAGATCTCCAACCGACCGGACCAGCTTTGCCTCTGCCGCGGCTGCACGGATAAGTTCGAGTTTCTTCATATTCCGGAACGCCATGCCAGGCGCTCTACTAACCAGCAATATGTCGAAAAAGGCCGAAGAGACAATTCCAGCCACAGATGGACACGGATCAACACGGACAGAGCCCATCGTCTCCCGTGTCGAAATGTGCATCTGCGGCTAGCCATGTCTTTGCCTTTCAGCGGCACATGCTAGCCGACGCCCTGGCTGCTAGGAGGCCTTCGGAGCCATGCCTCCCGCCAGTAGAAGAAGCAAGAGCGGTCACAGCCCTTGTACATTCCATCACACATTACATCACGAAGGAGGACGGTGTTTTTCAGGCGGCGAGTCCGCCCGGACTCTTCGAGATAGATGCGCTCTACGCGCTTGAGCACGACGTATCTCTTTCCGCAATACCGGCCCATGTCCGGCAGAAATTGCAGGCCGGCGCACCCTCCATGGATGTCCAGTGTCGCCTGTATTTCCAGTTCCGTCTTGACTTCGACGATTTCGCCAGCTTGCAGTCCCAAGACGTACTGTACGGCGGTTATCGGCTCCACGGGAGAACGTTTAGCCGCGCGACCCAAGCGCTTCGACGTTGCAGCCTGCAGGTAGTGTGCGATTTTGGCGGCCGTCTGGACCAGGCCGTGTTGCCGCAGGTGCATACGCGCGTTGTAGATCAGAGCCTGCGGCTTTGGGATGGCCGATGACGATTCCGTAAGCAGCCCGGATTGACAGGCTGCGGGTTCGGCTGTGTTTTCCGGGGACACGTTTGGTGGCTCCTTACAGTTTGGTGGCTTGCCCCAGTGGGCTGTCGCCCTTCGCGCGCGCGATGACCTCTACACGGTCTCCGCGGCGGGCAAGCGCCTCCGCGTAGAGTCTGACCCGGGTGTCGTCCTCGTAGTCGTCCATAGACCGACATGCAGACTCACTTGCGAGTGTTGTGCGAAGAGACCGGAACGGCGGCGCGGTAGTACCGCGCAACCTGCCGAGGGGTGGCGGCCCAGAAGAGTCCATCGTACTTTTCACGGGCGTAGCGAAGGAACTCCTCATAGTGAGACGCCGGATACTCGTCCCGCGCCAGCTCGCCATCGAACGCCATGTAATCGGGGTGGGCATCCAGTAATGCCATGCCGCCGTGCGCAGCCACCCAATCGAGTTTCTTTTTCCAGATATCGATATTCTGTTCACGAAACAGGGCGAAAAGGGTGAAATCCTGTGGCAAGCTGTACGGAAGCTCGACGTAGCCAGATCCGTCCGGCCCCGGAACCCAGAAGGGGAAGATGGTCCTGGCTCCATCCGGCTCAGGCTCGAAGGGATCCGTGTCAAACGTCGAGCAATCATACTCCACGCCGAGTTGGTGCAGCCACGCCAACCTGTGCTGCATGGAAGGCGACCGAAACCCGCAGGCGCCCCACTGACGGAGGTAGCCTTTGATTCGCGCCACCCTCCGCGAGAAGCTGGCTTTGGAGTTATAGAGCTTTCCATCGTGTTTCAATCCGTGTACTCCGACTTCGAACCCACCTCCCTCCAGCGTGCGCCGGAGGGCCTCGGGAACCCTGTATTCCCCTTCCGGGACGAAGTTAAATGACGACCTGAAACCACGCTTCCACTCGAGATCCATCAACCGCTCAACCCGGCCAAGTCCTCTGCTGCCTTCGACATCGTGAGTCAGGACGAGCGCGAAGCGCTTGCCCGTCGGCCAGCCCGGCCATTCAGGAGGTGTGGCGCCGGCGTTCTCGTCGATGGGCCACACATCGGCGTGAGTCCGCCTTATCGAAATGGCCCGGCGCCGCCGAAGGACCATGCGAAGAGCCACGGGAAGAACCGGCCTGACCGTATAGTAGATTCGATTCAAAATCAGCGTCGGAAGTACTTGGTGGCGCAATGCTACGCGGGCCTTCGGCCGCACCAGTGAATCCACCAGATGCAGATAACTTTCTTTAACCGATTGGTCCGCCTGTTTAACGGCCTCAATCCCGGCGCCAATAAGCCGCTCCCTCAGCTTCGGGTCCCTGTAGACGGAAACGACCGCGCGCACCAAATCGTCCTCATCCTCAGAGCGAAAGTAACGGATCTGCGCATCGTCGAAGAACAGACTCTCTACAGCGGTCCTGGCGGCGACTACGGCAATGCCCATTGCCATAAACTCTGGTATCTTCGTGCTCGCAGCCTCGTTCCCGAATCCCCCGCTGGTCCGCTTCGGCACAACCGCCAGGTCACTGGCCGCCATTCGCTCGATGAGGCTTGCAGTCGGTACCCAATCGAAGAACTGGACCCTCTCCGCCACTCCAATCTGTTTAGCAAGATCAGCCAATGCCTCCTTGGCCGCCCCTTCTCCGTGAATGTGCAGTTCCGCCTCGGGGATCTCCGCCGCGATTTTAGGAAACGCTCGAACCAGTATGTCCACACCCTGGTGCCAGCTCAGCGTGCCCGGGTACAGGATCACGAATTTCCGGTCCTGTCTCCGTTTGGGCCGAGGGTAGAACGCGGCGAGATCGGGGCAGTACCAGATCATGGTGCACTTGGAGCGACTAGCAGAGCGCTTGGCAATGCGTTCGAACCAAATAGGATTGGCCACGATCACATGGTCCGCGAAAGCGGCAGAGCACTTCTCAAGGAGAACAAGCGCTTTGAACGTCAAAACGCGATTTCGCGGCCTAAACTTAATCGAGTATAGTTCGGGGACAAGATCTCGAAGGTCCAGGATCACCGGAGTCCCAAAGAATTTCGGAACCAACGCTGATAACACCAGGATATCCGGAATCGACTGGACATGCACCAAATCGTAATGCAACCTCAGGTGCCGACGTGCAACGAACAAGGAGGCATGTATCATGAAAACACACAACTTAAACAAATAAATCAATAATCGAGGATCTTCGATGTTGCGTTCCCGGATGCGATGAACATTGACGCCGTCACACACCTCGTAGCCCGGCAAGTCCCTCCGCCGGGCAGCGACAACATCGACCGTATCACCACGCGCTACGAGGGCCTTGGCGAACTGCTGCATATGTGAGTTGCTCTCATAAAACCTTCGTGCGACCAAGCAGACTCTCATGGGAACCTCTGAAGCCGCGGTTTGCGCGACTCTAATCAACTCTTGCGAGCTATCTCAGCGCCGTTCGGGCACGGGCCTTGACCTGCTGCGCCCATGCATTGCGCTGATAAGCGAATAGAAGTAGTTCGTCTTCGTGAAGGGACCTGTCAGCTCGTTGACTGCTGAAGGCCATTCGCATAAAGTTCTAGCGATCCGAGCCCGCGGGATGGGCTGTTGATGGGGGATGCTTCCGCCCGTCTGGCAAAACCGAAAAAAACGCGCGCAGCCTTTGCCGCTGTTCTTTCCGGAGAAAATAGACAAACCGATCCGGCACGGAGCGCTTCCTGACCCACAGATACGCCCAGAAAAACCCTGTCAACCTAGTGGCCGGGCCCAGCAAAGCTGGCCGGTCGAAAACCCGCCTAGCGCACTTGACAACCTCGAAAAGCGGCAGATATCCCAGTGAGAAGTCCATAAAGCCCTGACGAAATCTGCCGCGGAGCAAACCGCCGGCGCTTCCCACGAACCGATGGTGTTGGACGACCAGGTCCTGAAAACCCTCTACATCCCACCCCCCCATCCGCGCAGCCACCTCGGCAAACGTGTCCGGCCCACCATAGGGCAACCCCGGGTACCCCCCCACTGCCTCATAACACGCGCGACGGAAGAGTTGAACCGCATGCGGAACGGACTGCAGACGTTCTCCCCGGCACGCGGTGCGGATGGTCCCGTCCAGTTCCCGGACCGTTCCCCCCGCGAGACCGAGCTTAGGATTGTCCTCAAGGCGCCCGAGCAGAACTTCGAAGTAGGTCGGCCCGAAGGACACGTCGGCATCCAGGTTCCCTATGAAGTCATACGCGACGGACTGCAGCAGCGACACGCCCGCCCTTATTGCGGCGACCTGTGCCGCAAAGTTCCTCGGATGGTCCTTCGTAAGCCGCAACAGCCGGATGAAACGGTGCCTTTGGGCATAGCTTTCCACAATCGGATCGGTTCGATCTGTGGACGAATCGCTGACAATCACCCACTCGATGGGCTGGACCGTCTGTGAGACCACAGAGTCGAGCGCGCGCGCGATGTATCGTTCCTCGTTTCGCGCCGCGGTGACGAGGACGTAGGCGGGGTGGGGCATTTGTGAGGAACTCGACGAGCTATGCCATCACCACGGCGTGCCGCTTGCGGTGAAGGCCGAGAAGCCAGCCCAGGCATGCCGAGCTTCGCCTGATTTTGAAGGAGACCTCGGAACGCGCCGCCGGCTTCAAAGCGTACACGGCGCCGTAACCGAAAACCCGAAGGAGTTGGTGCAGAAACACAATCAGGACATGAACGCCCCGGGAGACGACGTTATGATATCGCCTCCAGTACTGGATATTGGCTCGCTGCATCTCTATGTAACAACCGATTGGGGCTCGAGAAGAACTGGCTCCTCCATAGTGAATCGCCGACGCCTCTGGAAGGTAGACCACTCTCCAGCCGTGGCTCCAGAACCGGTGGCACCAGTCGATGTCTTCGCCATACATAAAGAAATCCTCAGCGAGGAGTCCGACGCCATCTAACGCACTCCTCCTGACCATCCAAAACCATCCGTTCAGCACATCGACGTCCTGCGCGCCGGTGGATTCGAGATTCTCGATGTGCAGGGTCGACCCATTGAAGACGGAGCCCAGCCCCAACGCCTGCACCAGCGAGATGCGCAGCGTCGGCCGCCTCATGCACGATGAACCCACAGTTCCTCCAGGGGTCAGCATGCTGGGCCCCGCCATGCCCGCCGAGGGGTTTCGCTCCATGTAATCAAACAGCTTCTGCAGGCAGCCGGGCGGCACCGTGACGTCCGAGTTAATCAGGCAGACATGCTTCCCGGAAGCCAGCCGCACGGCGCAGTTGTTGGCCCTTGCAAATCCCAAATTGGACCGATTTTCCATCAGCCGGACGCCCGGAAATTCCTTTTGGACCATGGCCGGCGTGCCATCGCAGGACGCATTGTCCACAACGAAAGTTTCCACGGTCAATTCGCCGCGGGACGCTTCAATCGATGCCAGACACTGCCTGACGAGATCCCTGGTATTCCAACTGACAATCACGATGGATAGATCGGGCATATCGGAGGGTTGTTGAACGGACATGAAACCCGTCCAAAGCGAAAAGGGCTGGGCTGCCAATGGCGCCCGCGCCGGCGCGCTCTCGAAATTCTTTCGCGGAGCGCACACTGGGTCACGGGGGCGACTCGGTCGCAGTCGCCCAAAAAACGGGATCACCCGCGCAGCCTCACCTGGGAATGGCCGTCACGTTCGTAGGAGCCGCGGGGCCCGTAGCGTCGGCAAACTTGTAGATATGCACCTGGTACGGGCCAAACGTGTCCGTAATAGCCCCGTTCGTCACGGGCAGCGTTCGGCTCTCGTCGAACACGGACGCGATCCCATTGCCGAACCCGGAAACCGTTATCGTGGTGGATAGCGGGGCCGCGGTGGCTTCGGATGGATCGCGAATTATGTCGGTCAGCCGGGCGGAGAAAACCCAAGTATAAGTGCCGTCGTCCGCCACCGAAACGTCCACGCGGCTCCCCGGAGCTGTCTGGTTACTGGCGACGGTTCTAGTCCCGGAACCAGCGAGAAGGGAATCCGGCGTGATGCGGGCGACTTGGCTGACGAACTTGCCGATGTGGAAGCTGGGATTAGCCGGGAAACATGACGTCGAAGAATCACTCGCGCAGACAGGGCCATACCCGTTGCTCGCTGAGCCATTATCGTACCAGCTCACCCCTTTACGCCCATGAATCACGCTCAGCCACGCCTCGTTGTAGACCGTGGCGGCAGTAATGTTGGTCCCGTCCCAGTGACTCGCGGCATTGTATTCCTTGTATAACTCCAAAACTATGAAGTTGGGCGTCAAGCCGTAGTTTGCTCGGCCATCCCGGTCCATCATACCGACCCAGTCGGCGAAGGTCCGCCCCTGGGCTGCATATGCGTATGCGTAAGTCAAGGGATAATTGTCGCTGGAATAGACGTCAGCAACCAGCGAGGGGTAATACCAACTAAGGTTCAACACTGGAAACGAGGCGTCGTCGTAGCCGAATGGATGATTAGCGTCGTTCGAGTGAACAACGGTCTGTACGGCCTGCATCTGGGATGCAGTAAACCCGTTAACGCTCGCCTCGTCAAAGCCAAACCACATCAGCACACATGGATGATTACTAAGTGTGCTGGCGTAAAGCGCCATACTGGATGCTTGGTCAGCCTCCCCTCCAACGCGCCCCCCTGGACCGATGGCCTTCAACCCAGTCGACAAGCAGTGGATGCCGCTTTCCAAGAACGATTGATATTCGGCTACGTTATAGGTGGTGGAATAGTCCGGCCCCCATCCATGTGTGTTGATGTAACCTGCAGAGCTCCACGCCAATATATCGGCGCTGTGCATGAGCCATTCGGTCACGGGAAAGATCTTATGCCCTCCGCTTATGAGATTATTGTTCTCGTCGATGCCCACGGCGGGAAAAGTCCCGCTCGCGGTTATGGTTTCCGTCCAGGTAGCCCTTGCGGTTCCGCCATTATTCTGAAGCTGCACCTGCAGGGAGTGGCTTCCGGCCGAAAGCGCCGACACGTTGAGCACGGGAGCCTGATAGGTTCCTGGGTTGGGAATTGCGCTGAAGGCAGTCCCATCGATGGAACTGACTAGGCTGTCGGTCGCCGCCGCGCCCCAAAGATAGGTCTGGATCTTCATTCTGATCCTGGCGCCAGGATAGGCATGGCGTACCGCGGTTATGGCGGCTGTCGGGCTTCCGCTAGCCGTGTCGCTGACCGAGATGTCATCCAGATAGATAGTCCCTGAGCCCCCGCCGATTCCGATGAGGACGTTGTTCTTGGCTTCCAGCGTCAGGCCGGTGAGGGCAATGTCAGACGCTCCATCCAGCCAAACCGTCACGGCTCCCGCGGACCGGGCGTAGCGCATCTCTACCGAGTGCCAAGCGCCGCGGGATACGACGTGCGTGCCGTTTACACCGCCGGCGGCCAGGTGAATTGTCCCGGCGCTGTTGGTGATGCACACGGTATACGTCGCCCAGGAGGATGTGGACAGAAGACCGCCAATTCTCGCGGCAGACCCGGGTCCGAGGCTGTAGGCTGCTGGAAGGTACACCCAGAACTTTAGAAACAGGGGGTCGCTAGATCCTGCCGTGAACCCTTGATAGTCCGACGCATCAGAGCCGGTCGTTGTAGCAGCATAACTGTACAGCCCGGAGTGGGATTGAAGACCCGAATACGTAACGCCCGGAAAGCCCGTGATCCAGTCGCCGTTGTCCCCAGTGCCCATAGTGGCCCGCTCCGCGTCGTCAAAGAGGAAAACGGCGGCACGGGCGGCGCTAGGGGACATGACCGCAAGTGTCAGGGCAAAGAAGCTCGCGAGAAGACGCGGTGATGTCGCGCTCCGTCTGGAGGAATGGAAGGCGAGAAGTGGTGGAGTGGCACGTATCGCTTTTAGCATCTTGGGCTCCACGCGCGGACTGGAATGATTCTTGCCCTTGAGGAATGGGCGTCAGACGGCCTCTCCATTGTACAGCCAGCGTCCGCCATGGCGCTCCCGAGCGGCCTGGCCGGCAACGGGGCGCGCGACAAAAGCATTTGGAGCATCATGCGATGGCGCGGCATAAAGTGAAGGCCCCGTGTCTATTCTAGGGATGGGGACCGCGGCCGTCAGGGGCGGCAATGCGGGTGCGGTGCGTGACGAAGGGTGCTTCACCGCGTGGACCATAGAGGTGGATTGGACATCAGAAAGTCGGCGGTGGCGGCAAGAACTGCGCGCTCAAGCGCATCCTTCGGGGCCAAGCGGGCAGGCCGGGTCGGCGTCAGGCTTAGCGTCGCCGATTCCTACGGCGACAGCGGAGATCATAGCGAGGACCGCATACCAGATGGTGGCGCTCTGGTCGAAGTACACTATGCCAAAAAACCCCACCGTATTGGCGAATAGGGTAGCGCCGAGAGCCCAAATGAACCATTCAGTCTTCTTGTCATGCCGGGCCATTCTTCGGACCGCGCCGAGTTTTTTGAAGGCGAAGACAAGAACGGCAATAAACAGGAGCAGGGTGATGAGGCCCCCGGAAAAACCAGCGCCGACATAGGCATTGTCAACGTCCCACATGTCGAGGCCCCAGTAGGCGTTGTTTCGCGTCCCGATCAGCCACCAGTCGCCAAAGTGGCGAACACACTGGTCAACGAGCTCGGCCCGATGCCAGGAACTGCCGCCCATGAGCGAGCCGATACGATTAATCAGAAACCAGACGTCGGCTTTCATTACGACCTGAAGCGCCACGAGCGCCGCCACAATCCCCCAACGGATGACCCTCATCCGTTCTCGTAGCGGCCATAGAGTCAGCGCGCCAACCCCCGCAAGAGTCGTCATTGCTGGCGTGCTCGAATTGGAAGTGACTGCCATCGTCAGGGCCGCGGCCGCGCCCAGACCCGCCCACAGCCGATGCCCACGCTCCTTCCGCCAGAGGCCAATGAAAAGGGGCAGCAACATCGCGCCGACGGTCCCGGCGATAATGGGGTGCGCGAAGGGGCCCTGGGCGCGAAACTTGCCTTCGCGGAGCGTCGAGAACTGGCTGCCCCCGCCGAAGGCCGAGAAGTAGTAGTTGGTTCCAGTCAGGCGCTCGGCGATCATAAACGGCGCAACGAGGATGCAGACCAGCGCCAAAACCCTAATGGCTCGTGTCACATCGCTGGAATCCCGAACGAAGTACCTCACCAGAAAAAAGCAACCCAGCGTGGTGTAGAGAAAGCCCACCCGATTCGTCAATGCCCCTAAGGTGCCCCAATCGATCGCGTAGATTACGGCCCCCGAGATCGCCCAGAGACCGAATACCTTGTCCAGCGAATTCATCTGGCCGGGGCCGCGCTTATCCCCCCTCGCGAAGCGGCTCCAGAGCACGCGGGCCCAGCCGATCAGCAAAAGGCAGCGCAACAGCATCCAATGCATGCCCCCCACTACAATCACATTGCCCAGAGGCACTAGCAGCGCCGCTATAAAAAAGGGCGCGATTACATATCTGCGAGGTACTACGAATACTAGGATCCCGCAAAGAAAAAACAGCCACAAGGCGGGAGCTGAGACGAAGGTCGCCCCCGTTCCACCGAAATAGTAGTTCTCCGGCAAGTGCTCTGGCCGCATCGCGATGTGCCTAAACGGCTTCGAAATCGACAGGGCCGCTTCGGCCCGTCCGAGTGACCGCGGTCAAGGTCCAGGACTTCCGACGCACTAAGTCCGCGGAACACTGCCTCCATGCCGAAACCCAAGAACCTATCCGGCAAGCACGTGTGAGTTTTGACCCGTCAACCACTTAACTGCCTGTGCCACAAGGTCCCGCGGCGCGTATACGCGCTAAATAATCCTCAAGAAGGTCAAAACTCGGTTCCCACCTTAAGCCGAGGGCGCGCCGGTTCGCTTCCGTGGCCAGATCCACCCGCCTCTTCTCATCCCCAAGAAGGGCGCAGAGGTTCTGCGCCAGCGCCTTCGGATTCTGAGGCGGTGAAAGCAGACCGTTCACACCGTCAGTAATATACTCGCGGAACCCAGGAATATCTGTCGCGACTAGCGCGCAACCACAGCACGCTGCTTCTATGGGCGGCAGA
>Ga0182021_10011187_pt1 | contig 10644 bp, 8 predicted proteins | sample 612E3MmetaG_FD_120493 | JGI IMG/M metagenome (GOLD analysis project Ga0182021, IMG submission 120493) | Permafrost microbial communities from Stordalen Mire, Sweden - 612E3M metaG (Illumina Assembly) | ecosystem: Environmental > Terrestrial > Soil > Wetlands > Permafrost | place: Sweden...
ACTCGTTGGCCGATCCGGCCAGGCTGGGCGGCTTGACCGCCTGTCCGGTCCGCATGGCCGCAGCCGCCGCCTGGATGGCATTCTCTATGGAAGGGTATCCGGCGCAGCGACACAGGGTGTCTTTCAAGGCAGTACGGATATCTTCCCGGGTGGGGTCTGGTTTATTCTGCAGCAGGGCATAAGCGGTCATGATCTGGCCCGGGATGCAAAACCCACACTGGACAGCACCATATTGAATGAAGGCTTCCTGCAGCGGGTGAAGTTTGATTTCTCCATTTACGGAACCAGCCAGGCCTTCGATGGTAACGATATTCTTTCCAGTAGCGCGCTCCGCAGGATAGTTGCAGGATAGGATGGGTTCGCCGTCAACCAGGACGGTGCAACTACCGCACTCGGCTTCATTGCAGCCGATCTTTGTGCCGGTAAGCTGCAACCGGTTTCTGAGCAAATCGGCCAGGGTTTCGCCGGGTAGTGCAGCAAAGGTAACTTCCTTGCCATTAACAGTAAAAGTAAAATTCTTTCCTTCAGCCATTCTCACTAATCCATTTCTGCCCTTTTCCAGGCAGTCTCGAGACATACCGTTAATAAATTATCGACCAAATGGGTACGATATTCCGCACTGGCGCGCAGGGCGCTGGTACGAAAATGGACCTGCTTCAGCATGGCCTCCTTGGCTGCCGCAATGGTCACCGGGGTAAAGGGCTGTCCACGCAGGCTGTCCTCGACCATACTTGACCGCCATGGGGTTGGACCCCCGGGACCAACGCCAATACGCACAGCCTGGATACGCTCCAAATTTCGCTCCAACCAGACCGATAGGTTAAGGATGGGCAGGGCGGTTCCCTGGGCGCGCATGATCCGGCGGAACGCGGAAGCCTGATGGGCCTTACGCACCGGCAGATGGAAGCCTACCAGGATCTCCCGCTGCGGGTCGATCGAGGATTTCCCGGGTCCCAGGAAAAGCTCCGCCAGCAGTACCATCCGGCGGCCTCGCAGATCAGCAATTTCAGCCTGCGCCTGCAGCACCATCAGGGCAATGGTGCCATCCGCGGCCGGGAGCGCATGGACCACATTGCCTCCCAGGCTGGCAGTGTTGCGAACCTGCGGACCTCCAACCAGCTGGCCTGCCTCGCCCAACGCCTGTGCATGCTGCTGTACCAGCTCCGAGCTGACCATGTGGCTGAGTGCTACCGCAGCTCCGATGAACAATCCATCCGCCCGAATTTCCAGGGCGGTCAATTCGGGGATGGTGGTCAAATCCACCAGCGTGTGAACAGGCGGGTGGTTACCTTGTTTGAGATCCAGCAGCAAATCCGTGCCTCCGGCGATCGGGCAGGCTGGTCCGGGCGCAGATGTTAACCCAGCCAATGCTTCTTCTACACTGTTTGGGCGGAGGTAATTTTGCCAGAGGTTCATGGAATCAATTTATTTCGTTATATGAGTTGTAGATGATGGACAGGCATAATCGTGGACGCCTGAACAAGACCGCAACCGCAGGTATTGAGGCGTTTAGATTCCGAGCGGCCCGCGGTACCTGGCAGGGCTACGCAGATTGCAAAAAAGAACATCGGGTATATGCGACGCGTGGCGACAATGCGATTGTCTGGTGGGAGGATTTTTGTTGATACTGATTGGGCCTTGGAATGATGTCATTCGTCCAAAACCTACCGTTAAGAGATTGTCATACAACTGCCTTATTATAAGCCAAAAATCTCCCGGCTGCTGAATATGCAACCGGGAGATTGATTTACGGAAGGTTTTTCCCAACGGATTACTTTTCCGGAGCCTGAATTTCCGCCTCAGGAGCAGTAACCCTATCAAGCGCCAGTATCTCCCGGTAGGTCAGGGTCCAGACACTGGAAGCGTAAATCCTGTACCAGCCGTTGACCAGGGTCAGTGGGGCAAATACGATCAGGAAGAAGAACGGCAGGGCAGCCAGAACACCCAGGATCCAGGCCAGCGGCCCACTGGCGAAAATGCTGGTGATGCCGAAAACTGCCAGGCCGGGGATGAGCGCAACGATAATGCCCGGAATGGACAGTACGATGTAGGCCGGGATGAACAGGAAGAACACGATCAGTCCGGCAATCCCCACGCCGAATCCGATGCCAAGCATGACCAGCCACATCAGGCCGGCGCTCTTCCAATTACGCTTGAATATGTCCCAACCAGCCCGGAATGATTCACCAATGGTGGCATCTTCCAGCGCCGCCTTCCGGACAAAGAACTGGCGCAGCAGGCTAAGTGCAACTGCGAGAACTATGAAGGCCAGGATGAACAGGAAGGCGCAGCCAATGGCAGCAATGAGGCTGGCTGCAACCGCCGCTCCGTGACCGTTGCGCGCCCCCATGAAGGCCAGGAAACCCAGACCAGCCAGGATCGCCAGCAGCAATAATGCTGGCAGACTGACAACCAGATCAATCACCCATATCCGGAAGGCCCGCCGGTTCCAACCCAGCTTCCAACCCTGCCGGAAACCGACCTTGATACCGGTGCGCTCATACTCATCCACCATGCGGATGACGGCTGTCTCGGTAGGATAATGGACCAGGGCCAGCACGAATGCAACAATGAGAATGAATAGCAGCAGGCCCACACCAATCCATATGAAGGTGGCAATATACTGTTCTGGATGGAGCAAAAGCGGTTCGATATTCTGCTGGAACCAGCTGTACAGGTCATGCAGGAAGGGTGAGCTGTTCCAGTTGATTCCTGGGTTGCCGTTGCCACCGTTGAAAGTGGTATTGTTACCTCCATTGCTGCTGCCGCTACCACCGCTGCTAGCGCTTCCGGTGGTCAGTGCCAACAGGATGCCGAAGATCCACAGGGTCCGGTAGTTCCACAAGATCCGCCAGCCACGTTTAAGGATTTTTCCTATGTCGATCATTTTATTTCTCCTTTTCTGATAAGTAGAGACGATTTCAATAATATATTAAGGTAATTCATCAGCCATTAACCACATTTTCGATCAGCAAGGGGTGCGGGCGCCGTCGGAGCCACCAGATGGACAACCAGGACCAATAGAGCAGAACTATCGAGGCTTGCCAGAGGAACCCATCCAATAGATGCACACCTAAAACATTCAATGTATTCATCAGGGAGAGCTCAGGTTGGGAGGCGGCAACCTGGCTGCCAAACAGGCTGGTTACGGCTGCGAACCAGATTGTCTCCTGCCCGCCGTTCAACCATCTGGCAGCCTGCCCCAGCAGGCCGGTCATCTGCACAGCGGTCAGCGCGTCGGTCAATGTAAATACCGTTTGGACGAAGAACCAGGCTGCCAGTATCCCTGCCGGTAGCAGCCACCAGGCCAGAACACCCGGCTGAGTAGAATGTTCACCCATCCTCCGGCGCGGCAGGGCGAGGACCAGATTGGAGGCAAAGCGGCCGGCAGGCATAAACTGCGGGGATGGGGCGGCCTGCAACCAGCCTGAAACAAGCCGCAGTTCCTTCAAATCGTTCCGGCAGGTTTCGCAGGTGGACAGGTGAAGCTCCAATTCCTGCAGGCGGTTGCCATGCAGTTCGCCATCCAGGTAGGCATTCAGCAGGGGCAGCATGTCTTCATGCATATTCGTTCTCCAATTGCAACAGGTCATCTTTCAATAGATCCCTCAGGCGGTTGCGGGCATAGTTCAGGCGGGACATGACCGTCCCGACCGGTATATCCAGCACACTGGCAATTTCCTGGTATGACAGGCTGCCGTACTCCCGCAGTACCAGCACCGAACGCGCCGCCTCCGGCAGGGAGTGTACGGCTTGCCGGAGCAAGGCCACGCGTTCTTTTTCGATCAGGCTCGTTTCAGGGCCAGTGGTCTGGTCAGGGTACATCCGGTCCGCCTGATCTTCGAGCGGTTCGTCCTTCCTGCGCCGCAGCACATCCAAAGTTGCGTTGACGGCAATGCGGTAGAGCCAGTTACGCAGGGAGGATTGTGGGCGGAATGCCGGCAGGGCCAGCCAGGCTCGCAGGAAAGCTTCCTGCGCCATATCTTCCGCCAATCCGGTATCTCCGCACAGGCGGTAGACGATCCGCACAACCCCAGGATAATAACGACTGACCAACTCTCCGAAGGCATTCCGATCGCCACGTCGTGCCTGTTCGATCAGGCCGTTTTCATCTTCCACAATCAGGGGTATTGCCACCAGAATGCCTCTTTGCCGTGTGATCTGCTATCAAAAACTTAACGAAAACCCTGTCCATTTTATTCGGAATCCGTTTAATCCCGATTTTATTCCCAAAACTGGTCATTTTTACTACGCTTTACCCATTTCTTTATGGGCTGGCAATCCCAGAATGGTCATATACCACACGAATCAAACCCAAGCTTTTAGGATACCAAAACCCGGGCGAAGCTCATACAATGTAATCAGCAGGTTAGTAATCTTCTCATTCCTAAACCTGAATGAATTCGAGAGAGAATATGTTACTGGGACAATATCATTTACTCCTGGACGATGACCATCAGCTGGTGCTCCCCGAAGCATTCAAAGAACTTTTCGAGGACGGCGCCTACGTGACACGCGGCTTCGATCAAAACCTGCTGCTGATGAACGAAAAGGAATTTCAAGCAATTTATACGCGCGTGGCTGGATTGAATATAGCTGACCCACTTGCCCGTCTTTTACACCGATTGATCCTTGGAAATGCCACCAAAATAGAGGTAAGCGCCTCCGGGCGTATCAGCCTGCCCCAGAATTTGCTTTCATCGGCCGACCTGGAAAAAGAAATTGTCCTGGTTGGCCAGGGAGATTATTGCGAAGCCTGGGCGCCGGCGAATTTAGAAAAACAAACCACGATTTTGCTCGATAGCGCTGCCAACTCCGCCCGGTTTGCCCAACTCGATCTGGCGTTAGGTTGATGCCCTGGCAAGCCTGCCTTGATCGCACAGTTAACAGGATGAGGATATCATGAGCGAATTTGATTACACTTTGGCAACCGACTTCGACCGTGCCTGGTTAAATTTCGAACTGGATCTGCCGCTCAGGCCCGGGCCGCGCGGCGAACCCAATCCATTTTACATTGCCCGACCCGGAAACCCTATTGCAGAATTAATTGACGCGCTCATGGCGCCTTTTTACCGCCCTCCGAAATTCTTCTTCTCCGGGCATCGCGGCTGCGGAAAATCCACCGAACTGCTGCACTTGATGGCCAACCCCGGAATCCAGAGAAAATATTGGCCGGTCAATTTCTCCATTCGGGAAGAAGCCGACATCATTGACATGGATTTTCGTGACATCCTGCTCGCCATCGGCAGCCGCATGTTCCGCGATTACCGTAAGTGCGGAGGAAGATTGCCAGACCAGCTGCTTAAGGAACTTAACGGCTGGCGCGGCAAAGTGGAGGAGGAAGTAAAAACCATCCATTCCGGGCGGGCCGGTTTTGAACTTGGCGCAAACCTGGATGCCTTCTTTGCAGGTACCGGCCTGAAAATGAAACTGGAACCGGCCACGCGGGCCGAATTACGGCAGGTTTTCGAAAAAGATATTACCGGCCTGATTACCGTAATTAACAATATTGCAACCGCCATCTACAGCAAGGAGCACCGCATTCCACTGGTCCTCATCGATGATCTGGACAAACCCAATCTGGAAGAGGCGCGTGCCATCTTCCACGATCGCCGTGAAATTATGATGCAGCCAAATTGCGCCATTATCTACACTGTTTCCAGCGCGCTTTTTTACACTAAGGAATTCGAAGCCATCCGGGACCAGGCCATTTTCCTGCCAAATATCAAATTGCATCCTTTTGCCCAACCGGATGTGCGGGATAGGGATGGCTTTCAAACCTTGCGACGATTTGTCTATGTCAGGATGAATCCCGACCTGATCGACAACCAGGCCCTAGAGGAAGCCATTTCCTACAGCGGCGGTGTCTTCCGCGAAATGGCACGCATCATGCGTACTGCCATCGGGCGGGCCAGGCGTCGTAAGTCCCCCAAGGTGGAAATTATCGACGTGGAATGGGCTGCGACCGAGATCCGCAACGAATACCGGCGTATTTTGGACGAAGGCGATATCGAGATATTAAAAAGAGTCCATAAACTGAACCGTCTCGAATATGACGAACGCCTGCGACCATTATTACAATTATTGGCAATTTTGGAGTACAGGAATGGTGAGAACTGGTGCGATATCCACCCCGTCCTCAGGAGATTGATTGAATGACCGAACCGTGTCTTTCGATCCCCGATGAGATCCCTCTGATCGACCCTTTTGAAGACAGGATCGATATCCTATTTCACGAACTGGAACTGGCCACAAAGTGGCAGCGACCGTCCGTTTTATTGGCTATCTACAACTCGGATGACATCAGGGCAGATGCTGATATCGCCCTGGAGAATCGCCTGCACAATCTGGGGCAAAGCACCTATCACATAAGAATAAAAAATCAAAAAAATGCAGATATATCGCTGCTTATTTCCGAATTGGCAGATTTTGGCAACGTGGTCTTTTTTATCGAGGGCCTGCGCTGGGAAGCCGGCGAAGACGATCGTTGCACTTATCGTATTTTGAACAAGAGTCGGGAGTTCTTTATCGAGAACCAGATCCGGGTGGTCTTTTGGTTAACCGAACACGAGGCGATCGACCTGGCGCACTTTGCACCCGATTATTGGGCATTCCGACACCGGGTGATAGAGTTCGTCGATTCTCCCAAACCAGAGCAAATCTCGTCACAAGCCCAGGAGTCTGCCTGGCAGGGCAATGGAAATTTCACCGATATGTCCGAAGACCTGGATGCCAAAATCGCCCTGCGGATTGCCCTGTTGACCGATCTCCCCAAGGATAGTGAATCGACTGCCGCACGGGCAAATCTTCTTTTGACCCTGGGCATGCTGCATTGGCGCAAGAAAGATTTCGAAAAAGCCTCCCAATATTTGAATACTGCGCTTGACCTGGCCGCCGGTCTGGAAGATGCACGCTTCGAGGCGTCGTGCTTCAATGCCATTGCCCTGGTCGATACGGACCTGGGGATGACCGAAGAGGCCATCCAGGCTTATAAAAATGCCATCAGCCTGGCGCCAGAGCTAATCTCACCCTGGAATAACCTGGGTAGACTGTACAGAAGATTGGAACGAAACGAAGAGGCATTGGCAGCTTTTCAAAAAGCAATCGAACAAAACCCTTCCGATGAAATCGCTTGGAATAGCCTGGGTGAATTGCAGAATGCCCTCGGACATAATGATGACGCCATTTATGCCTACCTGAAAGCCATCGAATTCTCCCCCAATTATGCTCCTTGCTGGACTGGCTTGGGGAATTCCTATATGGCGGAAGGGCAGCTGGACGATGCCCTGGCTGCACATCTTAAAGCCATCGAGATCGATAACCAAAACATCGATTCCCGCTTTGCCCTGGGAGACATATACAAGCTGCAAGGAAAAATCGAGGATGCCGGCATGGTATATCGCACCGTAATAGAGTTGGATCCCAATAATGCGCAGGCCAGGAATAAAATGGGAGACCTGCATAACAACAGCGAGGCTGTTGAACATGACCCGCTGGTTGACCAGAATCCAATCGACTCCGACCCGGGCTGCAACCCGTCCGATGGCAACCTGGCGGCATTTTATATTCAAGAAGGACGCCTGGCAGAAGCGATTCCCGTGCTTCAGAAAGAGATCAAACTCTCAATGGATGACGCCGATACGATCAACCTTTGGAACCAATTGGGAGATGCCTACCGGCACCTGAACGATTACGAGCACGCCATGGCCGCATACCGCAACGCCGACGCGCTCGACCAGCAAAAGGTCTCTGCTCCGCCTGAAGAGCCGACCACCGAACCAGATCCGCCCAGCACCCCCTCGGAGGATTTTCCCATGCAACCAGTGGAGAATTTCAAACTCAGGTGCTTGCAGGAACAAGGTTTTCCATCCGAGCCGGTTCAATCCGATCAGACGTGTTTGTCCGAAAATCTGCCTGACCAGTATGCCGAAGAGTCAATCCCTGGCAGGACAACCAAAATATTAAACTGGCTGGATGGACTTGCCACTTTCATGACTGACTTATACCATCATGAAACAACAGAACCATCCGAGCCGGATCCGACCGCCATGGGGACCCAGGATGAGGACGAAAAACCGCTGGAAACACAATTCGACCAACTGGAACCCATCTACCAGGTCTTTACCAATGATGGTCCAATCCAGCCAGTCACCGAAGCTGCGCCCAATTGGTACGAACCATTATCGCTACTTCCGGAAATCCAATCCGCTCCAGACACGCCTGTCATCAACTCAGTGGATGCCACTGAACAGGCTGGAAATGCAAGCCAGCCCGACCCTGAAATACCAGTGATCAACGATGCGGAAACCACTGCACAGACTGTGCCAGCCAGCCAGGTCGTTCCAGCAGCCGAAGAAGAAAATGCACATCTCTGGAATGAGCTGGGAAGCATCTATTTAAACACCGGCGCCTATGACGAAGCGATGAATTCATTCAAAAAAGCCATTGAATTGGATGAAACCTACGGATGGTCATATAACAACCTGGCTGGCCTGTACATCCGCCAGGGCCAGTATAAGGATGCGATTCTTCTTTATCAAAAAGGGCTTAAATATATCCAGGAAGCCAGGGCCAAAGCCCTGCTCTGGAACCGGCTGGGGGATGCCTACCGGAAGTTAAACGAACACGACCGGGCCGCCGCCGCATATCGAAAAGCCATGGAGCTTGATCCAGATAATGTCTCCTTACTTACCCGGGCGCGGCTCAGTCTGCTTGGGAATTGCCGGGCTTGACCTTCCATATGTCCCCAAGCGAGGCATCCATGAGTGAACTCGAAATTTGGAATGAACTGGGAAATATCTATTTCAACACCGGCGCCTATGACGAGGCTGTTCGCACATACTTGAAAGCAATCGAGCTTGACCATGGTTGCGGCCAATCTTTCAGCAACCTGGCCTACATATACATGCGCCAGGGGCGTTATGCGGACGCGATCCCCATGCTTGAGAATGGGATCGAATTGCTGGAGGAAGCCGGTTCGCAGGCCGTGTTGTGGAACCAGATGGGGGAAGCCTACCTCAGGCTGGAAGATTACGCTAAAGCCATTGGCTCCTACCGGAAGGCTGCTGACCTCGATCCGGAAAATCTCGCCTACCAGGATAACCTGGGCGAAGCTGAACTGGACGGGCAAAGGTCCGATTCGCAACCCATCACCAAAACAGAAGACCACCAGGCGGAGACTGCCAGCTGGGTGTTCAAAAACCAGCGTCTGGTTTACCCGTCCGAGGAAGAAGCATCCAGAGCATCTGAGGAATCTCCGGTCATTCTGGGTAGCCGCATCCTGGCAGATGCGCCCACTAATGTAAATACCCCCCAAGATAATTCCAGGCCGGCTGGCAATTTTTCACCTGCCGGCCAACTGCAAGAGAATCCATCAAGCAATGCAAACGCGGATGGTTTGTTAAGACTGGGGCTGAAACACTGGCATAGGAAAGAGTACGAAAGCGCGATCCGATTCCTGGAAACTGCCCTGGACACGGTTGTCAGGCCGAAAGACAATTTTCTGGAGGCGCTCTGCCATTACGCCATCGCCCTGGTTGAAACGGACCTGGGTAAAATCGTCGAGGCCATCCAGTCCTATCAAAGTGCTGCGTCGCTGGCTCCAGAATATATTTTTCCATGGAACAGCCTGGGCAATCTAAATTGCATGCTGGACCGGTTTGATGATGCTCTGGCAGCCTTCCGGGAAGGGATTGAACACAATCCCAAGGATGCGATCAGTTGGAATGGGTTGGGGGATGTATACCATAAGCTGGGTCGCTTTGAAGATGCCATCGCAGCCTACCAACTCGCAAATGTATTTGATAAACAAGTCCTTGAGCAGGATACTCTCAAGGAATATGAAAAATCGACCGAAGCCAGCCTGAAGAATCCGGAAGTCTGGAATGAGGCAGGCAATATTTATTACCGCACCTGCGCATACGATGATGCGGTGGAATCCTATCGCAAGGCCGTCGAACTTGAACCAGCCAATGCGACCTTCCAGGCTAACTTAGTGAAGGCAAAACAGTCTGCAGATCAGTCTAAAGAAGAAGCGAGCCAATCAGACGGAACTGCCAGACCGGAAATCTCCCTGGAGGATCTGCAGCATTCAGAATGCACCGTTGCAAAAACAATCTCCTCAGAATCTGATGATGAAATTTCGGTCACACCCGGTACGAACGCGACTGAACAGACGCCTGAAAAGCAGGCCTCCCCGGAGAAATTATCCGGCCAGCCAGGCAGAACCGTCGGAAGTGAATCGGAGGCCTCTTACTGGGTATTTCCCAAGGAACCGGCCCCCCTCTATAGTACGGTGGATGCAGGAAAGTTGGCAGGCAGCCGTGAACCTGTGCCGGCTTATGCGAAGCGATTGCTACCCAAGCCGGCTTTGACGAATGATTCAAATCGGCCAGACAGCACCATTGATTCAACCGCTTTAATGGTTCAGATGACCCCACGATCAGAGAACGCCATCAAGACGGAAGATACAATCCACCCATCAGTCGCGGAAAATGAACAAAATAATACCTCTGAAGACGTGGATACGGAAGTACCGCAGCCTTCTGCCGTCATCCCGGAGACCAGCTCAGATAATCCGGCTTTAGAGGCAAACCTGCCTGGAAATCAAGATGGGGACCAGGCCCCGGTCAACAGTCATGTGCT
>Ga0182021_10011188_pt1 | contig 10643 bp, 5 predicted proteins | sample 612E3MmetaG_FD_120493 | JGI IMG/M metagenome (GOLD analysis project Ga0182021, IMG submission 120493) | Permafrost microbial communities from Stordalen Mire, Sweden - 612E3M metaG (Illumina Assembly) | ecosystem: Environmental > Terrestrial > Soil > Wetlands > Permafrost | place: Sweden...
AGAAAGTAGGTGAATTGGGCATAAAGACCAGGGCAAGGGAGGCCAGGATGGCTCCTACAAGGATATAGGGGCGCCGGCGACCCAGCCTCGTCCAGGTACGGTCGCTCGCCTGCCCGATCAGTGGCTGGATAATGACTCCGGTAACCGGAGCAGCAAGCCAGAGCAAGGCAATCTGGCTGGGTAAAGCACCAAGGTAAGAATAGATCGCACTCATGTTGGCCATCTGAAGTCCCCAGCCGAACTGGATCCCAAGAAAACCAAAACTCATATTCCAAATCTGCCAGAATCGCAGTGAAGGTTTCTCGCGCATAATATTTTAGTGTTTCAGTTTTGTTGATTGCGGCAGGTGTTTTTCGAAAACCTGCACACTGCGGTTAATATTGTAAACCCGGAGCGTGTGGGAACTGTCGGCGGGATCAAAAACCGTAGTATGAATTGTATTTTCAAAAACCCGTCCATGCCCACCGAACTGCAATGAATCGGAATTCAGGACGAGCTGGTAATCGCCGGGGTCAGGAACCCTGAAAGCATAATCGGGAATGGAATTGAAGGGATGAAAGTTAAAAATGAAAAGCAGACCAGCCTTACGGAAAACAATGGTTTTATTGTCATGATCCATCCATATCTGGTCGGCAAAATTTGCCACCAGCAGCTTGTAGGAATCAGCAAGCCTGATCATCTGCCTGTCAAACTCTCCAAGGAACCTGTACTTCAGATCAGGATTCCGCACCAGCGACCACTGCCTGCGGGCGTATTGGTAGCTCCAGTTGTTGCCTTCCCTCGGGAAATCTATCCAGTCGGGATGCCCGAACTCATTTCCCATGAAATTCAAATATGCCTGCCCCCCGAGGGCAAGAGTGAACAACCGTATCATTTTATGAAGGGCAATCCCGCGATCTATGATAAGACTTTCACTTTCACGGCTCATTTTGAAATAGATTTCGCTTTGCATCAGGCGGAAAGCAATAGTCTGATCCCCTACCAGTGCCTGGTCATGCGATTCGCAATAGGCCACAGTCTTCACATCAGGCAAACGGTCGTTCATTACGTGCCAGAGGTCGTGAAGGTTCCATTCCTCATCCTTTTTTTCTTTAAGAAGCTTGATCCAGTAATCAGGCAAGGCCATTCCAAGACGGAAGTCAAATCCGATACCGCCTTCCTTTATCGGCCTGCAGAGGCCAGGCATCCCGCTTACTTCTTCAGCGATTGTAATTGCAGACGGATAGATCCGGTGAACCAGCGTATTTGCCAGCTGCAGATAAGTGATTGCATCAAACTCCACGCCATTCTTAAAATATCCGTCAAGGTCCCACGTTTCGCGGAAACCATGATCGAAATAAATCATCGAAGTAACCCCGTCGAAGCGGAATCCGTCAAAATGAAATTCTTTCAACCAGTATTTTACATTGGATAACAGAAACTGGATAACTTCTCTCTTACCGTAATCAAAACATTTGGAATCCCAGTATGGATGGTCGCCTCTTGGCCCGGGATGAAAGTACTGGTGATCCGAGCCGTCGAAGAGATTCAGGCCTTCATGCGTGTTCTTTGCCGAATGTGAGTGTACAAGGTCCATAATGACTGCAATATTCTGCTCATGGGCCTTTTTAACGAGGTATTTCAGTTCCTCAGGAGTGCCTAACCTGCTTGAAACCGCAAAAAAATTGGTGACATGGTATCCGAAGGAACCATAATAAGGATGTTCTGCTACGGCCATCAGCTGGATGACATTATAACCGGCATTTTTGATATAAGGGATAAGATCATCTGCAAATTCAGAGAAAGTTCCGATTCCTTCCCGTTCCTGGGCCATCCCCGGATGGCATTCATAAATGAACAACTGGTCAAGCCGGTTGATATTGAAATCGTCGTCTTCCCAGTCAAAGGCGACCGGCGGTGCCCAGACCTGGCCGCTGAAGTCCTTGCTCAGGGGATCCTGTATAACCCTGTTAATATATGCCGGCAGGCGTTCATTCCACCCCAGTTCAGAATGAACCATTACCTTGATCTTTCCGCCATGGATCAGGCGTTCACCATATTCGTCATCAGGCAGGATGATTTCCCAGATCCCGTATTTGTCACGCTTCAGGCGGTGAGTATACCTTTGCCAGTTATTGAAATCACCGAAAAGATAAAGGTCCTGGGCATTCGGGGCCCATTCCCTGTAAACCCAGGCTTTCATTTTCGGATCATGATGAAGGCCGAAAAATAAATAGGCATCAGCAAACCTGGCCAGGGATCTCCAGTTTGCCTTGATCTCATTCAGGGTAAAGGTAAAACGCCTGTGACGTTCAGAAACATATTCCGAGGCGGGCTCAAGCCAGGGGTCATTCCTGACCAGCTTTAATTTATTGGGTTTGCGCTCTTCCATGAAATGCCGTTCAATGAATTCTCACTACTGACAAAGATATAAAGATTATATTCAGTGCGTAGCAATCAAAGGATAAACTTTAATATCTTTGAATTATAAACGGATGCAGCTTTATGAGTGAACAAAACTTTCCCGAAGGAAAATATAGAATTTCCCGGAAACAAATTGTCCTTCTGCTGATTGTTGCCATCGGAATGTTCTTCGGGGGTTATTTTTATTATAATTACCAGAAGATTTATATCCTGCAGCTTCACACCGAATTACTTTCGGCTGTATCCGATTTCAAAGTGCATGAAATTCAAAACTGGATCCGGGAAAGAAAAGCTGAAAGTGTCTATGTCTCATCTAATCAGGAATTCTCAGCACTTTTTAAGGCACTCCTTAAAGACCCTGGGAATCCGGTTTTCAGGGGTAATATCAGGAACTGGCTAACCCCGATTAAGCAGAATCAGGAATATAATGATATCGTCCTGTTCGATTCCAAAGGACAGGAAGTTTTCAGTCTGTCAGGAACGAGCCATGATCATGGCGGGCTGTTTAATGAAAGACCTGCCATTACAGGCTCTTTGCAAGTAAGGGTACTGTTATCAGACATCATGCAGGATAATGCAGGCAAGGATTTCCTGACATCAACCACGGGTTTATTTGACCACGGCACCCTGATAGGCTATATTGTCTTTTGCATTGATCCCTCTGCAAATCTGTTTCCAACTCTTGCTTCCTGGCCGCTTAAATGGAATACAGCTGAGAATATCCTTATCCATCATGACTTGTCTTCTACCTATTTCATTACGGGCAGCCGGCTGAGACCCGGCACTCCACCCGCATTCACGCAACCTTCCTTTCAGGACCAGGTAACCAACAATATTCCGCTGCAGGGAACTTTTGCAATTGCACAGGCAAAGGACTACAGGGGGGTCATGGTGCTGGCCGGAATACGGCAGATTGAGGGTACACAATGGTGGATGATATCCAAGATTGATATCAGCGAACTCATATCTCCATTGCATCGCAGGGCGTTCAACGTCATTCTTTATATTGTATTTTTTATAATGGTGATAATCATATCTGTCATTTTTCTCTGGAAAAGCCAGCAACTTCAAAATTACCGCGCAGGGTTCGAACTTAAGAAAAAGTTTGAACTGGATGAGGAACATATACGGTATATGAATGCCCTGTTGCAGGAAATCAGCGATGCCATCATTACTTTTGATAAAGACATGATCATCCGAAGCTGGAACAAGGGAGCAGAAAGGATCTATGGATGGAAAGCAGGAGAAGTTATCGGCAAATTCGATGGCGCATCCCTCAGGGTTGACTTCCCGGGCGCGACCAGGGATGGAATGTTTGAAGAACTGGCACAGAAAGAAAGCTGGAAGGGGGAAGTAGTCCATCGGCGGAAAGATGGCAGTATAGCCTATATTCTGTCATCAGCCTCACAGCTAAAGGATGAGACAGGCAATGTACTTGGCATCATCACTATAAATAAGGATATCACTGATGTTATCCAGTCGGAAAAGGTCAAGGGAGCTGTTTACAGGATTTCCGAACTGGCCCACTCCGCCAAAGACCTGAATGATCTATTCGCCTCCATTCATATCGTGATCGGGGATCTTATGGATGCCAGCAACTTGTTTGTAGCCTTGCTTGAACCCAATGGTGAAACAATAAGCTTTCCCTATTTCATTGACGAAAAGGATCCTCCGCCACCACCGCGAAAAAGGGGTAACACACTGACAGATATTGTCTTGAGGACCGGCAAGCATTTGCTTGCCAGGCCGGAGGATGTCCAGTATTTTATTGACAGGGGTATCATTGACATGAAGAGGACTCCGGCCATTGACTGGCTGGGTGTACCGTTGAAAATTGAAAACGAAACCATCGGTGCACTGGTGGTACAGAGCTATTCTCCAAAGGTCCGTTACCATGAACATGAAGTGGATGTTCTGATCTTTGTTTCGGAACAGATCGCACTTTCGGTCCACCGGATGAAAATGCAGCAGGAATTGATCGTTGCAAAACAGAAAGCAGAAATCTCAAGCAAACTTACCTCGTCCCTTCTGGCCAATATGAACCATGAATTAAGAACTCCGATGAATGGGATTCTTGGTTTTGCGGAGATCCTGAATAACGAGCTTCTGGATCCGGATGCAAGGGCAAAAGCTGAGAATATTCTCATCTCAGGCCGCAGGCTGATGGATACACTTGACGCGATCATGGATCTTTCGCATCTGGAATCAGATCAGGTTACCCGGAAATTCGTTCCCCTTACAATCAAGCAGGTTTTGCTGAAGGCACTTTCACATTATGAACCTCTGATCCAGAGAAAGAATCTGAGGCTCAGTATCAATGTGCCGGCCTTTATCAAGATCCAGGGTGACGATTACCTGATGCAGCATCTTTTCAGATGCCTGATCGACAATGCTGTGAAATATACTGAGAAAGGGAGTATATCCATAGAGGCCAGGGAATTGACGGAAGAGGGACAGGAAAAAGTCGCTGTTTCTTTACGTGATACTGGTATTGGCATTGCCAAGGAAAATTTCGAGCTTATCTTTGAAACATTCAGACAGGTTAGCGAAGGATATGGCAGGGAGTTCGAAGGATCAGGGCTCGGACTGACCATCAGTAAAAAGATTGTCACACTTTTTGGCGGCCAGATTAAGGTCAACAGTACCTTGGGTGAGGGTTCCGAGTTTACGATTATCCTGCCCTCAGCCGGATCTGCAATACTTAATGTTACTGATATGATCCCTGTTAAAATAAAAGAAAAGAAGGCCGGCCCCGGCTTATTGAAAGAACATCCTGAAGTTCTTGTGGTGGAAGATAATTTAGTGAACCTGCAGCTTCTCACACTTTATGTTAACAAAACCTGTAATGCCTATTCTGCCTTAGATGGTAAAGCAGCCATTGACATCGCCAAAGAGACCCATTTTGACCTGATCCTGATGGATATCAACCTCGGGCCCGGGCTTAATGGCATCCAGGCAATGCTTGAGATCCGCAAGTTACCGGGATATAAGGATGTACCTGTCGTCGCGTTGACCGGGTATGCTTCAATAGGGGACCGGGACAGGCTGATGGGACTGGGTTTTTCTGCCTACCTCCCAAAACCGGTTAATGATGAGACCCTTTCAAATCTGATAGAAGAATTGCTGGGTGCCTGACGTTACCGCCAAGCTTTTACTTTTACCTTACCGGGTCGAATTACCATCCTTCCTGATCTATGACAGGATAATGACAGCAGCTATAATAGCCAGGACTATCGGAACAATTACATAAACCTTTTTTGCATCCCTGCTGATGTTTGCATTCATTTCCCTGATACCCTGAAGGCAAAGTTCATCTCCTTCTTTGTAGGCCAGGGCGGCTTTGTATTCCTCCCTTGCAGACCGGAAGAGCTCTATCTTAATAAAATGACCGGCCCGTTCAGTATGTTCCCTGTATTTCAGTTCTGCATGGGATAAGCCGGGATCGTCATATAAATCGCGAAGGGCCATAGACTGGGTTTTTAAGCGTTTTATTTTGATTATGGATTCAAAGGTAATTCATTTTTCCGAAGTGTCCGAAAGGCACAAAGGCACAACAAAGTCACAGAGTCACAGAGTAACTATATTAATGGAATTTGTAGGATATTCCGACACCTATAGTTTCCTTGAACTGGGTCCGGGGGCCTGTGGCGGGGAACGGAGGATCAGTCTGTATCTTGGTATCATCATCATAAATCAGCTGTAAATTGACGATGGTAGCAAGCCATTTATTTACTTTGAGGGTGAACAATATATTCCAGTTGACATCGATGCAGCCGAAGCTGTGGAAATAATCAGTGAATAATTCCAGCGATGATGTAAGGTTTATGCTCTTTGTAAAATCCCTGTTCAGATCGGCCCTGACATAGGGGCCCAGTTCTCCCCTGTATTTTTTTCCCTTTTCCACCCCGAAAGCGCCTTGTTTTGATAATGTATCATCAAGCACGAAGGTAACCCTTCCTGAGATAGGAGACATGTAAAGGGTGAAAAAGTTCGCAGGCCTGTAAGTTATGCCGGGACCGATTACGACATAACCCGGGGCCATGAATTTTGAGATCGGTACACTGTCGTTGGGATAGTTGTAACCATTGGAAAACTGGGTGCGGAAACTCATAAGAACGGTCAGGTACCATTTCTTGTTCTTGTTGATTTCATAGCTATATGCTGTGGTGAACTCTAACTTATCATCGGTTTTATTGAATTTGGCATGCTCAGCCGGGCCAATCAGCTGGAAACCATATGCCGCATCTAAAAGGTTTGACCATGAATGCTTATTTTTAGAATAACGAAGCTTAAGGTTAAGCATTCCTGTAGCCCCGATGGAATTTGTCCCCCCGGCAGCCCAGTTGGAATAGGCGGCCTGGTTAATTGTAAGAGATCCGAATCCGCCGAATTTCCAATGATGTTTAGCAGTATCGGGAGGTGCTTCAGCTTTGGCTTTATCCAGTCCCGTGGCAGCAGTCTTAATATCCTGGGCTGTCACCACGCCGAGGGAAAAGACCGAAAATAATAACAGTAAAAATCTTTTCATATGTTCTTCGTATTTACGTTTTCAATCTCTCATGGTTAATTCCCAGCCCCTCTGGGGCGGAATCCGGGTCCAGGGCTTGCCCTGTGGTTCATACCATTGATTCCCGGTTGCAAAAATAAACAAAAGTGTAAATTAAACTTCTTTATGGTTCATGAGCATATAAATATATTCAAATTTCGCTTACGAGGGAAGTAAATGCAACTATATTGATAATTTGATCCCGCGCTGTTTCCAATTCTTTATGCCCGGAATAAGTCTAAAAATATCATGGCAACATAACAAAACATGGCATTTTCTGGTTATTTTTGTTAGCTGAAATATCCTCCCCCATGATAATAAAGAAATATCTGTTCATACTGGTATTACTGATATCGGTATTCCTTGTAGGAGCACAGAATATTCCTGTTACTCCGAGTGTGATAACGACTGGGACGTATCTGGGTCTCAGTAAGCCCCTTCGTGATCTTCCTGTTATGAGTCCGGCCGACTGGAAAGCAATGGCTAAAAAAGCAAAAAAGGAACTGAATGAAGGCCTTCAGCGGCGCAGCTATCCCTATGCTGCGACTGCTCTTCCGAGAGGGAATGATACTTTTTACCAGAAAACCATGGGAGGTTATCATAACCCCGCTGGCCAGATCGTGAACTTCGACGGACAGACTTCTCCTTATTACCCGCCTGACTGTAACGGAGCAGCGGGTCCGAACCATTTTATGCAGACGATTAACACGGTGTATGCCATTTATACCAAGGATGGCACCAAGGTGGCCGGCCCGACAGCTGTCAACCTTTTGTTCGGAAATGTTCCCGGAGCCAATTTCAATGACGGAGACCCTGTTGTTCTTTATGATGACCAGGCCGACCGCTGGCTTGTAACAGAAATCGTGTGGGAGGGATCACCGAACTACCTGCTGCTTGCCGTTTCATCAACAAATGACCCTACAGGTACCTGGCACAGGTATTCCTTTCAGGTTGCCTCCATGCCCGATTATGCCAAAGTAGCCGTTTGGCGTAACGGATATTATATGGGAGATAATAACGGTGGGAGTACCGATACATATGTCTTTCAACGTGACTCAATATTGACCGGAGGTACAGCACAGATGGTAGGTTTCGTGAATCCCTGGCGACCAGGATCGGTGGATGGCTTCATGTGTGTTCCGCCGGTTGATAATGACGGGCAGTTCGCCCCGGACGGTTCCCCGGGACTTTATATTGCCTTCAATGATGATGCATTCGGCGGCGGAAGCGACCAGCTTTGGATATATGAACTTCATGTTGACTGGAATAATATAAACAGTTCGACTTTTAATCGGGTTCAACAGCTTAATGTCCAGCCTTTCAGCAGTAATTTCGGAAGTTCATGGGACAATGTTTCGCAGAAAGGAACAAGCCAGAAACTGGACGCCATTCCCCAGGTCATTATGAATGTCCCCCAATACCGGAACTTCGGATCATACCAGTCCATAGTTTGTTGCCATACAATCAACCTGGGAACACCTCCAAATGACAATCATGCAGGTGTCAGGTGGTATGAGCTCCGCAAATCAACAGGACAGTGGAGGATACGGCAGCAGGGCACCTATGCGCCGGATTCCAACAGCAGGTGGATGGGGAGTATTATGCTTAACGGGGCAAACACCATAGCGCTCGGTTATTCAGTTTCAAACACTACAATGTACCCGGCCGTAAGATACTGCGGGCAGTCCCCCAATGCCTATTCAGCAGGTAACAGCATCCTCGATATTGCTGAAGATACTATTATCAATGGACAGCATTCGCAGACAGGTTATAACCGCTGGGGTGATTATTCCCTGATGAGTGTGGATCCGGCCAATGATACGACATTCTGGTTTTGCGATGAGTATATAGGGACGGGCGGAAGCCGCAAGACAAGGATCGCCTCGTTCAGATTCGCTTTCCCGCCCACGGTTACAACCGACTCAGCCACAAATGTCCTTGGCACAATTGCTACACTTAACGGGACAGTCAATCCGAATGGTTCGCTTTCCACAGCCCACTTTACCTGGGGGCTGATGCCGCTGAACCTGAATAATGAAACCCCTGTTGACACAATCGGATCCGGCAATTCACCTGTTCCCGTTACTACCGGTCTTACAGGCTTAACCCCAAATACTGTCTACTATTACAGCGCATCCGGTTCCAATTCGATGGGTCTGTCCTTCGGGCAGGTGAAAAGTTTTACAACGATCATACCGGCACTTGCCGTTACACCTCCCAATCGTAACGTACAGGATACCAGCGGGTTAACGAATTTCGAAGTGACCAGCAACATACACTGGACAGTCTCGAGTGATGCGGAATGGTGTACTCCCACCCCCTCGGGAACAGGAAATGACACAATACGTGCTGCTTTCACAGCCAATGCAAGTGCAGAGCAGAGAGTTGCCACACTGACCGTAAACGGGCCAGGGGTGTCTCCTGTAAACGTAACTGTGACGCAGGTGGGGCAGCCTCCTTCACTTATCGTTACTCCTCCGAACCAGGATGTCGCCGTCGATGCCGGGACAACCAATTTCACTGTTTTGTCAAATACGGGATGGAATGTCACTTCTGATTCGACCTGGTGTATTGTTACGCCTTCAGGCATTGGAAATGGTACTATAACTGCCAATTTCAGTGCGAACCCGATGGGATTCCAACGGATAGCGCATATCACCACTATTGCAAACGGGGCCGGACCGGTTGTCGTGACTGTGACCCAGGCAGCTGCAGCTCCCTTCCTTACGGTCACGCCTCCTGAACGGGATGTCACTTCTGCTGCCGGAAATGTTGATTTTAGTGTAAATTCAAATGCCGTTTGGACAGCCCTGAGCGACAGTACCTGGTGCACTGTTACTCCCTCAGGAACAGGTAGTGGTACCTTGGTCGCAAACTATTCTCTGAATAACCAGAATATTTCAAGGACGGCTCATATCGCCGTATCTGCCCCAGGTTTAACCCCTCAGACTGTCACAGTTATCCAGGCAAAATATAATGGAATTGATGAAACAAATACCGGTAGAGTAAGTATCTATCCAAACCCAAACAAGGGAGTCTTCAGTATCGTACCTGCTGAAGGCGCACATGAAGAGCTGGATGTCTCTGTTGAAGATATGAATGGGAAAACCTTACTTAAAAAACATTTTAAAGGCGATTCCAAATATACTGTGGACCTTTCATCAGCAAAGGCAGGCGCTTATAACATTATTATAAAAACTGAAACTTACCTGGTCAACAGAAAAGTTGTGATTATAAGATAACATTTCAGACTGAGGAACCGGAGCCGCGGGAAATGATCCCGGCCCCCGGGTCAGTTCACAATCATTTTTCTGGAAACTGCCTTCTCGTCTGTTATAAGGCGGTAAAAATATAAGCCGGACCTTAAAGCTTGTTGCGACAGATCGAACTTTTCTGAGAACTCTCCTGCATTCATGGATTTATGGTTGAGAATCACTGAGACCAGGGCTCCGAAAAGATCATAAACCATCAATGAGACAGTTGCAGGCCTGCTGAGTTTAAATGAAATATAAGTAAAGTCTGTAGCCGGATTCGGGTAATTCTGTTCAAGCGATAAGGGCAAAGCCGGATCCATTTCTGGAGTATGCAGCAGATTCGCGGAATCGACAATTGCGGTTACAATGCTCAATTCCGTATCGTCCAGGCGGCACCAGACCGGGCGGACCATGTCATTCCAGGCAGAAATATTGGTGTA
>Ga0182021_10011190_pt1 | contig 10643 bp, 10 predicted proteins | sample 612E3MmetaG_FD_120493 | JGI IMG/M metagenome (GOLD analysis project Ga0182021, IMG submission 120493) | Permafrost microbial communities from Stordalen Mire, Sweden - 612E3M metaG (Illumina Assembly) | ecosystem: Environmental > Terrestrial > Soil > Wetlands > Permafrost | place: Sweden...
CGCCAAAGGTGAAGGGGTGGAACGGACGGATGTTTCACCTGAGTTCAAAGTTAAAGTTATAGAACAATCAGATCAATTAGATAACTCACAATTGATGAATTACATCCGTTTGTTCAGTTCAGCTGCCAGTGAAACACCTCGGGGTGGAACGTGGCAGCCTGGATTGCAATTGGAACTGGCCGTGGTCCAAGCCATGGAAACCACTTCTCCCAAGAGTGGAAAGCAAACCAACCCCGTCTCTCTGAAGCAAACCACATTTGTCCAGAAAACCAAACCGGAAAATGAACCAGAATCTTCCCCTATAAAGGGCTCTTCGACCCCAACAATAAAAACACCCCAAAAAATATCAGAGTCTGGCATAACAAATATTCTGCCTCCAAAAGAAAAAATCTCGTCGACGAACCAGGTTTCGTTGATAACCCAGCGTTGGAAGGAAATTAAAGAAGCCGTAAAAGCGAAACGGGTCCCTACCAGTGGATTATTGAACTCGAGCACACCCCTGCTCCAAGGCAATAACCTTGTACTTGGGTTCCAGGGTGAGGTAGTTCGCTCGAAAATGGATACTCCGGAGAATATCGAACTCACCCGCCAAGCGATCAAAGAAGTGTGTGGGATCGAAGTAAATATCCGTTGTATCGTGAATAGTCGAAATGGCACTTCAGTGCCAGCGGATGAAGATGTTGAAAGCGATGGTCTGGTGGGGACTGCTCTGGGTCAGGGCGGTCAGATCGTCCATAAAGATTGAACTTATTTGGTTTGTTTAGGAGAACAATATGGCTAAAGGATACAATCGACCGGTAGGGGGTGGCAGCGGGGCTGGAATGATGGCCCAGCTCAAGCGCATGCAGGAACAAATGGAGCAGGCTCAGGCAGAACTAACTGAAAAGTTCACCACTGCCAGTGTGGGGGGGGGTTCTGTAAAAGTGATCATGAGCGGCGATCAAAAATGCAAATCCGTTGAGATCGACCCTGAGCTTGTTAAAACAGCGGATGCGGAAATGCTTCAAGATCTGCTGTTATCAGCTATCAATCTCGCTTTGGAACAATCGCAGAAAATGCGCGATGAGCACATGGCACCTTTCATGAGCGGTCTTCCGGGAATGGGGTTGTAAAGTTCCATGTCGAATCTTCCCGAACCCATCCTGAACCTGATCAACGCATTCCAGCGTTTGCCAGGTATCGGCCCGAAAACAGCATCCCGGCTGACCTTTTTTTTATTGCGTGGCTCGGATGATCTTCCTGAAAAACTGGCTGAATCCTTAAGATCATTGCGTTCAGCCACCCATCTGTGCACGGAGTGTTTTAATATCACCCTTGCGGACCGTGAATACTGTGAAATCTGTGCTGATCCAGCCCGAGATGCCGGGATACTCTGTGTTGTCGAAGAGCCTCTGGATGTCATGATGTTGGAACGTATCGATGCCTTCAGAGGTCGGTACCATGTTCTGCATGGCGTCCTCTCTCCCATTGAGGGCATTGGTCCCGATGATATTCGCCTGAAACCTCTTTTCGAGAGAGTGAAAGCTGGAAATGTCACGGAAATCATCCTGGCGACCAATCCCAGCATGGAAGGGGATGCCACCGCTCTGTATATCAAGCAGCAATTGGCATCCATCCCAGTTCGGATCACGCGACTGGCACGTGGCCTACCCGTCGGATCGGATCTGGAATTCGCTGATCACAACACCCTGCTCAGGGCATTGGCGGGACGCCAGGATATGTCTTAGCTTCAGAAGGAATCGAATCGTGTTTGATCTCCAACTTTATGCAATTAATCTCCTTTCCGGTCAGGAATCGCCCGAACTTCCGGGTTTCCTCGCGCTTTCTGCAGACAAGCGCGCTACCCGCATCCGCAAAGGAGATTCATGTGTCTTGATGCTGAGTACAGGGACTAATGCATCCTTTCCCCCTGCTCTTCTAACGGAAGTCCTTTATAAAGCCGGTGAAACTTATTTTCGTTCAGATGGTTCCATTACATCTGGGATCCGCACCACCGTCGAGTATCTCAATAAATTCCTGGTAAATCACAATCTTAAAAGTTCCACACCCGGCGAACAGATTGTGGGAATCCTAAACCTGGCCATCGTGCATGATCAAACCATCTACATCGCCCATGCTGGTCCAACCCACACTTTTTTTATATCTCCAACTTCTTTTCAGAATTATTCCGATCCATTAAATCCGGATCGCGGGTTGGGAATCAGTCAGTCTGTATCTGTCCGGTACTTTCAGGAAGCTGCTGAACCAGATTGTCTCATCCTTTTCGCGCCTGATCCTCTCCCGGCCTGGAATGAGAATTCCTTAGCCAATAGCGGTTCCCTGGGATTGGACGCCTTGCATCGCCGTCTCATCAATCACGCTGGATCCGAACTCCGGGTGGCTACTTTTCGACTTGCCGAGGGTTCAGGTCAACTTCTCTGGCGCAAATTTACATCTTCACCCCTCGCACCAGTTGTCGAATCCGAATCACCTCCTAAGATAACTGAACTCCCTCAAACCAAGCCTTCAGAGCTCGAACCTGCAATTCAAAATGACCAGCCCTTCTCTATTCCTATCGCACAGTCTGCTGAACCAATTCCGGGTAAAGAACACATAGAAGAAGAAAAGGCAAATCCTTCCGACTTTCACACTCGTCCCGGAACGGTTATTCCAAGACATGGAGTTGCCGCACATTACATTCCACCCCAATCAAAAACCACGGGTTCCATTCGGAAAAAACTGGCATCCTGGTGGCTGACGGGAAAAAGTTTCAAGAAAAAAGTGAACACAGGCGCTCAGAAGGTGACATCTCGCGTGGCACCTGGTTTGAAGATTAAAACGCCTGTCCTGTCCACGTCCTCCATGTTGTTTATCGCCATTGCCATTCCGCTGGTCATCGTGACCATTGGTGCCACGGTCTATATCCAACGGGGACGATCTGTTCGGCATCAGTACTACCTGGAACAGGCCCAGGAATTGGTTGCCTATGCCCAAAATGAACCCGACAAAGCCATGCAGTTGATCTACTGGCAGCAGGCACTTGGTTTCATCTTGCAAGCGGAAGATAATGGCAGCACCACGGATTCCCAAAACCTGCATGCAACCATTCAAACCAGCCTGGATGCCATGCTGGGGATCTCACGGGTTATCCTTGAACCTGCCTTGTTTGAGAGTCTGCCATCCACAGTTAACATCACCAAGATTGTTAGCTCATATGACGGGGTTTATGCTTTAGATGCTTCAGTGGGTCGAATCTTGCATTTCACCCGCAAGGACCAATACACCTTCCAGGTGGACTACAGTTTCATCTGTGGACCGGTCGGAGGCAGCCTAACCATCGGTCCATTGATCGATGTGATCGTTTTGCCAATCAACGACATCACCCTTGAACCAGACAAACCTTCTGGTACATCCGTGATGGGGGTGGATGCAACCGGGAATCTTCTGTATTGTGCCCCAGGGAAGAACCCTGTCTCCAAGTCTCTCCCTGCACCTATGGTGGGTTGGGGCAAAATCCAGGCCATGGCCATCAATGAGGAAAATTCGACCCTATATGTCCTGGATGTTAAAACCGCAAGGATTTGGATCTATGAGAGCAGTGACTTGTTGTTCACCCAGACGCCGACCTCGTTCTTCGATACCAAGCAGCCGAAAGACTTAAGCCATATGATTAATTTGGCTGTCAATGGTAACGACCTCTACCTGCTTAATACCGACAATACGATAACCCGCTGTGTCTACAGCGCGTTGAAGGAACTCAAGCAGACCGAGTGTCCCCAGGATCCAGCTCAATATCAGGATTTGCGTGGATCAGGAAACGCTCAAGCTTTAAACCTAGAAGGCATTCAATTTATTACCATGCAGATGATCCATCTTCCGGATTCTGCCTTATACCTGTTGAACATCAAAGAGCCTGCTTTGTACAAATTCGGTTTTCAATTGAACTTGTTCAAAACCATTCAATTCTCACCTTCATCCAATCATCCCCTGCCTAATCGGGCAGTGACCGGATTTGGACTAACAAGCGATCAGCTTGTCTTCCTGGCTTTCGGTGACGAGTTATTTTTCGGCCAAATCCCCTAAATGAGATCGGATTTGCTTCTTCGTCAATTGGATGAGGATGTTTACTCCCCTTGTTCCCCGACTCCAGTAACCCCCGGACTTTTCCTTCCTTTGCCGCCTTCTCTAGAGATCCTAATTCGATCACCCAGGCGTGCTACCAGAATAACGCTGTCTTCTTCGTACCGATCCCCGTTATTGCCAATACTTCCAACAGTGATGAGGGACCTCAGCTTCCAACCATCCCCGGACACCCAGCTTCTCCATGATCAACAGCTCATCTATTTTCTTAGCAATCACCTCGCCCAGCCCGGGAATTTCTGTCCAGGTCCTCCAAGGACGGGTGGAAGCCCTTTGCAGCGTTGCGACAGGCACTGACCTTGAAGTTCCCTTCCCCTTTGGTCATTAACAAATCAGCGAGCCCTTACGAAAATCCTCGCTATCCTTTTATTCTTGATTCCATTCCTTCGAAACACCTCCAATTCTTATTCTTTAAGTTTATTTTCGTTCTCAACGTTATTTCTTATGTATAATAAAAGTGATTATTAAAAAAACTCAGGAGGAATTATGTGGTACTACACTGTAAATAACCAACCCGTAGGTCCTATCGATGAGGAGAAACTCCGCCAGCTGTTGACCAACCATACCATAAACGCCAACACCCTGGTCTGGAAGGAAGGTATGGCTGAGTGGAAACCTCTTTCCCAGACGGAACTCTCCAAGATGCTCAGCGGTATGCCTGTACCCCCAACAGCTGCATACGTTCCCAACCCGGAAGCCCTGCTGAAGACTCAGGAAGCCAGAAACCTTTACGACCTTACCCGCTGGTACAAGTACTTTGGGTTTGCGATCATCTTCCTGTTCCTGCTCTACAAAGGCTGGGAAGTCGTCCCCGAGAATAGCCGCGGGTTGAAACCCTGGAAAGCCTTTGGTCAGTTATTCATCCCCCTCTTCAATTTCTACTGGATCTTCGTTGCGATCAAGGGTCTGCCGAAAGAACTGAATGCGTACATCCAGAGTCATAATATACAGACTCCGCTTCTCAATGAAACTCTTGCACTGTGGTTATGCATTCTAGGTCTGTGCATCTTTGCATCCATCATCCCGTTCTTAGGCTGGGTCATTGCTCCATTAGCAAGTATTGGTGCCCTCGTCCTCGGAATCATCTTCATGAATGACCTGAAAAAAACCCTCATCGCCATCGCCGAAAGCAAAGGTTAAGCCTTAGCGAACCATTCCGGAACCGGGAGATTCCCGGTTCCGGAGTTTTCTCTAATTAGCAAGAATTCTAAATCTCGGCTCCTAAGGAGCCGTTCTTTTTATAAGCTCAGATGCCTGTTCAGCCTGATAATTTTCAGGGCGATTTCCAGATGGTCTGGGATGATCTTTCGGATGGAAGTGGGGATAAACATCAAGCCAAAATTGCAGCAAAGTGCCAATTGCGCTGCAGGACGAGCATCCCGAAGATTAAGCCAGCACTGATCCCAGCGTTCAAATCGGACTGGCGAGTGATCAGGTAGAGAGTCTTAAAGACGACGAGGCTCAGAGAATTGCGTGTATGAACGGCAATTAAAATACCCATAACCATCGCCCAGTTCTGCCTGTCACAGAACTTTGCAAAGTAAGGATCATCCTGCTCGACGGGGGATCCATCAAACCAGCTGACGGTTGCTGGAGCGGGGGAAGAAACACGCTAAAAGTCGACCAGGATATCTGGCATATATTTGCACGCATCCGCTACAGACACCGGCTGCCCCGGCACCGTTGCCAAGAAAGCGGCAGGTATTTGGCGTCCATCTTCCCATCGCTATAGTTGTGGATATCCACACCTCTAAACAAACGGGGTGCTACAACCACCTTGAGGAACGATCTCAGTGTCAGGAGATAATTTTCATTGAAATGAACTTAAATTCCCATCAGGTCAGTTAATGCTCCGAAGGAAATTTCTTGTGTTGTGACGAGCGCATGGCAATCTCTTTGACACGATGCGAATCTGCTGCCCTTTTGATTGGAATGAAAAGGAACAAGACTAAAACATACATCAGCAAGTACCACGGTTCGCGAAGGATAATAAGCTGCAACAGCAAGAGACCCCCCGCAATGCTTGCTGAGAGCGTATGGCGCTTGATAATGGCATACAACAAACCATACAATACCAGCGAGACCACTGTCTGCAACGGAAAGAAAACCAGATATGTTCCCACAGTAGTGGCAGTCCCCTGCCCACCCTTGAAACCGGCAAAGATAGGAAAATCGTGTCCCAGGATGGCAAAAACACCACAGACCATCACCCATCCGGTAGAGAGACCCAGCGCCATCCCCACCAGGATCGTCAACGAACCTTTCCCAATATCCAGAATGCCAACCAGGATCCCATATTTCGCCCCAACAACGTGCGAAATATTCTGGGCACCCATATTCCCATCTCCCACCCGGCGGATATCCGCCCCTTTCAAATTTTGCGACACGATCAGCGCGGTCGGAATCGAGCCCACGATGTAGGCAAAGATGAGCGCGAATATTTCTTTCGCAGTCAACAGGAAAGAATCACTCATAGGTTCGCCTTTCTTCCATAAGGTTTCACCATTTTGATTAAGGTTTTACTAGCGCTATTCTCTTGTTAATATAACACCTACTCGCATGAAAGATACCTCCCTGACCTCTCTATTCCTTTTTACCTCCTTTAAATACTCCTTCAGGAAAATGGGGAAACGGTCAGGAGTGACTCCCGCCACTTGACATCATCCCTTCGAAATGTTATAAAAGTCCATACATATATGCCCCAAAAAGGCGCTCTTATCCAGAGAGGCGGAGGGACCGGCCCTGCGATGCCTCGACAACCAGCACGACCCTTGTGCATGGTGCCAATTCCGGCAGAAAGTTCTGGAAGATGAGAGGGCTCTGATCTGCAAATTTGTAGATTGCCCCTCATTTATAAAGGGGCAATTTCTTTAACTGGAGGTTTTTGTAATGAACGATACGTTTGAAAATGCTAAGAAGTACGTCTTCACATCTGAGTCGGTGACCGAAGGGCACCCCGATAAGCTCTGCGACCAGGTCTCCGACGCCGTCCTTGACGCTTGTCTCAAGCACGACCCTCTCTCGCGCGTGGCCTGCGAGACCGCCACCAAGACCGGCTTCGTGATGGTGCTTGGTGAGATCACCACCCACGCCTTCGTCGACTTTGACCGTTTAGTGCGCGACGTTGTCAAGGGGATTGGTTACGATAACTCCGACAAGGGTTTCGATGGTAACACTTGTGCCGTTCAGGTCGCCATCTGCAACCAATCCACCGACATCGCCATGGGAGTGAACAAAGCCATGGAGGCCAAATCGGGTGAAATGACCGACAAGGAGATCGAGCAGATCGGTGCTGGCGACCAGGGGATGATGTTCGGCTTCGCCTGCCGCGAAACCCCCACATTGATGCCCGCCCCCATTTACTACGCACACAAGCTCACCCGCAAGCTGGCGGAAGTGCGCAAAGCTGGCGGACTTCCCTGGCTGCGCCCCGACGGGAAATCGCAGGTGACGGTGGAATACCACAAGGGAAAACCGGTGCGTATCGATACCGTTCTTATCAGTACCCAGCATTCCCCGGATGTATCCCACGCTGATATCGAAGAAGGTGTGATGGAGCACATCATCATGCCAGTGCTCCCCGATGAGCTGCGTGATGAGAAGCTCAAAGTATACGTGAACCCCACGGGTCGCTTCGTGATCGGCGGACCGATGGGTGACGCCGGCGTGACCGGACGCAAGATCATTGTGGATACCTACGGCGGCATGGGACGACACGGAGGTGGATGCTTCAGCGGTAAGGACCCCACCAAGGTAGATCGCTCAGCGGCATATGCCTGCCGCTGGGTGGCGAAGAACGTGGTGGCGGCCGGGTTAGCGGACCGCTGTGAGATCGAGGTGGCATATGCCATTGGCGTGGCCCGACCACTCAGCTTGAACATCGAGACCTTCGGCACTGGCAAAGTGGACGACGAAAAGATCGTTAAAGCCATTAACGAAGTGTTCGACCTGCGCCCCGGTGCCATCATCCGCGATCTGGACCTGCGTAAACCCATATATCAGAAAACAGCCTCGTACGGGCATTTTGGACGGGATGATATTGAGTTCTCCTGGGAAAGAACGAATAAAGTGACTGATCTAAAGTCAGCCGCTGGGTTGTAATTGAACTCCAAGGCGGGTTTCGTGCCCGCCTTTTTTTATTATTTCAATAATTGGTTTTTTCACGGCCATGAAATGCTTATCCATCAGGCCTCTCAGAACTTTTAATAAGTATTCGGAAAAATCAATGGCAGAGAGGTTAGAAAAAGATGGGTGACATACAAAAGCCAAATCGCTTATTTGCCGATCGTGATCTCCTGCGCGTTATTGAGTTCTGCAAACTTGGAAGCATATTCTATCCGGGGGATCGTCATCACAACCCTGACTCCCTTTACATTTCCTGCTTCAGGATCCTGTTTCAGGTTCCCACTCAAAGGCTCAGCAAGCTTACTCTTTAAGATGAGGTTTCCCAACTGTTTCACCAACAACCAGGAAAGACCATATCCAATGGCAAAGGCTGCCACAACCGAGGCTCCGCACAGGAGAACCGACGTATCATTTTGACTCTGCCAAACGATAAATAGTACACAGAGGAATACTCCGAACAAACCAGATGCAAAAATCTGGATGCAACTAAGGTCATGGCTTCTATTGATTTTGGGATAACAGATCTCACAATAAGGTATCCCTTTAAGCAACACTGTGATCGTATTTTTACGGCCCCCTTTGAAATTAGCACTCATGGAAAGGTTGTCGGTATTGGTTGGCGAGCGACCACAATTGGCGCACTCCTGGGGCCACTGCACGCCATCGAAATTTCCACGGATGATGAACTTATTCTTTTCATGACCAACCTGGGTTGGACTGGTTATGGTCATGGCACTTTACTCCATTTCAATCAGATTCGATCGGATGAACTTATTGAAGCATTGTACTTGCAAAAGTCAGGCATAATCTTAGGCATGCAATCCAGAGAATCTGCCTCTTTTTTTTTCTCTGCGCAGTTTAGCTTCCTTTACAGAGCGAGGCTTTCTTTTCAGAGAAGGGATTTCCATTTGTTTGGAGAAGATAGGGAAGGTTGAGTATTCATTCTTGTGGAGGCAATTCGGACGGCCTGCCCCAATCCAAGATCTCCCTTACTTGGCTGTTCGCCTGCGAAGGGCCGATCACCTTCTGCTCCTCTAACCGGTCGATGATGCGACTAGCGCGCATGTATCCAATACCCATCTTGCGTTGCAGCATCGAGATGCTTGCCTTCCCCTCCCGGCGCACCAACTCTTTGGCTTTCTCCAACATCGGATCCTCATCCGAAGGGGTCATCTTCTCGAAATTGGGCACATCGTTTGTGAACGGAACGTTCTGCAACGCAGGGACTACCGCGCTCGTTGTGGTCGACTTGGCTTCCGGGCTGGCGTTCATCGCTGCCACCCGCCACGTCTCCACCAACCGTTCGATTTCGGCATTGGAAACAAAAGCTCCCTGCAAACGTACGGGTGCGGGTGCATCCGGAGCCTGAAAGAGCATGTCGCCTCGTCCCACCAAGCGATCAGCCCCAGGTGTATCTAGGATCACGCGGCTGTCGACATTGGATGCTACCATGAAGGCAATCCGAGCGGAGAAATTGGCTTTGATATTCCCCGTGACCACGTTCGCTGAGGGTCGCTGCGTGCTGATAATCAGGTGAATGCCCGTGGCTCGCGCCATCTGCGCCAGGCGGGTGAGCACCTTTTCGGTCTCGTACTGTGCGAGCATCATCAAATCCGCCAGTTCATCGATCACGACAACGATATACGGCAGCTTGTCCATGCCCTTGCCGTTGTACTCCTGGATGTTGCGCACACCCGCCTTATTGAACTTGACGTATCGATTGTCCATTTCAGTCGTGATCCAGGTGAGCGCCCCAAGTACGTGCCCGATATCCACCACTACCGGTGCCAGCAGGTGTGGGATGCCGTTATACCCGGTCAGCTCTACCCGCGTGGGGTCGATGAGCAGAAGCTTGAGGTCGGTTGGATCATTGGAGAGTAGCAGGCAGGCGAGAATGGCATTGACACACACCGATTTGCCCGAACCGGTCGTCCCAGCGATAAGCAAGTGGGGCATCTTCTCCAGGTCGGTAGCAAAAGGCTGCCCAGAAACGTCCTTGCCCAACGCGAAGCGCATCTGAGAATGGATCGATTTGAATCTGGTGGATTCCATCACCTCGCGCAACCCTACGAGGCTGGTTTTAGGGTTGGGCACCTCGATGCCCACGAAACTCTTGCCCGGGACGGGAGCCTGGATGCGCACCTGGGCTGCCAAGGCAAGGGAAAGGTCGTTGGTAAGCTTGGAGATCTGGTTGACACGTACCTTAGTCTTATCGCCACTTCTCGATTCCAGGTACTCGGGTTCCACGCCAAAACGGGTTACAGTAGGTCCACGCTGGATGTCCACCACCTTGCCTGGTGCCCCTAATACCTTGAGCGTCTCCTCGATGGTCTTTGCTCGCGATTGATCGATGCCGGTGTGGACTGTTTCGATCACTGCGGGGTCGAGGATGGCTTCGA
>Ga0182021_10011191_pt1 | contig 10643 bp, 6 predicted proteins | sample 612E3MmetaG_FD_120493 | JGI IMG/M metagenome (GOLD analysis project Ga0182021, IMG submission 120493) | Permafrost microbial communities from Stordalen Mire, Sweden - 612E3M metaG (Illumina Assembly) | ecosystem: Environmental > Terrestrial > Soil > Wetlands > Permafrost | place: Sweden...
ATGAGGTTCACGCCGGCCCGGACGAATTCCTCGATGTGAGCGACCTGGCGGAGGTTGTCATTCTGGGCATCCTTGTACGCGACCGAGATCTCCGGATGTCGCTCGGCGGCTTTCTTTATATCCGCGTTCATCTGGACGCGCCACGGTTCACCCAGGTTGCACTGGCTCATCCCGATCGTCCATCTGTGCGACTGCCCCGGGGCGGGCACGGCTGTCGCAAAGAGCGCAAGTGCCGCAAGGGCTATCATGATTCTTGTTCTCATTTGTTCTCCTTTGATTTTCTCCTTTTGCGCTCTCCTGTGCGTTCACCGGTTCTTCTGAAACAATACAGCCGCCACGATGATCGCTCCGGTCAGCATCAGCCTGGTCTCTTCCCCGACCGCGTTGATACTGAGGATCTTTTCCAGGTACCCGATGATCAGTATGCCCAGCGCGGTGAGCCAGACTGTCCCCTCTCCTCCCCGGAGGCTCGTCCCCCCGATCACCACCATGGCAATTGCCGAAAGCTCGTATGTGCTTCCCGCTTCCGGGTCCCCCTGGAGCTCCTGCGACGCCTGGCAGATCCCCGCGACGCCGCAGAGGATCCCGCTGATGGCATAGGCAAGGACCGTCGTCCCCCGGACCGGGATCCCGGCGTACCGTGCAGCTTCTTCGTTTCCGCCGAGAGCGTACATGTGTCTCCCCCACCGGATTCGCGAGAGGAACAGGCCGCAGAGGAGGAGCGAAGCCGCGAGGACGATCGTGACGACGGCGACGTGTCCTCCTGCGATGCGCGCGCTGAGCATATCAAAAACGGGGGGGACGGGGACATACTGGTACGTGCCGTCGGACATCTGTACTGCGGTGGAGATCTTCTGTCCTCCGGACACCCATTTTGCCAGCCCCCGCGCGAAGACCATCATGGCCAGCGTGGAGATGAACGGTTGTATCCGGAACCTCCCGGTGAGGTATCCTGAAACGGCTCCGCAGAAAAGGCCGGCGAAGAGCGTCACGCCAGCGGCAATGAACGGGTTCCACCCTGCGTGGATCGTGAAGAGCGAGAAAAGGACGGCGGAGAGGCCCAGGATGCTCCCGACGGAAAGATCGATCCCTCCCGCGATGATCACGACGGTCATCCCGCACGCGAGTATGCCGATTACCGATACCTGGCGCAGCATGTCACGGTGCGTTCCCCAGGAGAAGAACGCCCCGTCGGCATTGAACACGATACCGAGCGCGATCACCATCACAAGCGAAAGGCAGGCGCGCGCGGCGGGGGAACGGAACATGCTCCGGAGCCTGTTCACCGCGTCTTGCCGCAGAAGCTGACCTTCAGGCCGAGTTCTTTCATTGCGGCGGCGCGTATGAACATCGCTGTCCTCGCTGTCCTCCTGTCGGGCGCATAGACGACGTGTATGTGGTTCGATTTGTGCCGGGCCATCATCTGGTCCCTCGTGATGCCGTTCATCACCGCGTGCATGACCGGCCACTGGGGGGTGGTCAGCCTCCAGCGCTCCTCCGTTTCCGGATCCGGGAGCGCCACGGCCTCCGCAAGCCCCGTATCATAGTGGAGGGCGCCGCCGGCGACAAACACGCGGCTCCAGACGACGTGTCCCGGCCTGCTCACCCCCTTGATCGAGCTCCCCCCCAGCCGGAAGTACATCGGAGGCTGGCGTTCCCCCACGGCACTCCGGTAGCCGTGTGCAAGATGTGCCGGGGGGACCGCCCCCGATATCTCGAAGAGCCAGACGAACCTGCCGGTCCCGTTGACGTTGAACTGCCGCCCCCAGCGGATGTCATGAAGCGTGTTCTCCGGGGGGAGACCCAGCGACCTCCAGAGCCTGTAGGTGACGAGCGCGTCGAGTCCCGCGCACTCATCCACTTCGTTGAAATGGGGGATCGCATCCCCTTTGAAAAGCTCCCCTCCTCCGGCCTCATCGAACACCGGGGGTCGTTCGACGTTATTGAGCATCCCCTCTGCGAGGTCCGAGGCGGGAGTAAGATCTTTCAATCCCTGCTGGTACTGGATCCCGATCGCATCACAGCGGAAATCGTGCGCCAGCCGGACGGCGGCGACGTACATGCGGCACTGCTCGAGCACCTGATTCTCGGTCAGATCGGTCTCTTCGCGTGCCCCGAAACGGAATGTCATCCCGCGTTCCTTCAGCCACTCGAATACGCCCCGCGCTTCGGAGTCTTTCACCGTGAGCATCCTGGCGTACAGCGTTGACTGGCTGAGCCGCTCCTTGAACACGCCTGTCGCGTGGAGCAGCTCGTCGGGGATGATCGCGTTGTACATCCCCATGCACCCCTCATCGAAAATTCCCATGATGGCTTTGTTCTGTCTGAACGAACGAGCGAATTCTATACCTGCCTTCCCGGCCGCCGCCGGGATGCGTGCGGCGTTGTAGGGGGTCACGTGCGACGTGTCGTGAGTGAGCGTGCCGGTCTTCATCCATTTCTTCAGGCCGCCGGTCGCGAATGCATCCGTGAAATCTTCGCTCCAGAGTGTGCTGTAGCGGACCCCGGCCTTCGTCAGGCAGCCGTTGAGGTTCAGCATCCCGACGAGTCCGGGCCACGTGCCGCTCCAGTTTGCGACCGTCAGGATCGGCCCCCGGTGCGTGAGGAGCCCGGCAAGCACATGATGGCTGTATTGCCATACGGCTTCGGCGACTACGAGCGGAGCGCGGGGAGGGATTGTGCGGAACACCTCCATCCCGTAGTGCTGGCTGTCGATGAATCCGTGCTGTTTTGCCGGGTCGAACGGATGCGCCCTCCTGACGGAACCGCCGAGGCTTTCGATGGCGCGCACGAGCTGCTGTTCCATGACGGATTGTGCCGATTCGCAGTTCCGGTTGGCGGAGAGGCGGAGATCGCCGCTGGCGACGAGGTAGATGGCTTGCATGGCTTTCCTCGCTGGTGTGAATGTCGTGAATGTCAGCAAATACATACGAACAGTCAACCTGGCCGGCGGGGGCTCTTCGCCGGAGCTCTTCAGGCGAGCTCTCCGGCGATCCTCCCGCGCGTCATGGCAGTGAGCGCCCCTGCATCGGTCCCGGGACCCCAGGGAGGGGAGATCGGCGCGAGGACACGAATGCGTATCGCCTGCTTCCCGCGCAGTATGAATCCCCTTTTGGGGAGCGCGGCGGCGGTGCCGTCGATGACGACCGGGAGTATTGGAACTCCCGATCTGAGGGCGAGCTCGAACGCACCCGCTTTGAACTCCCCGAGCGCTCTTCCGGGGGAACGGGTCCCTTCGGGAAAAATCATCACGGAGCTCCCCGCATTCAGAGCCGCTCCCGCGTCCCGCATCATGCTCAGATTGCCCCGGAGGTTCCCCCGGTCAATCCTTATGTAGCGGTTGAGCGTCATGTTCCAGCCGATGAAGGGGATCCGGAAATTCTCCGCCTTAGAGACCCACTTGAAGTGCACAAAGAGCCGGAACAACACGAGTATGTCGACGAGTGACTGGTGGTTGCACACAATGACATATGTGGCCCGCTTGTCCAGATGCTCCTTTCCTTCGATCCGGACGCTCCAGAGCGGGTTACACCATGTATAGAGTGAGGCCCAGAAGCAGGAAAACCAGTGGAGGATCACGAGCCGCCTGTCGAAGGGAGCCGTCACTCCCCGTATGAGGAGGGCGACGGGAAACAAAAGAACGGATGTGAGAAGCATGAACGCCCAGAAGAGCAGTGAGCCGGCGAGAGCCATCGGCGCGATTACCGGGAAAGGAGTGTCCGTTTCACGCACTCACGCCCTGTCATAGCGGAATCCCAGCGCGACTATCTCCTCCGGCGTCGCGGTCCCTGTTTCTTTTATTTTTCTGACTGTCACTCCCCCGGCCAGGTTTCCCATCTCGCCCGCTTCCTCGAGCGTCCCCCCCGCAGCGAGGGATGCGACAATGGCGGCGACTGTTGCGTCCCCCGCGCCGACCGGGTCGATCGGCCCCTTCAGCACTACGGCGGGGATGTCGCTGTACCCTGTCCCGTCAAACACAAGTATTCCTTCCGCTCCGCGCGTAACGAACACCGGCTTCCCGCATCGTGCGCCGATGGTCCGTGCGTGCGAACGGAGGGCGCCTGGACGCTCGCCGGCCTCTCCGGCCTGGCGGGCCAGTCGTGATGCCTCTGCGGCATTCAGTTTACAAATCATCCCCGTGAACGACGTGCTCATTGTCCGCGCATCCGTCACAAAAGTGACGGCGGGATGGTCCCGCGCCATGCCGTTGAGTGTGCGGATCATGGTCTCCGTGTGGACGCCGCGGGCCAGTTGCTGGTTGACGATGAGCGCATCAAGCCCGGGGAGGGAGGACCGGACGAGGTGCTCGAGAGCCGGTTCCGATCTCATCGTATTCCAACGGCCGAAATCGATCCGTTCCTGTTCCGCCTCCGCCAGGTACGGTTTTGCGTAGACCGGCGTCTCCCACTCATGCTCCTGTATCACAAGGGCGGATGTATCGATCCCTCTCTCCCCGAGCAGGGATATGAGTTCGCGGCCGAACATGTCGGGGCCGATGACCCCGAATGCCAGGACTTTCCCGCACCCGAGTGCCGCGACGTTGGATGCGACATTCCCTCCCCCCCCGGGGATGTAGCGCTGGGACCTGACTCCGCGCGTCGGCTTTCCTGTCTCAAGGGAAAGCTCCGCCTCCCCCGTATCGAGCTCCCAGTAGGCGTCGACGCAGAAATCGCCGACGACGCCGATCCGGACGCAGCGGATCCTGTCGAGGAGCTCATTGAGACGTCCGGGAGTCACGTGCTCGCCCTCATTTGAAATACGGGTCAATGAGCTTCCGCTCGGCCGGCGTCCAGACGCGGGAGCGGTAATAGTCCGTCAGTTTCCGCGCCAGGCGTGTCTGCTGCATAAAATATGACGCGAAGGCTTCGGCCGGCCCGCGGAGTCTCCCGTTCGGATTTGCCATCGCACTCATGAGGGCGGGGAACAGGGGGGTGTCACAGTAGCCGAGCCTCTTCAGCGCCTCGAGTGCGTTGACTCTCGTCATGAAATCGTAGGAGACCCCCGCCTCTTCGACGAGGCGCGCCACGGACGACGTGTCGCCGTGCCTCGCACTGATCTCATCCCGGAGCACTCCCACCTGGTTTCCCGTTCCGTGATCGTCTTTCGTGAGGGCGAGGTAGCGGGGCGCCTCCTCCGGGAATCGCCTGCAGAGGAGTTCGAGGGCGGCACGGACTGTTGTGTAGGAAGAGTCCCCGAGGAGCCTCTCCGCTTCCCCCTTCAGAGAGGGAGGGACGTCTCCGCACGCCTGGAGGGCGGCCCTGCGGACGGTCGCCTCGGGATCGCGGAGCCCCTCTTTCAGAATCTCGATCCCGCGCGGATCGGTATCCCCGGCACACTGCGAGAGTATCTCCTCCCTGATGACATGAAACTTCTCCCGGCCGTAGACCTGCGTCAGGAGGTCCCGTTTCGATCCGGGCTCCAGGCCCCGCATGGCCGCGACGGCGTCATACCGGTCGATCATCAGCGGCGCGCCGAGCGCCTGGGCTTCCAGCATCGGGAACGGCTTTGGGAAAACGACAGACTTGAGTATCCAGCTTCCGGGATCGAAAAGGACGAACGCGACAGGCCGCCCGTGCGGGTTCGGTATCGTAACCCTGGTCGCCTGGTCGGCAATCACCTGACGGATCCGGTCCGATGACCCGTCGGCGTAATGGACCTCAAAAACGAGAGGCATGCGGAAGAGCCCGACAATCTCGTCCAGTTGGTGAGTCTGACTGACCGTGAACACCGACTGCCGTCCCGGGTTTCCGCGCACGGCCACATCCTCGAACCTGACGCTGTAGGCGGGCTCGCCGCCACGGTAAATCCACTCGTGAAAGAACCAGTCCGGGGTCAGCCCGAGGACGTCCTGGAACGCCTGGTACAGGTCGTTCGTTTCGACGTTGCCGTATGCGTGATTCAGCAGATAGTACCTGATCACGCGCCGGCACTCCGGGGCGCCGAACGTCGAGATCATCATGTCGAGTATCGCCGACCCCTTCTGGTAGACGCGCGCGCTCCCGGCCGCCCCGTGGAGCAGGGGGACCCGGTTCCCTTTCGATGCTTCCAGTGCGGCCGTCTGTTCTTCCCGCCGCGCCCATTCGTACCACTCTTCCCCGAAGACCGATTTCTGGAAGAGCTTCGCGTAGAATGTGGCAAAGCTTTCCTGCAGCCATGCGCTGATCCCGCTCCGGCCGGTGATGAAGTCGCCGAACCACTGGTGCGAAAGCTCGTGTGCGTTGACCGCGATATAGTTCCGGTCGAGGAACGAGCGTCCGTCCACGAGGAGGAAATCGCCGAAGACCGTGGCGGTCGTGTTCTCCATCCCTCCGTAGAGGAAATCCCGGACAGGGACCTGTGAATAGGATTCCCACGGGTAGGGGACACCGGTTTCATCTGCGACGAAATCGACGATGGCCGCGGAGTACCTGTATGTCGGCTCGATCCTCTCCGGCTCCTCGGGATAATACCACAGGTTCACCGGAACCCCGGTCTTCGTATGAACGGTCGTTACTCCGTACCTGCCTATCGCCAGCATGACCAGATACGTCGAATGCGGGTGCGACATCCGGTAATGCCACGTCCGTGTCCCGTCGCCGTTCTCGCGCACGTCCACCCTCGTGCCGTTGGAGAGGACGCTGTAAGCGCTATCGAACGTGACGATCGTCTCGGTCGTCATCTTGTCGTTCTGCTGGTCGTAGCACGGGATCCAGTGCCTGTTGTCGATCCCCTGCCCCTGTGTCCAGATCTGCTTCCGGTTCAGCCCGCGGGGGTCGTCCCAGCCGATAAAATAGAGTCCCCGGTCCGGGTTCGCTTCGTATGTGAACGTGATGCTGTCCTCCGTATCCCACGCCAGGGGCGGGTCCGGAAGTGCGGTCACTCCCTCCCCGGAGACGTTGAACCGGAGTTTCTTTCCGTTGAGCGAGGCGTCCAGGATCCGGATCCCCGGCCCGTTGAAAAAAATCGAATCGACAACCGGGCGAAGTGGCACGAAAACATGTGTCACCCTCCCTTTCACGAGCTTCAGGGCGGTATCGAAACTGAGCTCCACGCGCATGTGCTGCATGTCCACCGGGTGTTCTGCCGGTTCGGTTCCCGGCTGGATATAGACCCGTTCGGTCGGGTACGCGCTCTCCTGCGCATGAGCCATCCACCCGCACACCAGAAGCAGTACTGCAATTATCAATTTCTGAATCAGCGTCCTCAATCCTCCATCCTCCATTTTCCATCCTCAATATTTGAGAATCTTCCCTTTATTCAAAGCGGGGAGCCCTTCTGCCATCCACGGAGGCGCCGGCCTGTCCATGAGATAGTGGTCGAAGAACTCAAGCATCCTGATCGACAGGTCCTTCCTGTTCTTCCTCTGCACCAGGTTGTGCGCCTCCCCGTTATACACAAGCATCCAGACCGGCCTGTCGAGGCGCCGGAGCGCGTTGAAGAATTCTATCCCCTGGTACCAGGGGACGGCGCCGTCTGCATCGTTGTTCATCATCAGGAGGGGAGTCCTGACGCTGTCGGCGCGGAAGAGTGGGGAGTTCTCGATGAACAGGTCCGGACGCTGCCAGAGTGTCGCGCCGATCCGGCTCTGCTCCTTTTCGTACTGGTGCATCCGCGCGATCCCCGACTCCCAGCGTATGCCCCCGTATGCGCTGGTCATATTGGAGACCGCTGCCCCCGCCATCGCCGCCCGGAACATTTTCGTGCGCGTCACAAGGAACGCGGTCTGGTATCCCCCCCAGCTCTGCCCCTGCAGCCCCATCCGGTCTTTGTCGACGAATCCCCGGGCGACGAGAGATTTCACGCCGGGTATGATGCAGTCGTACGCGCTTTTTCCCGGGTATCCGACCCTGTAGCGTATGTCCGGGATGAAAATCAGATACCCTCTGCTCACATAAAGCGAGACGTTCACTGTCGACGCGCTGGGGGCGGGGGGGATATACCTGTGGAGCAGGTCCGAATTCCGCTCGTAGTAGTACACGATCATCGGGTACTTCTTTGCCGGGTCGAACCCTTCCGGCTTGTACAGAAGCCCCTCCAGGGGCTTTCCGTCCCCCCCTCTCCAGTGGACAATCTCGGCCGTTCCCCAGATGAACTCTTTTTGCTGAGGGTTGCTGTCGCTTATCCGCCTCGGCGAGGAGAAACTCGTGTCCGACAGGTACAGGTCCGTCGGCTCAGTGAATGATTCCCGCGTGAATATGACCCCGCCTGCATTCAGCGCTTTTGCGACCGACGGATACATGTGGGGCGTCATCGTCAGGCGCCGGGGAGCCGCTTCCCAGGTCGCCTCCGAGCGGGCGAAGCCGGCGGATTTGTTATTTTCATCGAATGCCCGGAGCAGCATCATGGCTCCCGCTTTGACATAACGCTCTTCCGGGTCGAGACGCACGTACCGGTAGCGCGTGCGCGTCTTCCGTCCTTCACCGGCCGTCATGCAGCGCGCATTCTTTGTTCCGGTGGGGTCCACTCCCCAGATATCGTACCGGTCATACACGAAGAACAGGCTGTCCCCTTCCGTCCAACCGAGCGCGCCGTACGCCCCGGGGTCCGCCGGAACGTCGCTCAGCTCGTCGAACAGCGGGACCTTCACCCCGGCGGTCATATTTACGGGAATTCCTCCCGCGAGCGGAAGAGCGAACCAGTTCTTCTTTTTCGCGTCATACCACGTGACGAACCGTCCGGCGGGAGAGAGGCTCGCGCCCCCCCTGACGCACGTGAGCAATCGGGTGCGGGCGCCGGTCTTCACGTCGACCGAAAAGACGTCATAGGAGGGGGTCCCTTCCCACGTTTCCTCGCGCATGTAGGGGAGGTTCGAAAGCCCGAGTGCGAGCGGAGCGTTTCCCTCGTCGCCTATCGCAATCGCCGGGAGAGACGTATCGCCGATCTGGCAAAACCGCTTCCCCGGGAGATCCACCACCGCGGCATAGGACCGTTTCTTTTCCTCGTCAAGATCCTTCAGTTGCTGCGACTGGATGTGCCCGTCCTGCCAGCTCCAGATGTCGAGCTTTGCCGTCTCCTCGTCGATAAGTGTCGTATCCTCCGGCAGCGGAACCGGTGCCGTCCCGAAGAATAGCCTTGCGCCGTCTTTCGAAAAGTAGACGCGTCCGTTTTCGCTGACGAGCCAGTATTTGTACATCCCCTGTGTGAGCGTGTCAACAAGCCGTGTAGCGGAGTCGGGCCCGGTCTTCCAGTAATAGAGGGAAAAATAGCGTTGTTTCGACTTCGCGGTGTCCCTGTCGGCGACGAACGCCGCCTGTGTCCCCGCTTCGTCCCATGCAGGCTGCCTGTATGATCCTTTCCCCGTGGCGATCGTGTCTGTCTTCCGGGTTGCAGTCGAGAAGACGAACACCCCCGCCGGAGCGGCGCTGTCGTTTCCTGTCGTAGTGACGATCAGGTTCTTCCCGTCCCTGCTCAGCGCGTAGTCCCGGGCAAAGGGGAATGTGTACTCCCGCTCTGTCGCCAGCTCGCGGAATATGACCGTCGTTCCTCTTTCTTCCTTCGTCTCTTTTGGTTTGTCGTCCGGAGCGTCCCCTTTCGGCGTACGGCTCTTTTTCGACGAGTCGGGCGCGGCTTTCTTCGTGGTGTCCGGCGCGGCTTTCTCGAGCTGGTAAGCCACCCACCCGGACCCCTTCTCCGGAAGTTTAAACGATTTCACGCGGGGAATCCTCCGGACTTTGTGTGTCCCGAGATCGAGTATGCCGAGAGAGTCTTTGGGCTGGTCCTCACCCTTCTTCTTGTCATCCCGGGCTTTCTTTATCGCCGAGAAGAGCGGCCTGATCGTGAAGACCGCGAAGTCGGACCCCTGTGTGAATTTCCCCGCCGTTCCGCGGGCGATGGTGTCGGCCGGGCCGCCCCCTGTCGCAAAGACGACGAGTCGCGCATCCCCCTCCTCCGGTTCCAGCGTGTACATCACATGAGCGCCGTCGTTGGCTATCGACTCGCCGCTGATCCGGATCCACGAATCATACACTTCATGGCCGAGCGGCTTCTTTGCTGTCTGCGCGACGGAAATCTGAAAGGAGAGGATGAGCATTGCCGTCAGTCCGAGCGTTGTTTCATGTCTCCCCATGCCGTTCCCCCCGTGTGAGTGGCGATTATGTGTATTTGAGCGTGACATCGGTGGTACTCCCCGGCGAGAGTATGTACCTGCGGAGCCCCGGCTCGCGCCCGGAAGGCCACGGGGTGAGTGCGAGGGTTTCCCTCCTGTCCACGGTCAGCTCCCCCACGCATCCCGAAGGCATGGTGACCGACAGCCGACGGTTCCCTGCGCGCCCCTCGGTCGCGAAGAGTATCTCCCCCCGGACGGTGAGCGCGGTCAGCGTAACTTTCTCCAGGTCCCCGGGCTGAGGTCGCACCATGCAGCGGGTGAACCCGGGGGCCAGCGGTTGAATCCCCGCGATCCCCATGTACAGGAGGTACAGCGGGGCGGGACAGCAGTGGCTCATGACAGAGCCCGAGTCCGGCTGCTCCGTCCAGAACTCCTGAAGCGTGTTGTTGTGCTTCACGGAATACATGCCGGCCCACCTGGTCCGGAAATCGTTGAGGATGACATCCGGCCGCCCCCCTTTGGCCAGCGCCCAGAGTCTCCAGCAGGAGTTCGCCGGGTAGGAGAACCCCATCGACGGGGGAGACTCCGCCAGCCGGGAAAGTGCCGGGGCGGTCCGTCC
>Ga0182021_10011192_pt1 | contig 10641 bp, 8 predicted proteins | sample 612E3MmetaG_FD_120493 | JGI IMG/M metagenome (GOLD analysis project Ga0182021, IMG submission 120493) | Permafrost microbial communities from Stordalen Mire, Sweden - 612E3M metaG (Illumina Assembly) | ecosystem: Environmental > Terrestrial > Soil > Wetlands > Permafrost | place: Sweden...
GCAAGTGCCTTCCCCCACATTCGGCTATACCGGCGGCACGATCGTCAGCGACGCCAATATCTCCAATGCACTGTCCGGCGTCAGCGCCAGCGACGGTTTCACCATTTCCGTCACCAAAGGCGGGACGACGACCAATGTTCCGATCGACCTGTCGCAAGTGCAAGGCACGCTGTCGATCGACAACATCGTCAATTACGTCAATCAGCAATTGATGGCCGCCGGGTTCTCCTCGCGTTTCCAGCGGGTGATGACCGAAGGCACGATCGACGATCCCACGAAAGCGTCTTACGGTATTGAGATCAACGCTTCCGCCAGCGAGAAAGTGTCCTTGTCCTCGGCGGCCGCGACCCCGGCGCTTTACGTCGCCAGTACTTCAGGCTTGACGGCGGCCACCTCCGATAGCGCTGCCGACAACCAAGGCCGGCTGGTCAAGCTGACGAATCTCGCCGATCCGCAAAGTGCGTTCAACGCGACCATCAACCCCGACACGGGAACCACGACGGCGCAGTCGACAGTGGTCGATGCGAACGGCAACGCCTACATGGTCGGCAGCGCGACCGGCAATTTCGGCAGCCAGCTCAACCAGGGTTCACAAGACGTCTATCTGACGAAATACGATTCCGCCGGGAACCTGCAATGGACGAAGCTGCTCGGCAGCGCAGGCGCCGCCTCGGCCGCTTCGCTTGCACTCAATCCCGGCGGCGGCGTGGTGGTAACGGGATCGACGACGGCCGATCTCACCACGACCGCTGTCGCCGACGGCAATAGTGACAGCTTCGTCGCCAAATATGACGCCGACGGCAACCAGACCTGGGTTACGCAAATCCAGACGCTGAACCAGAATCAAGCTTCCAGCGTGAGCGTGGACGCGTCGGGCAACGTCTATATCGGCGGACAGGTGACCGGCGTCATCGGCGCGGGTCAAGTCAATGCGGGCGGCGGCGACGGTTACCTCGCCAAGCTCGATTCGAAGGGCAAGCTGGTTTACGAAAAGCAGTTTGGCACGTCCGGTAAGGATTCCGTAGCGGCGACGGCCGTCACGGCCGCAGGCGATCTGGTCGTCGCCTCGATGCAGAACGGCCATGCCATCCTTGCGAAATACACCGGCGGCGATGCGACGTCGGCGCCGGCCTGGCAGATGGATCTGGGCGCTCTGCAAAACGGCGGCTCCATCAGCGGATTGGCCGTGTCCGGCAACCAGATCTACGTCTCCGGTTCGACGCAGAACATGTCCCTGGATGCGGGCGGAACGGCGACGATCGCCACGGCCAGTTCGGGCAGCAGCGACGCTTTCGTCTTCAACGCGACGGACGACGGCGCCAGCGTGACCGCCAACACTGTCAGTTATGTGGGTACCAGCGGCATCGACAAAGCTGGCGGGCTGACGGTCGGATCGGATGGTACGGTCTATCTCACCGGCACGACCACTGGAACTTTTACAGGCCAAGTGCGCAACGCGACCGGTACGGACAATATGTTCGTCACGGCGATGGCGAGCGATGGTTCCATCGATTGGACGCGGCAATATGGTGGCGCCAACGGCCAATCGGCCGGTCAGGGTATCGCCATCGACGAGACCGGCTCCAGTGTGCTCGACGCGCTCGGCTTGCCGCGTGGAAGCGTCAACGTCAATCAGACGACCGATCTGGCGTCGGCGACGACTCTGCGGGCGGGCGATTCGTTTCAAATCCAGATTCAGGGCACGGCGGCGCGGACCTTCACGATTACCATCGACCAAGGCGAGACGCTGCAGTCCCTGGTGACCAAGATCAATGGCGAGTTTGGCTCTAACGGCCAGGCCAGCATCAATTATGGCTCTGGCGGCGAAGACCTGAAGATCGCGGTCAAGCCTGGCGTCACCGCAAAATTGGTCGCCGGTCCGACGAACTTCGATGCCTTGGCGCGCCTCGGGATCGCGGCGGGAACGCTGAGCAACACCTCTTCGGCCAGCAACGCCTCGTCATCGGCGAGTTCTTCCTCGACCACCGCGGCCTTTGGGCTCGGTCTCAGTTCGAATATGGATATTTCGACCACTACGGACGCGGGTGCGGCGCGGGCGCAATTGCTCAGCGTGCTCTCGACGATTCGGAATATCTACCAGACCACGAACAGCCCCACCACGACGAGCAGCGGCACCACCAACTCGTCGAGCGGCAGCGTGCCGGCTTACCTTCAAGCGCAACTGGCGAACTATTCGTTGGCGTCAAGTTTGCTTTCCAGCAGCTTGTCTACCACCTCCAGCACGTCGTGAAGGTAAGCGCCAATCGGCCCTAAATAACTCTGTTATAGACCATCGCCGTGGCGTGAGGACGAGAATAGGACGCGGCCGGCGCATAGATGCAGGTGGGCGCGCGGCGGCGTTCGATTTCCTCGGCCACGGCCTTGACGATGCCTTCGCTGGCATTGCGCACGCGGCTGAGAAGGCGCGTGTGCAAGGCGAGGGCGTCGCGGAATTTTGCCGTCGTGTCGAAGAATTTCCGGCGTAGTTCGGACGGCGCCGCTTTGGCGCGCGCCGGATCGAGGCTGGCCGCCTCGCGGCTGTACAGTGCCGACAGGCGCTGGAATTCCGGTGCGGTGGTGCGCAGTTCCTGCGGGTGCCCCGCTTTGAGCGCGGCGATATCCGCTTCGATCGCCGCGATCAGCCGTTCGGCCATCGCGATTAGCAGTTCGATCTTTTGCGGGTCGGCGCTCACTGAACGGTTTCCTGGGTCTTGAGCAACTCGCGGGTGACGGCATCCGCCAGGCCGATGCCACCTTGAGCGGCGATCTGCTTGCCGTATTCGTCGAGCATCAGCGAGCGGAACATGGCCTCGCCTTGTCCGCCGCCGAAGGGACCGTCGGTGGAAATGCCATCGAACATCTCGCCGAGAAACTGGGAAAGAAAGACGCCTTCGAAGGTCTGTGCCGCGGTCTTGGCCGCGGCGGCATTGGCGGTGGGCCGCGGAGCCTGAACCGGCCCCGACTTGGCAATGGCCATCGCCGTCTGGATGTCGATGGCCGGCGTCATCCAATGACCTCGATGTCCGCCTGTAACGCGCCGGCCGCTTTAATCGCCTGCAGGATGGAGATGATGTCGCGCGGACCGACGCCGAGCGCATTTAGCCCGTCCACCAGGCTTTGCAGCGCCACGCCGTCGTGCAGCACCGTCATCTTGTTGCCCTTGCTGTCGTCGATCTGGATCTGGGTGTGCGGGACGACCTGCGTCGCGCCGGTATTGGAGAAGGGCGCCGGCTGGCTCACCTGAGCCGTCTCGTTGACCCGGATCGTCAGATTGCCCTGAGCGATGGCGATCGTCGAAATCCGCACATCGGCGCCCATGACGATGACGCCGGATTGTTCGTCGATGATGACCTTGGCGGGCTGATCGGGATCGACTTTCACCTGCTCGATGTCGGTCAGCAGGCCGACGACGCCGTTGGAATAATTGGCGGGAATATTGACATGGACGGTGGCCGGATCGATGGCCTGCGCGAGGGAGCCTCCCAGATAGGCATTCACCGCCGCGGCGATGCGCGTCGCCGTCGTCAGATCGGGATTGTGCAGGGAAAGCTTCAAATCGTGTTCGCTGGCCAGTGAGAAGCCGACCTCGCGCTCGACGATCGCCCCGTTGGAGATGCGCCCCGCAGTCGGCACGCCGCGCGTCACGCTGGCGGCGTCGCCTTGGGCGCTGAAGCCGCCGATAGCGACCGGGCCTTGGCCGAGCGCATAGATCTGTCCGTCGGCGCCGAACAGCGGGGTGACGAGCAGCGTGCCGCCTTGCAAGCTTTTGGCGTCGCCCATGGCGCTGACCGAAACGTCGATGCGCGTGCCCTGGGCCGAAAAGGCGTGCATGTTCGCCGTCACCATCACGGCGGCGACGTTCTTGGTCTGCATGGTCGTGCCGCGCGTGTTGACGCCCAGCCGCTCGAGCATGATCTGCAGGCTCTGCTGGGTGAAAGGCGCGTTCTTGAGCGAGTCGCCCGTGCCGTTGAGGCCGACCACCAGCCCATAACCGACCAACATGTTGTCGCGAATGCCTTGGACCTCGACCAGGTCCTTGACGCGCGAATAGGCGAAAACCGGCTGCGGCGCCACGGCCATAACGGCGGCGAAAACGGCGGCAGAGAATCTCATGGTTGGGCGCTTACGGAGCATCAGCCGCTTCTGCTTGCTATTTTTCTGGGTTCCTCCTTGCCAGTTCCGTGCCGCCAGGATGAAAAAAATAAATCAATAATATCAACATATTACCGTTGGTCTCCGAGATCTCTAAGTGTCACCCGGCAGGTTTTTCCCGGCAGCTTTGAGCCCGCGTTCGACGGCGCCTTGCAACGGCTACGACCACGACATGCAAAAGCGGATTTATGAAGACAGCTATAACGAATGCCCGGCGGGAAAGAGAAAATCCGGCGACTGACGCGGCCGTCGCTTTCAGAAAACTCGTTCGCTCCACGATTTTGCCGCAATTTCTGCGGCGAAATTGCTGCGCACCTGGTCGCGGAAAATGCTGTAGGTTCGCGATTCAATGAATATCTTGCAATGGCGGGAACAAACGACATGGTAGATTTCAAGGATTATCAGCTGGTCATCCTGCGTCACGGCGAAAGCGAGTGGAACAAGCTCAATCTGTTCACCGGCTGGCGCGACGTCAAACTGAGCGAACGGGGCGAACGCGAGGCGCGCGCTGGCGGACGCACGCTACTGCAGGACGGCTTCGCCTTCGACGTCGCCTATACCTCGCTGCTCACCCGTGCGATCAAGACGCTATGGCTCGCCTTGGAAGAGATGGATCTGATGTGGCTGCCGGTGATCAAGCACTGGCGGCTGAACGAGCGTCATTACGGACGGCTGCAGGGCAGCAACAAGCTCGAGGCAGTGAAGCAATTCGGCGAGGAGCAGGTGCAGATCTGGCGTCGCTCCTATGCAACGCCGCCTCCGCCGGTCGATCTCGACTCGCCGGATTATCCCAAAGCCGACCGGCGCTATGCCGACGTACCCGACGCCGATCTGCCGCGCAGCGAAAGCCTCAAGAACGTTCTCGGCCGCGTCATGCCCTATTGGGAGCAGACCATCCTGCCCGAGCTCAAGGCCGGCAAGCGCGTGCTCATCGCCGCCCACGGCAATTCGCTACGCGCCCTGCTCAAATATCTCGAAGGCGTCAGCGACGAGGATATCGTCAATGTGGATTTGCCGACCGGCATTCCCAAGGCCTATCGGCTGAACGCGGTGTACAAAGCCGATGACGCTAGATTCCTGGGAGACCCGGTCGAGCTCGAGCGGCGCATTAACGCCGTCAAAGCGCAGACGAAAAAGACGTGACGCCGCTCTTTATCGGCATGTGAAGATGCGACTAAGGCAGATATTCCTCGCGCTTCTTGTCGCCAGCGCCCCGTCCGTCGCCGGCGCGGACAAGACGCCTGTGCCGCGCCCCAGGCCGGGAATCGCGCGCTCCGCGCCACCGGCGCAGGATGGGGTGACCGATTTGAGCCATGCGATTCCCGCCAAGGCGCTTTCCAATCTGCCATCTACCGAAGCTCAGTTCCGGACGCTGAAGAAGGAAATCGCTAAGAACCAGCCCGAAGTCGCAACCGCCAAGCGCGCCAGCGACGCGCTGGCGCGCCAGGCCGCGGCGCTGCAGCAAAAACTGGTGACGACGGCGGCGCGCGTCGAAGCGCTGGAGCGCGAGAAGGCGCGCCTCGCCGCCGACATCGCCCACCTGACCGTCGAGAACGCAAGACTATCCGCCGACTTCGCCTATGACCGAGTATCGGTATCGCGGCTGCTTGCGGTCCTGGAACGCCTGCAGCACGACATGCCGCCTGCGATGGTGCTCAGGCCGGACGACGCCTTGTCCGCGGCGCGCGGCGCGATGCTGATCGGCACCTCCTTGCCGAACGTCTATGGCGATGCGGCGGCGCTCGCCCGCCGCATCGATACGCTGCGCTTGACGAGGTTGGCTTTGGTCGCGCGGCACGCCGAAGCCGAGGGCAACGCCGTCTATCTGGCGCAAGCGCGTATCGAGCTAGATCAACTTCTCGCGATGAAACGGCTGGAAGCCGACGATGCCGCAACCCGTTACGGCGATCTCAAGAACGAGCTCAAAACGATCGCCCTGCAGGCCGTCGATCTCCAGGCGCTGCTGGAAAAAGTGGCCGCCCTGCGGACCGTCCCGGCCAGCCAAAGTGTCGTAACGGTAACTGCCCAAGAAAGCGCCATCGGATCCAAGCCGGGGCGGGATTCGCTGGTTTGTCCCGTGGTCGGGCAGCCGGTGCCGGGCGGGATGGAAGGGGTCGGCGGAACGGCCGCGCCGGGGCTGACCTACGCCACCGCACCGGGCGCGCAGGTCATCTCGCCGGCCGACGGAACGGTCCTTTTCGCCGGTCCTTACCATAAGAGCGGCCAAGTCTTGATCTTGCAAATGGCCAACGGCTACGATGCCGTGTTGGCAGGGTTGGATCGTCTGGAGGTCCGGCCCGAGGATCGCATGCTCGCGGGGGAGCCGGTCGGGACCATGTCGAAGACCGGCATGCAGCCCCGGCTTTATTTCGAATTGCGGCAGAACGGCCGGGGAATGAGCCCGGCACCCTACATGGCCGTTGTGTTGAGGAAGGCAAAGAGATCATGAAACGCCTCGTTTTTGTCGGCATGGGTATGGGTATTGTCATCGGCTTCATTGTCGCCGTCGGGGTATTGCCGGCGGCGCAAGGCGCCAATAATGCGGCCCCCTACCGCCAGTTCGATCTCTTCAGCGAAGCCTTCGAGCGCGTTCGCGCCAACTATGTGCGCCCGGTTCAGGACAGCGAACTGATCGATGGCGCCATCGAAGGGATGGTGTCCAGCCTCGATCCCCATTCCAGCTACATGGATGCGAAAAGCTTCGCCGACATGCAGATCCAGACCAAAGGCGAGTTCGGCGGCGTCGGCATCGAAGTGACGATGGAAGACGGCCTCATCAAGGTGATCTCGCCCATCGACGACACCCCTGCCGCCAAAGCCGGCGTCAAGGCCGGCGATTTCATCGCCGCCATCGACGGCAATGCGATCCAAGGCATGGCGCTGAACGCCGCCATCGACAAGATGCGCGGCCCCGTCGGCACCAAGGTCACGCTCACAATCCTGCGCAACGGCGAGAAGAAACCCTTCGACGTGGCGCTGATGCGCGCGGTCATCCATGTCGACAGCGTCAAATGGCATCGCGAGGGCGACATCGGCTATATCCGGCTCAGCGCCTTCAACGAAGAGACGGGCAGCGGCCTGGAAAAAGCCGTGCGCGAGCTCAAGAAGCAGATCGGCCCCTCGCTCAAGGGCTATGTGCTCGACCTGCGCAACAATCCGGGCGGTTTGCTGGAACAAGCCGTTCAGGTGTCGGACGATTTCCTCGTCAAAGGCGAGATCGTCTCCACCCGTGGCCGCCATCCCGAGGATACCCAGCGCTACGACGCCAAGTCCGGCGACATCACCAACGAAATGCCGTTGATCGTGCTGATCAACGGCGGCACCGCTTCGGCCTCCGAAATCGTCGCCGGCGCACTGCAAGACCATCAGCGCGCCAAAATTGTGGGCATGACCTCCTTCGGCAAGGGTTCGGTGCAGACCATCATCCCGCTCGGCGAAGGCGGCGGCGCGCTCAGGCTGACGACGGCGCGCTACTACACGCCGTCGGGCCGTTCGATCCAGGCCGAAGGCATCAGCCCCGACATCGCGGTGGCGCAAGGCGCCGAAGACGATCTGCCCAAGATCGAGCGGCCCAGCGAAGCCGACCTGCCGGGCCATCTGTCACCCGAGGCGGCGGCGAAGAAAAAGGCCGCTTCCGTGATCCGCCCAGCGCCGGACAAGAAATACGACGATTTCCAGCTTGCCTATGCGCTCGATCTGTTGCGGGGCAAAATGACGGTCGCCGTGGCTAAGAGCGCCGCCGCTCGTTAACTTGGGCGTAACCAAGTTTGGCCTTAGCTTGCGGCCATGGCCGCGAGCAGCATGACCGGGGACGTGTCCTCGCCAGGAAGCGTACGCCGCGGGGCGCAGGCGTTGGCATTTGCCTATTTTCTAGTCTTTGCGGCACTGCTTGCACTTGTCGGCGGCATTGCTTTGCTGGGCAATCCCCATGCGGGCGATCCGGTTGTGCATCTGGATCTGCGCCCGAAACGCGTAGCGTATGCCGCGCCGTCAGCCGCACCTCCGCCGGCCCAGACGGCAACCGCTGTTTCGCCGCCCGAAACCGCGCCACCCCAGCAACCCGCTGCCCCCGAACAACCGCCGCCGCCCGTTTCGGTGGGGCACGCGCTCGTCGCCGATCCGGCCCTGATCGAAAAAACGGCGCAAGGTCCTTTGCCACGCATCGCCGATGACGGTACGCCGCCCATGCGCGCCTATGCGGCGCCGGTCATCTCAAACGGCAAGCCGCGCATCGTCATCGTCATCAACGGATTAGGCATCAGCGCCAAGGCGACGGCGTCGGCGCTGGCCGGTCTGCCTTCGGGCGTCACGCTGGCTTTCGCGCCCTATGCCAACGATGTCCAACGCTGGGTCATCGCCGCCCGCCAGACGGGCCATGAAGTGCTCCTCGAAGTACCGATGGAGCCGTACGATTTTCCAGATAGCGATCCGGGCCAATACACGCTGCGCGCCGGGGTCGGCGAAGACTCCAACACCAAGCGACTGGTGTGGGCGCTGACGCGGTTCACCGGCTATACGGGCGTGACCAATCTTCTCGGCGGACGGTTCCTCTCCGATGCGGGCGCGCTCGAACCGGTGCTGACCTATCTGACTAGGCGCGGACTGTTGTTCTACGACAATGGCCTGGCGGTGCATTCGGTGGCGCCCGACGTCGCCGTGCGCGTCGGCACGACCTTCGCGCAGGCCAGCGATACGATCGACTCGATCCAATCGGCCATGGAGATCGACCACCGGCTTTCCGACCTGGAAGCCGTGGCGCGCGCCAAGGGCAGCGCCTCGGGGTCCGGCTTTCTTTATCCGGTCACCATCGATCGCGTGAACAAATGGGCGCAGGGGCTTTCGGGCAGGGGCTTTGTTCTAGTGCCCGTATCGGCCATAGTATCCACGTCGAAACAATAAGTGTCCCCCATGCCCCGCTCCGGGTCTCCGCTCGCTCACGGCGATCTGCCTTACCGTCCCGCTGTCGGCATCATGCTGATTAATAGCGACGGTTTGGTTTTCGTCGGCCTGCGCATCGACCAGACGGTGGAAGGCTGGCAGATGCCGCAAGGCGGCATCGACGGGAACGAAACGCCCGCCGAGGCGGGCTTGCGCGAACTCAAGGAGGAGGTCGGCACCGACAAGGCCGTCATCCTGCGCGAGATGGACGAATGGCTATGCTACGACCTGCCGGCGCACCTTCTGGGTGTCGCTTTGCATGGCCGCTTCCGCGGGCAGAAGCAAAAATGGCTGGCGATGCGATTCACCGGCAAGGCCGGCGATATCGATATCAAGACGGAGCATCCGGAATTCGCGGCTTTCAAATGGCTGCCGATGGACGAGCTGCCGAACCTCATCGTCCCCTTCAAACGCGATACCTATAAGAAGGTGATCGCGGCATTCCGCGATCTGGCAAAGCCTGCGGCGTAGGGGCCTCGGCGCGGCCCCACTGGCGCGTCGAAATTGTCGGCTTTCCCGATACTGGCCTTAGCCCATCCAGTTCCGCTTTGCGCCAAAGGCAGACCTTTGTGCTGGTCATCAGAAGAGCCACCTTGTGTCTCAAGAGCGGAACGTTGCCGACAATTGAGGAGGCAACCTTCAAAGGAGTGTTGCGACGTTAACCCGTGAATCAATCTCAGAAATCAATTGATTGCATCAGAGTGATGTAACTATTCTCGGCCTATGAAGCGCAAGCGCGTATCTGATTCCGTGCAGGCTGAAGTATTGGTCAAATCACGACGCCGATGCTGCGTCTGCTTCGGACTCGAGCGAGATGAGAGCGAAAAGCAAGGCCAGATTGCGCACCTGGATAAGAACCCAGCCAATGACAGTGAGAGCAATCTCGCTTTTCTTTGCCTCGGTCACCACGACCAGTTCGACAGCCGTACTAGCCAAAGCAAGAACCTGACGGCTGCGGAAATTATGAGGTACAGAACGGAATTATACGCGTGTTTCTCACCATGGAACCGGATCGCCACTCCGGAGCACCTTCTGAATTTCGTTGTCGCTTCAATCAGCAACAAGGATATTGCTCGGACCTTGCTGAAAGTCGGCCGCGAGGCGACAGCTTTTCCGGACTTTCAAATTCAGCTCGCGTTGACGGAAAAAGAGGTCTCTCTCTGATGGTGATTTAGCGTTTCCGCTCCTGCACATACTTGATAATCTAGCTTCGTGGGGATTGCTGACTTATGAGTTCGATGAACCCGACCATGACGAAGAACGCTTTCGCTTCAGAATTCACCATGCCAACGCCGAAGCAGCCAAAGAGATCGCCGCAATCGTGCGGGAATTGGAGCAGTCGCCCCCGAAACTGCTCAAATAGCGCTGTCGGTTGATCGCTAGTACCACGGATATGGTCGTATTTGCTCACCCCCAATTTTTGAAGGTGGTGGCGCGTCGAATTGACTCGCTGGGTGTCGGGTCGCTGGTGCGAAGGCGGCGAATCTGAATCAACAGGGGAATGAGCCCTGCGCCTGATTTTTCCTTACTGACGAGCGCCGAGAAAGACGC
>Ga0182021_10011194_pt1 | contig 10640 bp, 8 predicted proteins | sample 612E3MmetaG_FD_120493 | JGI IMG/M metagenome (GOLD analysis project Ga0182021, IMG submission 120493) | Permafrost microbial communities from Stordalen Mire, Sweden - 612E3M metaG (Illumina Assembly) | ecosystem: Environmental > Terrestrial > Soil > Wetlands > Permafrost | place: Sweden...
AAGAAGCAAGGCCGATGATAATTAATATAAGGGTTTAAGTTTTCCCGGTGATAGACATTGAGTAGGCTGGCACAGGATTGGGGAATATGGGCATATCCCAGATTCTTGCGTATCACAGAGCCGTTTTTACTTTCGACCAATCCGTTATCATCAGGCCGCCGTGGTCTGGATCTGGTAAAGCGAATTAAAAGCTTATTCAGTAATTCAGCTACCGTACGATTAACATATTCACCGCCATTGTCAGAGTGAAATCCCTTGATACGAAAGGGAAACTGATTTAACATACTTTCTAATAGTGGTTCCAAATCGTATTCGGCTATTCTCGACACTGATGCCACGATTTCCCATTGGGTGACTTCATCCACTGCATTGATATGGTATACCCCTTTTTGCCTCTTATCATCCCCCTGGTGTACGGTATCGACCCGTATGTACCCTGGCCGTCCTTGAGGCTCCGGCCTAGCCCGTTCCCCAATTCTGGATACCACCGGCTTGGTATGAATGTAACGTTTTACCCGGTAACGTTTACTACGCCGCAGATTATAGATTTGGGCTACCGAGATTCCGCGAATCTTCTCAAATTGGGCGTGTCCGTATATCTCATACTCCCGCTCCAATATCCTCTTCGTGGCAGGTCCGCTTAACCATCCGTGTAATTCATCGGTCTTCGCTAATAAAGATACTTCTGCCACTGTATACTTCTCCGGAAAACGGTGTCTACGGTATTCCGTTACTCTGATCCTCCCTGACGCGTGGTAACGCCGCACCAGCCTGGCTACCTGTGACTGTGAGTAGCCAGTCACCTTTTGGATATATCTGCGCAGAATGCCTTTTCCTTTTTTCTTAAGCCACTGATACTTGAACTTCCTCAGTACCTCTTCTGTCCATTGGTATTTTTCTTTGATGTTTAATCCATTAAACTCTATTCCCTGACTGCTATCCACAAATTGTTTGGCTTGTTCCAGTGTCCGTATTTCTTTGTCATCCATAATAAGTTGCATGTTTCAATCATAAACGACTCCATAGCTACAGAGGCCCATCTTGTGTTAGAAACCGTTGCGACCTTCGGGCTCATCTTGTATTAGACAAGTCTTCCCATTACACAATGGTAAGTAAAAGTGTAAAATGGAATAAGGAAAGCCATCGCACGAGAAAATTTATAGCTCAATTGAACCGTATTTTAGAATTCTGAATAATATAAATGGTAAAGGAGATTAAAAACGTGTCGGAGTACAAAATGTGGATAGGTGGTAAATGGGTTGATGCCGAATCAGGCAAGACCTACCCGGTCTTCAATCCGGCTACCGAAGCAGAAATTGCCCAGGTCCCCCTGGGAGGTCAAGCCGATGTCGATAAAGCAGTCGAGGCCGCCCGGAAAGCTTTCCCCATCTGGTCGAAAAAGACGCAGCATGAACGTTACCAAATGATAATGAAAATAGCCGCTATATGCCGAGAAAATGCCAAAGAGATAGCCCGGATTGATACCCTCGAGCACGGTACTACAGCGGGTTTAGCCGGAATGATTGCAAGCGATTTGCCGGAATGGTTTGAATGGAATGCGTATAATGCCAGGTCACTAATGGGCAATACGGTGCCCCAGGGCTCTAACGAACTGATATACCTCCAGCGCGAACCGGTCGGGGTGGTGGCCCTCATCACACCGTGGAACCTGCCTATCCTGATGATTGTTGAGAAGTTGGCACCTGCCTTATCGGTAGGCAACACCTGCATCATCAAACCCGCAAGCATCAATTCACTCACTGCCCTCAAACTGGCAGAATTGCTGGATAAAATAGGCCTGCCGCCCGGCACGGTCAACGTTATCACCGGCCCGGGTGGAGTTGTAGGCGACGCTCTATCCTCTCATCGCGGGGTTGACATGGTCGCATTTACCGGAAGTTCTGCTACAGGTAAAGCGATAATGGGCATGGCCAGTAAAACCGTAAAACGTCTGCAACTTGAACTAGGCGGCAAGAATCCAGTCATTATTCTAGAGGATGCCGACGTAGATAAAGTCACAACCGTGATGGTGGGAAAACAAACCGCTAATTGCGGCCAAATATGTGCCTCACCGGGTAGATATTATATCCACGAGAAGGTTTATGACGAATTCTTGGAAAAGTTTACAGACGGAATGAAGAAAGTGGTGGTTGGTGACCCCACCGATGTAAAAACCCAAATGGGTCCGTTGGTCAGCGCCGAGCACCGTAATAGAGTCGAATTTTATGTGAAGTCAGCTGTCGACGAGGGTGCTAAGGTCATTCTCGGTGGGAAAAGACCCACAACCCCACCCCTGAATAAGGGTTATTATTTTGAACCGACGATAATTACTAATGTCACTCAGAAAATGAAGGTCGCCAGAGAAGAAATTTTTGGCCCGGTAGCCATCATCATGGAAAAGTTTAGTTCAGATGATAAAGTCCTTGAGCTGGCCAATGATAACGTATACGGACTTGCAGCCTATGTCTGGACAAGAGATGCAGCCAGAGGTATGAGATTTGCCAACGAACTCCAGGCCGGTACTGTGCAGATAGGCAATACTCCTGCTAGGGATCAAGACGTGCCCTGGGGTGGTTTTAAGGAAAGCGGTATCGGTAAAGAACACTCCATGGTCGGCCTTTATGAATATACCAACCTGAAGAGAATACAGGTTGATTTAACGCTAAGAAAATAAGCCCACCGGGACTTGGTCTTATTTTAATAAATAAGCAGCTCTGCCCTATCCAATTTGAGAAAGGACAGAGTTGCTTTTGTTATCTTTAATAATAGTGCCGGTTTTGTTAATGCTTCACGAATTGAATCACAAGAAGTTACAAAGATATCTTACCGAAAGAATAACCCTATGTTATTTACGCTTATCCGGGGTCTTTAGAAAATCGAGGACTGCCTCGGCAAACTCTTTCGGCATGATACGGTCGACGTAAATCGGACCGTTTTCAATGGTTGTGAATGTACTACCTTTGGGGGCCAGCTTCTTGACCCCTTCTGCCGTGACATAGAACGGGTCTTTTGTCTCAAAAAGCACCATCATCGGGCAAGTGACGAGCGGCAATCTGACTTTGGGGTTATAACCTTGAGTTGCCAAATGTGCTTCTTCACCCTTTGGACCGGCTTTTATATACTCGATAACTCTTTCCTCAATGATATCCGGATCCCCTCCCCATAGTGCCGCGCGACGCCACCACTCCAGTAGATGCGAACCGTCGGCTTTTATTTCCACTGCGCTCATAAAATTTGGCGGTTCTTCAAACGGAATTCCTTCGCCTGGTTCCGGAAAATATCCGAAACCCGATAGTACTAACTTGTTCACCCGCTTTGGCCAGGCTATTTGCAGCTCCAACCCTACTGAAGCTCCCAGATGGTGCCCAACGATGTTCGCTTTCTTGATACCCAAAGCATCCATAAACTTGATTACCGTCCGGGCGTGGTCTAATATCCCGTATGGGTAAGGAGCGGGGTCAGAGTCTCCCGCGCCCAGAAAATCCAGTGCAATAGCGCGGTAGGACTTAGACAGAAAATGCATCGGCCTAACGAATTCATCTGACGAGGCCACTGCCATGTGGAGCAAAATGACAGGCTCCCCTTCTCCTTCGTTACGGTAATGCACCTGTCCTTCCGGGATATCTACATAAGCCCTTTTCATGTTTGCCCCCAATTTTAAGAATTTACGATTTACAGTCACATATTAATAATTACCAGGAAGGCGAGAGTTCTCGCCTTCCTGGTAATTTCTTGCCGCTAATGCCTTATCGCGGACTTTTTACTTTTAACGGTACCTGTTACTATTAATGGCCCAGAGATGCTTTTAGCTTCTGGTCAATCCATATTCTTTGTATCATGGCCATATCATTATGGTAGCCGCAATCAGTCTCATTATAGTAGTTCTTCATCCACGGCCACCAACAGTTCAGGTCCAAGGGGTTAGGCATTTGCATAAAGCCAGCATCCGCCAACATGGCAAACGCCAAGTCCTTTTCGTCCTGAATTCGCTTGGTTACATCTGTTTCTCCATTCATTTTCTCATACATAGGAGTGAATGGTTCACTGCGGTAATAGAGCCAACCGTTGTTAGCGGGAACGGCTGCAACATTAGCCCAGTTCAAGGGTACATTTGCATTAGAAGTAGACATGATAAGAACGAGCATATCGAAAGTGCGGTTATTACCAGCCGTATCGAATGCAGTAGCATCCAATACCTGGATTTTAAGCGTAACGCCTATCTTCGCCCACTGTGCCGCAAGTAGGTTGGCATAACTTTCTTGATCGGGATCATTGGCCTGAATAGTCATTGTAAGTGTAAAACCATTGGGGAACCCAGCATCGGCTATCATCTTTTTTGCCGTAGTTGGGTCATTACTAAATAGGACTTTGATATTATCTGGAAGTTGATCCAGTGGAGTATAAGCAGGATCACCCTTAGCCATCGGCCAACTCAGTAAATCGCCGCCGGGGTTTACGAGATCTCTTATTTGACCAAAATCTGTGCCAATTTGCAGAGCTCGCCGAACATCGAGGATCTTAATATATTGATTATCGATCCTGTTCATCCTGATGAGGTAAGGTCGGTTGCTGGGATAGTTAAATTGCACTAATTGAGGTGATGATTGTTTCAAAGTTGCTGCATATTGTATTGGAACTGCGCCCCACCAATCTAGCTTGCCGGTACGCAGAGCAGATAGAACGGTAGCCTGGTCCGCGATAAGCGGGAAGGTAAGTGTATCTATAAACGGCATCTGGTATTGCTTGCCGTTAATAGTGGTTTTTTCCCAAGTATAACCGGGGTTTGGTTTATAGGTAATGCCTGCGCCCGGAACATAATCAGAAATGATAAATGGTCCAGCGCTGACCTGGTTCTTCCAATCTTCACTGCCGCCACCGATAGTCGCATTACCTGATTCTGGAGGTACTATCATACCGGGATAGTAGCCGTAACATAGATAATAGCACCAGTTAGCATCGAATCTATTGCATTGCAATTGTACCGTATATTTGTCTAATTCGACTCTTTTGTCGATAAACACATATACACCTGCTGCCATCGTCCCGATCTGCGAGCGGGTCATGCTATAAAGGACGTCATCAGCAGTGAGTTCCCGTGGCGCCATGCCAAGTAGACTATTGCCCGCATACATGATTCCATGACGGAGATGGAAGGTAAAAGTAGTTGGATCAGATGTAATTTCCCAACTATCTAAAATTCCATCCCCACCTAAGCCATATTGCTCGGGGAAAAATTCCGTGGTATTAAATGAATATTGATTGGTGCCGCGAGGCCCGAACTTTTCAATGTTACCGAGCAGCAACCATGGCATGTATGGCGAATCATAAACGGCTGTCGACCATGGTGTCGGGGTTAGGTTGCCATCCCAACCACCCGGGTCAGCGTTCATCCAATCTGTTGCCACGGCAAGGGACCCGCCATATTGAGGCTCGTTGGATGTAGTAGCCGATGTTGTCGTCGTTTTGACCGTTGTGGCCGTTGTTGTTGTTGCGACCGTAGTTTTTGTTGTTGACGTAGGTGGATTCGTAGTTGAGGTAGTGGTCGACGTCTTAGTAGCACAAGAAGTAATTATCATCGACGCTACGAATAAGACGCTCAATCCTAAAAATACAATTTTCTTCTTCACTTCGTTTTCTCCTTTATTTTTCCCTGGTGTTTTTCCTCAGGTTTTCAAGCTGAACCAGTAATTTTGTAAGTTGATTCGTTTTTAGGTCAATACTTATTCCTCCTTAGTTCTATTACTTTATTAATCTTTATAAACGCTCCTCCTCCGGAGCAGTGAGAGTACCTTTTACGGCGCCTTTGTGCTTTATTTTACCACCATATCGTCCCAGACCACCCCTCAATCTTGGGTCAAGCAGGTCCCGGATCGCATCACCAAACATGTTGACGGCATAAACGATGATACTTAAGACCAGACCCGGCCACAAAGCCATCCATGGGTCCATAAACATATATTGCCGTGCAGCACCGGAGAGCATCCCTCCCCAACTAGGCGCGGGCGGCGGGACACCAAAACCGAGGAAGCTCAAACTAGCCTCGCTTAAAATCATGAACGGAACGTTCATAGTAAAAAGAATGATGATTTGGGCCATAATATTCGGTAAAATATGTCGAAAAATCACTTCTCTGCTAGGCGCCCCCAGGGCTACCGCCGAGTTAATATACATGTCTTCTTTGACACCGATAACCAGACTTCTTATCATTCTGGTATTGCCGATACCATTCGAAATCCCCAAGACAATGATTACATGCCACAAACTCGGTCCAATCATTGATATGATAAGCATTAAAATAAGTAAACCGGGAATACTCAACTCGGCATCGATAAATCTCTGCAATATCAAGTCAAATGTGCCGCCGATATAAGCACTAAAAATACCTAAAAAGGTGGAAATCGCTGTAGAAATAAGCGTGGCAACCAAGCCTACAATCACGGAGATGCGAGCCCCGAAGATAATCCGACTGAACAAATCCCGACCGAGGTTGTCTGTACCTAACCAAAACCTGGTGGACGGCCCCTCCAGAGCATCTTTAGCGTGAATTGCATTCATCCCGTAAGGGGCAATCAGAGGGGCAAAAATAGCGACAAGTACAAACATCAGAGTTATAACCGCACAGACTGTGCCCAGCGGTTTCTCCTTCCACATTCTTATAATCAACTCGACCAACTGGGAGTGTTTCTTACTCCCAACTATTTTCTCTGAAGTTTTCTCCGTCATGTTAATACCTATTGCCAGGTCTCTCCTTTATTTATAATGAACCCTTGGGTCCAAAAAGCCGTAGGATAAATCAGTTAACAGGTTGATAAAGACTATTACGACGGCCGTAATTAGCACCAATGCGCTAACCACCGTGTAGTCTCTACTGTTTGTAGCGTTAGTCATCAGTTGACCCAAGCCAGGAAGACTAAATATGTTTTCGATGATAACCGCGCCGGAAACGATGATGGTTAGTTGGCCCCCCGCCATAGTGACGACAGGGATGAGCGCATTCTTCAGGGCATGCCGCATAACGACGACCCTTTCCCTGAGCCCTTTTGACCAGGCGGTTCTTATGTAATCCTGCCGCAATACCTCCAGCATCATTGTGCGCATTAACCTCATGTTTGAGCCCATACCACTCATGCCAAGAACAATCGCGGGTACGATGAACATTCTCAGATTACCTATCGGGTTCTGCCCAAACTGGATTAACATTAGGGGCGGTGAATAATGCCACCATATCGCAGGGTAGACGATTACCAGCGTCGCTAACCAGAAGCCGGGGACTGCGATACAAAATATGGCAATACTGCGACCGATATAGTCACCCAAGGTATCCTGCCGTAACGCAGAATATATACCAATGGGTAACGCAACTATTTGCGTTATGATAAAAGCCATGATACCAAGTTCAAATGTTACCGGCCATCTTGCTTTGATCTGGTTAATCACAGGTTGTGCAGACCATAAAGAATTCCCCAGGTCACCATGGAGAACAATTCTACCTAGCCAGTGCCCATATTGGACGTAGACAGGAACGTCATACCCCAGCATATGCTCAATAGTTGCCCTGTTTATGCCAGCGGTTTGTCCATATGTCGCTTCCATAATATCGACTACACTGCCCGGAACGAGACGCACAACGATGAAAATGATAAGGCTAACAAAAAATATAGTGGGTATTACTAAAATTAATCTTCTAATAGTATAAGCACGCATTCTAAACTCCGCTCGATTAACAATTGCAATATTCTACCATGTCCCTTTATCCTTGTCAATGATACGCAGCATCAGAAACTGCATAGGAATGCAGTATTAATTGACTCTCGTAAATGTTATCGGCAACAGCATTGAGCCGGATGTCAATTACTACATGGCAAAGGACTCCAGCCATTTAGGGCTGGAGTCCTTCTATTGAATATTTAATCGCAGGTTATCACTCGCACAACGCCGCAATCGGGTTCTACCCACACCGCTGGGTCTATTTCATCCCCATTGCGCCAGCGGTCAATTACAAACTCACCTTTCTCATCAAAATGTCCCTCATCCACGCTAACAATGTTCCACCCGGGAAGTTTCGGTGCGGTGTCCATAATCGCCAACCTCGGTTGCATATTGTCAAGAGTCGGTTGGGGACGCAGATAGAAGCGATAATTGGCGCCAACCAGATAAAATTCATTCTTATTCGCCTGAATTATCAGACCCCGGCCGCGGTTTGTTTCGGTCTTTTCTGTTGGACCTCCATAAATTGCGTGCTGCCAATCTTTACCGGAATAGCCTGCCTTCCTATCGCCGAATTCAACTAATCCCATGTAGCCATCAAAATCAAACAGATCAGATGATGACAGATCTTCCTGGATGACAGCATGTACCTTGCCGGTTCCCTGGTACTTCAATAGAAGCGGGATTACTGCTCCGGCACACCGGACGCTGTCGACCACCATTTTGGTATCAGGACGAGCCGAACCATCTTCTGCGATGACTTTCTCGACGCCAAAGAAGAAGTCACCCAGTGAATTGTAGTCCGCAATGCCGCGGAACATATTCCAGGAATGGGAGTTTGCACCAGCTCCTGTTTCCGGCATAAAGAATGGGTTGTCATCGCGGGCATAGGCTTTACACACGTCCTCATAGGCTTTCGATTCGGCAACATGAGCATCCGGAGACACCATATCCACACTCGGCGTGAACCACTTATGGATATCCAGTACTTTAACGACCCCACCACCGGATGGATAGGCTTCGCCGGCAAGCTGCCACCAGCCCTTGCCCATCAGCCAGACATTGAGGTACATCGGAAGGTTATAGACGGCTTTCCCTGATTTGGCGATACTGTTAATATAAGAAGCAACACTCCAGGCAGTCATGTACTCGCCCGCCTCCCATCCGAATAACTCAGGCCAAGTACCTGTTTCTTTGCCACCACATTTCTGCCACATATCATATACCGGTCCCTTGCCGGCTTTCTTCATCGATGCCACAAACTTGGCGGGAACGCGGCTATCGAATATCGCCTGTGCTTCCGGACCATAATCGCGGTCACTACCCATGATACCGGGCTCGTTTTGTATCTGGAAACCGATAACGGTCTGGTTGGCGCTGTCTTTAGCTTTTAAATGCGCACAGAGCGCTGTAAAAGCCTTCTTATCAGCGTCAAGGTTCGCCTGACAGTGAGAAGAAAGCACCCAGATTTGCTTACCGGTGGGTGATGTTACTCTTTTGAAACGTTGCGTGTTGGTCTTCACCCACACTGGAGCATAGTCCATATTGCCGTTCTTCCAGGTAGCAAACCACAATAGAATTAACTTGACCCCGTAACGCCGGGCGTTTGCGATTAAAGCATCTACAGACGTAAAGTCAAATTTGCCCTCCTCAGGTTCTATAATATTCCAGTAAGCCGGTATCTCCAGTGTATTGGCGTGCATCAACTTAATTGCCTTAAAAGCTGTCTCTGATGCCATGTCGTCATAACCGCTCGAATTACAAGTCTGGCCTCCTATTGGAAAGAACGGCTTCCCATTTACCTTGAATACGCGTTTTACTTCTTTCATTAGAATTTATTCTCCTTTTTAATATTTTAATACCAGTTTTTTACAGAATTATTTTATTTTAACATGTCTACTTCCCGGTAACCGGATTTTTATAGTGGTACGGAAAGATATAACCTGACGGGTAATGCTGAAAGTGCACATTGGGGCTGGGGGCTACCGTTTTCCTTGTATTCACCAGATACGGTGTTTTAACCCAACCCTCGTCTAGCGGACTACAGATGATATCATTAGCAAAAAGTTTCAGGAACTTCCACGTCCCATCCTCTTTTATATATTCGTTTTCCCATATTGTGGCGCCGATTAACGCCCGGACTTTCCTGGGCCTGGGCATAGCCCCCAAGAAGAACCCATACCACCGTCCCTTCGCTGTTTTGCCGTCCGGGTCCACATCAACAATCCCCGCGATCGGCATTAATATGTGCAGGTAATCGGGTGGCGCTTTTTTTGCCCCTTCATAAGCGGTATAATGGTCGGCAAAGCGGTAACTCGCTTTTATGGCTTCCCACCCTTTGTATAAACCCGTAGCATTTATTTCTACCGAGACGTCAGGATTATGGGAAAAAAGTTCAACTATTTCGTCATCTTGCCAGTGCTCCAGATAATAACCATATGCCCGGTGCAATTTTTTTATCGCCTCAATATCTTCCAGCATGGTGAGTCTAGTTTCCATTTTAGCAACCGTCTTAAATAGTTTTTCTAACTCAGCTGCCGAATCTTCCGATTTCATAATTGTCTTCCTTAACAAATTCTGTTTTGTATTATTTCAACTCAGTTTGGATACATTCGCTTGACGTATTCAGGAACACTTCCGTATCGTATTCCATATTATAGAATACTTGTAACTACGTACAATTATGCAAGATGCTAACACAGTTTATTGGGGTTGTCAAACAGAAGGAAGCCAAACTATGCTTTACCGGTCACGTGCTGATGGAGAACAGAAATCGCAAGGTAGTGGATGTCACCTTTACTCAAGCAACAGGCACGGCAGAGCGTGAAGGTGCGCTGGACATGCTGGAGGGAGTACACGGCTCGCATCGTGTGACGCTGGGTGCAGATAAGGGTTATGACACACAAGATTTTATTACCATGTGTCGGCACATG